>OGCM01000051.1_pt1 | contig 181104 bp, 143 predicted proteins | sample 1570151 | NCBI WGS metagenome assembly OGCM01 (sample SAMEA4370582, study PRJEB24528) | human gut metagenome
GTTGCGAGGTCTGCGAAGCAGGAAGCCCATTGGCTTTAGACAATGGGTAGTTCACATCCTTGAGAATTGTTATCGAAAATCATTACAGAAAGCATTGGAACTTGAGTGTGAGCGTATAGCATTTCCCCTGATTTCGACAGGAGTATATGGATTCCCGAAGGACAAAGCATTACAGATTGCTGTGTCAGTATTCAGCCAGTTTCTTACAGAAAATGAAATGGAAATCATACTGGTAGTGTTTGATAAAAGATCTTTCCAGTTGTCCGGTCAGATTGTTGGGAATATTGATTCTTATATTGATGCTAATTACGTCAGAGAAATCCATAGAAAAGAGTATCCGTTAAGGAGCAGAAGAAGTACTCGTATAAAAGAATTGGCAGAAGAAGATTTCAATGAAGAAATGCTTCAAAGAGAAGAAGACAACTATCCACTTGAGGAAATGACAGATACGGGCATGACAGAGTTGCTCATGCCGTTAGAAAATATTTCACTGGAAGATCAGCTGGCAAATATAGGAGTTTCCTTTCATGACAAATTATTTGAGTTGATTGATGAAGCACATCTTGATAATAAGGATGTGTGGAAACGGGCAAACCTTGACAGGAAACATTTTTCAAAGATTCAGTGTGACCAGAACTATCATCCAAAGAAAAAGACGGTAATGGCACTCTGTATTGCACTTCAGCTTGATTTGGAACAGTCAAAAGACTTGCTTGCCAGAGCAGACTGGGCATTTAGTCCAAGCAGTAAGGTGGATCTGATTGTACAGAAGGCTATTATAGATAAGCAGTATGATATTATGCAGCTGAATGTGACATTATTTAAGTATACGAATGAAATTCTTGGAGTATAGGAGAAAATATTCATGAGTAGAGAGACAGATATAAAACTTTTAATGGACGATTGGGAAGAAAAACATAAAAATAACGGATATAAGCGTTTTATTAGAGATGGCATAGTGTGTGAGGAAAAATGGGAAGCACAGCATACACCAAGAGTATGTTATTTCTTAAAGGAAGCATACACTTCTAATAAAAATGGTTATAATCTGGTAGAAGATTTGCATGATTGTGAACGTCCATGGACTATGTGGAGAAAGGTAGCAATATGGACACAGGCAATACATAATGCATTTAACGATAATATCTGTGAGTATGACGATGAAGTATTACGTTCTAAGGAAAAAGCAATAATTGACCGGATTGCAGTGGTCAATGTGAAAAAAAGCAATGGCGGAAGCGAATCTGAATATGAAGATTTGAAAAAATACGCAATTGAAGACAGGCTGGAAATAAAGCGTGAATTGGAAATTATACAACCTGATATCATTGTATGTGGGAATAATCTCAGTCTATTGAAACTTGTATTAGGAGAAGAATTACAGAATGATGATACATGGGATAATATGTTGGCACTTTGGAAGGATACATTGGTGCTTGATTATTATCACCCTGCTGTGCATTATCCTAATCGAGTAAATTATTATGCTTTGATGGCAATCTGTGATGTGGCAAGGAAAAAATATGGTACGCCTGTATGGTCAGAACAAAATGAAAAATGTTAGGGATATTAGTGTCGATGCAATATTGCACCGGCATTTCTATTTTCTAAAAGTGTCGCCCGAACAGCGACCATATGAAGATGCCTTTCAATTATACTCATATTGTAACAGTGAAAGAGAGGTGCCGGAGTAATCCGGGGATTGGAGGCATATATGTACGGAGCAATTTTAGGAGATATTATAGGAAGCCCATTTGAGTTTGATAGAGGAGATAAAACAAAGGAATTTGATCTGTTTACTAAAGGCTGTGATTTTACAGATGATTCTGTTATGACAATAGCAGTTGCAGAAGCTCTTCTTGCAGTTGGACCGGAAGCTACAGTAAAGGAAATTCAAGAGGCGGTAGTAACAAACATGCAGGATTGGGGAAAAAGATATCCACATGCAGGTTATGGTGGAAGCTTCAGACATTGGCTTAAAGAAAATAATCCGAAGCCATACGGAAGCTATGGAAATGGTTCAGCCATGAGAGTGTCAGCTGCAGGCTGGCTTTATGATTCAATTGAAAGAACAAGAGAGGTAGCAAGGGCGACAGCAAATGTGACGCATAATCATCCGGAAGGTATAAAGGGTGCAGAAGCAACAGCAAGTGCAATATACATGGCAAGGAATGGCTCTTCAAAAGAAGAAATCAAAGAGTATATAGAGAGGGAATTTCATTATGATCTGAGTAGAACATTGGATAATATCCGACCTTACTACCATCATGTTGAAAGCTGTCAGGAAACAGTGCCAGAGGCAATCATCGCATTTCTGGAATCCAAAGATTTTGAGGATGCCATACGGAATGCAGTATCACTTGGTGGAGATACTGACACTCTTGGTGCTATTACAGGAAGTATTGCAGAAGCATTTTATGGAATCCCAGCTGTGCTGATTGCAGAGTGTAAAAGCCGGATTGATAAGGGACTGATGACGGATGTTCTTGATGAATTTGATCATGTACTTGGCAGGAGCGTGGATACTTATTCAGATGAAGTGGATGAGATACAGGCAAATCAGATGATTGAGGCAGCAATCGACCAGTATTATATTCAGCAGGATAAAAATGGAATGCTGTTATTTATGGAAGTTATGGTAACAAGAATGCAGCAGGCAGGAGAAGTCATTGTTCCATATATCACGGAAAATCCTTTTATGTCGGAAGAACAGATAGCTAAAGTAAAGGCTGGTGACACGATTTCGCTTGACCATGATGTAAGACTTAAAATAGAGACTGTAAAAGATGCTGATGAAAAAGAATGGATTGGAGTATTTACATCTTCTGAAGAGATGCATAAGGGTTCTGCTGGAAATGTACAGATGAATCAGTCTATTGAATCAATACTTCGTCTGGCACTTAATTGGGAACAGGTAAATGGAATTGTGATTAATCCGTTTGGTAAGTATATTCAGATGACAAAGAAGATGATAGAGCTTTTAATCAATGGGTATGAATATTATGAGAATGAAAGGAAGAGCAAAGATGATGAGAACAATTAAAGTTACGGGAAAAGGGAAAATAGCAGTAAAGCCGGATAAGATCCGGTTATATGTAAACAAAGAAGGACTTTGCCAAGAATTTGTCGTAAAAATGTGGTCAAATCAAGAAAATCGAGTGCGAAAGTAAATGTTACGCCATGCACAGCTCGAGAAAGAATTCCCTCGCTGCCGGGCTGTCGCCCTATATAGTTCCATGAAAGAAACCTCTTTTTCAAGCAAGCTTGAAGGAGGTTTTTCCCTGTAAATATGCATGGCTCGTAGTCTTCACAAATTCTTCACAAAAAATTAGCACTCACCTATTGACAGTGCTAACAAATGGTGTTATATTCTCAATATAACAAAGAAACATATAACATCTGGCAAACAGGAGGTGTTTTTATGAATATCAGTAAATTTACACAGAAGTCCATCGAGGCAGTGAACAGCCTTGAGAAACTGGCATATGAATATGGCAATCAGGAGATCGAGCAGGAGCATCTGCTCTATGCTCTGTTAAAACAGGAAGACAGTCTCATCCTCAAGATGATCGAGAAGATGGAGATTGATAAAACGTATTTTACCGAGGCGGTGGAATCTGCACTTGAGAAACGTACCAAGGTTTCCGGCGGACAGGTTTATATCGGTCAGTATTTAAATAAAGTACTTGTTCAGGCAGAGGACGAGGCAAAGGCTATGGGAGATGAATATGTTTCTGTAGAGCATTTGTTCCTGTCCATGATCAAGAATCCAAATCCGGAGATCAAGAAACTGTTTCAGGAGTTCGGCATTACAAGAGAACGTTTTCTGCAGGCACTTTCCACGGTACGCGGCAATCAGCGTGTGACGACGGACAATCCGGAGGCAACTTATGATACGTTAAATAAATATGGTCAGGATCTGGTGGAAAAAGCAAGAAATCAGAAGCTGGATCCGGTGATCGGACGAGATGCGGAGATCCGTAATGTGATCCGTATTCTTTCCAGAAAAACGAAAAACAACCCGGTGCTGATCGGTGAACCTGGTGTCGGTAAAACGGCAGCTGTAGAGGGTCTGGCACAGCGTATCGTCCGCGGTGATGTTCCGGAAGGACTGAAAGATAAAAAGATTTTCTCACTGGATATGGGAGCACTGGTAGCAGGTGCCAAATACCGCGGCGAGTTTGAAGAACGACTGAAAGCCGTTCTGGAAGAAGTCAAAAAAAGCGAAGGTCAGATCATTCTCTTTATCGATGAACTGCACCTGATCGTCGGAGCCGGAAAGACAGACGGAGCGATGGATGCCGGCAATATGTTAAAGCCAATGCTGGCACGAGGTGAGCTGCACTGCATCGGTGCGACAACGCTGGATGAGTACCGTCAGTACATTGAAAAGGATGCCGCACTGGAACGAAGATTCCAGCCGGTTATGGTAGACGAGCCGAGCGTGGAAGACACAATTTCCATTCTGCGTGGACTGAAAGACCGCTATGAAGTTTATCATGGCGTAAAGATCACAGACAGTGCACTGGTAGCGGCTGCAACGCTTTCTCATCGTTATATTTCCGACCGTTTCCTGCCAGATAAAGCCATTGACCTGGTCGATGAAGCCTGTGCCCTGATCAAGACCGAGCTGGATTCCATGCCAACGGAGCTGGATGAACAGCGAAGAAAAATCATGCAGATGGAGATCGAGGAAGCTGCCCTGAAAAAAGAGACCGATAAATTAAGTGCCGAGCGTCTGGAAAACCTGCAGAAGGAGCTGGCAGAACAGCGGGAATCTTTTGCAGGCAAAAAAGCTCAGTGGGATAACGAGAAACATTCTGTTGAAAATCTGTCCGTGCTGCGTGAAAAGATTGAAAATATGAACAAAGAGATCGAAAAAGCACAGAGAAGCTATGATCTGAACAAAGCAGCAGAGCTGCAGTACGGCGAACTGCCGAAACTTCAGAAACAGCTGGAGATTGAAGAGGAAAAGGTAAAAAGCAAAGATCTGTCGCTGGTACATGACCGTGTAACAGACGAAGAGATCGCAAGGATCATTTCCAGATGGACCGGCATCCCGGTTGCAAAACTGACCGAAGGTGAGCGTACCAAGATCCTGCATCTGGATGATGAACTGCACAAACGTGTCATCGGACAGGAAGATGGTGTCAGAAAAGTGACCGATGCGATCATCCGTTCCAAAGCTGGTATCAAAGATCCGACCAAGCCGATTGGTTCGTTCCTTTTCCTTGGTCCTACCGGTGTCGGCAAGACAGAGCTTGCAAAAGCTCTGGCAGCAAGTATGTTTGATGATGAGCAGAATATGGTGCGTATTGATATGAGTGAATACATGGAGAAATATTCTGTGTCCCGTCTGATAGGAGCACCTCCAGGATATGTAGGATATGAAGAAGGTGGACAGCTGACAGAAGCAGTCAGAAGAAAACCGTACTCAGTTGTACTGTTTGATGAGATCGAGAAAGCACATCCGGATGTCTTTAACGTACTGCTTCAGGTACTGGATGACGGACGTATCACCGATTCCCAGGGCAGAACCGTAGACTTTAAGAATACGATTCTGATCATGACTTCTAACATTGGTTCGTCTTATCTGCTGGATGGCATTGAGCCGGACGGAAGCATCCGTCAGGAGAGTCAGGATCTGGTCATGAACGACCTGCGGGCACATTTCAGACCGGAGTTTTTAAACCGTCTGGATGAAATCATCATGTTCAAGCCGCTGACAAAAGAAAACATCGGCAATATCGTTGATCTGATGATGGCAGATCTGAACCGCAGACTTGCAGACCAGGAGATCAGGCTGGAGTTGACGGATGAGGCAAAAAGCTATATCATAGACGGTGGTTATGATCCGGTCTATGGTGCGAGACCTCTGAAACGTTTCCTCCAGAAAAATGTGGAGACACTGGCAGCAAGGATGATCCTTTCTGGAAATGTACAGACAGAAGACACCATCGTGATCGGTCTCAAAGACGGAAAACTGGCAGCGGAAGTAATGAAAGTCGAATGATGTGATAACGGGACAGAGATGTCAGGCTGGCACAAAGATTGGAAGTGACGCTCCGGAATTCCATAAGTATGCAAAAAGGAGTAAAGTATGATTCCAAAAGATCCGATGATATTGTTGAGCTATGTAAACACACAGCTGCGTGATTATTATGAATCACTGGAGGCACTGTGTACCTGCCGCGGACTGAACCGGCAGAACCTTCTGGAGAAAATGGACAGCATAGATTATCACTACGATGAAAAAACAAACCAGTTCATCTGAAAATTGCGAGAGTTACTTTGTGACGGAGCAATTCGTGGGCATCTCTTTAGTATTACAAAGGAAAATAAATGAAAAAATCAATGGCAATTTTCGCACTGTTCCTGGCGGCATTCACCTGGGGCAGTGCCTTTTGCGTGTTAAAAGACACGCTGGAGAATGTCTCTCCGATCTGGCTTCTGGCCTTTCGTTTTCTGCTGGCAGGTATCATTATGACTCTGGTCTGTATCCCAAGAATGAAAAAAATGAGCATCCGCACGTTAAAGCGTGGCATCATCATGGGCATTGTCCTGTATTTTGAATTTCTGTTCTTTACGGTCGGACTGCAGTACACGACCTCTTCCAAATCTTCCTTTATTATAGGATCTTATGTGGCGATCCTGCCGCTTATTTACTGGGTGATCCGCGGGAAAAAGCCGCAGAGGGCGGATATTCTGGCGGCACTTGTCTGTATTGTGGGACTTGGCTTTATTTTGCTTGGAAGTTTTGACGGGGTCAACAAAGGAGATCTAATCTCGCTGCTCTCGGCAGTGTGTTATGCGATCCATATTGTTGTGACCGGGATTTTTGCAAGGGAAGAGGACGGCTTTCTGTTAAATATGTTTCAGATCGGAACGGGCGGCATTTTGGGACTTGTGGCAGCGATGATCCTGGAGCCACATCCGGCAGCCATGTCCGGCATGAACATCGGAAGCATCGCTTATCTGGCAGTCTTCTGCACGGTTGTGCCGTATTTGCTCAGTGTGTTTGGACAGAAATATGTGAAAACTTCCACAAGCGGCGTGATCCTTTCTTTTGAGAGCGTATTTGGATGTATTCTCTCAATCCTGATTCTTGGAGAATGTCCGGGTGTGCGGTTTGTGATCGGTGCAATGCTGATGATGTGTTCCTTTTTGATTGTGGAAAAAATTTCCCTGCCATTGCCGAAAAGAGTAGCGGTGAAAGCAGAAAAATGATATAATGAGTCAAAGGGACAAATGGACACAAAACGGATGCTTGCATACGTGTTTGTGTCTATGGGGACCGCAAAAACATGAGAAAGCAGCCATTTTTGTAAAAAAATGAGCGGATTTCGAATGTTTTCGTGATTTTGAGAGTGCAAGGCACGGAAAAATCACGTATGACTCATTGAGTTAATTTTAGAAAAAGTTCAGAACCCAAAACCACAACACAAGGCAAAGGAGGAAAAACATGATAAAAAAAGGAAAAAAACTTAGTATGATGCTTCTTACGGCAATGATTCTGGCAGCAGGAAGTGTCGGAACTGTAGCAGGAACCGGAGCGAAACAGGTACAGGCAGCAGAGAATGCATATTATTATGTGTCACTGGGGAATCTTCAGCAGACAGCCATGACTAAAAACAGTGCAAGTATCACTTGGGAACAGACGTATGCAAGCTCTATGAATACACTTACAACAGAAGGATATAATATTTATCTTGGAGAAAGTTACAGTGATATGAAGCTGGTTGGAAAATCCAAGACACCATCCTATACACTGACCGGACTGAAAGATGGTAAGCGTTACAATGTGCGTGTAGAAGCTTACACATCAAATGGAACAAAAACAAGTTCACCGGTAAGCGGACAGGTTGAGACAATCCCGGCAGCCGTCCATAATTTCAGACAGGAGCGTTGGTGGTACTTTATCAACAAGCTGGAAGTAACATGGGATAAAGTTGAGACTGCAGACCGGGTGGAAGTGACCCTGTATAACAGCAAAGGCAGACGTGTCGGCAAGACACAGAAACTGAACAGCTATGCTTACAGTGCATATTTCGATAAGATGAAAGATGAAGTTTACACGGTAACCATTCAGGCTTTCAAGACGGTAAATGGAAAGACTTATGCTACACCGAAGGCAAAGATTCAGTGTTTCAACCAGGCACGTATCAAAGAGACAAGCATCAAGGTGAAAAAAGGCAGCCTGAGCTTCCAGTGGGGAAAAGTCGGCGGAGCAAGCGGATATGATGTGTATATCTCCACAAAGCCGAAAAAAGGTTATAAAAAAGTAAAATCGGTCGGCAAGAACACCACAAAGCTGACCATCCGTAAATTTAAAGGCAAAAAGATCAACCCGAAGAAGAATTACTATATGTATGTAGAAACCAAAAAGAAAAACGGCTCCAAGGTCAATAAATCCGGAAGACTCTACTACTGGAATACAAAGAGCAAAAACTTTGGTTATTTCTAAAAAATCGTATAACCGTTCTATAACTTCACAGTCAGGAAATCTTGACAGAAAAACCGTCGTATGTTACGGTAGAAATAAGCGTTAAAAGCTGTTGGGGGCAAAAACTTGCTCCCAACAGCTTATTATACAGGAGGCAGAAATGGATAAAAAGAAATTTTATATGACAACTGCGATTGCCTATACATCCGGCAAACCGCATATCGGAAACACTTACGAGATCGTGCTGGCAGACAGTATTGCCCGTTTTAAGAGACAGCAGGGATATGATGTGTTCTTCCAGACCGGAACCGATGAACACGGTCAGAAGATTGAGCTGAAAGCAGAAGAAAAAGGTGTGACACCGAAGGCTTTTGTGGATGAAGTTTCCACAGAGATCAAAAGAATCTGGGATCTGATGAACACATCTTACGATAAATTTATCCGTACAACGGATGCAGAGCACGAAAAACAGGTACAGAAGATCTTCAAAAAACTGTACGATAAGGGAGATATTTACAAGGGACATTATGAAGGTATGTACTGTACACCTTGCGAGTCTTTTTTTACCGAGTCTCAGCTGGTGGACGGCAAATGTCCGGACTGCGGACGTGAAGTGCAGCCTGCAAAAGAAGAAGCTTATTTCTTCCGTATGAGCAAATATGCAGACCGTCTGATCGAGCATATCAACACCCATCCGGAATTTATCCAGCCGGTTTCCAGAAAAAATGAGATGATGAACAACTTCCTTCTTCCGGGACTTCAGGATCTGTGCGTATCCCGTACTTCCTTTAAATGGGGCATTCCGGTAGATTTTGATCCGAAACATGTCGTTTATGTATGGCTGGATGCACTGACCAACTACATTACCGGTATCGGTTATGACTGTGACGGAAACAGCAGCGAGCAGTTCAAGAAAGACTGGCCGGCAGATCTGCATCTGATCGGTAAGGATATCATCCGTTTCCATACCATTTACTGGCCGATCTTTCTGATGGCACTGGATCTGCCGCTTCCAAAACAGGTATTCGGACATCCGTGGCTGCTGCAGGGCGACGGCAAAATGAGCAAATCCAAAGGAAATGTACTGTATGCCGATGAGCTGGTTGATTTCTTTGGCGTGGATGCCGTGCGTTACTTCGTTCTGCATGAGATGCCGTTTGAAAACGACGGTGTGATCTCCTGGGAGCTGATGGTAGAGCGTATGAATTCTGACCTGGCAAATACCCTCGGAAACCTGGTAAACCGTACGGTTTCCATGTCCAATAAATATTTTGGCGGCGTGGTAGAAAATAAAAATGTAAATGAACCGGTAGATGAGGAACTCAAAAAAGTCGTTCTGGAAACACCGAACAAAGTCATTGCAAAAATGGAAGAGCTGCGTGTGGCAGATGCGATCACCGAGATCTTTACACTGTTCAAACGCTGCAACAAATACATCGACGAGACGATGCCGTGGGCACTGGCAAAAGACGAGGCAAAAAAAGAGCGTCTGGCAACGGTTCTCTACAATCTGGTAGAGTCCATCAGCGTCGGAGCAACACTTCTGGAATCCTTCATGCCGGAGACTTCTGATAAAGTACTGGCACAGCTCGGAGCACAGAAACGCAAGCTTTCCCAGATGGATACCTTTGGTCTGTATCCGTCAGGCAATAAAGTAACCGAGAAACCGGAAATCCTCTTTGCACGTATGGATATCAATGAAGTGATGGCAAAAGTTGCAGAGCTTCATCCGGTAAAAGAAGAAGTAAAAGAAGAGGAAAAAGGCATTGATATCGAGCCGAAAGATGAGATCACATTTGAAGAATTCGGCAAAATGCAGTTCCAGGTAGGCGAGATCATTTCCTGCGAGGCAGTGAAAAAATCCAAAAAACTGCTCTGTTCTCAGGTTAAGATCGGCAGCCAGGTAAAACAGATCGTATCCGGAATTAAGGCACATTACACACCGGAAGAGATGGTCGGCAAAAAAGTCATGGTACTGGTAAACTTAAAACCTGCAAAACTTGCTGGAGTTCTTTCGGAAGGTATGCTGCTGTGTGCAGAGGATGAGAACGGAGAACTTTCTCTGATGGTACCGGAAAAGAAAATGCCGTCCGGAGCAGAGATCTGCTAAGAGGAAAAGAATGTATGATTTTTGACAGTCACGCTCATTATGATGATGAGGCATTTGACAAAGACAGAGACCGCCTGCTCTCCACGATGGAAGAGCAGGGTGTCGGCTGTATTGTAAACGTAGGTGCAAGTTTTCAGGGGGCAAAGGACAGTGTGGAGCTTTCTATGCGTTATCCGCATGTCTATGCGGCAGTCGGCGTGCATCCGGATCATGTCGGTGAACTGGATGAGGTGAAGATGCAGCATCTCAGAGAAATGTGCACCATGGAAAAAACAGTCGCAGTCGGCGAGATCGGTCTTGATTATTACTGGGATAAAGAGTCTCACGAGCTTCAGAAGGAATGGTTCAAAAAGCAGATGGAGCTTGCAAAAGAGGTAGATCTTCCGGTCATTGTGCACAGCCGCGAGGCCGCACAGGATACGTTTGATTTGATCAAAAGTGAGCACGCCGGAACGACCGGAGGTGTGATACATTGTTTTTCCGGCTCGAAAGAGATGGCAAAAGAGTATATCAAGATGGGCTATTACATCGGTGTCGGCGGTGTTGTCACGTTTAAAAATGCAAGAGTTTTAAAAGAAGTGGTGGAGAGTATTCCACTTGAGCGGATTCTGACGGAGACAGACTGCCCATATCTGGCACCGGTGCCGTTTCGCGGAAAACGCAACTGTTCTGCCTATATTTCCTATGTGCTCGACATGATCGCAGAGTTAAAGGGCATTTCCAGAGAAGAGGCAGAGCAGGTTACTTACGAAAATGCAAGAAATATGTACCGCATCACAGACTGAAAGGCAGGAAAAAATGGAGAAATTATCAAATCCACAGAAAACCATAGAAGTAATTAAAAAATATGATTTTGCCTTTCAGAAGAAATTCGGGCAGAATTTTCTGATCGATGCCCATGTGCTGAACAAGATCATCGCTTCGGCAGATATCACAAAGGATGACTGTGTACTGGAAATCGGACCTGGTATCGGAACGATGACGCAGTATCTGGCAGAGGCAGCCGGAAAAGTTGTGGCAGTGGAGATCGACCGCAACTTGATTCCGATCCTCTCTGAGACGCTGGCAGATTACGAAAATGTAACCGTGATCAATGAAGATGTCCTGAAACTGGACATTGCGAAACTTGCGGATGAATACAATCAGGGCAGACCGATCAAAGTAGTGGCAAATCTTCCGTATTATATCACCACACCGATCATCATGGGACTTTTCGAGAGCCATGTGCCGGTAAAGAGCATTACTGTTATGGTTCAGAAAGAAGTTGCCCTGCGTATGCAGGCAGGACCGGGCACCAAAGATTACGGGGCACTGTCCCTGGCCGTGCAGTTTTATGCAGAGCCATATATCGTGGCAAATGTACCGCCAAACTGCTTTATGCCGCGTCCGAATGTCGGAAGTGCGGTCATCCGACTGACCCTGCATGAAAATCCGCCTACCACGGTAAAGGATGAAAGTCTGATGTTCCGGATCATCCGAGCTTCTTTTAACCAGAGAAGAAAAACGCTGCTCAACGGCCTGAATAATTCACCGGAGATTGCAGCAACGAAAGAACAGATCCAGACAGCTTTTGAAAAGCTTGGTTTTCCGGCAAATGTACGTGGGGAGACATTGACCTTAAAAGAATTTGCGGCACTTGCAGATGCGTTTGCCGAATTTTAGAATAAGAGAGCGGACGTTTCACGGCGTTCGCTTTTTTTACTAAATCAAGCAGCAAAGCGGATTGCGAATATCCGCTTGACGAATGGTAAGAATTACTTTGTAACGGAGCAATTCTCGCGTGCGTTCGACTTGAATCAGACAGAAAGGGGAGAATATATGAGAAAAAAACTTACAGCAGTACTTCTGGCAGCGACAATGCTGCTTACTTCCGGTGTCACGGTCTTTGCAGACCGCGTGGATGCAGTCATCGACAAGCCATATCTTGCACTGGGAGCGGATTTAAGCCCACAGGAACAGATGAAGGTTTTATCTTTGCTCGGACTTAGTGACATCAACGTGGATGATTATGATATCATCAGCATCACCAATGCGGATGAACATGAATATCTGGATAAGTATCTGGATGCTTCGATCATCGGCACCAGGGCGTTGTCATCGGTTCTGGTTGTTGGAAAAGAAGCCGGAAACGGCATCCATGTAACAACGAAAAATATTTCCTACTGTACCGAAGGTATGTATCGCAATGCACTTTTGACGGCCGGCATCGAAGATGCGGATATCACGGTGGCAGGACCGTTTTCGATTTCCGGAACGGCGGCACTGGTCGGTGCGATCAAGGCGTATGAGACCATGACCGGGGAAGAGATTGACGATGAGAATCTCGATGCGGCAAACGATGAACTGGTGTTGACCGGCAAACTGGTGGAGGATATCGGAGATTCTGAAAAAGCAGAAGATCTGATGGCACTGGTAAAACAGGAAGTGGCAGAGAACAAACTGACCAGTGCAGAGGATATTCAAAATGTGGTGGATCAAGCATGCGATCAGCTGGATATTCAGCTTTCCGAAGAAAATCAGAAGCAGATCGCAGAACTGATGAAAAAGATAGAGGGACTGGATCTGGATGTGGATAAACTGAAGGATCAGGCAAAAGATTTGTATCAGAAACTGGAAGATCTGGATTTCCATGTGGATAAAGAGAGCGTTGGGAATTTCTTTACACGGATCATTGATGCGATCGTAAATTTCTTCCAGGGACTGTTTGGAAAATAAAAGAGGGTAACTGAAAATAAAACAAAAGATGGAGGGACTTTATGAAAGGAAAAAAAGTTTTAAGTGTTCTGCTTGCTTCTGTAATGATGTTCACGGCAGTTCCGGTAGGAAGCATTGGGGCAATGGCTGCACCAGTCCAGAATGCACAGGTGCAGGAGCAGGAAGTGAAGACACAGGCCGAGAGTGGTCTTTCCAATATCGCAGCCGACTGTGAAATCAGCGTTCCAAGCGAGGAAGGAGCCAACGTCAAGGAAAATATGGTGGATGGAAATCCTTCTAGTTTGTGGGTGAATAATGGGGCGAACTGGCCGTGTACAGTAACATTTGCACTGCCGAAGGCAAACACGAAATGTGTGAAAAAAATAGTGCTGAAATTCGAATCCGGCCATACACCGTGGAGCATGGATGTATCCCTGAAATATGCACTGAACAACGTAACAAGTGATCTGGTCAGTGTACCGGGATCTGCAAAGACTGCAAAATTTGATGATGGCTATACGTTTGAATTTGAAAATGCCCAGGCGATGACTCATCTGTATGTGGAACTTTCCAATCCGAAGAACAACGGTGCAACCGGCGCTTTCTGGCCGGCGATCGCAGAGGCAGAAGTTTATATTGATAACGGTGCGGAAGAAACAGTTGAACTGGAAAACATCGCTGCTACCAGAAAGCAGAGTCTGACACTGAAAAGCGAAGTCAATGCATCCGCAGACAAAGCAAAAATCACCGACAACGATGAGACAACGGCATCTCCTCTTCAGGAGAAAACCTTTGCAGCCGGCAGCAGTGAGACCTTTGCAGAAGTTGGTTTTGGCGTAGAGCAGAAGATGCGTCAGATCATTCTGGCACTGCCAAAGGACAATCAAAATGCATCCTATACCTATAAGCTTTACGGAAAAGCAACAAAAAACGGCTCTTATGAAACACAGCCGTTTGCGACCGGAAACATCAATACCGGTGATGCAAACAAAGTAAAGATCAACGCAGCTGATGTGGATTCTGCTGTCAAAGATCTGGAATACGAATCCGTAAAGGCTGTTTTTGAGGCAGCAAACGATGATGGAAAAAATAACATTCTGTCTCTGGCAGAGTTCCAGATCCTTGCAAACAAAGCAACGATCGCAGAGGCGGATACTGAAAATATCGTATGGAAAAGCACCGCACTGCACAGCAACTACAGTCAGGACACCCTGAACCGCATTGTTGACGGAAATTTAAGCAATACCTGGAGTGCAGACCAGTATCCGGCATATGTGGATTTTGATCTTGGAGCAGAGTATGATCTGTCAAGGATTGAAGTTTACACCCCGAAAAACGGCTATTCCCAGTATTCTCTGTACTACAGCAACGATGGTCAGAATTACAGCAAATTTGCGGAAAAAACCGGCACCGATGCCTGTCCGGATGGAGGAGAGGTTTATCAGGCAGAAGGAAAGAAAGCAAGCAGTGTGCGTATCCTGCTTTCCTACAATTCTGCAAGTTCCAAAGCCGTGCTGAATGAAGTTCGTATCCTCGGAACAAAGAGCGGGGAAGCAAAAAAAGCCGCATTTCAGGCACCGGTTTCCTATGTAGAATCCGCATACAATACAGAAGTTACCACGCAGGATACGATCGATGAAGTTTATGGTATTGTCAGCCGTAACCTTGGTAAGCAGTACAAAAACTGGTTTACCTTTGAAGTAAAAGACAAGGCAGAAGGTGCAGCCGATTATTATGAGATCGAAGATGTGGACGGTAAAGTGAAGATCACCGGCAACAGCGGTGTGACGATCGCAAACGGTTTGAACTATTATCTGAAATATTACTGCAAGGTGAGCATCACCCAGGTCGGTGATCAGGTAACGATGCCAAAAAGTATTGTAAAAGTCGGATCAAAAGTACATAAAGAGTGCAAAGTGGCACTGCGTTATGCGTACAACTACTGTACGATGTCCTACTCGATGGCATTCTGGGGCGAGGATGAGTGGAGAAAAGAACTTGACTGGCTGGCACTCAATGGTGTCAACATCGTTCTGGATATCACCGGACAGGAAGAAGTCTGGAGAGAATTTTTAAGTGCACTTGGCTATACGCATGAAGAGATCAAAGATTATATCGCAGGACCTGCCTACTATGCATGGGCATATATGGCAAATCTTTCCGGATACGGCGGACCGGTCCATGACTCCTGGTTTACCAAGAGAACGGAGCTTGCAAGAAAGAACCAGCTGATCATGCGGAAACTCGGCATGCAGCCGATCCTTCAGGGATACAGCGGCATGGTTCCGGTTGATGTGCAGAGCAAGGCAAAAGGAGCGTATGCACTGACAGGCAACGATGTGATCCCACAGGGAACCTGGTGCTCTTTCCAGCGTCCGTACATGCTGCGTACTACCACAGCGGCATACGATAAATATGCAAAATTATTTTATGAGTGTCAGAAAAATGTCTATGGAGATGTAACACATTATTATGCGACAGACCCGTTCCATGAGGGCGGAAATACCGGTGACATGTCCACAAGTGATGTAAGTTCAGAAGTGTTAAATTCCATGCTGGAGTTTGACAAGGATGCAGTCTGGGTGATCCAGGCATGGCAGGGCAATCCGAGTGCCGGACTGATAAACGGACTGAACGGAAGAAAAGAGCACGCACTTGTGCTGGATCTTTATGCAGAGAAGGACACACACTGGAACGACAGCAGTTACTCCGGCGGAAAAGAGTTTCAGAAGACACCGTGGGTTTACTGTATGCTGAACAACTTCGGCGGACGTATGGGACTGCACGGACATATGGACAATATTGTCAGCGGCGTTGTCGATGCGGCAAACAACAGTGAAATGCTGACCGGTATCGGTATTACACCGGAAGGTTCTCAGAACAACCCGGTCCTTTATGATTTATTATTTGAAACTGTATGGTGTGACGATGCAACAAAAACGCTGACAGAGATCGACACTGACCAGTGGCTCAAAGATTATGTGACAAGACGTTACGGAGCCAAGAGTGAATCTGCGTATGAGGCAATGAAGATCCTCGAAAACACCGTTTACAAGGCATCTCTGAACATGCGTGGTCAAGGTGCACCGGAGTCCTACATCAATGCACGCCCGGCAGAGAGTATCGGTGCGGCATCAACCTGGGGAAATGCAGTGATCGGATACGATATGGAAGAGCTGGAAAAAGCAGCAGAGCTGCTGCTTGAAGATTACGATACCCTGAAAAAGAGCGACGGTTATCTCTATGATCTGGCAGATGTTCTCAAACAGGTACTGTCAAACTCTTCCCAGAAATATCACAGAGAGATGGTAAGTGCTTATCGGTCCGGTGATATTGCGAAATTTAACGAGGCATCCGATCAGTTTTTAAGCCTGATCGACAAAGTGGAAGAAGTGCTCGGAACCAGAAAAGAATTCCTGTTCGGAACCTGGACAGAACAGGCGAAGAAACTGGCAGAGGGTGACGATGACTTCACAAAAGATATCTACGAACTGAATGCAAAATCGCTGGTAACTACCTGGGCTTCTTATCCGCAGGCAGAGAGCGGCGGACTGAAAGACTACTCCAACCGTCAGTGGGCAGGTCTTACACAGGACTTCTACAAACAGCGTTGGACGATGTGGATCAATCAGAAAAAGGCAGAAATGAAAGGCGAAAGCACACAGAACATCAACTGGTTTGCTTTTGAGTGGGCATTTGCAAGAAGTCACAAAGAATACACGACAGAGGCATCCGGCAAAAACTTAAAAGAACTCGGGGAAGATATCCTGAAAAATTACAGTTCCAAAGATCCGGCAGCAAATGGTGCAAACGATTACACCGGAAAAGTGACTGTAACAGCAGGTTCGGAAGAGACAAGCCAGGAGAACGGTGCAGCAGCCAATGTCCTGGATGGAAGTTCCGATACAATCTGGCATACCAACTACACAAATGCAGCCGACATGGCTTCCTACGAGAAACATTATCTGATTTTTACAATGGAAGAGGCAGTCAAACTTGGCGGACTTCGTTATCAGCCAAGACAGGGCGGAGGTCTTAACGGTATCATCAAAGCTTACGAGATCTACACCAGTATGGACGGCGAGAATTATACAAAAGCGGCAGAAGGAAACTGGACGGCAGACACTTCCTGGAAACTGGTTTCTTTTGACAGACCAGTTACTGCAAAATATGTGAAATTTGTCGTAAAGGATGCAACTTCCGAACAGGCTGGAAAATGTTTCAGCAGTGCGGCACAGATCAGACTGACCGTTCCGGAAAAAACAGGAGAAGACAAGCCGACTGAAACAGAAAAACCGACTGAGACAGAAAAACCGAACCAGACCGAAAAACCGAACCAGACGGAGAAACCAAATCAGACCGAAAAACCAAATCAGACCGAAAAACCAAAGGACAACAAATCCGACCAGAACACTTCTGGTTCTGCCGGAAAGATCGGAGATGTGATCGCAGATGCAGCCGGAGTGTTCAACTACACGATCACCGGAAATGACACCGTGGAAGTAAAGAGCATGGCAGCAAAGGGCAAAACAAAGAAAGCCGTAAAAATTTCTGCATCGATCAAAGCAAATGGTAAGACTTACAAAGTGACCGGTATTGCGGCAAACGCCTTTAAGGGCAATAAAAAGATGACTTCCGTGCTCATCGGAGGCAATGTGAAAAAGATTGGCAGAAGTGCATTTGAAAACTGCAAAAACTTGACGAAAGTTACCGTGAACGGCAGCAAACTGCAGACCATCAGCAAAAATGCATTCAAAGGCGATAAAAAGTTAAAGAACATCAGCCTGAAGAAAGTAAAATCTCTGAAGAAAATAGAAAAGGCGGCATTTAAGGGCGTTTCGAAAAAAGTAACCGTAAAAGTGCCGAAGAACAAAAAGAAAGCTTACAGCAAGCTGCTGGCAAAAGGAGGCATTGCGGCAGGCAAAGTAAGATCATAAAACATAGCATAGAAGGATTCCGGCAGACATAGGATAGCATGAAAGAAACGGAAAGGGCGAAATTCCGGTGAAAGGATTTTTATACAGAAACTGGAAAAACATGCTTTTTCACATCTATCTGTTTGTACTGCTTGCCGGAATCGGAATCGGCAGTGTAGAATATATCCGCTGGTGTGAAAGATCACTTCCGGCATCAGCGGATATTCCGCCTGAGATTGCCCTGACTTTCGACGACGGACCACATCCGGTCTATACGAAAAAGCTGCTGGACGGTCTGCGAAAACGAGGCGTAAAGGCAACCTTTTTTCTGATCGGGGAAAATATCGAAGGAAATGAAGAATTGGTAAAGCAGATGGCAGAAGATGGACATCTGATCGGAAACCATACCTGGTCCCATGTGGACGTTACAAAAATGTCGGATAAACAGGCATGTGAAGAGATTACAAAAACGAGCGAGCTGGTCAGAAGCATTGTCGGTTATGACACCGAATATATCAGACCTCCTTTTGGGGCATGGAACAAAAACCTGGAGTGCGGTTTTGAGATGTTTCCGGTGCTCTGGACCATCGATCCGCTGGACTGGAAAACAGAAAATGCGGATCAGATCGTAGAAAAAGTGATGTCTGAGGCAAAAGAAAATGCCATTATCCTGCTGCATGACCGCTATGAAGCTTCGGTGGAAGCGGCACTTCGGATCGTGGATCTGTTAAAGGAGCAGGGCTATACATTTGTAACCGCAGATAAACTTGTACTGGAATGACAGGATGTCATAGAAAGTTACTTTGTGACGGAGTTACTTGTGCGGTATCTTTCAAACGAAAAAGAAACACAGGAGGGGAGGAAGAACTTTGGATTTATTTGATTATATGAGAGAAACGAAAATGGAGAGTGAAGCACCGCTTGCTTCCAGGATACGGCCCAGGACATTGGATGAGATTGTCGGACAGCAGCATATTCTGGCAAAAGATAAACTGCTTTACCGGGCGATCAAAGCAGATAAACTCAGTTCCGTTATTTTTTACGGACCGCCGGGAACCGGAAAGACAACGATCGCAAAAGTGATCGCTGGCACAACGAGTGCGGCTTTTACGCAGATCAATGCTACGGTGGCAGGTAAAAAAGATATGGAAGAAGTCGTTGCCGAGGCAAAACAGAGGATGGGCATGTATGGAAAGAGGACGATTCTGTTTGTAGATGAGATCCATCGTTTTAACAAAGGGCAGCAGGACTATTTACTTCCGTTTGTTGAGGACGGGACACTGGTGCTGATCGGGGCGACAACGGAGAATCCTTATTTTGAAGTCAACGGTGCTTTGCTTTCCAGATCCAAAGTTTTTGAACTGAAACCGCTTGAAAAAGAAGATATCAAAAAACTGATTTTGCGTGCGGTCACGGACAGCGAACGCGGTATGGGGGCATATGATGTCTGCATGGATGAGGAAGCGGCAGATTTTCTGGCAGAAGCGGCAGACGGCGATGCCAGGTCTGCACTCAATGCTGTAGAGCTTGGTGTGCTGACAACGGAGCGTTCTGCAGACGGGAAAATCCACTTTACGATCGACGTGGCATCAGAGTGTATCCAGAAACGTGTGATCCGCTACGATAAGGCGGGAGATAATCACTACGATACGATCTCTGCTTTTATCAAGAGTATGCGGGGATCAGATCCGGATGCGGCAGTTTATTATCTGGCAAGAATGCTCTATGCCGGAGAAAGTGTGACCTTTATCGCCAGAAGGATCATGATCTGTGCATCCGAAGATGTCGGCAATGCAGATCCGCAGGCACTTCAGGTGGCAGTTGCGGCGGCACAGGCTGTCGAGCGTGTCGGTATGCCGGAGTCGCAGCTGATCCTTTCTCAGGCAGTAATTTATGTGGCATGTGCTCCGAAGAGCAATGCAGCAACGAATGCGATCTTTTCGGCAATGGAATCGGTGAAAAATAAAAAAGCTTCCGTGCCGCCGTATCTGCAGGATGCACATTATGGCGGAGCAGGGAAGCTGGGGAGGGGCATTGGTTATGAATATGCCCACGATTTCCCGAAACATTTCTCAAAGCAGCGTTATCTGCCGTATGAACTCGGCGAAGTGAAGTTTTATGAGCCAAGTGACAGCGGATATGAGCAGCAGATCAGGAAGCATCTGGACTGGCTGCATGAAGAATAAAATGCAGGGCAGAATGGTTCTGTACTTCGAACTTCAATTCTGTCAGGTGTTCAGGAGAGCTGTGTCATCAGAAACTGGTAGACTATTTCGCATTTGTTTTTCCAGGACTTGCACATAGCTTCTGCCTGTTTTTTGTCCGGAACCGTAAGAGTCAGGTCGATCAGATCGGACTCTTTTTCTTTTATGACACAGTGTACGGCATATTCTTTTGCCGTGGTACGGTAATAATCCGCCGTGACCGAAACCTCATTTCGCAGCTCAATCTTGTGTTCCTGAAGATACTGATCGGCTTCCTCTTGGATTGCATTCGGGATGCGGTCACAGAAATAGCCAAGTGCCTCGCGGCCGCTCTTTGTCAGCTGAAACTGTGTGGTATTGCGGATGGTCTGTGGCTTAACAAGATTGGCTTCTTCCAGTTCTGAAAAAGCTTGCTGCAGCGTGAAATAGTTTGTGTAGCCGCGGTCAAGCAGAAAACTGGAAATCTGGCTGTTTGTAAGCGGAAAATCCACGCGGTCAAGCATATATAAGATAATTAATTTATAAAGCGTAAATGGTTCAGCCATAAAATGCCTCCTTATGTAAAAAATCTCTGCAAAAGCGTGTCAGGTCTCAACTGTGTCCGCTTTACTTTCATTCGGTAAACAGACGTCCCTGCCAGGTATCACGGACTTTCAGTTCGTGGTGGATATGGTTGAGGACGCTGCGTTTTTTCAGGCTCCAGAGCGGTGCGATCAGCAGATCGCTCGGACCGTCCCCGGTCAGGCGGTGGATCGTGATATCCGGCGAGAGCACTTCCAGACAGTGGATCACAAGATCAACGTATTCATCTTCCGATAAAATGTGAAATCCGGTCTGCCCATAATAAGATGCCAGATCGGTGTGTTTCAGCACATGGAGCAGCTGCAGCTTGATGCCGTCAATGTGGTGTGCATTTAAGTAACGCATGGTCTCCAGGATATTTTCCGTATTTTCGCCCGGAAGACCAAGAATCGTATGAACGACCGTCTCTAATTTACGTTCCTGCAGTTTTTCAAGTGCATCTTCAAAACAGGAAAGTTTATAGCCTCTGCGGATAAAAGCGGCTGTTCGTTCATGGATCGTCTGAAGCCCAAGCTCTACCGTGACCGGTTTCTTTTTATTCAGCTCCGATAACAGATCCAGCGTCTCGTCCGGCAGGCAGTCCGGTCTTGTGCCGATCGAAAGTCCGACGATGTCTTCGTGTTCAATCGCCTCTGTAAAAATACGCTCCAGATATGAAAGCGGAGCGTAAGTATTGGTGTAAGCCTGAAAATAGGCGATAAAATGCGTTGCCGGAAATTTCGGGGAAAGGCGGGCCTTCTGTTCCTCAATCTGCTGATGAACCGGGTGTGTCCTGTCACCGGCAAAATCACCGCTTCCGCCCTCACTGCAGAAAATACAGCCGCACTTTCCGAGCGTGCCGTCGCGGTTCGGACAGGTCATGCCGCCGTCTAAAGAGACTTTGTAAATCTTTTCACCGTAACGGTTCCGCAGATGATAATCCAGCGAGCGGTACGGTTTTCCACCGAAATCTGGCGGTTTTACAGTCATAAAGCTACCTCCGTGGTATCTGCCGGCAAAATCCGGCAGATGTTCTTTAAAACTTATCATAGCATCTGCATTTGTAAAAATCAAGGAGACGAAAAAAGGTTTGCGGCATTTCCTCTGGTATGGTAGAATGATAGAAGAAAATGCTGGGTGTGCATGGCATGCCTTGGGATGTTTTACAGAAAGGAATCCAAAAGATGAGTATACTGATAAAAAACGGCAGAGTGATTGATCCGGACACCAGAAAAGATGGCCGGTACGATATCCTGATCGAGGAGGATAAGATTGTAAAGGTAGACCAGGAGATCAAGGAAGAGGCAGAAGAAGTGATCGATGCAGAAGGCTGCTACGTTATGCCGGGCCTGATCGACCTGCATGTTCACTTGAGGGATCCGGGACAGACGTACAAGGAGACGGTTGAGACAGGAGCAGCTGCAGCGGCACACGGAGGATTTACCACCGTGCTGGCGATGCCGAATACAAAGCCGGTAACAGATGACAGACTTAATATCCGTTATGTACACAACAAGGCAAAAGCGATGGCACCGATCCACGTACTGCAGGCCGGTGCTATTACAAAAGGGCAGAAGGGAAAAGAACTTGCCGATATCGACTCCATGGTAGCAGAAGGTTCACCGGCGATCAGTGAAGACGGCAGATCCGTTATGGATTCCCTGCTCTGCAAAGAAGCGATGAAGATTGCGGCAGAATGCGGCGTTCCGGTCATGGCACACTGTGAGGACATCGACCTGATGGACGGTGGTGTGGCAAATGATGATGAATACATCCGCAAACAGGGACTTCGCGGTATCAGCAATGCAGTCGAGGACATCATCGCCGTGCGGGATGTGATGCTGGCAGGAGAGACGGGAGCACACCTGCATCTGTGCCACTGCTCCACTTACGGAAGTGTGGAAATCGTCAGACAGGCAAAGAAACACGGGATAAATGTGACTGCTGAAGTATGCCCGCACCATTTTACACTGACATCCAAAGATGTCGATGCCGGCGATGCAAACTATAAAATGAATCCGCCGCTGCGTACGAAAAAAGACGTAGAGGCATTAAAACGAGGTCTGCGAGATGACATTATGGATGTGATCGCAACCGACCATGCACCGCACAGTGAAGAGGAAAAGAGACGTTCCTTTACGGCAGCACCGTTTGGTATTGTCGGACTTGAGACAGCTGTTCCGCTTACCATCAGTGAGCTGGTAGAAAAAGAGTACCTCACACCGATGCAGATGGCAGAAAAGATGAGCTACAATCCGGCAAAGATCCTGGGACTGGACAAAGGTTCCCTTGCGGAAGGCAAGATCGCCGATGTGGTCATCATTGATCCGAACGAAGAGTATGTGATCGATAAAAATACCTTCGCATCCAAAGGACGCAACACACCGTTCCACGGCAGGACCGTACGAGGCAAAGTCAAAGTGACGATCTGCGACGGAAAAGTGGTTTACAAAGATAAACAGATATAAAAAAATAAAAATGTTGTTCCATGCAGCAGATGCATGGCCGCAGAAGAAAGGATAAGATTATGATTCAGAAATTGATCCAGAAAATCCAGAAAACACATGCACCGATCGTAGTAGGACTCGATCCGATGCTTTCCTATGTACCGGCTCATATCCAGAAACGTGCGTTTGAAGAACACGGTGAGACACTGGAAGGAGCAGCAGAAGCCATCTGGCAGTATAACAAAGAGATCGTAGACCATGTGTACGACCTGATCCCGGCAGTTAAACCGCAGATCGCCATGTACGAACAGTTCGGTATTCCGGGGCTTGTGGCATTTAAAAAGACCGTAGATTACTGTAAATCCAAAGATCTTGTTGTGATCGGCGATATCAAACGAGGCGATATCGGCTCAACATCAGCAGCTTATGCAGTAGGTCATCTTGGAAAAGTCAAAGTCGGAAACAACAGCTTTGCAGGATTTGACGAAGACTTTGTCACTGTAAATCCATACCTTGGAACCGACGGTGTGAAACCGTTTGTGGATGTCTGCAAAGAGGAGAAAAAGGGTCTGTTCATTCTTGTTAAGACTTCCAATCCATCAAGCGGTGAGTTCCAGGACCGCCTGATCGATGGCCGTCCGCTCTATGAGCTGGTTGGCGAACAGGTTGCAAAATGGGGCGAGGACTGCATGGGCGATGATTACAGCTATATCGGAGCCGTTGTCGGAGCAACTTATCCGGAACAGGGTAAAGTGCTGCGTAAGATCATGCCGAAGTCCTTTATCCTGGTACCAGGATACGGTGCACAGGGCGGCAAAGGTGCAGACTTGGTACACTTCTTCAACGAAGACGGACTTGGTGCGATCGTAAACTCATCCAGAGGAATCATTGCAGCTTACAAACAGGAGCAGTATGCAAAATACGGTGAAGAACATTTTGCGGAGGCATCCAGAGCAGCCGTTGAGGCAATGATCGCAGATATCGGAACTGCTCTTGAGAGGGCAAAATAAGCAGCCGTTTTCAAAATGTGGGGATTGGCATTTGCAGATTTCATACAGCCGCCTGGTTTGACAGGACAAAAAGAAAAGAAATGAGGATTTTAATATGGCTGGCAAATATAAAGAACTTGCAGAAGTTTTAAAGCAGGAGTGCATTGCTCCTGATATTTACAGTATGTGGCTTCAGACAGACAAGATCGCAGAGCAGGCTGTACCGGGACAGTTTATTTCCGTGTACAGCAACGATGGCAGCAGACTTCTGCCGCGTCCGATCAGTCTGTGTGAGATTGATAAGGATAAAAAGGCACTTCGTATCGTTTATCGTGTGGCAGGAAAAGGAACGGCGGAGTTTTCACAGTGTCAGAAAGGTGATAAGCTTGAAATCTTAGGACCGCTTGGAAATGGATTTCCGCTTGAACGTGCCGAAGGCAAAAAGGTATTTCTGATCGGCGGCGGCATCGGTATCCCGCCAATGGTGGAACTTTCCAAACAGCTTCCGGGTGAAAAGACAGCGATCGCCGGATACCGTGATGACAAACTGTTTTTAAAAGAAGAACTTGAGCGAAATGCAGTATTTTATGCGGCAACAGAGGATGGAAGTGTCGGCACAAAGGGCAATGTCCTTGATGCGATCCGTGAGAATAAACTTACCGCAGATGTGATCTATGCCTGCGGACCGACTCCGATGCTTCGTGCACTGAAAGCTTATGCACAGGAACAGAATATCGAGTGCTGGATTTCCATGGAAGAGCGTATGGCATGCGGTATCGGTGCCTGCCTTGCCTGCGTCTGCCAGTCAAAGGAAGTAGACGGTCATTCCCATGTACATAACAAACGTGTCTGCAAAGACGGACCGGTATTTCTGGCAACGGAGGTGGAGCTGTGAGTATGAAAATCAATACAAGCGTAAATATTGCCGGAGTTGAGCTGAAAAATCCGGTCATGACAGCATCCGGAACCTTTGGCTCCGGAGCAGAATACAGTGAATTTGTGGACCTGTCAAAGCTTGGTGCAGTGGTCACAAAGGGCGTGGCAAACGTACCGTGGCCGGGCAATCCGACTCCGCGTGTGGCAGAAGTCTACGGCGGCATGTTAAATGCTATCGGACTGCAGAATCCGGGCATTGATGTATTTGTAAAACGTGATATTCCGTTTTTGAAACAGTATGATACCAAGATCGTGGTCAATGTCTGCGGAAGAAGTACGAAGGACTACTGTGAAGTGGTAGAACGTCTGGCAGACGAACCGGTGGATCTTCTGGAGATCAACATTTCCTGCCCGAATGTCAAAGAAGGCGGCATTGCTTTCGGACAGAATCCAAAGTCTGTCGAGGATATCACAAAAGAGATCAAACGTGTGGCAAAACAGCCGGTTATCATGAAGCTCAGCCCAAATGTGACCGATATCACGGAAACAGCAAGGGCAGCAGAAGCAGGCGGTGCAGATGCACTTTCTCTGATCAATACACTGACCGGTATGAAGATTGATATTAATCGCAGAAAATTTGTCCTGGCAAACAAGACCGGCGGTATGTCCGGTCCGGCAGTCAAACCGGTTGCCGTGCGTATGGTATATCAGACCGCACAGGCAGTAAAACTTCCGATCATCGGTATGGGCGGCATCATGAATGCAGAGGATGCCCTGGAGTTCATTTTGGCAGGAGCAACTGCCGTTTCTGTAGGAACCGCAAACTTTATCGATCCGATGACCACCCTCAAAGTAGCAGAAGGGATCGAAGCATATATGAGAGCACAGAATGTATCCGACATCAGAGAACTGGTCGGTGCCGTGCAGTAAGGAGATAAGAAATGGAACAGTATAAACAGGAATTTATTGAATTTATGGTAGATTGTGATGTGCTGAAATTCGGCGAATTCACACTGAAAAGCGGAAGAAAATCTCCGTTCTTTATGAATGCCGGAGCTTATGTGACCGGTTCTCAGTTAAAGAAACTGGGTGAATATTATGCAAAAGCGATCCATGACCGATACGGCGATGATTTTGACGTACTGTTCGGACCGGCTTACAAAGGAATCCCGCTTAGTGTTGTGACTGCGATCGCATACAGTGAACTTTACGGAAAAGAAGTGCGTTACTGCTCCGACCGCAAAGAAGAAAAAGATCACGGTGCAGACAAGGGAAGCTTTCTTGGAAGCAAATTAAAAGACGGTGACCGTGTGATCATGATCGAAGACGTTACTACTTCCGGCAAATCCATGGAAGAAACGGTTCCGAAGGTAAAAGGTGCCGCAGATGTGACGATCGTCGGACTGATGGTTTCTCTTGACCGTATGGAAGTCGGAAAAGGCGGCGTAAAGTGTGCTCTGGATGAAGTGAAAGATCTTTACGGTTTTGAGACCGCAGCAATCGTAAATATGCAGGATGTCGTAGAGCATCTCTATAACAGAGAATGTGACGGAAAAGTTGTGATCGATGATACATTAAAAGCAGCGATCGATGCATATTATGAGAAATACGGGGCAAAATAATTCGGTAAAATGGAGGCTTTTCATGAACGAAAAAATTTTTAAGACAATAAGAGGTACCGGTGCGGCAAGTCTCGCAGTCGGGATCGTGGTTCTGGTAACCGGAATTTCAGCCGGCGTGATGATGATCGTAAACGGTGCAAGACTTCTGAAGTGTAAAAGTCAGGTATTGATTTAGTTTTATGAGGAAGGAAACAAAAAAGAAGGTGCGGATACTAGGAGCGGTGCTGTTTTTTCTTTATCTGCTGGCACTGACGTATTTTCTGTTTTTTGCGGAAGGATACGGAAGATCCGTGGAAGGAAGAATGTATGCCTACAACCTTCAGCCCTTTCGGGAAATCAAAAGATTCTGGGTTCACCGGGAGATGCTGGGGACGTTCGCAGTATTCTGCAATCTGGCGGGGAATGTGATCGGCTTCATTCCGTTTGGGATGATCCTGCCGGTCATATGGCCGAAAACGGGGAAAGTTTTACGGATCCTGCTTCTTAGCTTCGAGTTCAGTCTGTGCGTGGAGACGATACAGCTTGTCTGGAAGGTGGGAAGCTTTGATGTGGATGACCTGATCCTCAACACCCTGGGCGGTGTGATCGGGTATCTGCTGTTTTGGATATGTAATAAGATAAGGAGAAAGATATATGGCTAAAAAGCGTATGTATTCTTTTGCAAAAGAGAAACATTCCGGCAAAGGTATTCTTTCAACGATACTTGGTACACTCTCACTTGTCATTTTTGCCGTTCTGGCATGGCTGGCATATTATCTGGACGGACAGGGCGGCGTTTACCTGGGCAGCATCGGGCTGCTTGGCATGGTATTTGCCGTCAGCAGTGTCGTGTTCGGACTGATGGGATTTGGCGAAAACAATGTGCGCTACCTGTTTCCGAAGATTGGGTCGATCCTCGGCGGCATCATGGTGGCATTGTGGGTATTTGTAGTTTTAATTGGGATTTAAGGAAATGCCAGGGACGAATTGCGGGAGTACGAAGTACGGAACAACTCGTATGGCATCACTTTACTGTAACCTTTAAAAGATTGGCGGTGGAAAGATGGAGAGAACAGTACTGGAAGAGAGAGACGCTCTCTCAATGGAACGACTTGCATCCATAACAAAAGAGCATACCGCACAGGAGCCGTTTGGGGATTATTTCAGAAAAACGGCTTCTTTTGTTATAAAAATGGATGAAGTTTACCGAAAAATAAAAGATGGAAAAACGGAAAGCTATACGCTTGAGCAGTGGCAGGCATTTAATCAGAGCCTTTATGAGGACATTCTTCCGGAGAACTATGAGCACAGCTATGGAAATCCAAAGTATGCGGTGGAAAAACTCGGAGAAGTGCACGGACGCATCTTAAGTTTTCTGTATGCCGAATTGTATGCCCTGATCGGCTATGCCTTTGAGCAGCGGCTGCATGAAAAGGTAATCCTTCAGGAACTTCTGATCGAAGTGTATAACTGCTTTGAGGAGGAAGAGCTCCCGGGATACCGAAGGATTCAGCAGATCATCTACTGGTTTGAGAGTGATTACAGTGAGATCACGGTGGCACACCGCATTCGGGAAGCTGTTGATCCAAAGCTTGATTTTGCAGCGAAGATCGTGATGGAGTCGGATCTGAAAGACCTTCGCTATCTGTATCGCTATGGTGAGTATATCACCGAAAACGAGCGGAAGATGGCAGAATTTATGAACAGCCTGGATGAAGAGACTGTAGAAAAGATGGCATCTACGTTTACCGAAGGATACCGGATCGGATTTGTGCTTGGCGGCAAGGATCTTTCGAAAAAACAGACGGTCAACATCCGCTATATGGTCGGATTTGAGCGGATGGTGCGTCTGGCAATACGAAATTTTGAAAAAATGGGATTAAAGCCGGTCATCTATCGTGCGGCACTGGAGCGTATCAATAAAAAAGGTGTGCACCGCATCGGTTATTATGGGGCAATCCCGAACCGCCAGTTTGACTATGATCACCGGGCAGACCAGGCAATCTATCTGGACAAGGCCTTTATGGAGCGACGCCTGGGCGTGATGCGTTCGGCGTACGAAAATTATAAAACACTGGCAAACGGTCATGCAGGCCCGGCCTGCATTGATACCTTCGGGGAGCCGGAGTTTTATCCGCAGACAAAACCGGAAGCCTATTATTTGTCGGATAAACAGAAAAAACTGCAGACACAGATGGATAACGAATCCGTGCAGATCACAAACCGCTATATCATCGGCAAAGAACGTAGTTTTACGATCATCGCCTTTCCGGTCCCGGAAATCGGGGAAGACTTCCCGGAGATTTTTAAAGAGACGATCCGCATCAATACGCTTGACTATCAGCTCTATGCAGATATCCAGCAGAAACTGATCGATGCCCTGGATCAGGGTGAGAGTGTACATGTGCTCGGAAAAGGAGAAAATCACACCGATATGCACATTGCCCTGCACAAACTGAATGATCCAAAGAAGCAGACTAATTTCGAAAATTGTGTGGCAGATGTCAACATTCCGGTCGGAGAAGTCTTTACTTCCCCGATATTGAAGGGAACAAGCGGCATTCTTGAGGCATGTACGGTTTATCTGGAAGGCTTAAAGTATGAAAAACTGCATCTGGAATTTGAAGATGGTATGGTAAAAGCATATACCTGCAAGAATTTTGAGCAGGAAGAGTACAATCAGAACTATGTCCGGGAAAATGTGCTGGCGAATCATGAGACTCTGCCAATCGGCGAATTTGCGATCGGAACAAATACAGCAGCCTATGCTATGGCAAGGGAATATCATATCGAAGGAAAACTGCCGATCCTGATCGCTGAGAAGACCGGACCGCATTTTGCCGTAGGAGATACCTGCTACAGCTGGGCAGAAGATACACCGGTATACAATCCGGACAAAAAGGAGATCATCGCAAGAGACAATGAGATTTCCATTCGCAGAAAAGAAGATCCGGGAGAGGCATATTTTGGACATCATCTTGATATCACGATACCATATGACGAGCTTGGCAGCATCGAAGTACAGTGTGCTGACGGCAGAAGAATCCTGATCTTTGCGGACGGAAAGTTCGTACTTCCGGGCACGGAGGAGCTGAATCGCTTCCTCAATTAAGGTTTGCAGGTTGACAATAAAAGAAAGTATTAGTAAAATTAAAAAGATGTTAAACACTTACAATGATGCGAAAAGGAGATTGAACCATGGCAAAGGTTGGAATTGTAATGGGAAGCGACTCAGATATGCCGGTTATGGCAAAAGCTGCAGACGTTTTAGAGAAACTGGGCATTGATTATGAGATGACGATCATCTCGGCACATCGCGAACCGGATGTTTTCTTTGAATATGCAAAGACAGCAGAGAGCAAAGGCTTTAAAGTGATTATTGCCGGAGCAGGTATGGCAGCTCATCTGCCGGGCATGTGTGCAGCAATCTTCCCAATGCCGGTCATCGGCATTCCGATGCATACAACATCTCTTGGCGGCAGAGATTCTCTGTACTCGATCGTACAGATGCCGACAGGTATTCCGGTAGCAACCGTAGCGATCAACGGCGGGGCGAACGCAGGTATTTTAGCTGCGAAGATCCTGGCTACTTCTGATGAAGAACTGCTCTCCAGACTGAAAGCATATTCAGAAGAAATGAAAGAACAGGTTGTGGAAAAAGACGCAAAGCTTCAGAAAGTTGGATACAAAAACTACGCAAAATAAAAGACAAACCCCAAGGGAGGACAAAAGCATGGATTACAAGAAAGCCGGAGTGGATATCGAGGCAGGATACAAATCAGTTGAATTAATGAAAGAGCACATCAAGAAGACCATGAGAAGTGAAGTACTGACCAATATCGGCGGATTTTCCGGTGCATTTTCCATGGAAAAATTCAAAGACATGGAAAAACCGACACTGGTTTCCGGTACGGACGGAGTTGGTACGAAACTGAAACTGGCATTTATTCTTGATAAACATGATACCGTCGGCATCGACTGCGTTGCCATGTGTGTAAATGATATAGCCTGTGCAGGCGGAGAACCGCTGTTTTTCCTGGATTACATTGCCTGCGGCAAGAACTATCCGGAAAAGATCGCTCAGATCGTAAGCGGTGTAGCAGAAGGCTGCGTACAGTCTGATGCGGCACTGATTGGCGGAGAGACTGCTGAGATGCCGGGATTCTATCCGGTAGATGAGTACGACCTGGCTGGTTTTGCAGTTGGTGTAGTAGATGAAAAAGACCTGATCACAGGAAAAGATTTAAAAGAGAAAGACGTTCTGATCGGTATCGCTTCTTCCGGTGTACACAGTAACGGATTTTCACTGGTAAGAAAAGTATTCAGCATGGATGAAAAAACACTGAACACTTACCACGAAGAGCTTGGAAAGACTCTGGGTGAAGCTCTGATCGCACCGACCAAGATTTATGTGAAAGCACTTCGCAGCATCAAAGAAGCAGGCGTTCGTGTGAAAGGATGCAGCCATATCACAGGAGGCGGATTTTATGAGAACGTTCCGCGTATGCTTCCGGAAGGAGTACGTGCCGTGATCCGCAAAGACAGCTATGAGGTTCCGGCAATCTTCAAGATGCTGGCAAGAGAAGGCCAGATCGAAGAGCAGATGATGTACAATACATACAACATGGGTATCGGTATGGTTGTTGCAGTTGATCCGACAGACGTTGACAAGACTATGAAAGCGATCGAAGCAGCAGGAGAAACCGCTTACGTGATCGGTGAAATTGAGAACGGTGAGAAGGGTGTGACCTTATGCTAAAGCTGGTAGTGCTGGTGTCCGGAGGCGGAACCAATCTTCAGGCGATCATTGACGGCATTGCGGACGGAAGCATTCCAAATACCGAGATCAAAGCCGTGATCAGCAACAATAAAAATGCCTATGCCCTGCAAAGAGCAAAGGATCATAACATTGCAGCTGCATGTGTCTCACCGAAAGATTTTGCAGACCGGGCAGCATTTAACCAGGCACTTCTGGAGAAAATAAAGTCTTATGAGCCGGATCTCATTGTTCTGGCAGGATGTCTGGTCGTGATTCCGGAGATCATGGTGGATGCTTATCCAAACAAGATCATCAACATCCATCCATCGCTGATCCCGGCATTTTGCGGAACTGGATATTACGGGCTGAAAGTACACGAAGGCGTGCTTAAGCGCGGTGTAAAAGTGACCGGTGCAACGGTGCATTTTGTGGACAAAGGAACAGATACCGGTCCGATCATCATTCAGAAGGCAGTGGAAGTACAGCAGGACGATACCCCGGAAATTCTGCAGCGGCGTGTCATGGAGCAGGCAGAATGGAAAATCATGCCGCAGGCGATCCGCCTGATCGCAGAAGGAAAAGTCCGTGTGGAAAATGGCAAAACGATAATCACAGAATAGAGACGATGTCAGGATCTCAGAAATGCGAAAAGATTCGGAGACATTGTATATTCAAGTACTTTATATATAGAAAGAAGGACGCAGGATGAAAGTATTGATAGTCGGAAGCGGCGGACGTGAGCATGCGATCGCATGGAAAGTCGCACAGAGTCCAAAAGTAGATAAAATTTACTGTGCACCGGGCAATGCCGGAATTGAAGAATTTGCAGAATGTGTGCCGATCCAGGCAATGGAGTTTGATAAACTGGTCGCATTTGCAAAAGAACAGGCAATCGATCTTACGGTAGTTGGTATGGATGATCCTCTGGTTGGCGGTATCGTAGATGCATTTGAGGCAGAAGGACTGCGTGTATTCGGACCGAGAAAGAATGCAGCAATCCTGGAAGGCTCCAAGGCATTTTCCAAAGACCTGATGAAAAAATATAATATTCCGACCGCTGCTTACGAAACATTTACCGATGCATCCGCAGCACTTGCATATCTGGAAAAGGCAGATTTCCCGATTGTTCTGAAAGCAGACGGACTGGCACTCGGAAAAGGTGTGCTGATCTGTAATACGCCAGAAGAAGCAAAAGACGGCGTAAAAACCATCATGGAAGACAAGAAATTCGGTACAGCCGGCAATACAATGGTGGTAGAAGAGTTCATGACCGGAAGAGAAGTGTCTGTACTTTCTTATGTGGACGGCAAGACCATCAAGACGATGACTTCCGCACAGGATCACAAACGTGCCGGAGACGGCGATACCGGACTGAACACCGGTGGTATGGGAACTTTCTCACCAAGTCCGTTCTATACGGAAGAAGTGGATGCATTCTGCAAAAAATATATCTATCAGGCAACGGTCGATGCGATGGCAGCAGAAGGAAGAGAGTTCAAAGGCATTATCTTCTTCGGACTGATGCTGACCGAAAAAGGTCCTCGTGTCCTGGAGTACAATGCAAGATTCGGTGATCCGGAAGCACAGGTTGTCCTGCCGCGTATGAAAACCGATATCATTGACGTTTTTGAGGCGTGCATTGACGGAACACTTGACCAGATCGACCTGCAGTTTGAGGACAATGCGGCAGTCTGCGTCGTACTGGCATCCGACGGTTATCCGGTGAAATACGACAAAGGTTTCGTAATCCGTGGTCTTGACAAATTCAAAGATAAAGATGGTTACTATGTATTCCACGCCGGAAGCAAACGCACGGAAGAAGGCATCGTGACAAACGGCGGCCGTGTCCTCGGTGTGACTGCAAAGGGAAAAGACCTCAAAGAGGCCCGTGCAAATGCCTATGCAGCGGTAGAGTGGATTGATTTTGAGAATAAATATTATCGTCATGACATTGGAAAAGCGATTGACGAAGCATAAACGTTTTTGAAGGGAGAAAACATGATGTGGAAAAAGACCTGGAAAATCTGGGCAGTGTGCATGATGCTCCTGCTCTGTATTTCCGGAGTGACTGTGTTTGCAAGTGGTTCCGATGACAATTCCCTTTCGGATCTTGGCATTGAGAATGCGACGAGTATTTCTCCGGATTTTGAGTACAGCACAACGGAGTATGAGGTGGAGGTTCCGGAAGGCACGACTGAACTGCAGCTAAGTCCGGTGACTTCCGACGGTGCAGCGACCTGTGAAGTTTCCGGTCAGACTCTGACGGACGGAAAGACAACGGTTTACATAACGGTAACATCCGAGAGCGGTATGCAGGCAACGTATACCCTGAATGTGCAGGCGGAGCGTCCAAATGCGGCGGAACAGATCGCAGCAGCGAACGAGACGGATGCACAGACGGAGGCAGCAACCGAGAAAGCAAAAGAGGCACAGACAGAAACAGAAACGGAGACAGAAGCCGTTTCTGATGCGGCAAATGCCGTGCTCCAGAAAGTAGACAAGATCAAATCAGATGCGGATTTTTCCATAAAAGTGATCTACGCTCTGGTGGCTCTGTCGGTTCTTCTGATCTTTCTGGTGATCAACCTGATCCTGAAAAACCGTGATCTGAAAGATGATCTTCGCGATACGCAGGAAAGACTGGATATGCAGACCAACGAGTTTGCAAGAAAAGAGTATTATCTGGCAACGGAAAATTATTATGCACCGACGCAGCAGCAGGAGGCAACCGGTATGGTTCAGGAGGAAGAACCGCAGCCGGTACATCCGGAAACAGAAGCTGCTCCGGCAGTGGAAGAAGCATTCGGTGAAAATAAAAAGACCGGGCCGGTAAAAGCAGACCGGAAAAGCCGCAGAGAGAAAAAGCGTCAGCAGAAGCAGGCAAAACAGGAGATGGCAGAAATGCAGGATGATCCATCCGGTGCACAGCCACAGGAGGCACAGGTGAAACATACACCACAGCCAACAGGCAATGCAGCACAGCCTGCACCGAAGAAAACAAAGAAAAAAGCAGATATCAATATGATCGATCTGTAAGAAGAGATTGAAATTCAATATCGTAAAAGAAAAACGCACCCGAAATGCTTTTCAAGAGCACTACGGGTGCGTTTTTTACGTTCGACTTAAAACAATTTATGCCATCAGAGCATCAGCCAGAGCTTCCAGCTGAGCAACATCCGCTTCTTTCATTGCAGATTTGATCGTTACGACCGGTTCTGCGTTGGTGATGTTTTTCAGCTCGCCCATGATAGCCTGCATCTGTTTTGCAGTGCAAGGAGCCCAGGTTCCGTTCTGGATGTAGCCGACGGTACGTTTCTGGAAGTTCTTTGCCTTGAGTTTACGCAGGAATGTCTCCATGCAAGGGAAGATGCCGCCGTCGTAGGAAGCAGCAGCGACCACCAGTCTGTCATAACGATAAGCATCTGCGATGGCAGACGGCATATCATCTCTGGCAAGGTCATAGAGAACCACATTTTTCTCGCCTTTTGCTTTCAGGATCTCCGCCAGTTTCTTTGCAGCGATCATGGTATTTCCGTGAATGGAAGCACATGCGATCACAACGCCCTTTTCTTCCGGTTCGTAGCTGCTCCAGGTCAGATATTTGCCTATGTAATAGCCAAGGTTTTCTTTCAGGATCGGACCGTGCAGTGGGCAGATCATCTGGATATCCAGAGTGGCAGCCTTTTTCAGAAGATTCTGAACCTGTACGCCGTATTTGCCAACGATGTTGATAAAATAGCGTCTTGCTTCGTCTTCCCATGGCTCGTCTGCATCCAGGGCACCGAATTTACCGAAACCGTCAGCGGAGAACAGGATCTTTTCGGACTGCTCATAAGCAACCATAACTTCCGGCCAGTGAACAAGCGGAGCCATAAAGAACTGAAGTGCGTGAGTACCGAGATTTACCGTATCGCCTTCGCCTACAACCACCTTGCGGTCATCGCTTAAATCCACATCAAAGAACTGTGCGATCATCGTGAACGTTTTCGGATTTCCGATCACCTTGATGTCCGGATACAGATCCAGCAGTGTCTTTAAGTTTCCGGCATGGTCCGGTTCCAGGTGTGAAACAACCACATAGTAAGGCTTTTTGTCACCCAGCGTTTCCTTCAGGTTGGCAAGCCATCCTTCCGTACCGCGTCGATCTACGGTGTCCATGATCGTGATCTTGTCATCTAAGATCACATAAGAATTGTAAGAAACACCGTTTGGAACGACATACTGACTTTCAAAAAGATCAATATTCTTATCATCTACGCCAACGTATACGATAGAATCAGATATAAAAACGTCTTTCATTTCAAAGAACCTCCTGTGTATATTAAAGATCGGCATTTACCTAAAAGATTATACCGCACAAAAAATACTTTGACTACAAAAAAATCAAAAAGGTGGTATAATGTCTGTAACGCCAGGGGCAAAAGCCTGAAGCAATCCGCAGGGCGTTACTGAAGTGGAGAGAATCATAATACTGTTATACACAAGGAGGCTTCATGATGAATCAGACATTACAGGATTTAAAGACAAGAAGAAGCTGCCGGAGATATCGTCCGGAGCAGATAAAAGAAAGCGAACTGGAACAGATCCTTGAGGCGGGCGTGTTTGCACCAACCGGCATGGGTATGCAGTCCCCGAAGATTGTGGTTGTTCAGGATAAAGAAACCATTGAAGAGCTGAGCAAAATGAATGCGAAGATCATGGGCGTGACATCTGATCCATTCTACGGAGCACCGACGGTGCTGATCGTGCTGGCAGACAAGAACAGAAACACCTATCTGGAAGATGGTTCACTTGTCATGGGCAATCTGATGAATGCGGCACATGCCGTTGGCGTGGCGTCCTGCTGGATCCACCGTGCAAAAGAAGAGTTTGAAAGTGAAGAAGGAAAAGCTCTTCTGAGAAAATGGGGCATTGAAGGTGATTATGCCGGAATCGGTCACTGTATTTTAGGCTATGCGGCAGAGGGCGGAGAAGCCCCGGCAAAACCGAGAAAAGAAGATTATGTTGTGAGAGTGCAGGGATAAGATATGTTACATGAACAGCTGACGGAAAATGATGTCAAAAAAATCAAAGAAGAGATTGAATATCGAAAACTGACCGTCCGAAAAAATGCGATCGAGGCAGTCAAAGAGGCGAGAGCACATGGGGATTTAAGCGAAAATTTTGAATATCATGCCGCCAAAAAAGATAAAAATATGAACGAGAGCCGTATCCGCTATCTGGAGAGAATGTTAAAAAATGCCGAAATCGTATCGGATCAGTCGAAATCCGACGAAGTCGGGATCAACAATACGGTGACACTCTATATGGAAGATGATGACGAAGAAGAAACCTACAAGATCGTCACATCAATCCGCGGCAATTCCATGAAAGGCCACATCAGCACGGAGTCCCCGATGGGAAAAGCCCTGCTCGGACATAAAGTTGGAGAGAGGGTATATATCAAAGTCAATGAAAATTTCGGCTATTATGCCGTGATCCGCAAAATTGAAAATACCGATGACGGAGGAGATGAAATCCGGAAATTCTGATTCCTAAAATCTGAAAAATTCCTATGAAAGAACTGTTCTGACGACAGTAAGCTTTCCATTGTGAGGTCGCCTTCAACGGTACAGTATTCTGCACAGGAATATCAGATTTTATGAAAACTTAAGTTTTAAAAACAGTCAGGGTACTTGTCTGTTGAAAAAAATGATAGTACAATATGTCGAAATACGGTGAAAGTGGAAGGAATGAAAAATGAGACGTAAAAAAGTTTTATTTATTGTGAATCCAAGATCCGGAAAAGGACAGATCAGAAATGCACTGTTGGATATCGCAGATATTTTTATCAAAGGAGGGTTGGATGTCACGCTCTATGTGACGCAGAAACCACAGGATGCGAGCAGAGTTGTGGAGAAACGGGCTGCAAAGTTTGATCTTGTCGCCTGCAGCGGCGGTGACGGGACACTGGATGAAGTGGTGACCGGTATGATGAACAGCGAGATCAGACGCCCGATCGGCTATATCCCGGCAGGAAGCACAAACGATTTTGCAAACAGCCTGCAGATCCCGAAACGGATGACGGACGCGGCACAGTGTATCGTAGAGAACAACGCCTATCCGTGTGATGTCGGCTCTTTTAACAGTGATTATTTTGTATATATCGCTGCGTTTGGAATGTTTACCGAAGTGTCTTATCAGACAAACCAGGATGTCAAAAATGTACTCGGCCATCTTGCTTATGTTTTAGAAGGTGCCAAGCGTATTTTTAATGTTAAATCTTATGAAGTGGAGATTGAACTGAACGGTGAGAAGATCAGAGATGAATTTATTTATGGAATGATCACCAATTCAGAATCCGTAGGTGGTTTCCGCAGCATTACAGGAAAAAACATCCGGCTGGATGACGGCCTGTTTGAAGTGACGATGATCAAAACGCCACGAAACGCCATAGAACTTCAGGAGATTATTACAAGCCTCCTTCGCGGGGAGATGGACAGCAACTATATTATCAGCTATAAGACCAGACAGGTGGTCATTCGTTCCGAGATTGCAATTCCATGGACGCTGGATGGTGAATATGGCGGCGACCATAAAGAAGTTGAAATCTGCTGTCATCAGAAAGCAGTGGATATCATTGTCAATCATCAGTTTGGCGAGAGTGAAATCTAGTACTCAGGAAAAAAACAGGGGATATTTGACTAAAAAAGTATTTTCTTTTTGGTGCAATTAGGTTATAATAAAGCCAACACCAAAAATCACAAAGTGTGGAGGTAAAAAATATGTTAGTTTCAGCAAAAGAAATGTTACAGAAAGCAAAAGCAGGTCATTATGCAGTAGGACAGTTCAACATCAACAACCTTGAGTGGACAAAAGCAATCCTGCTGACAGCACAGGAGAACAACTCACCGGTTATCCTTGGTGTATCTGAAGGTGCCGGCAAATATATGACAGGATACAAAACTGTTGTAGGTATGGTAAATGGTATGATGGAAGAACTGAATATCACAGTTCCGGTTGCTCTGCATCTGGATCACGGCAGCTACGAAGGATGCCTGAAATGTGTAGAAGCCGGATTCTCATCTATCATGTATGATGGTTCTCACAGCCCGATTGACGAAAACGTTGCAAACACAAAGAAACTGGTAGAAATCTGCAAAGAACATGGTATGTCTCTGGAAGCAGAAGTTGGTTCTATCGGCGGTGAAGAAGACGGCGTTATAGGTGCGGGTGAATGTGCAGATCCTCAGGAATGCAAGAGAATTGCAGATCTGGGTATTGACTTCCTGGCAGCTGGTATCGGTAACATCCACGGCAAATATCCGGCAAACTGGAAAGGCTTAAGCTTCGAGACTCTGGACGCTGTTCAGGCTCTGACAGGAGATCTGCCTCTGGTACTGCACGGTGGTACAGGCATCCCGACAGACATGATCAAAAAAGCAATCAGCCTTGGCGTTGCAAAGATCAATGTAAATACAGAGTGCCAGCTGGCATTTGCAGCAGCTACACGTGAATACATCGAAGCTGGTAAAGATCTGGAAGGAAAGGGATTTGACCCGCGTAAACTTCTGGCTCCTGGATTCGAAGCAATCAAAGCTACAGTAAAAGAAAAAATGGAAATTTTCGGCTCTATCGACAAAGCCTGAGAATTATTTCTCTGAAATTTTATAAATTTTGTAGAAAAATTAAATTATACTTGCATTTGCCAAAAATGTGGAGTATGGTAGTAGCAAAATTAAAAATGATGAGCGAGAGAACAAAGACGTTCTGCCCCGAAAGGGGCGGAGCGTCTTTTTTGATTTTCTGTAAAGAAGCAGAAAGGTTACAGAGAAATTCTGTTCCGGCTTATCACAGAAAGGATGAGAAGAAGACATGACTGAAAAGATGAATGTTGCAAAGATTTTTGGTGAAAATGTATTCAACGACAAAGTGATGCAGGAGCGTCTGCCGAAAAAAGTGTATAAAGCACTGAGAAAAACCATTGATGAGGGAAAAGAACTGGATCCGATGGTAGCAGATGTGGTGGCAGAAGCTATGAAAAACTGGGCAGTAGAAAAAGGTGCAACACATTACACACACATTTTCCAGCCTCTTACCGGTGTAACAGCAGAAAAACACGATGCATTTATCACAGCACCGAGACAGGACGGTACCGTACTGATGGAGTTCTCCGGAAAAGAACTGATCAAAGGAGAACCGGATGCTTCTTCCTTCCCGTCAGGAGGTCTTCGAGCTACGTTTGAAGCCAGAGGATATACAGCATGGGATTGTACTTCACCGGCTTATGTACGTGAAGATGCAGCAGGAGCGATCCTCTGTATTCCGACTGCATTCTGCTCTTACACAGGTGAGGCACTGGATCAGAAAACACCGCTGCTGCGTTCCATGGAAGCAATCAATGAGCAGGCACTGAGACTTCTGAGACTGTTTGGAAATACAACCTCCAAAAAAGTAACACCGTCCGTTGGACCGGAACAGGAATACTTCCTGGTTGACAAACAGAAATATCTGCAGAGAGAAGATCTGATCTTTACCGGACGTACCCTGTTCGGAGCAATGCCTCCGAAAGGACAGGAACTGGATGACCATTATTTCGGAACCATCCGTCAGCGTATTGCTTCTTATATGAAAGATGTCAACGAAGAACTCTGGAAACTTGGTATCTCCGCAAAAACACAGCATAACGAAGTAGCACCGGCACAGCACGAGCTGGCACCGATCTATGCAGAAGCAAACATTGCAGTTGATCACAACCAGCTGGTTATGAAAACACTGAAAAAAGTAGCATGCCAGCATGGAATGCAGTGCCTGCTTCATGAGAAACCATTTGACGGTGTGAATGGTTCCGGTAAACATAACAACTGGTCCATCACAACCGATGACGGTATCAATCTGTTAGATCCGGGCAAAACACCGCATGAGAATGTACAGTTCCTTATGGTACTGACCTGTATCTTAAAAGCAGTCGATGAGCATGCAGATCTGCTTCGTGAATCCGCAGCCGATCCTGGAAATGATCACAGACTGGGAGCAAACGAGGCACCGCCGGCTATCATTTCTATATTCCTTGGAGAACAGCTGGAGGATGTACTGGAACAGCTGATCAGCACAGGAACTGCTACACACAGTAAAGCAGGAGGTGTACTGCATACCGGTGTCAAGAGACTTCCGGATTTTGCAAAAGATGCAACGGACCGTAACCGTACTTCACCGTTTGCATTTACCGGAAATAAATTCGAGTTCCGTATGGTAGGTTCCCGTGATTCCATCGCCGGACCAAACGTGGTACTGAACACGATCGTAGCAGATGCATTCTCACAGGCATGCGATGTACTGGAAAAAGCAGATGACTTTGAACTGGCTGTACATGATCTGATCAAAGAATATGCAACCGATCACCAGAGAATCGTATTTAACGGAAACGGTTATTCCGATGAATGGGTAGCAGAAGCAGAAAGAAGAGGACTGCCGAACATCAAATCCATGGTGGATGCAATCCCGTGCCTGGCAACGGATAAGGCAGTAGAACTGTTCGGCAAATACAAAGTTTTCTCAAAAGCAGAACTTGAGTCCCGTGTAGAGATTAAATATGAGAACTATGCAAAGGCTATTAATATAGAAGCAAAGACGATGATCGACATGGCTTCCAAACAGATCCTGCCGGCAGTCATCGGCTATACCAAATCTCTGGCAGATACTATCCTGGCAGTTAAAGGTGCAGGTGCACCGACAACCGTACAGACAGATCTGCTGAACGATGTAAGCAAACTGCTGGAAGAGGCAAAGGCAGCCCTGGTAACACTGGAAGAAGTGACCGACAAAGCAGCCGAAGCAGGCGATATGGCAGCTGAAGCAAGATACTTCCACGAGAGCGTTGTACCGGCTATGGCAGCCCTTCGTACACCGATTGACAAACTGGAAGTACTGGTAGATAAGAAAGTATGGCCGATGCCATCCTATTCCGATCTGCTGTTCGAAGTATAAAAAATGTAAAGATACAGTGGTTTCCCCACCCTGTTATTCCATCCCAAAAAGTAATGAAAGGGACAGAAATCAACAAAAGATTTCTGTCCCTTTTTTGATGTGCAGCGATTCTCTCAGGCAGATGTCAGCAGAGCCTGGCAGGATTGCATAAGTTAGTTGCAAAACAGTGAAAAATAAGGTATGATTTGGAAGGATAGACAAAAGCAAACGAAAAAAGCTTTTTGGATATGAAAAGCAGCAGGTCACGATGGAGGATTGTAAGAAATGGAAGACAAGAACAAAGAAAAGATCAATGTGGTAGAGCTTTTTGGTTCGAATGTATTCAATGACAAGATCATGCAGGAGCGTCTGCCGAAAAAGGTGTACAAAGAACTGCATAAGACCATTGATGAAGGAAAAGAGCTGGATCCGATCACAGCAGAAGTCGTAGCTGGGGCTATGAAAGACTGGGCAGTGGAAAAAGGTGCAACGCATTACACACACTGGTTCCAGCCGCTTACTGGATTCACAGCAGAAAAACATGATGCATTTATTACAGCACCGCATGCGGACGGAACGGTCAGCATGGACTTTTCCGGAAAAGAGCTGATCAAAGGAGAACCGGATGCTTCTTCATTCCCGTCGGGAGGATTAAGAGCAACCTTTGAGGCACGCGGATATACAGCCTGGGACTGCACTTCACCGGCATTTGTACGTGAAGACAGTGCAGGTGCGATTTTGTGTATACCGACAGCATTCTGTTCCTATACAGGAGAAGCACTGGATCAGAAGACACCGCTGCTTCGCTCCATGCAGGCATTGCAGACACAGACACTCAGACTGATCCGTCTGTTCGGCAATACGACATCCAGAAAAGTGACACCTTCCGTTGGCGTAGAGCAGGAATACTTTATCGTGGACCGGCAGAAATATTTAAAGAGAAAAGACCTGATTTTTACCGGACGTACACTCTTTGGTGCCATGCCTCCGAAAGGTCAGGAGCTCGATGACCATTATTTTGGAGTTATCCGTCAGAGAATTGCCGGTTTTATGAAAGAAGTAAACGAAGAACTCTGGAAACTGGGTGTTTCTGCAAAGACACAGCACAACGAAGTCGCACCGGCACAGCATGAGCTGGCACCGATCTATGCAGAGTGCAACGTAGCAGCAGACCACAACCAGATCATTATGGAGACTTTGAAACAGGTGGCAGAGCGTCACGGACTGCAGTGTCTTCTTCATGAGAAACCATTTGCGGGAGTCAATGGTTCCGGTAAGCACAACAACTGGTCCATCACCACAGATGACGGCATCAATCTGCTTGATCCGGGCAAGACACCGCACGAAAATGTTCAGTTCCTGATGATCCTGACCTGTATTTTGCGTGCTGTAGACCGCCATGCAGATCTTCTTCGTGAATCCGCAGCCGATGTCGGAAATGACCACAGACTGGGAGCCAATGAGGCACCGCCTGCTATTATCTCCGTATTCCTGGGTGAACAGCTGGAAGATGTGCTGGAACAGCTGATCAGCACCGGCTCTGCAACACACAGCTTAAAAGGCGGAAAATTACATACCGGCGTTAAGACTCTTCCGGATTTTGCAAAAGATGCAACGGACCGTAACCGTACCTCACCGTTTGCCTTTACCGGAAATAAATTTGAATTCCGTATGGTAGGTTCCAGAGATTCCGTAGCAGAATGTAACGTGGTGATCAACACGATCGTAGCGGAAGCATTCTCCGATGCCTGCGACCGTCTGGAAAAGGCAGAAGATTTTGAGCTTGCCGTGCATGACCTGATCAAAGAATATGCAACAGAACATCAGAGGATCGTATTTAATGGCAACGGTTATTCTGAAGAGTGGGTAGAAGAAGCAAAACGCAGAGGCCTGCCGAACATCAATTCCATGGTGGAAGCGATCCCGGCACTTGTGACCGATAAAGCGATCCAGCTGTTTGGCAAATTCGGCGTATTTACGGAAGCTGAACTCCGTTCCCGTGCAGAGATCCAGTATGAAGGATACTCCAAGGCACTGAATATCGAAGCCCGTGCCATGATCGATATTGCCAGCAAGCATATCATCCCGGCCGTTATGCGTTTTTCCAGAAACCTTGCCGGTACGGTAAATGAGATCAAGACAGCCGGAGCAGATGTGACCGTTCCGATGAACATGCTTAAAGATACAACAGCCCTTCTTTCTCAGACAAAACTGGCACTGGCAAAACTGCAGGAGGCAGCAGATCAGGCGGCAGCCATGGAGAATGGAAGAGAACAGGCAGAGTATTATCATGAAGTTGTGTTTAAAGATATGGAAGAACTGCGAGTTCCGGTGGATAAGCTGGAGATGATCGTAGATAAAGAAGAGTGGCCGATGCCATCCTACGGTGACCTGCTGTTTGAAGTATAAAAGGATGTAGGAGCTACAGAGCTGTACAGTTGCCTGGCAGCTCATGCAGTCGGAGATGAAAATCATAAACGCCAGAGATAAAAGCCAAAATCATAATATACCTGTAAAAGGGTGATTTCAAAGCTGCTTGTCTCTGGCGTTTTTTATCTTAGTCGGAGAAGACTTCCCTGTGTACATAAAAAGCTGAAAATAAAAAAAGCCCTGAAAAGGGAGGATGCCAGACAGAGGGCTGCCTGGCAATTATGAAAAAAGTATATTCAAATAGTATTAAAATACTGAGAAAATGACATATGTATTAGGTGTCAATGAAATATTTCTGCAACATTTTTGACATTTTGAAGTATAAAGGGGAAAAATGAATTTGGCATGATGAGCGAATGAAAGTTTTTTGAATGTATCATGAATAAAATATGAACGTATCGAAAGACAAACGCAGAGCATTTTGCACATTCCGAGATGCTCAAAAATATCTGAAAAAAGTATTTGACAAATGCTGGAAAATGTGTATACTGTCTCTTGTAAGAACAAAGGCGTTCCGTTTATACGGAGCGCCTTTTTGTTCGCCGTTTTCCAATTTCTTACATACATTTTTCAGCAGAAAGCCCCATTTCCCGGGGCTTTTTGTTATGAATGAAAAGAATAGTACAGACTTTTGAAATTTTCGACGAAAAAAGCGAAGAATTTCACAAATATTCCTGCTTAAATTGCATAAGAAACTGATTCGAGATTGACAGTAAAACAGATAAAATGTATAATAAAGGTACTTATTTCGTGAGAAAATTTGCACTTTAACAACAAAAGATTTTCTTCGAAAAATAAGAAAACGATCGACGGGCGGGAGACGGAAGCTGCATACGGATTCCCGGTGTCGAACTTATGAAAAGGAGGATTTAGATGGGAAAGAATGTGAAAAAAGTCATCAGTCTTGTACTGGTTTTTGCCATGATTTTAACAGGCATGACTTTTACCGGATTTGATGCAAAAGCAGCAGATGCTGCAAATGACACTTCTGCGACAGCAGAATATGAAATTTATCCAACCCCGAGAAGTGTTGTTTACCAGGATAGCAGTTTTACCCTGGCAGATAAGACAAACGTTGTCTATGACAGCACGATCGACGAGGCAACACAGAAACGTCTGAACGAAGTACTGGCTATTCAGAATATCACAGGAACCGTGACAGGTGCCGTAGCTTCAAACGGAATGAACGTACTGGTTGGTACAAAAGGTTCCGATGGAGCAGTTGAAAAATGGTTCAACGACCATGTTACTTATGCAGATGATCTGTTTGACAAGAGAGATGCATATGTTCTGGCTATCCAGGACAATGTGATCGCAGTCCTTGGTAAAGACACCGATGCAGCATTTTACGGACTGAGCTCTCTGAAAATGATTTTTAACCAGGTGACAGAAAAAGCCGTACGCAAACTTCAGATCGAAGATTACGCATCCGGTCAGTACCGTGGATTTATCGAAGGCTACTATGGTATTCCGTGGTCTGTGGAAGATCGTATCAGTCTGATGAAGTTCGGCGGCGATTTCAAGATGAATATGTATATCTATGCACCGAAGGACGAGCCATACCACAATTCACAGTGGCGTGAGCTCTATCCGGCAGACAGACTGGAAGAGATCAGACAGATGGTGCAGGCAGGACAGGATTCCAAGTGCCGTTTTGCATGGGCAATTCATCCGTTTATGCACAGTGCTATCACAGCCTCCACTTATGATGCAGACCTGAAGGTTATCATTGCAAAATTTGAACAGCTTTACAACGTTGGCGTACGTCAGTTTGTGCTTTCCGCAGACGACGCAGCCGGCAAAGTAAGCCTACATGCAAGACTTTGCAAAGACCTGGATGCATGGTGCAAATCCAAAGGCGATGTTTACAATCTGTGCTTCGTACCGCAGGTATACTGTGCAGGTGCAGTAAACTGGAGCAGCTGGAGTGAAGGCGAAGCTCAGACCGTTGCAAACTACTTCAAACATTTTGAAAGTCTTCCGGATGTAGAACTGATGTGGACCGGTGAATCTGTATGTTATCCGGCAAGACAGAGTACTTTCAATAATTTTAAAAATTCTTATACAAACGGCAGAGAGGCATTTATGTGGCTGAACTGGCCGGTAAATGACGTAAACCACGCACGTTTGGTTATGGGCCCTGGAGACAGTGCAATCCTTGAAAAAGGTCTGACAAACTTCATGGGTATTGTAACGAACCCGCTGGAGCAGGCAGAAGCTTCCAAGACAGCACTGTTTGCGATCGCTGATTTTGCATGGAACACAGCTGACTTTGATGCAGAGAAGAGCTGGGCTGACGGCTTCAAGTACATCGACAGCGGAGCTCCACAGTCCCTGCATGAACTGTGCAAACATATGACTAACCCGAGCCCGGGCGGTATCACAGCGATGGGTGAGTCGGTAGAACTGACTCCGTACATCAATGCATTCAAGACTGCATACAACAGCAATGCAGATCTGACGGAATCCGGAAATGCACTGATTGAACAGCTGCAGAAGATCGTGACAGCTGCAGATGATTTCCAGACAAACGGAACAAACGAAAACCTAAAAGAAGAGATGAAACCTTGGGTAGATTCTCTGAGATATCTTTCCAAAGCAAGCATCGGATTTGTCAAGACTGCAATGGGACTCAAAGCAGGCGATGACGATGCTGTATGTGCAAATTATGTAAGTGCAGAAAACAATTACAAACTGTCACAGAACTGTGCGGCACCTCAGCTGAACGGCACTATCATGGCAGAAGCTGGAGCTATGAAGATCATGCCGTTCGCAGCACAGATGGAAAATTATGTGAAGAAAGCAGCACTGAAAGTGCTGGATAATACTTTCAGTGGCGGAAATACTTCCGGCGGTGGCACAGAGACCGGCGAGAAGAGACTGATGTACAGCGGACTTGGTGGATTCTACCAGGGAAATGCAGGCAATGTTATTGATGGAAATGACAGTACCTTTGCATGGTTTAATGCAAGTGTTACTGCAAATGGATACATTGGGCTGGATCTCGGAGCAGCTTATAAACTTGGCAAAGTCCGCATCCTGCAGGGAAGAACTCAGACAGATGGAGATATTTTCTCGCAGGGTATCCTGGAGTATTCCATGGATAATGAAAACTGGACACAGGTTGATGGTACTTACGGAACAAACGAGATCAACGTGGATCTGACAAACCAGTCCCTGAAAGCTCGCTACATCCGTCTGCGTACACCGGCTGCAACAAGCAAATGGTATGCAATCCGTGAATTCCAGGCAGAGACTTTCCCGGCAGATGAGTATGCATACACCAACACAGAAACTTACAAAGAGACAATTGTAACGATCAATAAAAATGAGGCTGCAATTCCGGAAGTCAAAGATGTTATCCTGAAAAATGGTGAGTACATTGGTATTGATTTCGGAAATGTACGTGAGATCAGCACGATTGCAGCAGATTACACAAACAAAGATAAGGTAACCTTTGAGTACAGCTATAATGGATTCAACTGGTATCCGGTTGATACCGAAAAAGGCATGGATGCAAAATACATCCGCTTCATCAACAAAGGGGAAGCAGATGTAACCTTTGATATCAATTCCGTAAGCCTGACCAACACCGATGCAGACAAGACCATCTTTGCAGAACCGGCAGGCGTGGAAGGATTTGATGCAAAACAGGCAATCGATAATTCTTTAACAACCATGTTCAGGGCAGGCGAAGGTGCAGGAACTCTGACTTACCGTCTGGATGCAGGTGTAAAAGACAGCCTTTACGTCATTCAGGATGGAGAGGAGATTTCCAATGCAAAAGTTTCTATCCATACCAATGCAGGTAAATGGGTAGAAGTCGGTACTCTGTCCAAATCGCTGAATGTCTTCAAGAATCTGGTATTCTACAATGGTATCAACGAAGTGAAGATCACATGGGATGGCACAGGAGCAGCTCCGGCAATCTATGAAATGTATACAAAAGAATCTGATTCTACAGCAGAAAGTGCACTGACAGATGCAATCGGTGCAGCAAAAGAACTGGATGAAGATCAGTATACCGCAGAATCTTATGCAGTTCTGAAAGCAGCGATCAAAGCAGCAGAAGCAGTAGCAGCAAAAGAAAATGCAACCGTTGAAGAAAAAGCAGCAGCAGTCAAAGCACTGGATGATGCCATTGCACAGCTTGTAAAAAGAGAGAATCAGCCGGCAGATGACGGTTATAAAAAATTGCTTCCGGCAAATATGACAGGTGCCGCAGACAGTGAAGAGTTGACAGGCGAAGGAGCTGGAAACGGTATCATAGCAGCAGCACTTGACGGTGACAGCAGCACATACTGGCATACAAACTGGAATGACAACAGCAAACCGAAGGCACAGTATTCCAACGGAACACTGACCGGCAACAACAATTATACGATCACTCTGGATAAGGCATATGCAGTAAAAGCACTGACCTATCTCCCGAGACCGGAAAGAGACAAAAACGGTGTTATCAAAAACGGTGCCGTAACAGAAGCAAACGTTTATGTATCCACTGATGACGGAGAAACTTATACAAAAGTAGCAAATGTAACATGGTCTTATGAAGGAGAAAACATCCCGACAGAGAAGAGTGTTGAGTTCGAGCCGGTTGCAGGCGTAACCCATGTAAAATTTGAAGCAATCCACAGCGAAGGTGCAGAACCGAATATGTTCATCAATGCAGCAGAGCTGAATGTTCTTGCAAAATTTGTGGAGGCACCGAAAGAAGAAAATGTGCTCGAAGCACCGGAAATCACTGTGACTGCACCGGCAGCAGGTGAGACATCCGCAGATGCAGTCGTATCTTCATCAAAAGAAGGCAAACATTTTGAGGCAGTTGCAGACCAGGCTGCAGATCCGGCAACACTGACGCTGAATGATAACGTTCAGGTATCCTACAGTGATGGATGGGGATATTCCGGATACGTAACGGCAGAGAATGATGGAACAAACAACGGAAAATTTGATGTTTCCGGAGAAGACAAAGCAATGTTTATCCGTTTCCGTATGAAATCAGATGAGATCACAGGAAGCGGTACATATCAAATGCTTGGCAAGATGGATGAGCAGTATGGTGTTCAGCTCAAGAGCAGCGGCGTACTTGTTTATGCATGCGACGCAAAAGGTTCCTGGGTTGAGAGCAGCTGTGCGATCGATTCCAGTTTCTGGAATAAATGGCATGATATTCTGGCAGTATTTACCGGTACAAAGATGCAGATCTATGTAGACGGCAAAGCCGGAACACCGACATCCGGAAGAGCAAACGCAAGCGACAATTACGATGTAACCCTGAAATCTTACAACACAAGTACCTTTACAACTGGTTATAACATCAGCAAAGATCTTGGTTCCTCAACAACACCTCCATATACCGGACTGCTTTCTGACATCCGCATCTACAGCGGAAAAGATTACTCTGATAATCTGCAGAAATCTTATGCAGTGACAGCTCATGCACTGGATCAGGCAACACCGTCTGTAAACATTGCACTGACACCGTATACAACCAGCACAACCTGGTATAAGGACGGCAAAGAAGTAGAAGCAGGTGCAGCATTTGAGGCAAATGCAAACTATGAAGTAAAAACAGTCCTGACAGCAGTTGGCGATTATCGTTTCGCAGACAGCAGCAAACCGCAGAGCATCAAACTCTCTGACGGTACAAGTGTGAAACCGGAAGTAAATGTTGCAGCTGATTACAGATCCATGACCGTTTCCTACAGCTTTAAGACAGAGGAAGTACCATGTACCTGTGAGATCACAGATCTTGTATTTGATAACCAGACCATCCAGATGGCAGCAGCAGATACAAGCAAAACACTGAAACTGGCTGCAAAAGCAACCGCAGCAGACTGTGCAGCACATGAAAAGAACATCACTTATACGTATGCACTGATAGATGCCGGCACAACAAAGGCAGCTCTGGAAGGTGATGTACTGACAGTAAGTGCAGCAGGAACAGCAAAAGTAAAAGTAGTTGCAGAACTGAACGGAAAAACAGCAGAAAAAGAGATAACGGTTACCGTAACATCTGACAAAGCAACGGAAGCTTCCAGAACAGAACTTGGCAATACCGTAAACAATGCGAAAGCAATCGACAAAACGCTGTATACCGAGGATTCTGTAAAAGCACTGGAAACAGCGATCACAAATGCAGAAGCCGTACTTGCAAAAGAAAATGCAAGCGAAACAGAAGTAGCAGCAGCAAAGAAAGCAGTACAGGATGCAATCGATGCTCTGCAGAAAAAAGATACGGTTGACAAAGACAAAGAAGAAGCACAGAAAGCTCTGAGTGATGCGGTTACAAAGGCAGATGCTGTTTATGCAGCAGGTCAGGGACAGTACACCAAAGAATCCTGGGATGCATTTGAAAAAGCATACAAGGCAGCAAAAGAAGCAGGTGCTGATCTTACGGCAGCTGCTCTGAAAGATCTGACAGCAGCTCTTGAAAAGGCACAGGCAGCTCTGAAAACAGCAGAGACACCGGATACAGAACCAAATCCGACTCCGACACCGGCAGAGAAGAAACTGGCAGCACCGACGATCAAGTCTGTGAAAGCAAGTGCAGCAAAAGCAGGTGTGGTTGTAAAAGTGATCGTGAATGCAGTGGAAGGTGCAGATCATTATGATATTTACCGCACCGTAAACGGCAAGACGGTTCTGGCAGGAAGCACTGCATCCGGCAAGCTGGTATTTAAAGATAAAAAAGCCGCTTCTTTGAAAGGCATCAAGCGTGCATCTTACCGTGCAGTAGCAGTATCTAAGGATGCAAACGTAAAAGCAAGTGACAACGGTGCAGCTAAGACTGTGAAGTTTACAGCAAATGTAAAAATCAAGAAAGCAGCTGCTTCAGGCAAGAGTGTAAAACTGAGCTGGAAGAGAAATAAAAAAGCAACCGGTTATGTGATCTATCGTTCTACGAAGAAAAACTCCGGTTATAAACGGATCAAGAAGATCAACAACAATAAGACCGTTTCTTATCAGGATAAGAAGATCAGGAAGAAAGGTAATTACTACTACAAGATCGTGACGGTCAAAAAAGGAAATGCAAGTGCAATGTCCACTGCAAAAAAGGTAAAAGTGAAATAAAAAGTCGATAAAATCGAAGGATTTTTACCCGAAAAAGGGCTGCTGCAGCGATGCGGCAGCCTCTTTTTATGCGAAAAATATGCGAAAAGCATAAAAAAACATAATTTTCTCTTTTCTTTTTTGGTGATTTATATTACAATAATAGTCAAGTCAGATTAATAAGCGTAGTTGGTCTGGTATGAAAATGTATGGAAGGGAGAGAAAGACATGATATCAAACCAGATATTACAGTCAACCATAGAAGGATTAAAAGAAATATCGAGGATTGATTTTTGCGTGATCGATCTGGAAGGCAATGTGCTGGCTGCAACGTTTCCGGAGTCAGAAGAATATCGTTCCTCAGTCGTTCCGTTTGTAGATTCACCGGCAGACAGCCAGGTGGTACAGGGACACCAGTTTTTCAAAATATACGATGAGCTTCAGGTAGAATATGTGCTGGTAGCAAAAGGAAGCAGCGATGATGTTTATATGATCGGCAAGATGGCTGCATTCCAGATCCAGAATCTGCTGGTTGCATACAAAGAGCGATTTGACAAAGATAACTTTATCAAGAATCTGCTTCTGGACAACCTGCTTCTGGTAGATATTTATAACCGTGCGAAGAAGCTTCACATTGCAGCAAATGCGAGAAGAGTGGTATTTCTGGTTGATACGGCTCAGGAGAAGGATAATGCTTCCATGGAATGTATCCGTTCACTGCTTGGAACCAAGACAGGTGATTTTATTACAGCAGTTGATGAAAAGAGCATTATCGTTGTCAAAGAGCTGGCTTCCGAAGAAGGTTATCAGGAAATGGAGAAAACGGCAAAGCAGATTTTAAATGTTCTGCCGGCAGAAAAGCAGGAAGTATCGCATATTGCATATGGAACGATCGTAGAAGAGATCAAAGAAGTTTCCAGATCTTATAAAGAAGCACGTATGGCAATGGATGTCGGAAGGATCTTTTTCGAGGAGAAAAATATCATCGCATACAGTTCTCTTGGCATCGGCCGTCTGATTTACCAGCTTCCGATCCCGCTCTGCAAGATGTTTATCAAAGAGATTTTCGAGAACAAATCACCGGATGATTTCGATGAAGAGACGCTGGTTACGATCAACAAATTCTTTGAAAACAGCCTGAACGTTTCAGAGACATCCAGACAGCTGTATATCCACAGGAATACACTGGTATACCGCCTGGATAAGCTGCAGAAGAGTACCGGACTGGATCTGCGTGTATTTGAAGATGCAATCACATTCAAGATCGCACTGATGGTAGTCAAATATATGAAGTACATGGAGACGCTGGATTATTAATACCGCCTCCGTCATAAACCGCAGCATGGACACATAAAATAGCAACAAACAGAAGAAGACCGGAGAAGCCGCGTGCAAAGCCGGTCTTTTCTTGGGTTACAGAAAAGATGCGTTTCTGTACCGGGGAAGATATAAGGAGCAAAGATATGGCAAAGGACAAGAAGTTCGGAAAAGGTTTTTTCTGTGGAATCCTGACTTCGGCTGTGGTCGTTCTGGCCGGAAGCGGGGTGCTTCAGCAGGGCGGCTGGATCACAGGAGCAGATCAGAAAGAAGCAGGGGCAACGCAGGAGAGCACAGACAGTGCAGGCACACAGCTCAGTCTGGATCAGAAAAAGGTAGATACAAAGATCAAGAAGATGGAAGAGATCATCAATCAGCTCTATCTTGACAGTACGGATAACGATACGGTCGAAGCCGGCATTTATAAGGGCATGATCAGCGGACTTGGAGATCCTTATGCTGCATATTATACACAGGATGAACTCGAAAAACTGAATGAATCCACATCCGGAGAGTACAAGGGGATCGGTGCAAAGCTTTCACAGGATACACAGACGGGGGCAATCCAGGTCGTGACCTGTTTTGAGGGGACACCGGCAGAAAAGGCAGGGCTGCTTCCGGGAGACATTCTCTATTCGGTCAATGACATCGAAGTGACCGGGAAAGATCTGACCGATGTGGTCAGCCTGATCAAGACAGCAAAAGGAGACACCGTCCATCTGACAATCGCCAGAGAGGGTGAAAAGGATTATCTGGAGTTCGATGTGGAACGCTCAGATGTTGCCGTCCCGACGGTGGCCTACAAAATGCTGGATGATGAGATCGGTTATATCGCAGTCAGTGAGTTTGACAAGGTGACGGCGGAGCAGTTCAAGAATGCTCTGGCGAAATTAGAAGAACAGGGTATGGAAAAGCTGATCATAGACCTGCGAAACAACCTTGGCGGTGTGCTGGATACCTGCTGCGAGATGTTAAAACAGATGCTTCCGAAAGGACTGATCGTTTATACCGAAGATAAATACGGGCAGAGAACAGAATATACCTGCGACGGAAACAATGAGTTCAAAAAGCCGCTGGCAGTGCTGGTCAACGGGTACAGTGCCAGTGCGGCAGAAATCTTCAGCGGAGCAATCAAGGACTATGGGATTGGTACTTTAGTCGGTACGAAAACGTATGGAAAAGGGATTGTGCAGCGGATTGTCGGAATGGAGGACGGAACGGCAGTCAAACTGACGGTTTCCAAGTATTTCACGCCAAACGGCACGGATATCCACAAAAAAGGCATTGAGCCGGATGTGACCGTTGAGCTTGATGAAAGTCTGAAAAATAAAGTGACGGTCACGGAAGAAGAGGATAATCAGTTGCAGAAAGCCATTTCAATACTTCAGGAGGAAAAAAACGATGCAGAGTAAAATTGTTTTCAGAGAGATGTTAAGTGAGCTGAAGGCACTTGCAGATGTGCAGGGAAATTATCTTACAAAAGAAGACATAAAAAAATTCTTTCCGGGAGATGCCCTGAATGAGGAACAGTTTGGACTGGTCTGCGAATACCTTGTCAGCCAGAAGATCAAAGTGGACGGGTACGAACCGGCCAAAAAGACACCGGAAACCGCACAGAAGACAGTGAAGGAGCATGCAGAGAGAGCGTCTGCTTCGAATCCTGAGACAGAAAAACAGGAAGAAAACAGTGAAACACAGGACGGGGAAGGTCCGGATTTCCTTGGTATGTATCTGGAGGAACTTGCAGAGATCGAAAAACTTTCCGAGACGGAAGAAGAACGTCTGTTTTTCGAGGCGGTAAATGGCGATTCCATGGCAAAAAGCACGCTGGCAGGACAGTATCTGGAAACGGTCTACGAGCTTGCCATGACGTATGTCGCTTCCGAGCTGCCGATCGAAGATCTGGTGCAGGAAGGCAATATCGGACTGCTGCTTGCACTTGAAAATCTGGAGGCAAAGCCAAATCTGGAAGAATACCGTAAACAGGTGTTTGACGGTATCCGGAAAGCAATGGAAGAGACCGTTGAGATGTCACAGGACAAAAAAGACCTGGATGACGAGATCGTAGGCAGAGTCAATCACCTGAACGAGTCGATCCTCAGCCTGGAAGAGGATCTTGGACACAAAGTTTCCATGAGTGAACTGTCGGCCTATCTGGAAATGCCGCTTGAGGAGATCAAAGATGTTCTGCGTATGGCCGGTGATGAGATGAAAGATAAATCAGATGTGAGATGATTCCCGCCTCTGCAGGCGGCGAGCAACAAGCTTGTATCAGTGGCGGGATTCAATCTCCCATCTGATATAGCCTCCGGCGGATTGCAGAGGTGCACAGAAGAATATGTCATGCGATGCATGACGTGCACCTCGCAGCAAGAATGCCAGAGGCATTCTTGAAAAAATGTTCTGCCGGATGGAAGGCTGTCATATAGTATGAGCAGGGGGGATTGCATGGAAAAAATGCAGAAACGATCAAAACCAGTGACCCTGCTCATTTCACTTCTGGGTTCCTGGATCGTCACAGCAGTGCTTCTTGTGCTGCTGGCAGCTGCGATGATGAAATTTCAGTTAGAAGAAGGAAAGATCTCGGCGGCTGTGACCGTCATTTATCTGGGATCCGCCTTTTTGGGCGGAAGGATCGCAGGCAGAAGGACGGAGAACAAAAAATACCTGTGGGGGCTGCTCGCAGGAATGTGTTATTTTGCAGTGCTTTTTCTTCTGACACTGATCCTGAAACGGAACATAGATCCGTCTTCCATACAGACGATAACGACAGCCTGTCTGTGCATGGGAGGCGGAATGTTAGGCGGAATGCTTGCTTTTTAAAAGCATTTCGTGTAAAAGTTCATATAGATTTTTAAAAACAGTTATGTTAAAATAGGCAGATGTTAGATTCAGAAACAGCCATCAAAGATGGAGGAAATACAGGATAATGATGAAAGAAAAATATGAATCGCTCTCAGCGGTTGAATTAAAGGCGATTGCAAAAGCCAGAGGCCTGAAAAATCTTTCCGGTCTGAAAAAGAGTGAAGTAGTTACAAGAATGCTTGAGGCAGATGAAAAAGAACGTGAGCAGAAAATATCCGAAGAGACGGAAGAACGTGCACAGACACAGACCGTAAAAGCGGAAAGACCAGAGATGACAGAGCATGCAGAGAGATCCGAAAAGCGTCCGGAAGAGAAAACAGGACTGGATTTTTCACAGCTTGACAGCGGTCAGACAGTGACCGGTATTCTGGAAGTAATGCCGGATGGTTTCGGATTTATCCGATCCGATAACTATCTGCCGGGTGACCATGATATTTATGTTTCGCCGTCCCAGATCCGAAGATTCAATCTGAAGACCGGAGATATCATCAGCGGCAATACACGTATCCGCACAAATACCACGCAGCAGGAGAAGTTTGCAGCCCTGCTCTATTTAAAGAGCACAAACGGCATGCATCCGGCAGAAGCTGCCAAAAGATGCAATTTCGAGGATATGACACCGATCTTTCCGAACCAGCGTATGCGTATGGAGCGTGATTCGAGAAATGTAGCCATGCGTATCGTTGACCTGATCTCACCGGTCGGCAAGGGACAGCGAGGAATGATCGTGTCACCGCCGAAAGCCGGAAAGACGACACTGTTAAAAGAGATGGCAAAGTCCATCCTTGGAAATGACCCAGATATGCACCTGATCATTCTGCTGATCGACGAGCGTCCGGAGGAAGTTACCGACATCAAGGAAGCCATTGTCGGAGATAATGTAGAAGTAATCTATTCTACCTTTGATGAGCTGCCGGAGCATCACAAACGAGTTTCCGAGATGGTGATCGAGCGTGCAAAGCGTCTGGTTGAACATAAAAAAGACGTTACGATCCTGCTCGACAGCATCACAAGACTTGCAAGAGCCTACAACTTGACGGTTCCGCCAAGCGGACGTACCTTATCCGGCGGTCTTGACCCGGCGGCACTGCATATGCCGAAACGTTTCTTCGGAGCAGCGAGAAATATGCGTGAGGGCGGAAGCCTGACGATCCTGGCAACGGCACTTGTCGATACCGGAAGCAAGATGGACGATGTCGTATACGAAGAGTTCAAGGGAACCGGAAACATGGAGCTTGTCCTTGACCGCAAGCTTTCCGAAAAGAGAGTTTTCCCGGCACTGGATATCCAGAAATCCGGTACCAGAAGAGAAGATCTTCTGCTCGATCCGGAAGAGCAGGAAGCAGTGTACATCATGCGAAAAGCATTAAACGGTATGAAGTCGGACGAAGCCGTCGAGAACATCCTGAATATGTTTGTACATACGAAAAACAATAAAGAACTGGTACAGATGGTCAAAAAACAGAAATTTATATAAAATCGTTGCTTTTTATAAAGATTTATGGTATAATTCAAACGCTGTTTAACAGACAGTTTAACTGTAGGGACTTACAGGGATAGTCCGGGGTATCTTGCCGTGGAAACATCAGGAGCGGCATTGACCGGAAATCGACCGAGAAAGGTAAGCAGTTCACAAAATAAGAAAAAGAGGTGAAAATCATGAAGGAAGGAATCCATCCAGAGTACTATCAGGCAACTGTAACTTGCAACTGCGGTAACACATTTGTAACAGGCTCCACAAAAAAGGATATCCATGTTGAAATCTGCTCCAAATGCCATTCATTCTACACAGGACAGCAGAAAGCAGCAGCAGCACGCGGACGTATTGATAAATTCAATAAGAAATACGGCATCAAATAATAAGCGTTTTGGGTACAGGAGTATACAGATGTCCTGCGAAAGTAGGATGTATATGCTTAAGATAATGAGAGGGGTTGAGGTTGAAAAATCTCAACCTTTTTTATCACACGGATTTTTTGTGTGGATATTTTGAACGCAGAGAAGCGGATTGTGAATGTCCGCTTTACACAAAAAGTTTCCGGGTGTGGAAGTTGGAGGAAGCAGCAGTATGAAATCATCCAATATAGGCGGTCAGGCGGTCATGGAAGGCGTGATGATGCGAAATGCAGATAAATATGCAGTCGCAGTCCGCAAAACCGACGGCGAGATCGTTGTGAAAACAGAAGAATATAAAGGTATTGTTCAAAATAAAAAAATACGTTCTCTTCCGATCATACGAGGTGTGTTCAGCTTTATAGATTCCATGGTTCTTGGTATGAGTACACTGACTTATTCTGCATCTTTTTTTATGGATGAGGAAGAAGAGGAGAAAGACGAAAAGAAGGAGTCCGTGATGATGGGGCTGACGATTGCATGTTCAGTTGTGATGGCAGTAGCCATTTTTATGATACTTCCTTATTTTTTGTCACAGTTGTTTCGAAAATTTACAGATTCTACTACTTTGATCACACTGCTTGAAGGTGCAGTCCGTCTTGTGATTTTCTTTGGGTATATTCTGCTCATTTCCAGAATGAAAGATATTCAGCGTGTGTTTATGTACCATGGTGCAGAACATAAGTGTATTAACTGTATAGAGCATGGCATGGAGTTAAATGTGGAAAATGTGCTGAAAAGTTCCAGACTGCACAAACGCTGCGGAACCAGTTTTTTGTTTATCGTTATGATCGTCAGCATTATTTTCTTTTTGTTCATCCGGATTGAATCCCCGATCTGGCGAGTGGTATTCCGGCTTTTGCTGATCCCGGTGATCGCAGGCGTTTCGTTTGAGTTTATCCGTCTGGCGGGAAAGAGCGAAAATAAACTGGTAATTCTTTTATCAAAACCGGGTATGATGCTGCAGAAGCTTACAACAAGGGAGCCGGATGCTTCCATGGCAGAAGTAGCAATCGCATCGGTAGAGGCTGTGTTTGACTGGAGAGCATATCTGAAAGAAAATTTTGGGTGGCAGGAGAAAGTATGACGTACGAAGAAGCACGAAAAGAAGCAGAACAGATTTTGAAAGGGGCAGAAGTTCCGGATGCGGCTCTGGATGCCTGGTATCTTCTGGAATATGCGATACGGAAGATTGAAAAAAAGGAGACCGGGCGAACCTGGTATCTGATGAACCGAAAGGAAAGCATTCTGCCGGGGACACTCTCATACTATCAGGAACTGGTCTACCGAAGAAAACAGCGGATTCCGCTGCAGCATCTGACCGGAGAACAGGAGTTTTACGGTTATCCGTTTTATGTCAATGAACATGTGCTGATCCCAAGGCAGGATACGGAAGTTTTGGTAGAAGAAGCACTGAAGCGAAAAAAAGAGGGCATGAAGGTGCTGGATCTGTGTACCGGTTCCGGCTGTATTCTGCTCAGTATTCTGAAAAATCTGAAGCAGGGAACGGGAGTCGGCATCGACATCTCAGAACAGGCACTTGAGGTTGCAAGACGAAATGCGAAAAGGCTGGGGCTGGAAGCAGCAACAACTTTTGTTTTAAGTGACTTGTTTGAGAAGGCACAGGGACCGTACGATATGATCGTCTCCAATCCGCCTTATATTGAAACGGAAGAGATTGCGCAGCTGATGCCGGAAGTGCGGGATCATGAGCCGCGTCTGGCACTTGACGGAATGTCTGATGGGCTTTATTATTACAGAAGTATCGTTTCACAATGCAGGGATTATTTAAAAGAAGACGGTGCACTGCTGTTTGAGATCGGTGCAGGGCAGGGAGCTGCAGTGAGTGAACTGCTCAAAGAAGCCGGTTTTGTGTCCGTCCAGGTAATAAAAGATCTGGCAGGGCTTGACCGGGTAGTTGCAGGAAAAGCAGGTACAAAGAAAGGAAAACAAGAAAAAGATGTTTGATAGACTGGAAGATTTGCTGATTCGATTTGAAGAGATCATGAGCGAACTGAATGAGCCGTTTGTCGTCAACGACCAGACCAGATTTCAGAAGCTTATGAAGGAGCAGAGTGATCTGCAGCCGATCGTAGATGCATATAAAGAATATAAAGAGAGCAAGCAGACGGTAGAGGACAGCCTTTCCATGCTGGAAGAAGAGTCCGATGAAGAGATGCGAGAAATGCTCAAAGAAGAACTGAATGATGCAAAGAAAAATATCGAAGAACTGGAACATAAGCTCAAAATTCTGCTGCTTCCGAAAGATCCGAACGATGAGAAGAACGTTATCGTCGAGATACGTGCCGGAGCAGGCGGGGATGAGGCGGCTTTATTTGCAGCTGAGATTTACCGCATGTATGTGAAATATGCGGATATGCACCGCTGGAAAACAGAGATGATGAGCTTAAATGAAAACGGTATCGGCGGTTTCAAGGAAGTAACATTCATGATCACCGGACAGGGTGCATACTCCAGACTGAAGTACGAAAGCGGTGTACATCGTGTACAGCGTGTACCGGAGACAGAGTCAGGAGGGCGTATCCATACTTCCACGATCACGGTTGCGATCATGCCGGAAGCAGAAGAAGTAGACTTCCAGCTGGATATGAACGACTGTAAATTCGATGTATTCCGTGCATCTGGAAACGGCGGACAGTGTGTCAACACGACAGACTCCGCAGTACGTCTGACACACATCCCGACCGGTATCGTCATCTCCTGTCAGGATGAGAAATCTCAGCTGAAAAACAAAGACAAAGCACTGAAAGTACTGCGTTCCAGACTTTATGAAATGGAACTTGCAAAACAGCACGATGCAGAAGCAGAAGCAAGAAGAAGCCAGATCGGAACCGGTGACCGTTCCGAGAAGATCCGTACTTACAATTTCCCGCAGGGACGTGTGACGGATCATCGTATCAAACTGACACTGCACAGACTGGACGGTATCTTAAACGGCGATCTGGATGAGATCATTGACAGCCTGATCGCAGCAGATCAGGCAGCGAAACTTGCAAATCTGCAGGAAGCTTAAAAGTGATTGTATATAGTATAAGGAAGTGAGGTTTGTATTATGGGTAAATATTTTGGAACCGATGGTTTCCGAGGGGAAGCCAATGTAACTTTGACGGTAGAACATGCATTTAAGGTAGGACGTTTCCTTGGCTGGTATTACGGACAGGAGCATAAGCCAAGGATCGTCATCGGAAAAGACACCAGAAGAAGCAGTTATATGTTTGAATATGCACTGGTAGCAGGCCTGACCGCATCCGGAGCAGATGCGTACCTTCTGCATGTGACAACCACACCGAGTGTTTCCTATGTGGTAAGAACCGATGAATTCGACTGCGGTATCATGATCTCCGCAAGCCACAACCCATTTTATGACAATGGAATTAAAGTGATCAACGGAATGGGATGTAAACTGGAAGCAGAAGTTGAAGCTAAAATTGAAGCATATATTGATGGCGAGAGTGGAGAACTTCCGTTGGCGACAAAAGAAAATATCGGCCGCACGGTGGATTATGTTGCCGGAAGAAACCGTTACATCGGCTATCTGATCTCTCTTGCAACCAGATCCTTCAAAAATTACCGTATTGGGCTGGACTGCTCGAATGGAAGTTCTTCTGCAATCGCAAAGAGTGTTTTTGATGCACTGGGAGCGAAGACTTATGTGATCAACAATGAGCCGAACGGAACCAACATCAATACAAACTGCGGCTCCACACACATCGGTGTACTGCAGCAGTATGTAAAAGAAAAAGGCCTGGATGTCGGATTTGCCTATGACGGTGATGCAGACCGGTGTATAGCAGTCGATGAAAATGGCAATGTTATTGACGGGGATCTGATTCTTTACGTGTGTGGAAAATATTTAAAAGAACAGGGCAAACTGAAAAATGACACGATCGTAACGACCGTCATGTCCAACCTCGGTTTGTACAAAGCATGCGACAAAGCCGGCATTCACTACGAAAAAACAGCTGTTGGTGACAAGTATGTCTATGAGAATATGACACAGAACGGCCACTGCCTGGGCGGAGAACAGTCCGGACATATCATTTTCAGCAAACATGCGACAACCGGTGACGGTATCCTGACTTCTCTGATGATCATGGAAGTGCTTACCGAGAAAAAACAGACACTTGGAACGCTGGCAGGAGAAGTGAAGATTTATCCGCAGCTGTTGAAAAACGTGCGTGTTGCCGACAAGAAGACAGCAAGAGAGAATCCGGAAGTACAGAAAGCCGTCGATCAGGTGGCAGAAGCACTTGGAGATGAAGGACGTATTCTGGTGCGTGAAAGCGGAACCGAGCCGTTGATCCGTGTTATGGTAGAAGCAGCAGAAGACGCACTCTGCGAAAAATATGTAGATCAGGTCGTAGATGTTATGAAGGCACAGGGACTGGTTGTAGAATAAGAAAAAAGTGTGGGCTGTCCTTTTTCAAACAGGGCAGCCTTTTTTATAAGAACAGGAAACAGAAGGTATGATAAATTTTAGAAAAGTAGAGCTGGAAGATCAGAAAGCGTACAAACCTTATATGGCACAGCAACAGTGCAGAAGCTGTGAGTGTACCTTTGCAAATCTGTACCTCTGGTCCAGGTTTTATGCCGTTACGGCGACGGTGGAGAACGGGATGTTGCTGACAAAAAGTGAGGAAGGCGACTATCTGTCTTATGGATTTCCGATGGGAAAGCCAAAGTATTTAAAAGAGGCGGTGGATGCACTTTATGAGTACAGTAAAAAGAAGAAACGCAAGTTTCAGATGCACAATGTAACACCGGAACAGTTTGCACTTTTAGAAGAAATCTATCCGGGAAGATTTCAGATCGAATACCGCAGAGACTATGCAGATTATGTCTATGAAGCAGAAAAGCTTGCAAAATTATCCGGAAAGAAATATCATGGAAAGAAGAATCATACGAACAAGTTCAAAAAGCTCTATCCGAACTGGCAGTATGAGAGACTGAATGATTCGAACGTGGAAGAATGTTTTCAGATGGCACTGAAATGGAGAAACAAAAACGGCTGCGGAGAAGATCCAGAAAAGAACAGTGAGATGTGTGTAACCCTGAATTCACTGCGTCTGTATAAAGAGCTGGATCTTCGCGGAGGCGTGCTTCGTGCCGAAGGAAACGTGGTTGCGTTTTCTATCGGAGAGCCGGTCTCAGATGACACCTTTGTAGTCCACATTGAAAAAGCATTTGCTGATGTGCCGGGTGCTTATCCGATGATCAATCAGCAGTTTGTGGAACATGAAGTGCAGGGATTTTCCTACGTGAATCGAGAAGAGGATATGGGCGAAACGGGACTTCGCAGTGCCAAAGAATCCTATCACCCGATTTTTATGGTGGAGAAAGGCATTGTGACAGAGAAAGGGGAATAACAGCATGATTTCAGAGAAGATGAGAGGATATGTGGAGAACAGTTCTGCGATCCGTGCAATGTTTGAAGAAGGTAAAAAGATGGCAGATCAGTTCGGAGTAGAAAATGTATACGATTTCAGCCTCGGTAATCCGAATGTGCCGGCACCTGCCGAAGTAAAAAATGCAATCGAAGAAATCCTGAAAAACGAAGATGCACGGATGGTGCATGGCTATATGAACAATGCCGGATACGAAGATGTCAGAGAGGCTGTTGCAGCGTCGTTGAATCAGCGTTTTGGCACAGCATTTCACAAAGAAAATATTTTAATGACAGTCGGTGCGGCAGGCGGCATGAATGTCCTGATGAAAACCCTGTTAAATCCGGGCGATGAAGTGCTGACCTTTGCACCTTATTTCGGAGAATATCGTGCTTATGTGACGAACTACGACGGTATTTTAAAAGAAGTGGAGCCGGATACCGAAACTTTCCAGCCAAACCTGAAAAAATTTGAGCAGATGCTCAGCGAAAAGACAAAAGCAGTCATCGTCAATACACCGAACAATCCGACCGGAGTTGTCTATTCTGAAGCAACCATTCAGAAAATGGCAGCGATTCTGGAGACAAAACAGAAAGAATTCGGTACAAGCATCTATCTGATTTCAGACGAACCTTACCGTGAGCTGGCATATGACGGCGTGGAAGTGCCGTATCTTACCAAATACTACCGCAACACGATCGTTGGTTATTCTTTCAGTAAATCTCTGTCACTTCCGGGAGAGCGTATCGGCTATCTGGTGATGCCGGATGAGCTGGACAGTGCAAAAGATATTATTGCAGCAGCAGCCGTTGCAAACCGTATCCTCGGATATGTCAATGCTCCGTCTCTGTTCCAGCGTGTGATTGCAAAATGTCTGGATGCAAAAGCAGATCTGGAGTACTATAACCGCAACCGTGAGACGCTGTACAACGGACTTCAGAAGGCAGGACTTACCTGCATCAAACCGGAGGGAGCTTTCTATCTGTTTGTAAAATCGCCGATTGCAGATGAAAAAGAATTCTGCCAGAAAGCAAAAGAATACCATCTGCTGATCGTTCCGGGAAGCTCTTTTGCATGCCCGGGCTATGTGAGACTGGCATACTGCGTTTCTTATGAAACCATCGTAAATGCACTGCCAAAATTTGAAGAACTGATGAAAAATTATAAATAAACGCACGGACGAGGAGGAACGAAACATGAAGGCATGGGAAAAAAATGTCAGAACAGTGGTACCGTATGTACCTGGAGAACAGCCAAACCAGATCGGAATGATCAAGTTAAACACCAATGAAAATCCGTATCCGCCGGCTCCCGGAGTGCAGGAAGCAATCAAAAGCCTGGATGATAAAAAGATGCGTCTTTATCCGGATCCGACCGCAGATCTGCTGGTGAGTGAACTGGCTGACTTTTATCATCTGGATAAAGATCAGATTTTTGTCGGCGTTGGATCCGATGATGTGCTGGCCATGTGTTTTCTGACGTTTTTCAATTCCGAACGTCCGATCTTCTTCCCGGATATCACCTATTCTTTTTACGATGTATGGGCAGATGTATTTCGCATTCCGTATGAGTGCCAGCCGCTTGATGAAAATTTTCGCATTGTAAAAGAAGATTATTACCGGGCAAACGGCGGTGTGATCTTCCCGAATCCAAATGCTCCGACCGGAATTGCACAGGATCTTTCTGATATCGAAGATATTCTGCAGCACAACCAGGATGTGATTGTGATCGTAGATGAGGCGTACATTGATTTCGGCGGACATTCTGCACTGGAGCTGATCGACCGCTATGAGAACCTGCTGGTTGTGCAGACGTTCTCAAAATCACGTTCTCTTGCCGGTATGCGGATCGGATATGCTTTCGGAAACAAACAGCTGATCAAGTATCTGAACGATGTGAAATATTCTTTTAATTCTTACACGATGAACTATCCGTCTCTTGTGATCGGAAGAGCGGCACTTGCAGACCGTGCTTATTTTGAAGAGACAAGGAACAAGATCATTGCGACCAGAGAGCGTGTCAAAAAAGAACTGGCAGGACTTGGATTTACCTTTGGAGATTCGATGGCAAACTTCTTGTTCATTACACACGAAAAAGTGGCAGCCAGAGAACTGTTTGAGGCATTGAAGATCAAGAAAATTTATGTGCGTTATTTCAATAAACCAAGGATCGACAACTATCTGCGTGTGACGATCGGAACGGATGAAGAGATGGATGCACTGCTTGCATTCTTCCGTGACTATCTGAAGAAAAAAGCCTGAGAAGGGGAACAGCGAAATGGATGAAAGAAACGAAGATTACGATATCTACGGAAGTTTTGCCTGTGTATATGATAAATTCATGGACAACGTGCCTTACAAAGAGTGGGGCAAATATCTGAAATCGCTCCTGGAAGAACAGGGTATTTCAGACGGGCTTATGCTGGAGCTTGGATGCGGCACAGGAAGTCTGACGGAGATTTTAGCAGATGCCGGATACGACATGATCGGTGTGGATCTGTCCGCAGACATGCTTGATATTGCTATGGAAAAACGGGAACAGTCCGGCAATAATATTCTCTATCTTTTGCAGGATATGCGGGAATTTGAGCTGTACGGGACAGTTCGGGCAGTGGTCAGCATCTGCGATTCCATGAATTATCTGCCGTGTGAAGAGGATTTTCTTCAAACTTTAAAGCTGGTCAACAATTATCTGGACCCGGAAGGGGTGTTTATTTTTGACCTGAACACACCATACAAATACCGGGAACTGATCGGGGATGCGACGATCGCAGAGAACCGGGAGGATGCCAGTTTTATCTGGGAAAATACCTGGTATGAAAAGGAACAGGTCAATGAATATGACCTGACGATTTTTGCAAGGACAAACGGAGAATATTATCAGAAATTTTTTGAGACACATTACCAGAAAGCCTATGAACTGGAGACGGTCAAAGAGCTGATCCAAAAGTCAGGGATGGAATTTGTGGCTGCTTATGATGCATTTACCAGAGAACCGGTCAGAGCGGACAGCGAACGTATTTATATTATAGCGAGGGAAAAAGGAAAGAAAGGAACCAAGCAGATATGACAGACTATATTGTAAGAGCGACGGCAGCGGACAGTCAGATCCGTGCCTTTGCCGCCACGACAAGAGAAATGACAGAATATGCAAGAAAAGTGCATGAAGAAAGCCCGGTTGCCTGTGCAGCATTAGGAAGACTGATGACGGCAGGAGCCATGATGGGAGCGATGATGAAAGGAGATAAGGATCTTCTGACCCTTCAGATCCGGGCAGACGGTCCTCTTCGCGGCATGACCGTGACGGCCGATGCAAAAGGAAATGTCAAAGGGTTTGCCGGAAATCCACAGGTGATGCTGCCTCCGAATGCTCTCGGAAAACTGGATGTCGGCGGTGCAGTCGGTCATGGCATTTTAAATGTGATCAAAGATATGGGCATGAAAGAGCCGTACGTCGGACAGGTTGGGCTGCAGACCGGAGAAATTGCAGAAGACTTAACTTATTATTTTGCAACTTCTGAGCAGGTTGCTTCTTCGGTCGGACTCGGCGTACTGATGAACCACGACAATACGGTTCGTCAGGCAGGCGGATTTATCATCCAGCTGATGCCGTTCACCGATGAGAAAGTGATCGATGCTCTGGAAAAGAAGCTTTCCAGTGTGAAATCGGTGACAAGTATGCTTGATGCCGGTATGACACCGGAAGATATTTTGCAGGAGCTGCTCGGTGAATTCGGTGTGGAGATCACCGAAAAGACGGAAACACGTTTTGCATGTAACTGTTCAAAAGAGCGTATGGAAAAGGCTCTGATCAGCATCGGCAGAAAAGACCTAGAAGAGATGATAAAGGACGGCGAACCGATCGAGATGAACTGCCATTTCTGTAATTCGCATTATCAGTTCAGCGTAGAAGAACTGAAAAAAATTCTGGCACAGGCAAAGAAAAGATAACGTTCAGAAGAAAAGGAGGCGAAAGGCATGAGAGATGGTTTTATCAAAGTTGCGGCAGTCACACCGGATATCCGTGTGGCAGACTGTGAATACAATGCAGAACAGATCTGCAAAAAAATGAAAGAAGCGGCAGCCCTTGGCAGTAAGATCATTGTATTTCCGGAGCTTTGTATCACCGGTTATACCTGTGAGGACCTCTTCTGGCAGGAGGTACTTTTAAATGGAGCAAAAGACGCACTGGATCAGATCAGAAAAGAAAGCCGTGAAATCGATGCACTGGTTTTTGTCGGACTTCCGTGGGAATGGAAAGGAAAGCTTTACAATGTTGCAGCGGCGATCTGCCATGGCAGACTGCTGGGACTGGTGCCGAAAAAGAATCTTCCGAATTATTCTGAGTTTTATGAGATGCGTCATTTTGAGCCGGCAAACGAAGAACTAGATTACATTGAATATCCGGGTGAAGAAGAGCAGGAATGGATTCCGTTTGGCATGCAGCAGATTTTTTACTGTCCGCAGATGGAGGGTCTTACTGTTGCAGCGGAAATCTGTGAAGATCTCTGGGTGCCGCAGCCTCCAAGCATCACACATGCCATTGCAGGAGCCAATGTGATCGTCAACCTTTCTGCAAGTGATGAAATCACCGGAAAGGACAGTTACCGCAGAAATCTGATTGGCGGACAGTCGGCAAGACTGGTCTGCGGTTATATTTATGCAGATGCCGGAGAAGGAGAATCTTCTACGGATCTTGTCTTTGCCGCACACAATCTGATTGCAGAAAACGGAACAATCCTTACACAGTCAAAACGCTTTGAAAACGAGATTGTGACAGCAGATCTGGATATCCACAGGATTCGTGCAGAACGCCGCAGAATGACGACTTATCCGACTACGCAGGAAGAATACGAATGGACGGAGTTTGAACTGAAAACGGAAGAGACAAAACTGGAGAGAACGTTTGCACAGACGCCGTTCGTTCCGCAGAATAAAAATGACCGGGAACGTCGCTGCGAGGAAATCCTCTCCATCCAGGCACTCGGTCTGAAGAAACGTCTGGTGCACACAAACTGCAAAAGTCTGGTAGTCGGAATTTCCGGTGGACTGGACTCTACCCTGGCACTTCTGGTGGCAGCCCGTGCCTGTGATATGGCAGGCATCGGAAGAGATCACATTCTGTCTGTGACAATGCCATGTTTCGGAACGACAGACCGCACCTATCAGAATGCCTGTGAGCTGACCAGAAGACTTGGAGCTACCTTAAAAGAAGTGGATATCCGAAAGTCCGTGACATGCCATTTTGAGGATATCGGTCAGGATATCAACTGTCATGATGTCACCTACGAAAACGGCCAGGCAAGAGAGCGTACACAGGTATTGATGGATCTTGCAAACAAGAGCGGCGGTATGGTGATCGGAACTGGTGACATGTCAGAACTTGCACTTGGCTGGGCAACCTACAACGGTGATCACATGTCGATGTACGGCGTGAACGCTTCCGTTCCGAAAACACTGGTACGCCATCTGGTGCGTTACTGTGCCGATACCTGTGAGGATCGCAGACTGGGAGAAGTACTGTATGATATTTTGGACACGCCGGTCAGCCCGGAACTTCTGCCGCCGGAAGACGGAAAGATCTCACAGAAAACAGAAGATCTGGTCGGACCTTATGAATTGCACGATTTCTTCCTGTACTATGTGCTTCGATTTGGCTATGCACCGGGCAAAATTTACCGTATTGCCGGAAAATCGTTTGCCGGTGTGTATGACGATGAGACGATCCTGAAATGGCTGAAGAAATTTTACTGGAGATTTTTTGCACAGCAGTTCAAGCGTTCCTGCCTGCCGGACGGTCCGAAGGTCGGATCCGTCGCAGTATCGCCGAGAGGAGATCTGCGTATGCCAAGCGATGCCTGCGTGCGTCTGTGGCAGAGAGAGCTTGAAAAGTTATAAATCACATAAATATTAAGTTAAAATATAAAATAATATTTGACAGAAAAGCAATCTTTATGTATACTTCTATACAGAGAGCAACGAAAGAGGGAAAGCAAAAGGGGGTGCCTGTGACAGCACCTACCTTTGTGCTTTTGCCAGAGAGTTTTTGATTGCCTGAAATAATAATTCAGAAGTATATTTATTCTCACGGGAGCAAGTGATCCCATCTAAGGACTGTTTCTGACAGATCTGTTCGGACAGTTCATCCAAAGAAGGTTCTACGAGCGGAAAGGCAGTAGTGACCGAATCCCCAAGATTTACAAGGCGAATAGAATCAATCTGATCCGTATTTAACGTAACTTCAATATCCGCATAATGGTTGTTCAGAAGCAGGGAAGCCGTATAGACTCCGGGCTGATATCCGACGGAATCTGCATCAGCGGAAGAAGAAAACGTTGTTTTTGTTTCTGTATCCGGTGTATTTGATGCATCGTGTGGCCGGAACATCAGAAAAAGCAGGATCAGAAGTACCAGGATTAAAAAGATAAAAATGGCAGTGTAGATCAATTCTCTCATGTGCAGGACGACAATTTTAGGTTTGGACATCGGTGTTTCCTTTTTTGTTTTTACCAGTATATTTCGCAATGCTTCTCGATATGACGTTTGACTTGAATCAAAAGAGGTGGTTTGTATGAAAAACGATGTATGGCGTGCACCTCGCAGTAATGATGCCAGAGATATTCTTAAATCTCAGGAAATCTCTGCATGCAGGAAAAGAAAGGAGAAGAATTTGGATGAACACAGACAAATGGAAAAGGATACTGGCAGGCTTTCTGGCGATACTTTGTCTTCTGACGTCGCCGATGTCCGTCTATGCATCCGGGATGCAAAAGAGCAGTTTTGCGGGAAAGAGACAGACAATGAGCAGTGAGAAAGCAACAGAAGCGAAGAGTGCTCAGAGCGAAATGCCGCAAAGACAGACCGAACAGCAGATGCAGACGGAAAAACAAAAGCAGACCGAACAAAAGCGGGAGGAAGGTCTGGAGTCAGAGTCTGCATCGAAGAAAAATCCGGAGATAAAACAGGAGTCCGAAGAACAGAAAAATCCGGAGACAAAAAAAGATCCAGGCAGTCAGGAGAATCTAGAATCGCAAAGGAAACAGGAATCGAAAGAAAATACGGTTCAGGGCAGTTCGGATCAGACGGAAAAGGTGATGGATTCGATGAAAATTTCACAGACAGAGCGGCAGAACCGAAAAGTGTCCGGAGAGGAAGAAACCGAAAAAAATCCGAAAGTGAAAAAGCAAAGTGCGAAGAACGAGGCGAGAGCTGCATCAGACAGCATTTATCTGACGGTGCGTTCCAGTGCGGTGACGCTGGATAAAGCATCCGGTGTGAAAGTTGGAAATGTAAAAACACAACTGCCGGATGGATACGAAGGCTACATTCGAAGGACTGCCAAATGTGAGACGAACCTTGGCAGTGATGTTTTTACAGCCGAAGGCGGACCGCTGGATGGCAGGGAGGACTGCAAGACACTTACGGCAAAAGACAAGAATAAGTATTATGCCTGGTACCGGAAAGGGATGTATTATCAGGGAAAATGGGTGGACATCAAAGTGACACTGGTTGATTTCGAACTGCGGGACGGAGCATTTTTCCGTTTTGTGACGGATCGGCCGGGGATTGAGACCTGTAAAGTAGAGTGGGCAGAGACCAAAATGGAGTTTTTCCGCTCAGATAATGGAAATGCGATCGATGTCAAAGGTTATATTACATTTCAGGATATCGATCTTTATCAGGGAATCCTGATGAAAAATGGTTTTGGAAATGTTTATGTGAAAAGAGCAGCACTGGAAAATCTGAAAGCAGCAACGGTGAAGGGCAAAAATTATTACTTTGACACATCCGGTCTGAACCAGAGCGGAAGTGATACCGGCTTTATGCTGTCGGTACTGATTTCGGGAAAGGCGGCGACAGCGGTCTTTACGTTTGTCAGGCCGGAAAACAATCTTGGAACCTCTACGACACCGTCCGGTGGGCTTGTGGCAAAAGCTTACAAAATGTTTCCAAATGCCCATCCGCATATCGAGAAATATGTTTCGGACAGTGACGAAAAGATGACGTCCGAAAACCGCCTTTCCACCAGAGAAGAGACATACACCTATACGCTTCGCACGATGGTTCCAATCGAAAATGAAGAAACCTGTTACCATGATCTGAGCATTTCCGATCAGTTGGATGATTTTCTGGAGATTAAAAATGTCACTGTGACAAACGAAAACGGGGCAAATGCAGAAAAGTTCTGGACGATACAGAAAACAAATGCGTTTGTGGCTCGATGCAGTGATATCAAAAATACCAGTTTTTACGGCCATACGTATGATTTTCAGATCACGGTCGGCGTGAAAAAGGATGCCGGTCTTGAAAAACGCTGGGATCCGGCAAAGAAAATGGCAAGGATCAAAAATCAGGCATCTGCCTCTTCTGACGGCAACACGGTTCGATCACAAACCGTAGTGACAAATATTGCACCGGTGAAATCTTCCGTTTCGGTGGAAAAGAGAGATGGCAAAACAAAAGAAAAGCTTCCGGGGGCCGTCTTTACCGTATACGAATGGAACGGCAGCAGATATGCAGCAACACCTCTGTTTCAGCTGAAAAATGAAGCAGATGGTGTGTATGAAAGTGCAGAAATACTTTCTTATACAGATGAGAACAAGGGAAAATTCAAGATCATAGAAGAACAGTCGCCGGAAGGCTACACAAAGAGTGGATGGGAGAAGGAATTTGTTATTTCACCGTTTGAAAGCAAAAAAATCACGTATCACGGTGACAACGCCTGTTTCAATGAACCGCTGTGGATCACCGTGCAGATTCAGAAAAAGGATCTGGAGACAGGAAAAGCACTGTCGGATGCGAGATTTGCGGTATACGAATGGAATCAGGAACAGCAAAATTATGTGCCGTATGCAGCTTGGCCGGAGCTTGTGACAGCCATAAACGGAGAGGCAGTCAGCGGTAAACTTTACTATCAGAAAAAGAACGAAGGAAAATTTCGACTTCAGGAAACACAGCCGCCGAAAAACTATTTTGGAGATTATGTGGACGGTGAGAAAGAAAAAGGGCTGAAATTCTATGATTTTCGCGTCACTGCCCAGAATGCAGGACAGAGCCTGGAGCTGACCAACAACGGGAAGCAGACGGGATTTGTCAATACACCGCAGATGGCATCGATCGCGGTGAAAAAAATCGGCGAGGTCTTAACAGAAGCCAGAGATTCGGCGGAGGGTGTGATATTTCTCTATGAAAAGCAGCCGCTTGCCGGAGCAAAATACGAGATTACAGCGGCAGAAGATATCTATAAGGCCGACGGAGTGACACTGGCTCTGAAAAAGGGTGCAGTGGCACAGCAGCTGGTAACCGGAAAAGATGGTACGGCAGTCAGCAGGAAGTTGTATCTTGGCAGGTATCATGTGACAGAAACCGAGGCACCGCAGGGCTATGTGCGAAAAGATACGGCAGCAGGAAATACCAGAACAGTGACACTTTCCTACCGCGGACCGGAAATCCGGGAATATGTAAGCGAAGAGCAGGTCTTTGAAAATGAACGCCCAAAGATGCAGGTGACGGTTTTCAAACGCTCCGAGAACACACAGAAGGGACTTGCAGGAGCACGGTTTGGATTGTATGCGGGAGAAAACATTCTGTCGGATGGAAACAGGATCGCAGCAAAAGATACGCTGCTTGCTCTGGCGTACAGTAAAAAAGACGGAAGCTGTCTTTTTGATGCGGATGTTCCATGCGGTTACCGCTATTATGTAAAAGAAATCCAGGCACCGGAACATTACTATAAACAGGTGAAAAAAGCACGTTATGAGTTTCAGTGGATTTATCAGGATGATAAAACACAGCTTTACACATTCCCGAAACCTGGAAGCGAATCAGAAGCCGTTTTTCTGAACCAGGAAGTAACAGCAGAAGTTACGGTTCAGAAAGTGGATGCACAGAGCGGACTTTCCAGGCCACAGCAGATGGCATCTTTAAAAGGAGCCGTGTACGGCATCTATGCAAAAGAAGCGATTACATCGGCAGATGGCGATGGAGAGATTCTCTATGAGAAGAATGCAGAAGTCATGCGAAAAGAGACGGATACAGAGGGCAGACTTTGTTTTACAGGACTGCCACTTGGAACGTACTATGTAAAAGAAATCAAAGCTTCGGAAGGATACCTTGCCGATGCCGCAGTTTATACGGTGGACTGTGCCTATGAAGGACAGGATATTCTTGTGATCAAAAAAGAAGTGTTCAGTAAAGAACGCATCAAATCTCAGCCATTTACTTGCTTTAAACTGACCGGAGACAATAAAGAGACGGATCTGGAATGGATGAGAGGTGCCGGATTCTCTGTGTATAGTGTAAAAGAGCTGGAAGAAAAAGGGCATCTGAAAAAGGGCAGTGCACAGCTGGAAGATGCAGTCCTGATCCAGGAAGTAATCGATCAGTATCGGGATAAAGATACGCTTCAATATCAGAAAATGAAAGCCCTGGAAACGGCAGCTTATTATGATGAGGCAGGTAAGATGCAGCGTCTTAAGGAGCAGTTTTCCAATGAAAACGGAGTTCTGAATATCCGGGCACTTCCATATGGCAAATATCTGCTGGTCGAGACGACCGTTCCAGAAGGAAAGGTGGCGGCGGCACCGAAAGTGCTGAACGTCGATTCGGATGAAAAAGACGGACTGGTGGACGGCGACGGCAAAGGGACATTGCAGATGGGATCTGCCATCTGGGATCAGCCGCAGACCAGTTATCTTAAAATCGTAAAGAAAGACAAAACAACCGGGGAAACGGTAGCGAAACCGGGAGCAAAGTATGTGATCCATGATGTCGAAGGAGCCTACTTTAACTGGTATATGGAAGATAAGACCAGTGAGGAAAAAGTCGATTATATCAATCGCTTTGGAAATCTTGTCGTTGCCTATACAAACGGAGAGATGCTGGGATCTTATGAAAATCCTTATGTGACCGCAGAGCGAAAAGACAGCGACGGCAGAGTGCTCGGTACTTATGTCTCCACGACCACAACACTGCCGCAGGGACTTTATATTTTAGAAGAAGTGCAGGCACCGGAAGGTTATGTACGCCAGGGAGCAGAAGGAAGATACCGCAAAAGAAACGGACAGTATTTCTTTGAAGCTTCGGCAAAAAAGCTGCCGGGTATGGAAGCGGTCCACGCACTGAAAATCACAGAAGAAGCGGTCGGAACCTGGGAACAGGCAGACATTGCTTCTAAAGATTACCGGGTGCGTGTGCAGATCGGTTCGGATGAGGCAAAGACAACGTATGACAGACTGGCAGGAGCCTTTGTGACGGAAGCGGTTCAGGAAAACGAGGCGGCAGTCGGCAAACTGAGCATTTATGCAGAGGGAGAAGTACTGACCGGATACGATCTGAAAAAGGGATTTGCCTATACCTGTAAGCCGCTTGCCGGCAATGTCTTTGTCGTGCGGGCAGCAGAAGATATCTTTTCGGGTGAAGGAAAGGGAGGACAGACTTTACTTTTTGCAAAAGGAAGTGTTGTGACAACACTCACTACCGATGAAAATGGAAAAGCATGGACTGAAAAAATAAAAGCAGCCGGTTGGGAATGGTATGGACTTCCGCTCGGCACTTATACGCTGGAACAGATAAAAGCAGCCAAAGGCTATGCACTTTCCGGGGAAAATCAGGCGGCAAGAACATTTGAGATCCGATATGCCGGACAGGAAGTTCCAATCCGGTATCAGAGTGAACTGTATGAAATTCCAAGACAGAGAGCACAGATCCAGATTGAAAAGAAAGATGCAGAAACAAAAGAAAAACTTACAGGAGCAAAGTTTGGGCTTTATGCGGCAGAAGATATTTTGGCAGCTGATCAGAAAAGCATCCTGGTAAAGGAAGATACCAGATTGGCGATCGCAGAGACAAAAGAAGCGGAAAACGGTATTATGGATGCGGCCTTTGACCTGGATCTTCCGATGGCACACTATTATGTCAGAGAAGAAAAAGCACCGGATGGATATTATCGGTCTGATAATACAGAAGAAATTTCCTTTACAGCTGAAGATGACAGCAAAAATGTAGCAGAAGATGGCAGATCCGAAGATAATATGGCAAACAGGACAGAAAATGACAGGAAATCAAATGCCAAAACAGGCACACCGCATGATGCTACAACCAAATCGTATGTACGCACGTTTGAAAACTATAAAACAATGCTTCAGATTAATATCATGGACTATGATACAGAAACGGAGCTGGATGGAGTAAAATACAGTATCGTGGATTCGAAGGGTGAGATTGTGCAGGAAGCAGTCAGTATACATGGCAACAATGTGCTGATCCGGGGGCTGAAAGTCGGAGAAACTTATCAGATCAGGGAGACAAAGGCAAGAGAAGGATATAACTGGCAGATTCTGGAAAAAGAAGGTTATAAGTCCCCGCATGTAAAAGAAGGATACGAACAGGGAAATCGTTTCTTTGAGGGAATCGCAAGTAAGGTATTTCGGTGTCAGGAAAATCAGGCAGGGATTCGGCTGGAAGACAAAGAATGTGTACAGGTTGTCAGCTTGTTTAACCGTTCCATTTCCGGAAAACTGGAGATCCGAAAAGAAGGAGAAGTGCCGGAAGCGGAGATCAAAGATCAGAAACTGCAGAAGATAGTCTATGAGACAAAAGGGTTAAAAGGGGCAGAATATGACCTTGTGGCAGCAGAAACGATTCCACATCCGGACGGTTACAGCAAAGACCTTTATCTGATGGGAACGACCATTGCCCATGTGATAACCGATGAACAGGGAAAAGCGATTCTTTCGGATCTGCCGCTTGGAAGGTATGAGATCAGAGAGACAAAAGCTCCGTCCGGCTACACGCGAAAGCAGAAAGATGCAAAACGAAACACAGAACTGTTGTGGAAAGACAGTGCAGATCTGGAAATTACTGCAACAGAAACCTTTTTCAATGAAAGACAGAAGATTGATATCGGGCAGGAACCGGATGGCCCGGAGGTGTCTCCGACGGTACCGGAAGAGCCGGGAACGATCATCGGAGAAGAGTGGAAAGGAAGGACCGGTGTCTTTAAGAAATGTGTGGACGGAGAGAAAGAAAACAAGCCGGAAGGAGCAGAATTCACACTTTATGCGAAAAAAGATATTACGGACGCAAACGGAAGTGTTGTGCTGCCGGCAGGAACGGAGATAGAGCGTGCCATTTCAGATCAGAGCGGAAGAGCCGTTTTTCAAACAGATCTGCCGCCTGGCACCTATGCAGTAAAAGAAACAAAAGCACCGGATGGATATTATCAATCTGATACGGAGCGGATTTTTGATTTTGAACCGTATAAAGACCAGGATCACATTTTTATCATCCGTATGAAGAGCGAAATCAAAAATGCGGCAGTAAAAGTAAGACTGTTTCTGAGAGATGATCTCACGAAAAAAGAGCTGGCAGGTGCGAAACTTCAGATCCTCGATGAAGATGGAAAAATTCTGCATGCAGTCAGCACAGAAAATACGGAAGGAAAGGGCTGTCTGATCCTGGGGCTGAATCCGGAAAAAACGTACCGCATCGTGGAAGTTCTTCCGAGAAAAGGCTATAAAAAAGAAATCCTGATCCCGGATTCCATGAAAGACATTCTGAAACAGGAGCAGAAACAGGAGGTTACTTTTTCTGTTTCACAGCAGTACACAGAGGAAACGATGGAGCAGATGCCGGAAGAAGTAGTTTTCAATCTGGAAAATGCTTTCATGACCGGAAAGGTGAAAATTTCAAAGACAGGAGAGATCTTAAACGAAGTATCCAGAAAGCTTGGAATTGTACAGGGATTATGGAACCAGATCAAAACCTGGTTTGGTTATCAAACAGGAAGCGTAAAAGGTGTAAGCTTTACAGTAAAAGCGAAGGAAGATCTGTATCACCCGGATGGCGTGACCGGTCTGATCTGCAAAGCGGGAGAGGTTGTTCCGTATCTGGTACGAAGTCAGAAGACTGCGAAAGCAGAAGGAGATACTGATCAGGATGGAAGCCTGGTGTTCGAACAGATGTATCTTGGAACATACGAGCTGGAAGAGATAAATATCCCGGAAGGATATCAGAAGAAAAAAGATAAGGTTTCGTTTGTGCTGGCAGAAACGTCAGACGGAAGTGAAGCAGATGTCACAGAAGCAGAAGTCCCGGTATACAACGAACGCCAGAAAGTGGAGATCCGGGTGACAAAATGCGATAAAGAAAATCCACAGAAAATGCTGGAAGGTGCAGTTTTCGGACTGTATGCGGCAGAGAATATCAAAACAGCAAAAGGAGAAGTTCTTCTGGAAAAAGGAACTTTACTGGAAACACAGAAAAGTGATAAAGAAGGAAACCTGTTGTTTGTCAGCGACCTGCCACTTGGAAAGTATGAAGTCCGTGAGATTGCGGCACCGGATGGCTATATCCGGACAGCACAGACAGAAGAGATTGATGCATCCTGGAAAGAAGAAGGGATGGCAGTACAGAAATTCGAGGTTATCTTTGAAAATCAGATCACAAAAGTGTTTGTGAAGAAGACGGCATCCGATACAAAAGAACTGTTAGAAGGAGCAAAACTGGCCATTTATCAGGAAAATACCTGTATCGAAAGCTGGATCACAGAGAAAGAAGAGCATTGCGTGGAAGGGCTGGAAGTCGGAAAAACCTATACCTTGCGGGAACTTTCACCGGCACCTGGCTATGCAACAGCAGCAGAACAGGTATTTCAGATGGAAGATCATAAAGAGGAAGATGGCACTTATCAGGGACAGAAACTGGAAATGCAGGACCCGCCGACGGAAGTTCATATCACTGTCTTTGAAAAAGACGGAGATAAAAAAGTTCCGCTTGGAAATGTAAAAGCTCACCTGGAGACACCGCAGGGCGAGACGCTCCTGAAAGAAAACAGTCCGATGGAACGGGACGGCATCTGGGAGTCCGGAACAGAACAGGCAGAAATCTTTAAAAAAGTGGCGATCGGGCACTATAAGATCGTAGTGGATGAAATTCCGAAAGGTTATGTACATCCGGATGTGACAGACATTGAGGTGAAAGATACAGCGGAAGTACAGAAATTTGAAGTTCTGGTGGAACCAATCTGTATCCGGATTACCGGCTATGCATTGTCTTCAGCAGCAGAAAAGAAGCAGACAAGAACGATCCGGTCCGGGATTTATGTACATATCAGAGATCTGTTTGAGGAGCGGTCACTGGAACTTCCGGAAGCCTATACACGTGTTCCGTCTGGCAGTTATCAGGTGAAAACAGACCGTGTACCGGATGGCTATGTACTTCCGGCACAGACGAAGATCACGGTAAGAGAAGATACGTCAGAAATACAGGATTTTGAGGTAGAGATCCGTCCGACAGTGATTAAAATCGAAGCCGTTGACAAAAAGACGCAGACACCACTGGAAGGGGTAAAGATCAGTGTGGTTAATGAAAAAGGAAAGAAAATCTGGAAACATGTGACACTTACTGCTTTGAAAGAAAAAGTAATCCCATCCTGGTATACCATTCAGGTCGAGAAAGTGCCAAAAGGTTATCAGAAACCGAAAAATCAAAAGATTAAAGTCAAAGCAGTTGCAAATGTCCAGAAATACAAGGTGGAACTGACGAAAGAAGCACAGGTGCAGACAGAAAAACGTGTGGATACCGAGAACTTTGATAAAACAACCGGAAACGACCATTCAGGATTTTCATCAGATAATACACCGGATAATGAAAACGCTGTGACAGCAGCCAAAACAGGTGATGCATCCTGGATGGAAATGTGGATCTTCGCAGGTCTGATGGCAGCATCGAGCATGATATTATGGTTTTTCAGAAAGAAAAGACATATCAGATAAAAATAAGTAAATATCAGTAAAACAGCCCGGAATCGACTGCCGGATTTCAGATAAGTATGACTGGAAGAATGGAGTCTAAAAGAATAAAACACAGAAAAATGGAAATAATCACGATAGTGAGTAATAAGAAGAGGTGAAAAATGTGCAGCAGAAGCTATCGACAAGCCTGGAAGAAAATCAGAAATATTTCCGCCGGATTCTGCGGACGGACAAAAATTTTGACATCATCAGCAGAACGACGATGGTAGCAGACCGAAAAGCAGTCTATTACTTTGTGGACGGATTTTTAAAAGAGAGCATTGTGGAAAAGTTACTGGAATTCTTTTATTCTGTGACCCCGGAAGATCTGCCGGAAGACAGCGAAGAGCTGTCAAGAGATGCCATGCCCTATGTAGAAGTTGAACTTTTAGAGGACTGTGAGCAGATCACAACGCAGATTTTATCGGGCGTGATGTGTCTGTTTATTGACGGGTATTCCAGATGCTTTGCCATGGACTGTCGTACCTATCCGATGCGAAGTGTCGAAGAGCCGGACAAAGACAAAGTACTGCGAGGACCAAGGGATGGTTTTGTGGAAACCATCGTATCCAATACAGCACTGATCCGAAGGAGAATCCGCAATCCGAAACTGTCCATGGAGATGAAAAATGTCGGAAGCACTTCGCATACCGATGTGGTGCTGTGCTATATGGAAGATCGTGTGGATTCCGGATTCTTGCAGCAGATCGAAAAAAGACTGGAGCAGATCAGAACGGATGCCCTGGCAATGAACCAGGAGAGTCTTGCAGAATGTCTTTATCCACATAAGTGGTACAATCCATTTCCGAAATTTAAATATACGGAGCGTCCGGATACGGCAGCCGCTGAGATCCTGGATGGGAAAATTGTGCTTTTAACGGATAACTCTCCGGCAGTTATGATCCTTCCGGTATCGGTGTTTGACATTATGGAAGAAGCCGATGATTTTTATTTTCCGCCGGTGACCGGCACGTATCTTCGTGTTACAAGGTTTGTCATAGCACTGTTGACACTGCTTCTGACCCCGACCTGGCTGCTTTTTTTACAGAATTCGCAGTGGATACCACCGCAGTTTGCGTTTATTAAAATAAGCGGAGATGTCTATGTTCCGGTCTTTGCACAGCTGCTGATCCTGGAATTTGCAATCGACGGTCTGAAACTGGCAGCGATTAATACGCCGGGTATGCTGACAACGCCACTCAGTGTGATCGCCGGTCTTGTTGTCGGTGAATTTGCAGTCCAATCCGGGTGGTTTAATGCAGAGACGATGTTATATATGGCATTTGTGGCAATCGCAAATTACACGCAGGCAAGCTATGAACTGGGATACGCCCTAAAATTTATGCGGATTCTGATGCTGATCCTGACGGCGGTTTTCGGACTTGCCGGATATGCGGCAGGTCTGGTGATCACGTTCTTAAGTCTGCTTCTGAACCGTACAGTATCCGGAGAAAGTTATCTCTATCCGCTGATCCCATTTGACGGAAAACAGTTTTGCAGAAGGATTTTCCGAAAAAGAATCCGGTTTGATATCAACATGAAAGAATAATGAAGATAACAATGGGTGTGCTTTGAAAAAGAGTGATCATTCGAAAAAACAAGAACGATATATTCTGAAAATCAAAATCGACACGAAGGAACATGAATAAAAAAAGTACACAGGATGCATATTAAGGATGGGCATAAGAAGCTCCGAAAAAGCAAAGAAAAGGAGAAGACTATGAGAAGAACAAGAAGCATGCTGGCAGTCCTTGGAATTATCTGTGCACTTTCCGGTATCACAGGATGCAGCAACCGAAACGGAAATACATCGGCAACGAGCGGAAGCGAAAGCAATATGCAGAACGGAAGCAATGGTACACAGGCGGAAAGCAATATGCAGAACGGAAGCAATGGTATACAGACGGAAAGCAATATGCAAAACGGAAGCAGCGGTACACAGGCAGAAAGCAATATGCAGAACGGAAGCAGCGGTACACAGGCAGAAAGCAACACACAGAAGAATAACAGCACAAAAAAGAACAGAAACCAGTCGGACACTTCGCAGTCACGCCGCACAGACGGAGCAGATGGAGTACTCGATGATGCAGGCGATATCGTCCGTGATGCAGGTGATGCAGTCGGAGATGTGGTTGATGACCTGACCGGTGAGACAACCGGCCGCAGTCGTATGACCGAGTAAAGATGAGGATTTGCTGAGGTAAGTCATGGGGGCAGAAACGCTGCCTCTGTGGCTTCTTTTTGGATTTACAGCCAGATGTACGAAAATTATTTTACTACAAAGCAATTCTCAAAAATCCGGAGAATATCTGCTGGACAAAGAAAACAGGCTTTTCTATAATGAAAACGTCAGAGGTTCTGTGTGGGTACAATGATCAGACCAGCGTGCAGATGCATAGCAATTTTGACAGGAACATGCAAAGAGACGACAGGAATCGAGGGTCAGTTTTCGAGAGTCGGATCTGAATAACAGAAAAAGAGGAGAAACGTATGAGATTTCGACCATGCATTGATATACATAACGGAAAAGTAAAACAGATCGTAGGAGGAAGCTTAAGAGACGAAGGAGATCAGGCAAAGGAAAATTTTGTGTCTACACAAGATGCGGCATTTTTTGCAGAGATGTATCAGAAAGACCGGATAAGCGGCGGACATGTGATTTTGCTGAATGCAAAAGATTCTCCGTTTTATGAAAAAACAAAAGAGCAGGCCATGCTGGCACTTCGGACGTATCCAGGAGGACTGCAGGTCGGAGGCGGCATTACCGATGAGAATGCGAAAGATTTTCTGGAAGCCGGAGCTTCTCATGTGATCGTTACCAGCTTTGTATTTAAAAACGGCGTTTTTTACCGAGAAAATCTGGAAAAGCTGCTTCGGACAGTCGGAAAAGAACATCTGGTGCTGGATTTAAGCTGCCGCAGAAAAGAAGACGGATACTCTATCGTCACAGACCGCTGGCAGAAGTTTACCGATGTAAAGTTAAGCGAGAAGGTACTTGACGAACTTTCCGGTTGCTGCGATGAATTTCTGGTGCATGCAGTGGATGCAGAAGGAAAAGCACAGGGAATCGAAAGAGAACTGGCAGACATGCTCGGAAGATGGCAGGGCATACCTGTCACCTATGCCGGTGGCGTGGGAAGTTTTGCGGATCTTCAGGAACTGAAAAAACTTGGCAGAGATCACATCGATGTTACGATAGGAAGTGCCCTGGATCTCTTTGGGGGAAGCATGCCTTACCGGGAAGTTCTGCGTGTGTGTGCCGCCAATTTGGATGAGAATTCATAAGATAGTATAAAAAAACTAAAAACTTTGCAAAAGTGATTGAAAATATTGTGGAAAATTGCTATAATGTTCACATAGCAGTTTCAACTGCAAATATAGATGCAAAGGAGTTGGGTATCATGCGTTTTACAATTCGTGGAAAAAATATCGAAGTGACAGAGGGGTTAAGAAGTGCAGTCACAGAAAAGCTTGGAAAGCTTGAAAAATATTTCACTCCTGAGACAGAGATTATTGTAACTTTGAGCGTGGAAAAAGACAGACAGAAAATCGAAGTAACCATTCCGGTAAAAGGAAATATCATCCGCTCAGAGCAGGTAAGCAATGATATGTATGTTTCTATTGATCTTGTGGAAGAAGTCATTGAAAGACAGCTTCGTAAATATAAGACAAAAATTATAGGCAAACATAAAGACGGAGGAAACCTTCGCAAAGAATTCATCGAAAAAGAGAACGAAGGTGAAGAAGAGGAAGTAAAGATCATCCGTACAAAACAGTTCGGTATGAAACCGATGTTCCCGGAAGATGCATGTGTACAGATGGAACTGCTCGGACACAGTTTCTTTGTATTCCGTAATGCAGATACAGACGAAGTCAACGTTGTGTATAAGAGAAAAGGAAATACATATGGACTGATCGAGCCGGAGTGCTAGGATCGACCGGATAAAAGAGCTACACCATCTGAAATAAAACAGTAAAATAAATCAATAGCTGCCGCAGGATGCACAGTTCAGCCGTAGATTTTTTGGTGAACGCATGTCTGCGGCAACTTTTTAAGTTCTTATCCGCTGTTCATAGGTTATTTACAAAAATTTAATTGTCTATGAAGTGATAAAGTGATAGAATGGAACTGTTTTTTAAGGTAATTAATGTGATAGGAGAATATAGACAATGAATGTGTTTCAGAAAATGTTCGGTACGCATAGTGAACGTGAAGTAAAGCGAATTATGCCGCTGGTTGAAAAAATTGAAAAACTGCGTCCGACAATGATAGAGCTCTCTGACGAAGAACTGAGAGGCAAAACAGCAGAATACAAAAAAAGACTGGCAGAAGGAGAGACTCTGGATGACCTGCTTCCTGAGGCATACGCTACCGTTCGTGAATCTGCACGACGCGTACTGAATATGGAACATTACCGTGTACAGCTGATCGGAGGTATCATTCTGCATCAGGGGCGTATCGCAGAGATGAGAACAGGTGAAGGTAAAACACTTGTATCTACCTTACCGGCATATCTGAACGCTCTGGAAGGAAAAGGAGTTCATGTAGTAACGGTCAATGATTATCTGGCACGTCGAGATTCTGAGTGGATGGGAAAAGTCCATGAGTTTCTTGGTCTGACCGTTGGATGTGTACTGAATTCCATGGACAGTGAAGAGAGACGTAAACAGTATAACTGCGATATCACTTACATCACCAACAACGAGGACGGTTTCGATTATCTGCGTGATAACATGGTTATTTATAAAGAACAGCTCGTTCAGAGAGATCTGCATTATGCGATCATCGACGAGGTGGACTCAGTCCTGATCGACGAGGCACGTACACCGCTGATCATTTCCGGTCAGAGCGGCAAGTCCACAAAACTGTACGAAGTCTGTGACATTCTGGCAAAACAGCTGGAGCGTGGTGAAGCCAGCGGTGAAGTGACTAAAATGTCGGCCATTATGGGCGAGGAGATCACAGAGACCGGTGACTATATCGTAAATGAAAAAGATAAAGTCGTAACACTGACACAGGACGGTGTTAAGAAAGTAGAACAGTTCTTCCAGATCGATAACCTTTCCGATCCGGAGAACCTGGAGATCCAGCACAATATCAACCTGGCACTGCGTGCACACAGTCTGATGCACCGTGATCAGGATTATGTAGTAAAAGATGATGAAGTATTGATCGTAGACGAGTTTACCGGACGTATCATGCCGGGAAGACGCTACTCGGATGGCCTGCATCAGGCAATCGAGGCAAAAGAGCATGTAAAGGTAAAACGTGAGAGCAAGACACTTGCAACGATCACATTCCAGAACTTCTTCAATAAATATAAAAAGAAAGCCGGCATGACCGGTACTGCACTTACCGAAGAAAAAGAGTTCCGTGATATCTACGGAATGGACGTAGTTGAAATCCCTACCAACAGACCGGTTCTCCGTAAAGACCTGGATGATGCGGTATACATGACCAAAAAAGAAAAATTCCATGCCGTTGTGGATGAAATTGAAAAAGCCCATGAAAAGGGACAGCCGGTTCTGGTTGGTACCATCACCATTGAGACATCCGAACTTCTGAGCGGTATGTTAAAGAGACGCGGCATTTCGCACAAAGTCCTCAATGCGAAGTTCCATGAGCTGGAGGCTGAAATCGTAGCAGAGGCAGGTCGTCACGGAGCCGTTACGATCGCAACGAACATGGCCGGCCGTGGTACCGATATCAAGCTGGATGATGAGGCAAAGGCAGCCGGCGGTTTGAAGATCATCGGTACCGAGCGTCATGAATCCAGACGTATCGACAATCAGCTGCGTGGACGTTCTGGACGACAGGGTGACCCGGGAGAATCCAGATTCTATATTTCGCTGGAAGATGACCTGATGCGTCTGTTCGGTTCCGAGCGTCTGATGAGCATCTTTAAATCCATCGGTGTTGCAGAAAACGAGCAGATCGAGCACAAAATGCTTTCCAGTGCAATCGAGAAAGCACAGATGAAGATCGAAGGAAACAACTACGGTATCCGTAAAAACCTGCTGGAGTACGACCAGGTCAACAACGAGCAGCGTGAAATCATTTACAAAGAGCGTCGCCGTGTTCTGGACGGAGAGAGTATGCGTGATTCTATCTTCAAGATGATCACAGACATCGTGGACAATACCGTTGATATGTGCATTTCTGATGATCAGGATACTTCAGAATGGAATCTTCAGGAACTGAACGGACTTCTGATTCCGATCATTCCGCTGCCGAAGATTGAGATTTCACAGAAAATGAAGAAAAATGAGCTCAAACAGATGCTCAAAGAGCAGGCTGTGAAGCTGTATGAGATGAAAGAAGCAGAGTTCCCGGAACCGGAACAGATCCGTGAACTGGAGCGAGTGATCCTTCTGAAAGTCATCGACCGCAAGTGGATGGATCATATCGACGATATGGATCAGCTGCGTCAGGGTATCGGACTTCAGGCTTACGGTCAGAAAGATCCTCTGGTAGAATACAAGATGAGTGCTTACGAGATGTTCGATGCAATGTCTGCGGCAATCCAGGAAGACACTCTGAAGCTTCTGTACCATGTAAGCATGGAACAGAAAGTAGAACGTGAAGAAGTTGCAAAAGTAACCGGAACAAACAAAGATGATTCCGTACAGAATGCACCTCAGAAACGTGAAGAAAAGAAGATTTATCCAAACGATCCGTGCCCATGCGGAAGCGGAAAGAAATATAAACAGTGCTGCGGAAGAAAGAAATAAACACCTCGCAGAGACTGAAAATAAAAAAGAAAGAGGTGAAGCAAGTGGTTGAATTAGATCAGTTTAAGTATGAATTAAACAATTTTAAGGAACCATTAGTGGAAGTGAGGGATTCACTTTGACCTGGCTAACAAAGAGCAGCGTATCCAGGAATTAGAAAGAGAGATGGAAGCTCCTGATTTCTGGGATAACCCGGAAAAATCACAGGAATCCATGAAAAATTTAAAGAGCATGAAAGACGATATCGCCATTTATGCCAAGTTAAAAGATGAGTTTGATGAGATCGAAACTCTGATCGAGATGGCAGCAGAGGAAAACGATGAATCTCTGATACCAGAGATTCAGGATCTTCTGGATGATTTCAGGAAAACTTATGATGATATCCGTATAAAAACACTGTTATCTGGAGAATACGATAAGGATAATGCGATCGTGACGCTCCATGCGGGAGCAGGCGGAACAGAGTCCTGCGACTGGGCGGGCATGCTGTACCGTATGTATACCAGATGGGCGGACAAACATGGTTTTGCAGTGGATGTGCTGGATTATCTGGATGGCGATGAGGCGGGCATCAAGTCCGTTACCTTCCAGGTTAACGGAGAAAATGCCTACGGCTATCTCAAATCCGAAAAGGGTGTTCACAGACTGGTCCGTATCTCACCGTTCAATGCGGCTGGAAAGAGACAGACCTCGTTTGTATCCTGCGATGTCATGCCGGATATTGAGGAAGACATCGATATCGAGATCCGGGATGAAGATCTGCGTATCGATACTTACCGTTCCAGCGGAGCCGGCGGTCAGCACATCAACAAGACCTCCTCGGCGATCCGTATCACCCATCTGCCGACCAACATCGTTGTTCAGTGCCAGAATGAGCGTTCCCAGCACATGAACAAAGACAAAGCGATGCAGATGCTGAAAGCAAAGTTGTATCTGCTGCAGCAGCAGGAGAATGCAGAGAAGCTTTCCGGTATCCGCGGTGAAGTCAAGGAGATTGGCTGGGGAAACCAGATCCGTTCCTATGTCATGCAGCCGTATACGATGGTAAAAGACCACAGAACGAATGCAGAAACAGGAAATGTGGACAGCGTGATGGACGGCGGTATTGACCTGTTTATCAATGCTTACCTGAAGTGGATCACACTTGGCGAGTCTTCCGGAGAAGCAGGCGATATGCCTGATTAAGAGCAAGAATAAAATACAGGAAACTGTATGGAACATGATAGAAGAAAATCTGTCTTCGGGCAGATTTTTTTCGCTTTTTATCAGCAAAGCAAGAAGGAGAATCTGATATGGCAAAACGTATTTTAAATATGACAGCAGAAGAAATGACGCATGCAACAAAAAATGAACTGATCGAAGCAATCGCAGGCAGCGAGGGAAGGGTTCTTGCAAGTGAGACGATCGGCATCACGATTCCTCTGCTTACCGATGTGACCAATGCAGAGTTTGCAGCTTCCATGGGAGCAGACCTGATACTTCTGAACATGTTTGATGTGCAGGAGCCAAAAATCATGGCACTGCCGGAAGTGGAAAAAGAAGAGACGGTACGAGAAGTAAAACGTCTGACCGGACGTATGGTCGGCATCAATCTGGAACCGGTGGAAGAAAGCTATGCTTCCGATAACAAAGAGACCCTGTGGGAGATGAGTGCCGGACGTTATGCAACGGTGGAAAATGCCATTCAGGCTCAGAAAATGGGCGTGGATTTGATCGTTCTGACCGGCAATCCGGGAAATGGAGTGAGCAATCCGGCGATCATTTCTTCCCTGAAAGCGATCTCAGAGGCAGTTGGAGAAAAGATCATGCTGGCGGCCGGGAAAATGCATGCCTCCGGTATCATCGGCGAAGGCGGCGAGAACATCATCACGAAAGAAGATATCCGCCAGTTTGCAGAGGCAGGAGCCGATATCATTCTGCTGCCGGCACCGGGAACCGTGCCTGGCATCACGACCGAATATGTGCGGAAACTGATCAGTTATGCACACAGCCTGAAAAAGCTGACGATCACATCGATCGGAACTTCTCAGGAAGGTGCGGACACCGATACGATCAAACGCATCGCACTGGAGTGCAAGATGGCAGGAACCGACATCCACCACATCGGTGATTCCGGATACGTGGGAATGGCACTGCCGGAAAATATTATGGCGTACGGAACCGTGATCCGCGGAATCCGCCATCAGTATCACAGAATGGCACAGTCCATCCGCAGATAAATATCAGTGAAGTTTTGTACTGCAACAAGTAAGGTACAAAATCACAGCAAAAAGCTTACAAAACAGGTCAGATGACAAAAATTTTATCATCTGGCCTGTTTTGTCAATAGAATCCCGGGCATACTAATGTTAGAATGTAGGCAATTCAGAAAGAACTGGATTGAAACAGGAAATTTCCAAAGAAAAAGAAGACAGGATGGCGGAGGCAGGAAGGTTAGCCTCAAACATTGGAAAGGTGGGCATTCAATATGAAAAAAGGGTTAAAATATACGATGGCAGCAGCAGCCGGAGCCGGAGCAGTGATGCTTCTGAGTAAGAAAACAAAAGAAAATGAGCATAAACAGAAAGAGATAAGCAAAAAAAGAGAAGACGAGAGAAAAGATTACCGCAATACCGAGCGTGGAAAATATGAAAAGAACAGCAAAGGTATTTATTACAGCAACGGTAACTACGAAGCTTTTGCAAGACCGGAAAAACCGGAAGGTGTCGATGGCAAAAATGCTTACATTGTCGGAAGCGGACTGGCATCTCTGGCAGCAGCCTGCTTTCTGGTAAGAGACGGGCAGATGAAAGGATCCCATATCCACATTCTGGAAGCAATGGATATCGCCGGAGGGGCCTGTGACGGTATCTTTGATCCGTCCCGGGGTTATGTGATGCGAGGCGGCAGAGAGATGGAAAATCATTTCGAGTGCCTGTGGGATCTGTTCCGCAGCATTCCGTCCATCGAAACACCGGGCGTATCTGTTCTGGATGAATATTACTGGCTGAATAAAAAAGATCCGAACTACTCTCTTTGCAGAGCAACTGTGAATCGTGGAGAAGATGCACATACCGATGGCAAGTTCAATTTAAGCCAGAAAGGCTGCATGGAGATCATGAAACTGTTCATGACAAAAGACGAAGATCTTTATGATAAAACAATCGAAGATGTATTTGATGACGAAGTGTTTGATTCCACCTTCTGGCTGTACTGGAGAACGATGTTTGCATTTGAAAACTGGCACAGTGCACTGGAAATGAAGCTCTACTTCCAGAGATTTATTCATCACATCGCCGGACTGCCAGATTTCAGTGCTTTGAAATTTACCAAATACAATCAGTATGAATCCCTGATCCTGCCGATGCAGAAATATCTGGAAGAAGCAGGCGTAGATTTCCAGTTCAACACCGAAGTGACAAACGTTGTATTTACCTTTAAAGAAGGCAAAAAGATCGCAACATCGATTGAATGCAAAGTGAACGGAGAAGAGGACAATATTCTCCTGACAGAAGATGACCTTGTCTTTGTCACAAACGGAAGCTGTACGGAAGGAACCATTTACGGAGATCAGAACCATGCACCGGATGCAGATGCAGAAGTACGCAGAAGCGGCTGCTGGGATCTGTGGAAAAACATTGCAAAACAGGATCCGTCCTTTGGACATCCGGAGAAATTCTGTTCCGATATTGAAAAGACAAACTGGGAGTCCGCAACGATCACGACTTTGGATGACAAGATCATTCCGTATATCACAAACATCTGCAAACGTGATCCGAGAAGCGGAAAAGTGGTAACCGGAGGAATCGTAAGCTGTCAGGATTCCAAATGGCTGCTCAGCTGGACGATCAACCGTCAGGGACAGTTTAAAGATCAGGACAAAGAAAAAGTCTGCGTATGGGTATACGGACTCTTTACCGATGTTCCGGGTGATTATATCAAGAAACCGATGAAAGAATGTACCGGAAAAGAAATTACAGAAGAATGGCTTTATCATCTGGGCGTTCCGACGGACAAGATTGAAGAACTGGCAGAAAACAGTGCCGTATGTGTGCCGACGATGATGCCATACATTACCGCATTTTTCATGCCGAGAACAAAAGGCGACAGACCGGATGTCATTCCGGATGGATGCGTCAACTTTGCATTCCTCGGACAGTTTGCAGAGACACCGAGAGATACCGTATTTACAACAGAATACTCTGTGAGAACCGCAATGGAAGCGGTCTATGGACTGCTTGGCGTAGACCGTGGTGTGCCGGAAGTATGGGGAAGCGTTTACGATATCCGTGAACTGCTTGACAGTTCCGTCAAACTGATGGATGGCAAATCACCGCTGGAGATCCAGCTGCCTGGACCGCTGAACGCACTGAAAAAACCGGTCATCAAAGTGGTAAAAGGAACCGTCATTGAGAAACTGCTTCGTGATCATGGGATTTTAACAGAAGATATGTAATCCTGCCGGATATTTCCAGACCGGAAAGAGTTCTGCTTCTATTTATATGGTAGTCAGCCAATCCAGCCTTTAGCGGGACACTGGGGATGATTCCCCGGTGAACTACTTGAAAAATCCTCCAAATAGGGCTATAATACTTGAACAGACGTAAGGATGCACCAAAGTTTGTATGCATTCGAATGAAATTGGAGGAAATCATGTATAAACTGATAAAAAGAGATGGCAACGCAAAAAGGGGTGAGTTTCACACCGTGCATGGCGTGATACAAACCCCTGTTTTTATGAATGTCGGAACGGCAGCAGCAATCAAGGGAGCAGTATCGACCGAGGATCTGCAGCAGATCGGCACACAGGTGGAGCTGTCCAACACCTATCACCTTCACGTAAGACCGGGTGATCAGGTTGTAAAAAAGATGGGCGGACTGCATAAATTTATGGTATGGGACAAACCGATCCTGACAGACTCCGGTGGATTTCAGGTATTTTCGCTGGCGGGTCTTCGAAAGATCAAAGAAGAAGGCGTATATTTCAATTCCCATGTAGACGGCAGAAAGATTTTCATGGGACCGGAACAGAGCATGCAGATCCAGTCTAATCTGGCGTCCACGATCGCCATGGCATTTGATGAGTGTCCGTCCAGTGTGGCAGAAAGAGAATATGTCCAGCGTTCGGTAGAGCGTACGACAAGATGGCTGCATCGCTGCAAAGAAGAGATGGCAAGACTGAACAGCCTGCCGGATACGATCAATCAGCATCAGATGCTCTTTGGTATTAACCAGGGTGCGATCTACGAAGATATCCGTATCGAGCATGCACAGCAGATCCGTGAGCTGGATCTGGACGGATATGCAGTCGGCGGCCTGGCAGTCGGTGAGAGCCATGAGGAGATGTACCGTATTCTGGATGCAGTCGTACCGGAGCTTCCGGTGGATAAGCCAACTTATCTGATGGGGGTTGGTACACCGGCAAATATTCTGGAAGCAGTAGACCGGGGAGTTGATTTCTTTGACTGTGTTTATCCAAGCAGAAACGGCCGCCATGGCCATGTCTACACGAATCATGGAAAGCTGAATCTGTTCAATGCAAAATATGAGCTGGATCCGAAGCCGATTGAAGAAGGATGCCAGTGTCCGGCATGCCGTCACTACAGTAGGGCGTATATCCGACATCTGCTGAAAGCAAAAGAAATGCTGGGCATGCGTCTGTGTGTGCTGCATAACCTGTATTTTTACAATCATCTGATGGAAGAAATCCGAGATGCCATTGAAGCCGGCAATTATAAGGCATTTAAAAAAGAAAAACTGTCAGGATTTGAAAATAATGCTTGAATAACAGGCAAGGATTGTGTATGATATAGGTTAGTGACACTTTTTCGGGAAAGCCCGAAATTTAAGCGAAATACGCATGACCAGGAGGTAAATATGAATTTATTAAGTACATCTTCAACAGCAGGCGGACTGGGATTCACCCTGATCTACATCGTGGTGATCTGTGCAGTTATGTGGTTCCTGCTGGTAAGACCGCAGAAAAAGGAACAGAAAAGACTGGACACAATGCTGGCAAGCCTTGCAGTAGGTGACAGCGTTGTTACAACAAGCGGATTTTACGGAGTTGTGATCGATCTGACAGACGAAGACGTGATCGTAGAATTCGGAAGCAACAAAAACTGCCGTATTCCAATGAAAAAATCAGCAATCGCTGAAGTAGAAAAGGCAGAAGAAAGCAAATAAAAGATGTGAAAAAGTACAGAGACGTGGGAATTGTTTCTGTACTTTTTTTATGCGTGTCTCCAGCAAAGCTGGACTACACTTGCCAGTGTAAGTCCGGTCACGATAATCGCCAGTGAGCCGTGTAGTAATACAGGGTGCTAAGCGAGTGGATAAAGTAACCTTGAAAAAGGGGCGAGCAATTGTATCATTCCGCCAAGAGAAACGAAAAGTGGATGCGGCACTAGACTGCTACATTATTTGCACTTTTACAAGATGGTATAACAAGAAATACCAGAGACATAATTGTATGTCAAAGGTGGGATTTGTAAGAAATAGCATTTATGGAAAAGGATTAAAGAAAATGGCTAGAGCATGACGTAATGCTGTAGAAAGAAGAATGTCGGAAAGCTGTGTGAGGGAGAAACTTATGCACGGTTTGATGAGGGGGATGAAAATTTCACCCGCCTATTCTACCTTACAATTGAGAATTTCCTGAGCGATATTTTGTTAAAATTTGTGTTTATATATAAAATTTTGCGAATATAAATATTTTTTCTCTTTATTTAACAAAAAAATAATAATTTTATATTATATAGAAAAAAATAAACATATTTAATAAAAATAAGATTGACAATAACACTATTTCATGCTAAGGTGCAAATAACAAGTAAATGAAGTACAGAAAGGAGATAGTATGGCAAATATTAAAGGAAAAGTAAAGACGTTGGCAATGGTAAAAAACGTAGTGAATGTAAAAAATTGTACTAATTTTGGTTGTATGGCAATTGACGGAAAGAAAGCTTGGGGATTAAAAACTGCAAGCGGAAATGAGTACAGTGTTGTACATTATTGCAGTGATGTTAATGACAAAGTTTCTTTAAGATATACAACTCCTAAAGGACTTTTGGGACATGGGAACTGTATGACATGTAGCAATTCTAATTTGTTGTTTGGGGTGTCTAACGGACTTAATGGGGAGAATTATATTGTTCGTGTACCACGTGGGTTTAAAGGTGACTGGGATCGGAAAGTTATATTTAAATCTGAAAAGAAAATTCCGGCACTTGCTTTTTATAGTAATTATCATTATCTGATTCGCGTAGGAGATAGTCCGGAAAATCAAAGAGCACGATTCGGTATTGGGGTTCTGGAAGGCCAGAATACAGCTAATCCGACAGTAAAATATGATTCTTCAAACGAGTTTTATATAAATACAAAATGGACATATAAGCATGTTCAGGATATTCATTATGAACCATCTAAAGGTTTATTGTTCCAGACAATGAACGACAGCACTCTAACAATAAGTAAAATAGCAGTATATGATCTGAATGGTTCATATACTACCTATAATGGAAAGAAAATGTTTAGCCCAAAAGATATGATTACGTTTGATATGCACAATACACATACAAAATACGAAGTGGAGTCACTGGGGCTGGATGAAGACGGATACATTGTTATGGCTTGCAATATTCACTTGAAAACAGAAAGTAATGAAACGGATGCCTTCCAGAGGGTAACAAATGTAAAATACTAGAATAACACTATATAAAAAAGAGGAGATGTAGTCAAATGAAACAAAAAGGAGAATTTTATAAAGTGAAAAAATCTGGTTTTTCTATGTTGTTATTGTTGATATGTGTTTCGATGTTGTCTGTAATGCCTGTATCTGCTGCCAGAAAAAAGAGCCGTTATGACCTTCAGTTTTCAGATTTGAAAGTCAATAAAAAGAAGCTGAAAGCAGGAGAAAAATGTGAAATCAGCATGAAGGTTAAAAACAAAGGAACAGGGAAAATTCAACGTTTGACTGTTACATATCAGGGACCGAAACGTCAGTATTATGATGTTCTGCTGAAATATAAAAAGAAAAGTAAAAGATGGACGGGCAATTTTACAGTAAATAAAGGAATGGAAAAAGGGATCTGGAAGATCTGGTGTGTTACAGCAGATAAAAATTATGATGAAGAGTATCATTATAGTTGTTATAACAAAAATTTAGATAAATTGATTACACCAGGTGCGGATTTTTCAAAGGGAAATATCCAGATTAGTGGAACGAAAGCGGATTATAAAAAACCGAAGATAAGATGGAACAATTTAAAAACCTGGAACGAGCAGGTTACGGCAAAGGGCGGAATAATAAATTGCCGACTAAAGGTAACGGACAACAGTGGTATTTCTTTTGTCAGAATTATCTTTGCAAAAAGACCGGAAGAAGGTAAAAAGCTGATACCGGATATTAGTATTATAATGAAGTATAATAAAAAGACAGGCTATTACGAAGGAAGCAGTACACAGGGAAAAGGAAAGTATCTGGTGGCAGGTATAACAGCGGCAGATCTGTTCGGAAATGAAATTTTTTATTATAATTCACAATGCGAATCATACGGATATTACCAGCCTGAAAACTCAATCCGCAAAGATTTGTCAGACTTAAGTGTAAGCCTTGGAATTTCAGAAGATGATATACCACAGGAGACAGAAAAACAGACAGAAAGTGAAAGAGAACCGATTGCAAAACCAAGAAAAACAGATGTTTTTGTCAATAAGAGAAGCCCGGAGACATCTGAGTATGACTATGCGGTGGTGATAGACAAGGTGGTGTATCAGTATCGGATGGAAACCGATGATTATGCAGTCGTTGCATTTGATGAAAACAATGGAAATATGGAAGATGGAAGAAAAGTAAAAGTAAGGGCAGAGATTCTTGGAAGACCGGTAACGGAAGTTACACTCCATGGAGAATTTGATCCTCCGCAGGGAAGAGTGCATTTGATTCTTCCAGAGTCTGTCAGGAAAATTCAGATTGATGAATGTACATTCAAAGCGATTACCTTTCCATCCACTTTTACAAAGAAAAACAGTAAGAGCATTGTATCTGAATGTACGATAGGAAAGATTTATCTGGCAGGAAAGTCTGTGTATACGGGAAACATATATCAGATAAGTGGACTGAAAACTATAAAGCTTCCATCAAAATTAAAATATATAAAAGCGGGATTTTTAAAGGGGAGCACTGATCTCGAAAAAATTAGTATTCCGAATCAGGTCAGAACAATTGGAAAAGAAGCATTTGCAGGGTGCAGAAATCTGAAAATTTATATTCCGGCTACAGTGAAAAATATTGGAAAAAATGCATTTGGAAAAGGTGATGGATGCGTGAAAAAAATTTACTGTGTGAAAAATTCAGCGGCATATAAATATGCAAAAAAGAATAATATCCCTTATAAAACAGTGTCGATCAAGGAATAAAAAAGGATTTGATGTAAAAGTAATGTAAAAGGTTTTCAGATGCTATTTACAATACTATAAAAATCTAGTATTGTAAAAATAAGATATCCACGAAAGCAGGAGAGTGACAGAAATAGTGGAAAATATCAGGTAATAAACGGCTGAGCACATAAGAGGGGGGTAATATAAACGGCCGTTTTACATATCATACATGCGAAGGAAATGGATGATGTAGCATGAAAAGAAAGCGAATACAGAAAAATAAAAATATCGTAAAAAGGGGCTATATAAATTATGAAACGAACAAAGAAAATCGCAGCATTTCTGATACTGTTTTTATGTGCATCCATGCTTCTGGTTCTTCCGACCTCGGCAAAAAGCAGAAAAAAGTATGATCTTAAGGTATCGGATGTAAAAGTCAGCAGTAAAAATCTGAAGCCGGGAGATAAATGCAAAATCAGCATGAAAATCGTAAACAGGGGATATGGAAAGATGAAAAATGTTTACGTGTGCTATGATTCACCGTCAACGCAGGTGTACTACGTACCGCTTCAGTATAAAAAGAGCAACGGCAGATGGGTTGGAAATTTCAAAGTAGAAAAGGGAATGCAGAAGGGAACCTGGCGTATCTGGAGTATTGATGTGAATCGTGTTTTTGACGATATCTACGCATCCTGGTATGCGTATTATAACCACAAACTTGGAAACCGGTCCTATCCGGGAAGTGATCTCTCAAAAGGAAATATTAAGATCCGGAAGACCAAGGCAGATCATAAAAAACCGGAAATTCACGCTGACACGTTGCAGGTAGAAAAAGTGGCAGACACGGAAAAAGGTGGAAAGATCAGCTGCCGTATAAAAGTAACGGACGGCAGCAGCATCAAAAGAGTAACACTGACTTTAAAAGGGCCTGTCAGCACAGATCATCCGGTAGCAGTAGAGACGGAAATCGAAATGAAATATAATAAAAAAACAGGATATTACGAAGGAAGTGCAAACAAAGAAAAGGGTACCTATCGCGTGGAGAATGTATATGCAGAGGATGTATTTGGTAACCATGGCTGGAAAGAAATTTCCGGATATCAGTTAGAATTATAAAAGCAGAATTATAAAAGAAAAAGATGAAAGATGGATTGTATCCGGATCCATTTTACAACAACATTTCGGGGAGGGCAGCCTCCCCGTTTTTGTATTGCGACACTTTTGCGAGTTAACTTAATAAAGTGTTTTGGCAAATGTATACAGAAGCATTTGCTTACAATATGATGTTGAAATCTTCATAAAAAAATAAGAAAGATAAACAACATAAATGCATAATGTAAAAGTAATGTAAAAGTTTTCCAGATGCTGTTGACAACACTATAAATACGTAGTAGTCTGCCAGAAAAGTACGGAATATCTGCGAAAACGGAAAGACGAACAGAAATCGCAGAACCGTTTATCACTGTTTTCTTACAAAAGGAAACCAAAAGGGAAATAAAGAAGAGGGGAAGAAAATGAGAGAAAAAGAGAAATGCAGGAAAGGGAACATGCAGTATTTTTGCATGTATACAGCCGGTTTTCTGGCAGCGGCACTTTTATTATTACTGATCTTTGCAAAGGAACATGCATCTTTTACCAAAATGGCGGACGGTGTGGCACAGCATTATGCAGTGCTGATGTGGATCCGTAATACGCTGCGGCAGTTTTTACATGGAAATTTTGCATTGCCGATGGTTGATTTTTCGGTTGGACAGGGGTTTGATGTGATCGGGACGCTGAACTATTACGGCGTTGGGGATCCCGTCAATTTGCTGACCGTATTTTTTGCGGATAACCATCTGGATCAGATGTACATGTTTCTGATCCTGTTTCGGATGTATCTTTCAGGCCTTACTTTTTCTTATTATTGCAGCACGGCCGGGATTCAAAGAAAAGCCTCGGTACTGTGTGGTTCCTGGCTGTATGTATTTTGCAGTTTTGCACTGATCGGTGGAATGAAGCATCCGCTGTTTTTAAATGGTATGCTGTATCTGCCGCTGCTGCTTGCCGGAACGGAGAAAGTCCTGCAAAAGAAAAGCATCCGCTTTTTAAGCGTATCGGTGGCACTTGCCTTTATGAGCAACTACTATTTCATGTACATGAACACCATACTGTGCGGCATTTATCTGTGTGTACGGCTTTTCGGACATTATCGGGAATACGGGATCAGAAAGATCCTACTGCTGATCTTAAAAATGGCGGCGGCGTGGATCTGGGGCATATGCCTTGGAGCAGTGATCATTCTGCCGTCCGTCTATGCCTTTCTTCACAATGCAAGAGTGGACACTGCGGTGGAAGAGGCACAGAACTTTTACAGCATTGCACACTACCGGAAAATGATCCTCGGATTTTTCCAGACACTTCCGATGACGAACGGCTGGACAGTACATGGAACGGCGATCGGCGGTCTTGCCGGTGTGCTGATGCTCTTTACGTCAAAAAAAAGGAGTCGGGAAAATTGCCAGCTGAAGATCGGATTTGTCGTGCTGCTTGTGTTGCTCTGTATTCCGTTTGGCGGAAAAATGATGAATGGTTTTGCTTATGTGACAAACCGCTGGAGTTACGGCATGGCGTTTTTATGTGCACTGATGGCAGCTCAGGCGGTTGCAGATTTAAAAGAACAGAATACAAAAATATTCCTGATCCTTGGAGCGGCAGCGGGCATCCTTGCTGCAGCATTATCCGCATCGAACGGAAAAGCCATGCGATATGCGATCGCAGCTCTTGCAGTGACCGTTCTGACATTTGCACTTGGAGCGATTCTGGAGCGAAAGCAGAGAAAAAGACTGGCAGGATGTCTGGTGTCTTTCGTTGTGTTTGCCGGTGTCTGCTGCAATCTCATCACCTTCTTTACACCGGTCGGATATTCTTATGCCGCACGTTTTACAAAAAGAGGCGTGTCGGAGTCCGTGTTACTGAACCGTGCCGTAAAAAATGTACAGAATGCAAAGCTTGCGGAAGAAGGATTTTACCGTGTGGAACTGCCGTCTTCTCTGTTCAACCGTTCGCTGGCATCCAGTCTGAATACAACAGAATTTTATTACAGCGTGATTCCAAAATCCATGAAAGATCTTTACGTTTCTCTTGGAATGGCAGAATACGAACGCCCGAATGTATTTCACGGATTGGAAAACAGGCAGATCCTGAAAAATATGCTCTGTGTGAGGTATCAGTCAGATAAAAAGAAAGTAACCTGTAACGAAGATGCTCTTCCGGTTGGCTATACGTATGATAAAATCATGAGCAAAGAAAATTATGACCGCCTGACGCCGCTTGAGTGCCAGGCAGCACTTCTGGAATATGCTGTTTTAGATGACGATGCTGAAAAAATCCTGGAAAAACAGGGGAAGACTTTTGAAAGAGGAAAGAGTCCTTCTGATGGTGCTGTTATAGGTGGAAATCTGAAAATTACAGGAGAGGATCGGGCATCCTGGAAAGATGGAACGTTAAAAGGGAAAAAACAAGGCAGAATGAAACTGAAGTTTCAGACAGAAGAAACGTCAGAAACTTATCTGGTGCTGAAAGACCTCTCTTCCAGATTAAAAGTAAGAAAAAAACATATGCTTTCCGTGCAAAGCAAAAAAGCAAGGCAGGAGATTCCGATGTGTGCAGTGAGCAATGAAAAAAAGATGAAACGGGATGTGATCGCAGTCAATCTTGGCATCAGGCAGGCGGGAACCTGCAGCCTGCATTTTCATAAATCACATACTTATAAGCTGAAAGAGATGGAGATTTATGGTATTTCCGAAAGTTTTATCAAAGAACAGACAAAAAAGCGGCGAAAAGAATCTATGACAGATGTAAAACAGAGTACAAACTGTATCAAGGGCAGGATCAGCGTATCCGAAGATAAGATTTTGCAGCTGGCGGTTCCATACAGCAGGGGATGGCACATTTTTGTTGATGGAAAAAAGGCAAAATCTTTCGCCAGTAGTGTTGCTTATACCGGGATCTTTCTTGAAAAAGGGGAGCATACGGTCGAAATGCATTATATCAGCCCGTGGATCATTCCCGGTACGGTGCTGAGTGTGGCGGCATGGATCTGGATGGCACTGTCTTTTGCCGTAAAAAAGAGAAGAATTTCGGTAGATAAGAGAATAAAATAGTTCAGATTTTTGAAAAAGTGGCTATTTGTCGTAAGGAAAATGACGGATAGCCGCTTTTTTTGTTGTTATTAAGGTTGAAATCTGTACCAAAATGCATTATCATATAGAATTAAAGCGGTAAAGTTTCAAGAGAAAAACAAGAATAATACTTTACCAGGATGTATGCAGAGATATGCAGGCATATGCAAAACTGCAGATGAGAACGGAGGAAAAGGATATGAGTTACAATATCGCAGTCATTCCAGGCGACGGTATCGGACCGGAAATCGTGCGTGAAGCACAGAAAGTGCTGGATGCAGCAGGAAAAAAATATGGTTTTGAATTAAAATATACAGAAGTTTTAATGGGAGGAGCATCCATCGATGTTCATGGTGTGCCTCTGACAGATGAGGCGATCGCAACCGCAAAAGCAAGCGATGCCGTTCTGATGGGCTCCATCGGCGGAGATGCAAAGACCTCCCCGTGGTACAAACTGGCACCGAACCTTCGTCCGGAGGCAGGACTCTTAAAAATCCGCAAAGAGCTGAATCTGTTTGCAAACTTAAGACCGGCATACCTGTACGAAGAATTAAAAGAGGCCTGCCCGCTGCGTGATGATATCATCGGTGACGGTTTTGATATGATGATCATGCGTGAGCTGACCGGCGGTCTGTATTTCGGAGAACGTCACACAACCGAGGAGAACGGAGTACGCAAAGCCGTTGATACACTTTCTTATGATGAGAATGAGATCCGCCGTATCGCTGTCCGTGGATTTGACATTGCAAGAAAACGCCGCCATAAAGTAACCAGTGTGGATAAGGCAAACGTTCTGGATTCTTCCAGACTGTGGAGATCCGTTGTGGAAGACGTTGCAAAAGATTACCCGGATGTCACACTGGAGCATATGCTGGTAGACAACTGTGCCATGCAGCTGGTGCGTGACCCGAAACAGTTCGATGTCATCCTGACCGAGAATATGTTCGGAGATATCCTTTCCGATGAGGCAAGTATGGTGACCGGTTCCATCGGAATGCTGTCTTCCGCCAGCCTGAATGAAACAAAATTCGGTCTGTATGAGCCAAGCCACGGTTCTGCACCGGATATCGCAGGCAAAGATCTGGCAAACCCGATCGCTACGATCCTTTCCGCTGCCATGATGCTGCGTTTCTCACTGGATCTGGATGAAGCGGCAGATGCGATCGAAGCAGCGGTAAAACAGGTACTCAAAGACGGATACCGCACAGGCGATATCATGTCGGAAGGATGCACAAAAGTCGGAACCGTTCAGATGGGAGATCTGATCGCAGAACGCATATAAAACCGAATCCGGCATCATATAAATGGAGGTATGTTACAATGAAAAGTGATAATGTAAAAAAAGGGATCCAGCAGGCACCGCACCGTTCTCTGTTCAATGCTCTTGGCATGACAAAGGAAGAGATGGAGCGTCCGTTAGTTGGTATCGTAAGTTCTTATAATGAAATCGTTCCGGGTCATATGAACCTGGATAAAATCGTCAATGCAGTAAAACAGGGTGTTGCCATGGCAGGCGGTACACCGGTAGTATTCCCGGCGATCGCAGTCTGCGACGGTATTGCCATGGGTCATATCGGTATGAAATATTCTCTGGTAACAAGAGATCTGATCGCAGATTCTACCGAGGCAATGGCACTGGCACATCAGTTCGATGCCCTGGTCATGGTTCCGAACTGTGACAAGAATGTACCGGGACTTCTGATGGCAGCCGCACGTATCAATGTGCCGACCGTATTTGTAAGCGGCGGCCCGATGCTGGCAGGTCATGTGAAGGGACGCAAACGCAGCCTTTCCAGTATGTTTGAAGCAGTCGGAGAATACTCTGCAGGAAAACTGACCGCAGACGATGTATGTGAATTCGAAGAAAAAGTATGTCCGACCTGTGGCTCCTGCTCCGGTATGTACACTGCAAACAGCATGAACTGCCTGACAGAAGTACTTGGTATGGGACTTCGTGGAAACGGAACCATTCCGGCTGTATATTCCGAGCGTATCCGTCTTGCAAAACATGCAGGTATGCAGGTTATGGAAATGTACCGTCAGAATATCCGTCCACGCGACATTATGACAGAGGATGCAATTTTGAATGCACTGACCGTGGATATGGCACTGGGATGTTCTACAAACAGTATGTTGCATTTGCCGGCGATTGCACATGAAATCGGCATGGATTTCGATATCACATTTGCAAATGAGATCAGTGCAAAGACACCGAACCTCTGCCACCTGGCACCGGCAGGCCCGACCTACATGGAGGATCTGAATGAAGCCGGCGGTGTTTATGCCGTTATGAATGAATTAAATAAACTTGGTCTGCTGCACACCGACTGCATGACCGTTACCGGAAAGACCGTAGGCGAGAATATCAAAGACTGCGTAAACTTAAATCCGGAAGTCATCCGCCCGGTAGAAAATCCGTACAGCAAGACCGGCGGACTGGCTGTCCTGACCGGAAATCTGGCACCGGACGGAAGTGTTGTAAAACGTTCTGCCGTTGTGCCTGAAATGATGGTACATGAAGGTCCGGCAAGAGTCTTTGAATGTGAGGAAGATGCATGTGAGGCTATTCTCTCCGGAAAGATCAAAGAAGGCGATGTTGTCGTGATCCGTTACGAAGGACCAAAAGGCGGTCCTGGTATGAGAGAAATGCTGAATCCGACTTCTGAGATCGCAGGTATGGGACTTGGTTCCACGGTTGCCCTGATCACAGACGGCCGTTTCAGCGGTGCGTCCAGAGGAGCTTCCATCGGTCACGTATCACCGGAAGCAGCAGTCGGCGGTCCGATCGCACTGGTAGAAGAAGGCGATATCATCAAGATCAACATTCCGGAAAACAGACTGGAACTGGCTGTTTCTGATGAAGAGCTGGCAAGAAGAAAAGCCAACTGGACACCGAGAGAGCCGAAGGTAAAGACCGGCTATCTGGCACGTTACGCTTCTATGGTAACTTCCGGTAACAGAGGAGCTATTCTTGTTTCAGAAAAATAATTCTGAAACAAGAATTGAAGCTAAGCAACAACAGTAAGAAAAGTAAAGGTGAGGACAGCAGGATGAAGTTAAATGGTTCAGAAATCGTAATCGAGTGCCTGAAAGAGCAGGGCGTAGACACTGTTTTCGGTTATCCGGGCGGCACGATTTTAAATGTATACGATGCATTATATAAACATGGTTCAGAGATCAATCATATCTTAACATCCCATGAGCAGGGTGCTGCTCATGCGGCAGACGGATATGCAAGAGCAACCGGAAAAGTCGGCGTATGCATGGCAACTTCCGGTCCCGGAGCAACCAACCTGGTAACCGGTATTGCAACGGCATATATGGATTCCATTCCAGTGGTTGCCATCACAGCGAACGTAGCCGTTCCGCTGCTTGGAAGAGACAGTTTCCAGGAGATCGACATCACGGGTGTAACGATGCCGATCACAAAGCATAACTATATTGTAAAAGACATCACAAAACTGGCAGATACCATCCGTGAAGCATTCCGCATTGCACAGGAAGGCAGACCTGGTCCTGTTCTGGTTGATATCACAAAAGATGTGACCGCCGCAGAGACCGAGTATGTAAAAGAAGAGCCGTTCCCGGTAGAACGCAGCACACAGTATATCAAAGAAAAAGATCTGGAACAGGCAACAGAGCTGATCAATGAGAGTGAAAAGCCATTTGTTTTTGTCGGCGGCGGTGCCGTGACATCCGGGGCTTCCAAAGAACTGATGGAGTTTGTAAAGAAAATAGACGCACCGGTTGCAGACAGCCTGATGGGAAAAGGTGCTTTTGACGGCACCGATGAGCTTTACATGGGTATGCTCGGTATGCACGGAACAAAAGCATCCAACTTAGGTGTAACAAAATGTGATCTGCTGATCACGGTCGGTTCCCGGTTCAGTGACCGTGTCATCGGAAATGCCAGCCGTTTTGCAAAAAATGCCAAAATTCTCCAGATTGATGTCGATCCGGCAGAGATCAACAAAAACATTCAGGTAGACTGCAGTATTATCGGAGATCTCAAAGAAGTGCTGACACGTCTCAATCAGAGAATTGAAAAACATGAGCATAAAGAATGGATCAAAGAGATTGAAACAATCTCCGAAGAGCATCCTCTGAAATACAATGAAGAAGGTCTGACCGGTCCGTATGTGATTGAGCAGATCTATAAAGTAACCGAAGGAAATGCCATCATCACAACCGATGTCGGACAGCATCAGATGTGGGCTGCACAGTATTATCGTTACAAAGATCCGCGTACCTTCCTGTCATCCGGCGGACTTGGCACCATGGGTTATGGTGTCGGAGCTGCAATCGGAGCCAAAGTGGGAAGACCGGACAAAGTGGTACTGAATATCGCCGGAGACGGATGTTTCCGTATGAACATGAATGAGATTGCAACCGCAGCCCGATACAACATCCCGATCATTCAGGTTGTCATCAATAACCATGTGCTCGGTATGGTTCGCCAGTGGCAGACACTATTCTACGGAAAACGTTATTCACAGACCATTCTGAATGACGGTGTGGATTTTGTGAAAGTGGCAGAAGCACTTGGTGCAGAAGGCATCCGTGTAACGAAAAAAGAAGAAGTCGCACCGGCTGTTGAAAAAGCGATCGCACTTGGCAAACCGGTTGTGATCGACTGTGTGATCGACTGCGATGACAAAGTCTTTCCGATGGTTCCGGCAGGTGCACCGATCGAAGATGTATTTGATCAGGACGATCTGAATAAAGAAGCATAAATTCGGTTCTGTAAGCCTTTTTCCAGAACTTGGAAAAAGGCTTGACTAATTTTTAACAAAGTACTATAGTAAAGTGTAGAAAATAAGTGCTGATATCTGGCGGAATTTTGAAAACAGGCATCAGCACTTGCTATAAAACTCATCACACAACAAAGTGAGAAGTCAAGGAGGATATGAAAGTGAGCAGAGTGTACAATTTTTCAGCAGGTCCGGCCGTATTACCGGAAGAAGTATTAAAAGAAGCAGCAGCAGAAATGCTGGATTACAAGGGCTGTGGTATGTCCGTTATGGAAATGAGTCACCGCTCACAGGTCTTTGACGATATTATCAAAGAAGCAGAGCAGGATCTGCGTGATCTGATGCATATTCCGGATAACTATAAAGTGCTGTTCCTGCAGGGCGGTGCTTCACAGCAGTTTGCTATGATTCCTATGAATCTGATGAAAAACAAAGTTGCAGATTATATCGTAACAGGACAGTGGGCAAAAAAAGCATATCAGGAGGCACAGAAATACGGAAAAGTAAACAAGATCGCAACTTCTGAAGATAAGACATTCTCCTATATTCCGGATTGCTCCGATCTGCCGGTCAGCCCGGATGCAGACTATGTATATATTTGTGAGAACAACACCATTTATGGTACAAAATTCAAAACACTGCCGAATACAAAAGGCAAGACACTGGTAGCAGACGTTTCTTCCTGCTTCCTGTCAGAGCCGGTCGATGTCACAAAATACGGCATCATTTACGGCGGCGTTCAGAAGAATATCGGACCGGCAGGCATGGTGATCTCCATTATCCGCGAAGATCTGATCACAGATGAGGTACTGGAAGGTACACCGACCATGCTGAAATTTAAGACACATGCCGATGCAGGTTCTCTGTACAACACACCGAACTGCTACTGCATTTATATGTGCGGCAAGGTATTCAAATGGCTGAAAAAGATGGGCGGTCTGGAAGTCATGAAAGAACGCAACGAAAAGAAAGCAAAACTGCTCTACGATTATCTTGACAGCAGCAAGCTGTTCAAAGGAACAGTAGAAAAAGATTCCCGCTCTCTGATGAACGTACCGTTTGTCACAGGTGACAAAGACCTGGATGCAAAATTTGTAAAAGAAGCAAAAGAAGCCGGACTTGAAAACCTGAAAGGTCATCGTACCGTTGGCGGTATGCGTGCAAGTATCTACAATGCAATGCCATATGAAGGTGTGGAAGCACTGGTAGCATTTATGAAGAAATTTGAAGAGGAGAATCTGTAAAATGAAATATACATGCTTAAACCCGATCGCTTCTGTAGGACTGGAGCAGTTCACAGAAGGTTACGAAAAAACAGAAAAAATGGAAGATGCAGACGCAGTGCTGGTAAGAAGTGCTGCCATGCATGATCTGGAGCTGCCGGATGGTCTGTATGCAGTTGCACGTGCCGGTGCCGGTGTCAACAACATTCCGCTGGATAAATGTGCAGAAAAAGGTATCGTTGTATTTAACACACCGGGAGCCAATGCAAACGGCGTAAAAGAGCTGGTGATCGCAGGCATGCTGCTGGCTTCCCGTGATATCATCGGCGGTGTGGAATGGGCAAAATCCGAAGCCGGAAGCGAAGATATCGCAAAAAAGGCAGAAAAAGAAAAGAAGAAATTTGCAGGATGCGAACTGATGGGCAAAAAGCTTGGTATCATCGGACTTGGTGCGATCGGTATCCAGGTGGCAAACGTGGCAGAATGTCTGGGTATGGATGTATATGGTTATGATCCGTACATTTCTGTTGATGCGGCATGGAAACTTTCCAAAGGCGTAAAGCACATCAAAGATGTGGACGATATTTACCGTACCTGCGATTATATCACGATCCATGTACCGCTGCTGGATTCCACCAGAAAGATGATCAATCAGAATGCAATCGATCTGATGAAAGAAAATGTCGTGATCCTGAACTTTGCACGTGATATGCTGGTAGATGAAGAGGCTGTTGTAAAAGCCCTCAAAGAAGGAAAAGTAAAGAAATATGTCTGCGATTTCCCGAATACCACAACCGCAGGTGTGGAAAATGCGATCATCATCCCTCATCTGGGTGCATCCACCGCAGAATCGGAAGACAACTGTGCAAAGATGGCAGTTCAGGAACTGATGGAATACCTGGAAAAAGGAAATATCATCAATTCTGTAAACTATCCGAACTGCAGTCTGGGCGAGTGCACACATGCAAACCGTATTGCGATCAACCACCGCAACGTAAAGAACATGCTGGGACAGTTTACCGACATTTTTGCAACATCTGATATCAACATCGCAAACATGGTAAACAAGAGCAAAGGCGATTATGCATACTCTCTGTTTGATCTGGACAGCGTGGCATCCGAAGAAGTACTGGATAAGATCCGTGCAGTCGAAGGTGTGCTGAGAGTCAGAGTGATCAAATAAAAAACAAAAGAATAAGAAAAACAAGAGGACAAAAGGCTGTTGCAGTTTTCTGCTTCAGCCTTTTTCAGTACGGAAGAGGCGGCTCATAAACCGAAACGCCCGGACCGTGCAGAGATGGAGGAATGATTATGGCAGAGATCAGAACATTTTGTGCTGTACATCCGGCAGAAGGACTTGCATCTAAACTCGCAGCTCTTCCTTATGATGTCTACAGCCGTGACGAGGCAAGAGAACAGGTCAAAAAAGCACCGGAAAGCTTTCTGGCGATCGACCGCCCGGAGACCCAGTTTCCAAAAGATCAGGATATGTATGCACCGGAAGTCTATCAGAAAGCACATGATATGTTAGAGGAATGGATCAAAAGAGGCTCCTTTGTGCAGGATCAGCAGAAATGTTACTATCTGTATGAACTGACGATGGATGGAAGGTCACAGACCGGTCTTGTGGCATGTGCCTCGATTGACGATTATTTAAACGGTATGATCAAAAAGCATGAAAATACAAGAGCAGAAAAAGAGCAGGACCGTATCCGACACGTGGATACCTGCAATGCACAGACCGGACCGATCTTTCTTGCCTACCGCAAAGATCAGACGATCGCAGAGGTGACAGCAAAAATAAAACAGCAGAAACCGATGTTTGCGTTTGTCTCGGAAGATGGCATCGGACATAAAGGCTGGAGAGTGGATGCAAAAGAGGATATTGCAATAATTGCAGATACATTTGCGAAAATAGATAAAATTTATATCGCAGACGGACATCACAGGGCAGCATCGGCAGTCAAAGTAGGGCAGCTTCGCAGAAAACAGCATCCGGATTATGACGGCAGTGAAGAATTCAATTATTTTCTGTCGGTATTATTCCCGGATGAGGAACTTTACGTTATGGATTACAATCGTGTCGTCCTGGATCTGAACGGACAGACAAGAGAAGGCTTTCTGAAAAACGCAGCGAAGATTTTTGATGTACAACCGGTAAATGCGGCATATCATCCGCAGAAAAAGGGTACTTTTGGCATGTATCTTAGCGGTCAGTGGTATCATCTTACGGCAAAGGCAGATCTTACAAAAGACGATCCGGTGGAAGGTCTGGATGTCGCTTATCTGCAAAGAGAATTTTTGCAGCCATATCTGAATATCCAGGATCCGAAAACATCAAAACGCATCAGGTATGTGGGCGGGATCCGCGGACTTTCCGAGCTGGAGCGTATGGTCGATCATGTAAAAGAGACGCAGCAGAAAGATGCGGTGGCTTTTTCCATGTATCCGACTTCCATGGCAGAACTGTTTGCCGTAGCCGATGCCGGCATGCTGATGCCGCCGAAATCCACATGGTTTGAGCCAAAACTTCGGAGCGGACTGTTTCTGCATATGTTATAATTTTTTTGCTTTTTTACTGTTGGTGTTTGTGTTAAAATAGAATAATAAGATGCCAGGGTGCTATGTGCCAGTGGCACATGTTTAGCACCGACCGAAGCGGAGCGTAGAAAGGATTGTGGGAGTGCAACGCATGGAACAATCCGCAGGTATCATAATTTAAGAAACATTATGGGCAAGCAGCAAAGCGGATTGCGAATATCCGCTTAAATACATAAGGGAGGGTTTGAAGATTATGGACAACAAATTATATGAAATGATGGACTGGGCAGCAGTAGAGGGGATTGTATATTCAGAAGAAGATCATCCGCACGATATTCTGGGGGCACATGTGACAGAAGAAGGGATTCTGATCCAGACGTTTCTGCCGACGGCAAAGAGTGTGACAGTGGTGTTGAAAGACAGCAAAAAAGAATATCCGATGGATTTAGAGGATGAGGAAGGCTTTTTCGCTGCACTGCTTCCGGGTAAAAGAATTCCGAAATATCATTATCACGTAGATTTTGGAGAAGAAGCAGACGGAAAAGAAAATATCGTAGAATACGAAGATCCATATCGTTTTGCACCACAGATCACGGAAAAAGAAACGAAGAAATTTAATGCAGGCATCTGCTACGATATCTACGAAAAACTGGGATCACATCCAATGACGGTCAATGGTGTGGAAGGTGTTTTGTTTGCAGTATGGGCACCAAATGCCATGCGTGTCAGCGTGGTAGGCGATTTCAACCTCTGGGATGGCAGACGTCTGCCGATGAGAAGACTGTGGGATTCCGGTATTTTTGAACTGTTTGTACCGGGACTTGCTGCAGGACAGCTCTATAAATATGAAATCAAGGCAAAGGGAGGGCTGACATTCTTAAAAGCAGATCCGTATGCCAATGCTGCACAGCTTCGTCCTGACACGGCATCGGTGATCACAGACCTGAGTCAGTATGCATGGAAAGATGAAGCATGGCTGAAACAGAGAAAAAATGCAGACAGTAAGAAGGTTCCGATGTCCATTTATGAGGTACATCTTGGCTCATTCCGCAAGCCGGAGGACGGCAGGGAGTTTTACAATTATCGTGAACTGGCTGTGATGCTTGCGGACTATGTAAAAGAGATGGGCTATACGCATATTGAGCTGATGCCGGTTATGGAGCACCCGTTTGACGGTTCCTGGGGCTATCAGGTGACCGGATACTATGCACCGACCAGTCGTTACGGCACACCGGAAGATTTCATGTATTTCATGGACTATATGCATGCACAGGGCATCGGTGTGATTCTGGACTGGGTACCGGCACATTTTCCGCGTGATACGTTTGGACTGGCTGCCTTTGACGGAACCTGCCTGTACGAGCATCTCGATCCGAGAAAAGGTTCCCATCCGCACTGGGGCACACTGATCTATAATTACGGTCGTCCGGAAGTCAAGAACTTCCTGATCGCAAACGCACTGTTCTGGGCAGAAAAGTATCACATTGATGGTATCCGTATGGATGCGGTGGCTTCCATGCTCTATCTTGATTATGGAAAGAACGAAGGAGAATGGGTGCCGAATATCTACGGCGGAAACGAGAATCTGGAAGCAGTCGAATTTTTCCATCATCTCAATTCCATCTTTAAACAGAAGGAGCCGGGGGTTCTGATGATCGCCGAAGAATCCACAGCATGGCCGAAAGTAACGGGAGCCGTTGAGGATGAGGGTCTTGGCTTTGACTACAAATGGAACATGGGCTGGATGAATGACTTCATTTATTATATGTCACTGGATCCGATTTTCCGTACCGCAAATCATGGGGCACTGACGTTCAGCATGGTTTATGCGTACAGTGAAGATTATATCCTGACCTTGTCACATGACGAGGTTGTACACGGCAAAGCATCCATGATCGGCAAGATGCCGGGTGACCGTGAGCAGCAGTTTGCAAACTTACGTGCCGCTTATGGATTTATGCTGGCACATCCGGGCAAAAAGCTTTTGTTCATGGGACAGGATTTTGCACAGTATGATGAGTGGGCAGAGGACCGGTCACTGGAGTGGGAGCTTTTGCAGTATGATGAGCACAAGCAGATGCAGAATTATGTGAAAGCACTCAATACATTTTACAAAGAGCATCCGGCACTTTACGAAATGGACTATGATCCGGATGGATTTACCTGGATCAATAACATTTCTGCCAATGAAAATATGGTAGTCTTTACCAGAAACACAAAGAAAAAAGAAGAGACGCTGCTGATCGTCTGCAATTTCTCACCGCTGACTTACGAAAACCACAAGATCGGCGTTCCATACCCTGGAAAATACAAAGAAATCTTTAACAGCGACAGCAAAGAATTCGGAGGCAGCGGAGTCGGTAATCCGAGACTGAAACAGTCAAAAAAATCAGAATGCGATGACAGAGCGGATTCGATCCTGATCACGGTTCCGCCGATGAGCATTACGGTTTTTTCTTATACAAAAGCGGCAGCCGGAAGAGCGGTCAACAAAAAAACGGCAACAAAGAAAACAGCCGAGAAAAAAGTTACCGAAAAGAAAACAGCCGAAAAGAAAGTGGCTGCTGTAAAAGAAACGGAAAAGAAAACAGCTGAGAAGAAAAGCAGTGAAAAAGTAACTTCGATCAAAGCCGCTTCTGAGAAAAAAGCAGCTGCAAAGAAAACAACCGCAAAACAAGGAACCGGTAAGCAGGCAACCCCAAAAGCAGAGCTGGAGATGGCAGCTGCAAGTGAAGAAAAAGTGACAAAGACGGCAGAAAAAGCACCGAAAAAAAGCCTCAAAGAAGAACTGGAAGCCAAAATCGCAGAAAGTGCAAAGGCAGAGGAAGAAAGAAAAAACAAGACAACGGGCAGAAAACCGGCCGCAAAGAGCAGACGAAACAAGCAGCAGGAGAAATAGCAGATGGAACAAATAGCAGAGAATACGGCAGATTCGCTGACCGAAAGTGTAAAAGAAGTCAATCAGTTTACACAGTATTTTCAGGGGAAAATGCCGGGGCTTATGGATCTGGGCATCAAACTGGTCATTGTCCTGATCGCATTTTTTGTCTGCCGCAAGATCATTCAGCTGATCCTGAAGATCTTTGGCCGGTCCTTTGAACGAGCCGGGATGGAGGCAGCATCCGCACACTTCACACTTTCCATTATGAAAGCCATCATGTACGTGATGGTGGTGGCAGTCATGGCCACTTTTCTCGGAGTGTCCGGAGCGTCGGTTGCTGCACTGATCGGCTCGATGGGAGTCGGCGTTGTGCTGGCGTTAAAAGAATCGCTTTCGAATATTGCGGGGGGATTTATCTTATTGTTTATGAAACCATTTGTCAGCGGAGATTATATCCACGAAGACACCCATGGAAATGAAGGAACCGTGGTGAAGGTGGATCTCTTTTATACGACACTTCTGACGATCGATAACCGTACCGTATCGATTCCAAACGGAATCATCACCAACAGCAGTCTGACGAACATTTCAAAGCAGGATAAGCGGCAGCTGCGTGAAAAGGTAGGGATTTCCTATCGAAACGATATCAATGAGGCAAGGAAAGTGCTGCTCGCTATTTTGCAGAAGGATGCGGCCATTCTGAAAGAAGAGAAGATCGAAGTGGTCGTTGAAAGTCTTGGAGACTCCGGTGTGATCCTCGGGTGGCATGCCTGGGTAAGACCGCAGGATTATTTTCCGGCAAAATGGCGGATCACCGAAGAAATCAAATACAGATTTGATGAAAATCAGATTGAGATCCCATATCAGCAGATCGATGTGAAGATCAGCCGGTAAGAATATCCGGTAAAAGCAGGAGGAGTACAGAGTTTCCTGCCTGTGTCGGTCAATGTAGAAAAATGACAATGACAGAGGAAGAAAAACAGAAATAAGGGGCAAGTTACAGGAGGATAAAATTTTATGGAAACAAAGAAAAACGGTGTGCAGGCGGAAGCTCATACAAAAGAGCAGACTTCCGGCGGACATGCCCACAGTCACACGCATGTGCTGGAGGACGGAACCGTTGTCACGCATACGCATACGCACAGTCACGAACATACAAAAGCAGTGCTAAACCGTCTCTCCCGTGCGATCGGACACCTGGAGTCCATCAAGAAAATGGTGGAGAACGGCAGAGACTGCAGCGAAGTGCTGATCCAGCTTTCCGCAGTCAAAGCGGCGATCAACAATACCGGAAAAGTTATTCTTCAGGACCATATCCAGCATTGCCTGGTAGATGCGATCGAGTCCGGAGATATGAAGGAAATCGAAGAATTGAATAAGGCAATTGACAGGTTCATTAAATAGTGTATAATAATTCAGTAGACTTTTTAACGATGAATTTCATTAGAATCTGCTGCAGAAGATGCGGCCGAAGAGGAAAGCATGAAGAAAGACAAAACACGCAAGAAAAGTTCTGCATATAAAAAATATCGCAGACACAAGATTTTATTTATCACAGAACTGATTATTTTGATTCCGCTGCTGGTATTTGGCTTTTTGTATGTACAGTTCGAAAAGAGACTGGGAAATATTGATACCGTGAACATTCAGTCCGGTGATATCCAGGTGAACGAAGAAGTGGAGAACAATGCAGTTCTGCATGGCTATACCAACATTGCCCTGTTCGGTGTTGATTCCCGTGACGGAAGTATGGATTATACAAACACCGATACGATCATCATTGCGAGCATCAATAACGACACGAAAGTGGTAAAATTGGTATCCATATACCGTGATACCTACCTGAATATCGGTGAAGACCGTTATGGAAAAGCCAATGCAGCCTATGCGAACGGCGGTTATAAATGGGCAATCAATATGCTGAACCAGAACCTGGATCTGGACATCACGGATTTTGTAACGGTGAATATGAATGCACTGGTAGAAGTAGTAGATGCACTTGGCGGTTTTGATTTTGATCTGACAGACGAAGAGGTTGTACATATGAACAACTACTGTGTCGGAACTTCTGAAATCACAGGAAAATCTTATGAACGTATCGAGCCGGAAGTGGCGGGCACGTATCATCTGAACGGTGTGCAGGCAGTATCCTACAGCCGTATCCGTTATACAGCCGGAAACGATTACAAACGTACCGAACGCCAGAGAGAGCTGATCGCCAAAATCGTGGCAAAAGCAAAAAAAGCAGATATGAAGACGCTGGTAGATATCATGGACAATGTGTTCCCGATGATCTCCACCAGTCTCAGTAAATCGGATATTGTATCTCTGGGAATGAATATGTTGTCTTATCAGCTGGGGGATACCTGCGGATTCCCGTTTGAACACCGTACAAGTGATCTGAGCGGAGATTCCGAAGTTCCGGTTACCTTATCCTGGAATGTTACCAGACTGCATGACTACCTGTTTGGCATCAAAGATTATGAGCCGTCAGCAGGTGTACAGGAGCGAAGTGCTCATATCGAAGAAGTCAGCGGATTCAGCAAAGGCAGTGCCGTCAGCAAAGAGAATTATACGCTGAACGGAGAAGAAGCCGGAAAAGATGTCGATGACAATATTCCGGGAATCCAGGAGACCGAGTCTGAGACAGAAACCCAGACGCAGGAAGCGGCAGTCAGCGATAATGGTGACGGCAGTGTTTATGATGATAATTCTTACGATCAGGAGCAGTATAACGATTACAGCCCGGATGGATATAATTACGATGAAGAATATTGAGTCGAGCAGATATCTGCAATGGAAATGGGAAATGTATTTGACTTAGTTAAATTGTAATTATTTTTGTGAAAATACTTGCAAAACAGACAATAATCATGTATAATAATTTGAGTCAGCAGCAATGCTGCTGACCGATGCTGGAATAGCTCAGTCGGTAGAGCACTTCACTCGTAATGAAGGGGTCGAGGGTTCAAGTCCCTTTTCCAGCTTATTTAATGGAGTAAAAATCCGATCATATATTTAGCAAGACAATCGGAACGATAGCTGCAATCTATCCGTTTCCGGTATGAAGATTATAGAAATAGCATCCTACTTTACCAGAGCGGGGATGCTATTTCTTATTTTTCAAATTTAGAATAGATACGATCAAAAGACCTACAGTTAAAATGATCATAAATTCTTCATATGTACTCATAAGCATCACTCCTTTCTGCAAGACTCAGAAACGGAGTAGTTATGCATCCTTCCGACTGTCCGGTAGATAATTATACCAAAAACCACAGAACAATGCAAGAATAAATAATAAGAAAAATAAAACGACAATATGAGATATAAAAAGTAAGCAATAGAATTTCATTACAATATTTTCTTCTTGAGTAAGTGTATTGACAAAATCAATATATTATATATAATTTGATTATCAAGACAGCCAGTAAGGGAGGTTAAGGCTCCCCGTCCTGGAAAATATATTGAGCTAAGAATAGCCACCTATCTTTTCGAGGGACAGGGCGGCTGTTTCTTATGTGTGGATGTAAGAATCGAAACAATTAAACTGGCTGTTGTCAGAATATAGAAAGCGAGCGATAACATGAAAATATTAATCACAGGTGCTCATGGTTTTGTGGGCAATCGTCTGATGCAGGATCTGGATGATACGGTTGCGGCACCGTCCATGCGAGGTATGAGCGAAGAACAGATCCGAAACATGATTGAGAAAAGCAGAGCAGACGTTATCATCCACACAGCAGCAATCTCAGATGTCGGGACGTGTGAAAAAGATCCGGGGGCATCTTATGAAGCAAATGTGCGTCTGCCGTTGTTTCTTGCAAAAGCAGCGAAAGAACAAAAATTGATCTGTTTCAGTTCGGATCAGGTATACCGCGGATGTGCAGGTGAAGGTCCATATAAGGAGGAAGATGCCAGTCCCTGTAATGTTTACGGCAGGCATAAGCTGGAGATGGAACAGAGGGTTCTGGATGTGAAGCCGGATGCGGTGATGCTGCGGGCAGAGTGGATGTATGATTATCCGGCAGAAAGGTCAAATTATCTTCGTATGCTGTTAAACGAAAAGCAGGTTCTGACGTTTGGAAAACAGTACCGGGGAATCACCTATCTTCGTGAAGTTGCAGAAAATATGCCGAAGATTTTTATGCTTCCGGGAGGCGTTTACAATTTTGGAAGTGAAACGAAGCAGACGATGTATGATATCACCTGTGAAATGCTGCACTTCCTGAAAAGTGACAGAAAACCGGAAGAAGTGCCGCCGGCACATAATCTGTGGATGGACTGTACAAAAGCAAAGGAGAGAGGAATCCTTTTCAGTGATGCGAAGGAAGGGCTGAAACGATGCCTGAAAGATTATCATTTAGCAAAAGACAGGGAATAATAGAACCGGGGATTTCTCACACAATGAGAAATCCCCGGTCTTTTATACAGAATCAATCAGAAATAAGCATACTTCCTGAGATGACCTGCAGATAGTTCATGTTTTGTGCAAATCTTTTACAATGCGATGGAATGTCCGCTTTCATAAACCTGCCCATCGACAGAAAGGTAAATATCCCAGGTCTTGCCTTCCAGACCAACCGGGGAAACCCATCCGGAAACGGTAACTTTTGTTGCATCGTCACCGGCAGTGCCATACTGGGTCAGTGCGTAAGCTTTTGTCTCATCTCCGCTTACTAAGATCACGTAAGCATCTTCCAGTGCATCGGAAGCTTTGTCTGTAGTGTACGCACCTTTCAAAGAGAATTTCGCATCATCCAGGGTAAATTCCCAGCCATCCGGAAGTGCTGCAGCATCATCAAGCGGTGCAGTGTAATCTGCGGTGGCAGTTTCGCCAAGTGTTCCAAGCAGCTCGCCTTTTGCATTTACATCAAGTGTGGCTCCTTCGGTATAGAGCGGCAGGCGGAGAGAACGGTAAGTCAGGGACGCATAAGTATCGCCGGAGATCAGAATCTCGTAAGCAAGTGTGCCGTTTGATACCTGGTCGATATGGGTGCGTTTGATCAGTCCCTGCTTCATCATGTCGGTCGGATAGTGATCATAGCGGTTGTTTTCTTCATCATAGAGGTTGGCACCAGCTGTGATCCAGAGCTGGTCTTTTGTGCCATCCAGGGAAATTACACCGGAGATCCAGTCAGAATACCACTCTGGTCCGCGTTCTTTTCCATACTCAAAGACCTGTTCGATTGTCATATCATCGGTGTTGATATGGTAAACGACAGCTCTGGAGTAGATATCATCGCCGGAAACACGGTTGTCATTATCGCTTAATTTTACTTTTGCAGTACCATTGTCAAACATCATAATATCACCGTTATCAAGCATAGTGATCTGATGCTGTGCATACTGCCATTCAAAATCATCACCGGTCGGGGTGAAGAAATATTTTTTATCTACGCCATTCCAGTTGGCAGGATCACCGAGGATCCAGGCAAGGGATTTGTCCGATTTGTGGATGGCGATGATCGCATCTTTATGGCGTGCAGAAAGCAGAACCAGATCATTTTTCTCATCGTACCACAGAGAATTATTATGGAACCAGTCGATTTCATCGGAACCGTCGGTTGCGATCGAAGCGGACTGTCCGTCTTCTTTGTCGATCGCATCGGCAGCGTTAAATTCCCAGACAACCTCGCCGCTTTCACGGTCGATCTCTACAACATAATCTTCTACGGTGGAAAGATCCGGACTGTCTCCGGCAACCAGCAGATTGCCGTCCGGCAGTTCCTGGAAATCGTGGTGCATACCACCCGGTATCATGTACTGGTGATAAATCTTACCGCTCAGATCGATTTCCTGAAGGCCTGCTTTGTAGTACATACTCTTCAGAAGAAAAGAAGTCGGCATCATCAGATGACCATTCTTCAGCTGATGAACGCCAAGTATTCCGCCATCTGTGAAGTACCAGCGGATGTCACCGGCACTGTCCAGTGCGTAGAGCATACCTGCAGAAGAGCAGACAAATGTCAGATTGGAATAATCATAGGCAGAATCATCACTCATGGTTGTCTCGATCGTGCCGACATTGACCTCAGTCTTTTCGGTGGTAACTTCTACGGTTGTGGAAGTGCCATCCTCCAGTGTCAGGACTACTTCTGTCGTATCGCCATTGTACAGCCCGTAGATCGGGACAAGATGATCCGTCGCAGCTTCGAAAGTTCCGGTAATGTCATCTTTTTCATCTTTTCCTTTGACGGTGACCGTGCCGCCAAGCTCTTTGTCCGTGTGGAAGGCAGCGACAGCAGTCAGCGGAGAATTGCCGTAAGGATTGACGATCACATTTGGTTCTTCAAAAGAATATCCGGCGGATGCCTCCTGCTGCAGGGCTTCATCAATGCTGTTCTGCTGCTCAAACAGATCCGTTTTTTCAAGAGAAGCAAAGGAAGCGGTCGTTGCAGATTCATTTTCAGAAACTGTTTCGGAAGCTGTTTCCGAAGAAATGCTTTCTGTTTCACTGTTGTTTGTTGTTTCAGAAGTCGAACCGGCGGAAGAACAGCCGGCGAGCAGAGAAACAGCCAGAGTACAGATGCAAAGACGGGATAAAAGCACTTTGTTTTTCATAAAAACACTCCTTATATCATGATATATGAGGCAAAAATGCCATAGAGATCATAGTTTCAGGTTTTTGCTTGAACTTCCGAAAAACAATTACTGAAGATCCGGTAATTCGCAGGAATAAGTTTCGGATTCAAACGGGTAAGATAAGGTAAGACCGGAAGCATCTTCCTTGATCTCGAAAGCGATCCAGCCTTCGTTGGAACCAAAGTTCAGTTTGGTTCCTGACATACGTGTCATGCCAAGATTGGTCAGGAATTCATCATCAATGCGGGTGTATTCATTTCCGTTGCTGTCGGTCAGTTTCAGGGAAGCCCAGTCGATGGCTTCCGTGCTGCCATCTTTGTTGATCTGCATTTTGATCAGATAATAAACGTTTCCGTCAGAAGCTTCCTTCACATAATCATTTGTCTCAACGCCGGTGTATCCAAGGTCAACGCTGACGTTTTCCAGAGATTTGTTCTTTTCCAGTTTTTCGACAACGAACTGCCATCCGGCAACCGTGGTATCGGAGATATCAGCGGCAGCTTCGGTTGCTGTCACATTTTCAGAAGATGCCTCGGTATTAGCAGCCTCAGATTCAGCAGCTGTCTCGGAATGGTCAGCAGTATCCGCAGCAGTTTCAGATTCTGCGGCACTTTCAGTTGCAACGACTGAATCGGCAGCAGAACGGGAAGAAGCGGTTGTACCGGCGTTGTCAAGATTTGAGCATCCGGTCAGTGCAGACGCACAGAACAGTGTGGCACACAGTAGCATAGCAATTTTTTTCTTCATAATAAAAGACCTCATTTCTTATTAATTAATAAATTTCGGAAACTATTTACAGGGCATCTGTTGCCCCCGACATCATGGAAAATCTGCTCATGATGCTGCGGGCAGAAGATGCCGTAAAGGATTAGGAATCCGCAGATATTTTAACACAAAGCATAAGAAAATACCACGTTATCATAAGATAAAAAAGTGAGAAAAAAATGGAGAAATCTCAGTTGTTTACCAGTAAAGAGTGACAAACACAGCAAAAAGCGACAAACAAAAGATAAAGAAAATGAAAAAAATATAAAGTCGTTGACAGATACCGGGCAGGGTGCTATATTCTCGTTGAACAAATGTTGAACGAAAAGTTACAGGAGGTGTGAAAATGAGCAGTCAGGGGACAAAAAATCAGAGACAGGAGCAGGCGGCGGCAACCAGACAGAAACTGCTCACATCGGCACAACATCTGTTTGCACAAAATGGTTATAAAGGAACGACGGTCCGTATGATCAACCGCAGTGTGGATCTGGCGGACGGACTTCTGTATCATTATTTTCCAGGTGGGAAAAAAGAAATTTTCAAAGAAGTCATCACCGGCAATATGCAGGAAATGTTTCAGGAGCTTCAGGAGCCGGAAAAGCAGGATGTATACGAAAAACTGCCGCTGGATGCGGCATTGGATGCAGCCTATATCAATTTTATGACGGTGATCGATGAGCATCTGGAATTTATCCGCATGATGGTGCGTGAGAACGGTGTCAGGGAATTTCTGTCAGAAGAAGAGGTCAGAAGCATCTGGAAGAACCGGATTCCGTGGCTGCCGACACTTCTGAAAAGAAAGATGGAAGCCGGGGAAGTCAAAGAAATGGATTTTGAGATGGCAGCCCTTTCCGTAAATTCTATTCTGATGCATTATGTGATGAAACGCGTTACCGATACCGGATACAGTACACTGGATGACAAGGCCTGGAGAAAGCGGCTGGTCGATTATCAGGTAAGTGTCTGGTCTGTGGAAAAACAGCCGGAAAATGAAAAAGAGCAAGAATAAAAAAATACCGGAAAAAATCTGGAAGATAAAGAAGAAAGAAAGGTGAATCATATGTGGCATTTGTTGAAAGATATGCGAAAGAAGGACAAAGGACTTGCGTTTCTTGCCGTTCTTCTGATCGCAGGTCAGGTGTTTCTGGATCTGAAACTGCCGGACTATACAAAAGAAATCACCGTTCTGATCAGTTCTGAGAGCAATACGATCTCAGATTATCTGTTATCAGGCGGGAAGATGCTGGCATGTGCACTCGGAAGTGCCCTGCTGGCGGTAATTGTCGGTTATCTGGCTGCAAAGATTGCAGCAGATTTCAGTCACAATGTCAGAGGAAAAGTATTCCATAAGGTATTTGATTTTGGGGCGGGCGAGATCAGCAAATTTTCTACCTCAAGCCTGATCACACGTACGACAAACGATATCACGCAGATCCAGATGCTCGTAGCCATGGGACTGCAGGTGATGATCAAAGCACCGATCATGGCAGCCTGGGCGATCGTGAAGATTGTCGGCAAGAGCTGGCAGTTATCCGTTCTGACTGCATCAGCAGTCGTGCTGATCATGGTTGTGATCGGAACACTGATGGCAGTGCTGCTCCCGAAATTCAAAACGGTACAGAAGCAGGTTGATGATGTCAACCGTGTGACCCGTGAGAATCTGACCGGACTGAAAGTGGTCCGTGCATTCAATGCCGAAAGATATCAGGAAGAAAAATTCGAAACAGTGAATGATAATCTGATGAAGACGCAGATGTTCACTATGCGCGGCATGGCATTTCTGTTTCCGGTCATGATCTTTGTACAGAGTGCATTATCTCTTGGCATTTACTGGCTGGGAGCCAAACTGGTTGATGACATTTCGATCCCGTTAAACGGAACAATGACAGAAATATTCACGGCCATCGGTTCAAGGGCGGATATGCTTGGTGATGTAGTGGCATTTAATTCCTATGCCCTGTATGTAGTTATGGCATTTGTGCTGCTGCTTATGATTTTTGTCATGCTTCCAAGAGCACAGGTATCTGCAGGCCGTATCAATGAAGTGCTGAACTCCGATATCGCAGTCAGAGAGGGAAAAGATGACGGCAGACAGACGGAAGAAAAAGGCAGCATCACATTCAACGATGTGTCCTTCCGCTATCCGGGAGCCGCAGAAAACTGTCTGGAACACATCAGTTTCCAGGTAAACCAGGGCGAGACACTTGCCATCATCGGAGCGACCGGTTCCGGAAAATCAACGCTTGCAGGTCTGGCAGCAAGACTTTACGATGCCAGCGAGGGCGAAGTGCTGATTGATGGCAAAAATGTAAAAGATTACAGTTTCCGCGGACTGTATGACAAGATGGGATATGTTACACAGAAAGCAGTCCTGTTCTCCGATACGATCGAAGGAAACGTTGCGTTTGGTGAGGCGGCACAAGCGATCACCGAAGAGGATGTAAAGAAAGCCATCGATATCTCGCAGGCACAGGAATTTATTGATAAAATGGAAGAAGGTCTTTACAGCCATATCGCACAGAGCGGCGGCAATGTTTCCGGAGGTCAGAAACAGCGACTTTCGATCGCCCGTGCGATCGCCAGAAATCCGGAAATCCTGATTTTTGATGATTCGTTTTCAGCCCTGGATTATAAAACAGATAAAGAACTGCGAAGAAGACTTTCCACCGACCTTAAAGGTACCACCTGCGTGATCGTGGCACAGCGTATTGGAACGATCCGCCACGCCGACAAGATCATCGTACTCGATGACGGAAAGATGGCAGGTATCGGAACCCATGAAGAACTGATGAAAAACTGTGAAGTTTATCAGGAAATTGCTTTATCTCAGCTTTCAAAAGCGGAACTTGCGTAAAGGAGATGCGGAATCATGCATAAAAAAAGACAAAAACCAAAGAATCTGAAAGCCGCATTGAGCAATCTGTTCTCTTACTGCAAAAAAGAAGCAGGTATCATTTTATTTGCACTGATCATGGCGGCATTAGGTGCAGTTCTGACGATCGCAGGACCGAATCAGATCAGTAAGATCACAGATTATATATATAACGGACTGACCGGCGGGATTTCCACCGAAGCAGTCCAGGAAGACATCCAGAAACAGATCCAGTCCGGACAGATCAACATCATGGACTATCTGCCGGAGGGAACCGATCCGTCAAGTATTGATTTTCAGAATCTTGACCTGACGGACAAAAATTCCGAGCTTGCACAGAACATCGTGAACAACATCCGTTTAAGCGATGAGTTCCGGGCAGCCCATCAGGATGACGGCATCGATATGAACGGCATTTTCAAAGTGGCAGTTTTTCTTCTCGGACTGTATCTGATCAGTGCCCTGTGCAGTTTCTCACAGCACTTTATCATGGCAACGGTGACACAGAAACTTTCCAAGCGTATGCGAAAAGATATTGACGGAAAGATCAACCGCCTGCCACTGAAGTATTTCTCAGAACATTCATATGGGGATGTGCTCTCACGTGTGACGAACGATGTGGACACGATCGGTCAGGCATTTTCTAACAGCCTTGCAGCGATCGTATCAGCAGTGGCACAGTTTATCGGCTGTCTGATCATGATGTACTACACCAACTGGATTCTCGGAACGACCACTGTTGTGACCACACTGCTCGGTCTGGTGCTGATGGTGCTAATCATGAAACACTCCCAGCGGTACTTCACCGACCGACAGAGAAGCCTGGGTGAGCTGAACGGCTACATCGAAGAAATGTATGCCGGTCATGATGTGATCCGTATTTCCGGAGCAGAGGGACAAGTCAGAGAACGTTTCGAAAAATTAAACGGAGATGTCAGAACGGCAAACTACAAATCACAGTTCTTATCCGGACTGATGCAGCCGCTGATGACGTTTATCGGAAACTTCGGCTATGTGGCAGTTTGCATCATCGGTGCCCTGCTCGTTATGAAAGGTCAGATCACCTTTGGCGTGATCACGGCATTCCTGATCTATGTGCGTCTGTTTGAACAGCCGCTGCGTCAGATCTCCCAGGGTATGACAAACATCCAGTCCGCGGCAGCCGCTTCCGAGCGAGTTTTTGAGTTCCTTTCCGAGGAAGAGCTGGAAGATGAATCCGCAAAGATGGCAAATGTAGAAGAAGTAGAGGGCGATGTGGTATTCTCCCATGTGAAATTTTCCTACCCGAGCGTGCCGGACAAAGAGATCATCCACGATTTCTCCGTTCACGTAAAACCGGGACAGAAAGCAGCCATCGTCGGTCCGACCGGTGCCGGAAAAACGACACTTGTCAACCTGCTGATGCGATTCTTTGAGCCAACCGGCGGTAACATTACGATTGACGGTGTGGACACAAAAGATATGACAAGAGAAAATGTCCACAGAAAATTCGGCATGGTGCTCCAGGACACCTGGCTGTTCGAGGGCAGTGTGCGTGAGAATCTTCTATATAATAATGAAAATGTATCCGAAGAAACGATGATAAATGCCTGCAAGGCGTGTGGCATCCACAGCTTCATCAAAGCACTGCCGCAGGGCTATGATACCATTCTGACAGACAATACTTCGATTTCAGCCGGACAGAAACAGCTGCTCACGATCGCAAGGGCAATGATCCAGAACAGCCCGATGCTGATCCTTGATGAGGCAACCTCAAGCGTCGATACGAGAACGGAGCTTCTGACCCAGAGGGCGATGGATCAGCTGACTCAGAAACGAACCAGTTTTGTGATCGCACACCGCCTGTCCACGATCAAGAATGCGGATATCATCCTGGTCATGCGTGACGGTGACATTGTAGAGCAGGGAAATCATGAAGAACTTCTGGCAAAAGGCGGATTCTATGCAGATCTGTATACCAGCCAGTTTGAACAAAGTGAGGTACAGGCATAATGAGAGGAAAAACGATCGTAATTGACAGAGAATACGGAAGCGGCGGCCGGGAGGTCGCAAAGCTTCTCTCAGAGAAACTTGGAATCCCGTTTTATGACGGTGAACTGCTGGTACTTGCCAGCGAAAAATACGGCATTGACCTTGGCATGATGAAAGATTACGACGAGAAACGTATGGGAAGCATCCTGTACAGTATTGCCATGGCGACCAGCTATGCCAGCGATTTTGACAAGATCACAAAACCATATGAGATCTACGAGGCTCAGGCAAAAGTCATGCGTCAGCTGGTGTCCGAAGGGCCGTGCATTTTTCTTGGAAGATGTGCGGCTGAAATTTTGAAAGACAAAACAGAGCTTTTAAATGTCTTTATCTACAGTAGCGACCAGCATGCAAAAACAGAACGCATCATAAGAGTGGATGGTGTTGCACAGAGCAATGCGGTCACGGAATTACATAAAAGAGATGTTCAGCGGGGCAATTATTATCATTATTTTTCAAAAAAAACCTGGGGTGACCGTAATCATTATGACCTTTGCCTGAATACCGCAGAATTAGGTTATGAGAAAGCGGCAGAGATCCTGGCAGCTGCCGCAAAATAAGACCTCATTTATCAGTGACGGGATATGGTCTTGCATCTGATATGGCTTTCAACGGATGAAAGAGGTTCCAGATGAGAAATTGTTTCCTTTACATTACTCTGCTTTTTGTATATAATATGGCTGTAAGTTCATACTAACAAGAAAAGAAAAGGAGGCAATAAAATTATGAAAATTTTGTTTTTTGGTGCGAAAAGTTATGACATAAAATCTTTTGATGCGTATCTGGACAAAGAAGAATACAAAGATCTGGATGTTGTATACATTGAGCCGAATCTTACTCCTCAGACAGCAATGCTGGCTGCCGGTTATGAAGCCGTGTGTGCATTCGTAAATATGGACTTGAGTGCGGAGACAATCGATATTTTAAATACATGCAAGGTAAAACTGATCCTGATGCGTTGTGCAGGCTTCAACAACGTAGATCTCGAGAGAGCAAAAGGCTACGGCATGACCGTCACACGCGTACCGAGCTACTCACCGGAAGCCGTTGCAGAGCATGCGATGGCACTGGCTCTGACGGCAAACCGCCACACGCACAAAGCGTACATCAAAGTACGTGAGAACAACTACAGTCTGAACGGACTGATGGGTGTCAACCTCTACAAAAAGACCGCAGGTATCGTCGGAACCGGAAAAATCGGTGCTGCGATGGCACGTATCTGCCACGGATTTGGTATGAAAGTGATCGGCTACGATATGTACCCGAACAAAGATCTGGATTTCGTAGAGTATGTCGATCTGGATACGCTGCTTTCCCAGTCTGACCTGATCTCCCTTCACTGCCCGTTGATGGAAGAGACACATCACATGATCAATATCGACACGATCCAGAAAATGAAAGACGGTGTGATCCTGGTCAACACCTCAAGAGGCGGACTGATCAAGACAGATGACCTGATCCAGGGAATCCGCGAGAACAAATTCTTTGCCGTTGGTCTGGATGTGTACGAAGAAGAGAACGGTTCCGTTTACGAAGACATGTCCGAGACGATCCTGGAGCACTCAACCGTTGCAAGACTGTTATCCTTCCCGAATGTTATGGTGACATCTCATCAGGCATTCTTTACCGAAGAAGCACTGGCAGCGATCAGTGAAGTGACACTGGATAATGCCATGAGTTATCTGAAAGGCACACCGAACGGAAACGAACTGTAAGGTGCGTTTGCTGAAAGCGGATGACAGAAACAATATGAAATAGAATGATATAAAATAAGAAGAAAGAGGAATTTTTGAAGAAGAGTTCCACTTTCTTCTTATTTTTGTTCAGGCAGAATACACGTGAAAGCCAGTATTTTGTATACAGAGTACAGAATCCGGTAAAAAGAGATGTGATCCGAAAAATCTGATGAAAAAGGGAGCATCTGGAAAAATATTTCACTGGATTATAGCAGGAAAGCATGATATACTTACAGACAGTGCAGTTATTTCGCACAGTGAAAAGCAGTATCTGTGAAAGGCTGCAGCATAAAATCAAAAACAAGGAGGATCCAAATGGGAGATTTTAAAGAATGGTTATCGGATAACCTGCGTTATTTCCTGGTCGGTGTTGTCGTGATACTGATCATCGGCGGTTCAATCCTGGGACTGAAGATTTATTCTTCAAAGGTCAATGGAAACAGTGATCCGGCTGTGATCCGTAAAAATACAGAGGCACAGACAGAGACCGGAAAAGAAACTGAGACAAAGAAACAGACTGAAAAAGAAACGAAAAAGCAGACAGAGAAAGAAACGAAAAAACAGACCGAAAAAGAAACCAAAAAACAGACGGAAAAAGCGACAGAAAAGCAGACCGAAAGTTCAACATCTTCCAATGCAGGTACAGACAGTAAAGGAAGTACAGCAGATAACAGCCAAAATGGCAGCAATTCCGCAAACAATGCTTCACAGAACAGTGGCGGCACATACAGTAATGGCTCACAGAGCAGCGACGGTACATATGATAATGCAGGCAATGATGCAACGACCGATGGCAGTGACTACAGCAATGACACGCAGGATGTGACAACGCCGCAGACGGATGCTGCCCAGCCGGTTTACATGACAATCAATTCCGCATGCTACATGCGTTCTTACCCGGACTACGGTGACAACATCATCGGTCAGTTTGAGGCAGGTACGACCGTAGAGTTCTTAGGAGATGAGGGCGGATGGTACAAGGTTTCCGTAAATGGCCAGGTGGGCTATATGGGAGCCAGATTTTTTAACTGACAGACGTTGACAAAGCAGCATGGCTGAGGTATGATAACAAGAAGACAGAGAGGTCGGATTCTGGACTTCTCTGTCCTTTTTTATCATATTTAAAATTTAAAATGTAAAGGAAAACTGTCACGGCAGGTTTCCTGGATTGAAAGGGAGAGCGGAACAATGAAGAAAAAAGCATTAGCAGCAGTACTTGTAGCAGCAGTAACGATGTCTATGGCAGGATGCGGAAGCAAGCAGGCAGCATCCACAGACGGCGGAAGCAAAACAGAAAGTGAAGCAGGAAGCGATGCGGCAGCAGCGGATTCCGGGGAAAAGAAAACCCTGCGTGTCGGCATGGAATGTGCCTATGCACCGTACAACTGGACACAGAGCGATGATTCCAACGGAGCCGTTCCAATTTCAGGTTCTTCTGATTATGCATACGGCTATGACGTTATGATGGCAAAACACATCTGTGAAGAGCTTGGCTGGGATCTGGAGATCGTAAAGATGGATTGGGACAGCCTTCCGACATCGGTAAGTTCCGGAGCCATTGACTGTGCGATCGCAGGACAGTCTATTACCGCAAAACGTCTGGAATCCGTAGATTTCACAGACCCGTATTATTATGCATCCATCGTGACACTGGTAAAAAAGGACGGACCGTATAAAGATGCAAAAGGTCTGGCAGACTTAAAGGGTGCAACGGCTACTTCTCAGATCAACACCGTATGGTATGATACCTGCCTTGATCAGATCGAAGATGTAAACAAACTGCCGGCTTATGAAACCACAGGAACGATGCTGGTATCTCTGGAATCCGGAGCATGTGACCTGATCTGTACCGACCAGCCGACTGCAATGGCAGCCTGTGTGGCTTATCCGGATATGGAAATGCTGGATTTCTCCTCTTCGGATGACAATTATCAGGTATCTGACGAAGAGATCAACATCGGTATCTCTGTAAAGAAAGGCAATCAGGAACTGGTGGATGAGATCAACAGCGTTCTGGAAAAAATGACAAAAGAAGACTATGAGCAGATGATGAACGAAGCGATCTCCGTACAGCCATTGTCTGAATAAACACGTTTGGGAGGAAATGTATTATGAGCAGTACTTTGCCAACAGACTATTGGGCCAGAGTCGTTTATCTGGTCACACACTACAGTGCATCCTTCCTTCGCGGGGCAGGAAGCACCCTGCTGATCGCCTTAGTGGGTACCTTTGTCGGATGTCTGATCGGTTTTGCGGTCGGCATCGTGCAGACCATTCCGGTGTCCAAACAGGATTCCATCATCAAAAGAGCCCTGTTGTTTATCGTAAAACTGATTCTGAACATCTACGTGGAAGTATTCCGCGGAACACCTATGATCGTCCAGGCGATGTTTATCTATTTTGGTGCCATGCAGTATCTCGGCATCACTATGGGAATGTGGTTCGCTGCATTCTTTATCGTGTCGATCAACACCGGAGCCTACATGGCAGAGACCGTGCGAGGCGGTATCTTATCGATCGATCCGGGACAGACCGAAGGTGCAAAAGCAATCGGTATGACGCACTTTCAGACGATGCTGTACGTTATTTTCCCGCAGACGCTGCGAAACATCATTCCGCAGATCGGCAACAACCTGATCATCAACATCAAAGACTCCTCGGTACTGTCCGTAATCGGTGTTATCGAGCTGTATTATGCGGCAAAACAGACAGCCGGAGCTTATTACTGGTGGTTTGAGGCAATGACTGTAGCGATGGTCCTCTATCTGATCATGACCTTTGTCTTTTCAAGACTTCTGCGCTTCTGGGAGTCCAAACTGGATGGACCGGCAAGTTTTGATCTGGCAACGACCGATCAGCTGGCACATACGAGCGGAAATTACAGTTATCCGGGAGAAGGAAGCTTTGACAAAGAGAGAAATATCGAAACTGATGTGAACGGAGGAAGAGACAAATGAATAGAGATGCGATTCTGGAAGTAAAACACCTGTCCAAATCTTTTGGTGCCAACGCCGTTCTCAAAGACATTGATTTTGTTGTACATCCGGGCGATGTGACATCGATCATCGGTTCTTCCGGTTCCGGCAAATCCACACTGCTTCGCTGCATCAACCTTCTGGAGACACCGACCTCCGGGGATGTGGTATTTCATGGAGACAGCGTGGTGGATAAAAAGGTCAATGCGGCAGCATACCGTGCAAAAGTAGGCATGGTATTTCAGTCTTTTAATCTGTTCAACAATATGTCGGTTCTTGAGAACTGCATCATCGGACAGACAAAAGTTCTGAAAAGAAACAAAGAAGAAGCAAAAGAAAAGGCCATGCAGTATCTGACAAAAGTCGGCATGAACCCGTACATCAATGCGAAGCCGCGTCAGCTTTCCGGCGGACAGAAACAGCGTGTGGCGATCGCCCGTGCTCTGGCGATGGAGCCGGAGATCCTGCTCTTTGACGAGCCGACATCCGCACTGGATCCGGAAATGGTAGGTGAAGTACTGGAAGTTATGCGTGGACTGGCAAACGAAGGCATGACCATGCTGGTCGTTACACACGAGATGGCATTCGCAAGAGACGTTTCCAACCATGTCGTTTACATGGCGGACGGTGTCATCTGCGAAGAAGGCAGTCCTTCGGATATTTTTGAAAATCCGCAGAATGCAAGGACAAAAGATTTCCTGGCCAGATTCCGTGCAAAATAAAAACAGAGACAAAAAAGAGAAATATAAAAAGAAAAACCAGAAAAAGCTCTCAGGCAATGTCATAGGGACAAAGCCAGGGAGCTTTTTGCGTGTGTGTAGGCGGCAAAGAGATCAGAACATGAGCCGGATCAGCATTTTTCGTAGGCAAGACGCGGATCACCGTTTGCAAGATGGATGATGCCGCATTTGCGGAATCCGTTTTTTTCAAGCACATGCTGCATGATCTTGTTGTCGTGGTGTGTGTCGATGCGAAGATGGGAAGTCTGCGGCTCGCAGAAATCCAGCACGTTTCGCAGAAATCCGTGCACCTGCCCGTCACTTGCGACCATGTGGATCACGCCGTAAGGGGCATCGGATAACCAGCTGCCCTCTGAGATCTGTGCATAAGTCGGATCGTTTTCGATGGCAAAATAAAAACAGCCGCAAATCTGCGAAAAATCATCGGGATCCGTGAAGACAAACAGCTTCTGTGCGAGGATACATTCCCGGAGCAGATCAGCGGAAGGATGTCCGTCTGCCCACTGGGTCGGGTTCCCGGTTTTTGCCATAAAAGCCCGGGCAGTTGCATAAATATTCAGGATGACAGGAAAGTCATCCATAACAGCTTTTCGTACCATAAAAAACCTCCAAAGTATAAAAAATCCACAAAAAAAATTGCAGACGGATGCATTCGATTTTGTAAACATTCAAAATCCGCATCTTTCCTGCGGAAATAATTATAAATGATAGCATGGAAACAGAAGAATGTAAAGAGAGCACAGGCACTCTGCTGCCGATTTTGAGAAATATGCAACAAGCCTTGTATCGCAGGAAAAAATAAAGTATAATGCTTAAATGCGGAAGAATGACGCACCGTTTCTACAAGTGGATGTCTCTCCGACTAAAATGATAAAAAGGATGATAACATGGACAGCAGAGAGTATCTGAACTATGTTTTAGATAAATTGCAGGAGCGTATTCGTAAACTGGATGATGCGATCCTGCACGGACAGAAAGAAATCGAAAATATGCATGAGTACTACTGGGAAAACTACACGGAGATGGACCAGTATGGCTACGAAGATTTTGATAATCAGCAGGCACTGCTTGGTCAGGTCAATGCCAACAAGGAGAAGCTGGATCTTCGCCGGAGATTCAAAAAGATGCTGGATTCCCCGTTTTTCGGGCGGGTGGATTTCATCTACGACGGCGAAGAAGAGGCAGAAACGTTTTATATCGGCATCGGCAATTTTTCAAAAGAATCCGGAAGACTGCCACTGGTCTATGACTGGCGTGCCCCGGTTTCCAGCCTGTTTTATGACTACGACAAAGGAGAAGCTTACTATGATGCCCCGGCAGGACGCATGGAGGGCGAAGTACTTTCCAAATGGCAGTACAAGATCCGTGGCGGGAAGATGATTTATGCATTTGAGAGTGATGTCAAGATCGATGATGAGGTTTTAAAACAGGAGCTTGGCAGCCACGGGGATGTCAAACTGAAAAACATCATCAAGACGATCCAGAAAGAACAGAATGCGATCATCCGCAACACACAGGACCGGATTCTGGCGATTCAGGGCGTGGCCGGAAGCGGCAAAACTTCTGTGGCACTGCACCGCATTGCTTATCTGCTCTATCACGACCGGGAAAATCTCAAGTCCTCGAATGTACTGGTACTTTCGCCAAACGGCGTATTTTCAGACTATATTTCCCACATTCTGCCGGAGCTTGGCGAGGAAAATATCCGGGAGATGAGTTTTGATATGTTTGCCTACAGGGAGCTCCGGGATACGGTCAGCGACTGCGAAGACCGCTGTGACCAGATCGAAAAAGAGCTTCTCGATGAAAAGTATGCAGAAAGCTGCCGCAAAAAACAGTCGATCGATTTTGTATTGCAGCTCAATGAGTTTGTGCTGGGACTGGAAGACCGCCTGATGCGTTTTTCAGACCTGAAATACAAGGGCATGACAAAGAGCGAACGTCAGCTGACGGAGATGTTTTATTACCGTTTCCCGGATATTCCGCTGCTGGAGCGTATGCAGGCTGTGATGGATTACGTGGTTGATGAGTACGAAACGCTGATCGGCAGAGATCTCGGCGATGACGAGATCGAGATCGTACGCGGCAAATTCATGAAAATGTACCGTAGTACGGATCTGTACGTGTTGTATAACTGGTTCCTGAAAGAATACGGCTATGAGACACTGCCGCAGGTTTCTTACGAGAAACGCTTTTTGAAATATGAAGATGTTTATCCGATGTTGTATCTGAAATATCTTCTGAAAAGTCGCAGGATGGACCGAAACATCCGTCATCTGGTGATCGATGAGATGCAGGATTATTCCTACATGCAGTATCTGATCCTGGATAAGATGTTCTCCTGCAAGATGACGATCCTCGGAGATAAAGCCCAGACCATGGAGGAGGAAACGAGGGATGTTTTAAGTTTCCTGCCGCGTGTTTTTGGTCGTGGCATTCGAAAGATCAATATGAACAAGAGTTACCGCAACACCATGGAGATCGCATCTTATGCCAATTCCATTTCAGATGTATCCGATATGGAGCTGTTTGAGCGTCATGGAAAACCAGTGGAAGAGCAGACATTTTCAGACAGAAAGGCGGCACTGGAAGCCGTTCTTGAGAAACTGCGTCTGGAAGAGTTTGAGACGGCCGCTGTGATCGAGATGACACAGGAGCGTGCAAAGAAAAGTGCCGCTTATCTGAAAGAGCGGATGGAAGAGCTTGGCATGGATACAGAGAATCGTTTTTCCGTGGTAGATCGTGACAGCACCCACTTCAAAAAGGGACTGACCGTCACGACCTTCTATCTTGCAAAAGGTCTGGAATTTGACCAGGTATTTGCACTTTATACGACGCAGGACAATACGCCGCTGCACCGGCAGGCCAGATACATCTGTGCGACAAGGGCACTGCATGAATTGTATATGTATGAAGTAAAAGCAAGTCAAGATTAAAGAAAGGCAAAATCAAATAAGTTCAGATGCAATCTGGCGTTCGCGTTCTTTTTTTGAGAACACGCAGCCGCAGTAGTCCTGCCGGTACAGACCATAAAGAGCTGAAAGCTCGACGGAACGTTTATAACCATTTTTCTTTTTGAAATCGGAAGGAAGCCATGGGATACCGTAAGTATCTGCAAGTTCCTCTCCGATTTCATTTAATTTCTGGGCGTTTTTTAAAGGACTGATCGAGAGTGTCGTGCAGAAATAGTCAAATCCATGTTCCTTTGCAAGCTGTGCCGTTTTTTCCAGACGGAGCCGATAGCACTGAAAACAACGTTCGCCGCCTTCAGGGATCTTTTCCAGTCCCTTTGCCATATCATAGAATCGTTCCTTGTCAAAGTCTCCCTCGAGAAACGAGACAGGATACTTCTGCGGAATCTGGCAGATCAGATGCTGCTGTTCTTTTACACGGTGCAGATACTCTTCGTCCGGGTAAATATTCGGATTGTAATAAAAAACCGTGATCTGAAAATAATCCGATAAATATTCGATCACGTAACTGCTGCACGGGGCACAGCAGCTGTGCAGAAAAAGAGAAGGGACGCGTGCCTCACGCTGATTCTGTTCCAGAAGTTTATCCAGTTCTTTTTGAAAATTTATCTTATTAGCCATAAAAGCCATCCTTTCTGTAATACTTATAATAAAAAATAATATTGTCATTAAAGAATACCATACGAATGGTTCCGTACTTCGTACTCGTAGTTGCAGACTTTTGTCCCTGCTGTTCTTAGTTTATCACAATCCCGGAAAGCAGACAATTCATAATCAAAACTTCCCCATGCATCATAAAATAAATTAGAAAAAAGAGAAGGAGACCGTGATGTCAGAGCTTTTGGAAGTGAATCATGTCAGCTATGCCTATCACAGCATAGATGGCGAGACGGAAACATTGGCGGATATTTCTTTTCATATAAAAGAAGGGGAATTTGCAGCAATCGTGGGTCCGAGCGGCTGTGGAAAATCCACGCTGCTTTCACTGATCTGCGGACTTTTAAAGCCGGAAAAAGGCGAGATCCTGCTCGATGGCAAAAGCATCGCAGGCGAAAAAGAGCGGATCGGCTATATGCTGCAGAAAGATTATCTGTTTGAGTGGAGGAGCATTTACAGCAATGTGATGCTGGGTCTGGAGATCCAGAAGAAAAAGAGTGAAAAATATACGAAACGCGTGGATCAGATGTTAAAAGACTATGGATTGTGGGACTTCCGGGATGTAAGGCCGTCGCAGCTCTCCGGCGGGATGCGGCAGAGGGCGGCACTGATCCGCACACTGGCACTTCAGCCGGAATTGTTGCTTTTGGATGAGCCATTTTCGGCACTTGATTATCAGACTAGACTTTCGGTCTGTGAAGATATTTACCGGATCATCAAAAAAGAACAGAAGACGGCGGTGCTGGTGACGCATGATCTCTCTGAGGCAATCAGCATGGCAGACCGGATTTTTGTGCTGAGCAAACGCCCGGCAGAGATCAAAAAAGAAATCAAACTTGATTTTAATATGAAAGAACGCACGCCGATGCAGGTTCGAAATGCACCGCAGTTTCGGGATTATTTCAATCTTATCTGGAAGGAGCTGAATGAACATGACTAAGCCTTCCGAATCGCAGAAAAACTATATCCGGACGGTAAGAAGGAGAAGACGCACCGTGCAGTTCATGCGTCTTTTTCTTTTCCTGTTTTTTGTGGTTTTATGGGAAGTGGCCGCAGAATTTTCGTGGATCGACAGCTTTATTTTCAGCAGTCCGCTGCGGATCGCAAAAACCGCCTGGCAGATGCTTCAGGATGGAAGCCTGATCATGCACATCGGTGTGACGCTCTCTGAGACATTGATCAGCTTTGCCCTGGTGGTTATCTGCGGAATCCTGCTTGCCATTCTGCTGTGGATGCTGCCGATGGTATCGGAGATCCTGGAGCCGGCACTTGTGGTACTGAACAGCCTGCCGAAATCTGCACTGGCTCCGCTTCTGATCGTGTGGCTCGGTGCCAACATCAAAACGATCATTCTGGCGGGCATGTCGGTGGCTGTTTTCGGGACGATTTTAAATCTTTATACCTGCTTTTCGCAGAGTTCACCGGAGAAAGAGAAACTGATCTATACACTTGGGGGAACAAAAAAAGATACGCTTCTGAAAGTCGTGCTGCCTGGAACGGTGCCGAACATCTTAAGCATTATGAAAGTCAACATCGGACTGTGTCTGGTCGGTGTCGTGATCGGGGAATTTATCGGGGCGAGAAGAGGACTTGGCTATTTAATCATCTACGGCTCCCAGGTGTTTAAACTGGACTGGGTGCTGATGTCGATCGTGATCCTCTGCGTGATCGCCATGCTTTTATATGCACTGCTTGGCAGACTGGAAGCAGCCTGCCTGAAAAGATTATAAAAGGTATGATATACAGAAAAATCAGAGTGCTTTGCGGTGCTTTTTGCGGTACTCCGCCGGAGAAAGCCCGGTTTCACTTTTGAACATCCGGGAAAATCCGGAAAAATTGGAGTACGAAAGCGAGGAGGCAATGTCGCTGATGCTTTTTGTAGTGTCGGTCAGAAGACATTTTGCCTCCTGTAGTCGCACTTCCGATAAATAATCACTGATCCGCTTGCCGGTCTCTTTTTTGAAAACTTTTGCCATGTAATCCGGGCTTAAAAATACCTGGCTGGCAAGCTCTTCACGCGTGATCGCCTTGTTTTCTTTCACCAGTTCAAAGATCTTTTGGACGATCATGGCAGATTTTTCCGTATCATCTCCATCACCAAGGCTTTCTGTGGCAGAAGAGGCCTGCACAAGAAGCAGATCCGCCTGCTTTTGCAGCGTCAGGTAATCGCCCTCCTCACCGGTCAGGATCTGCAGGGATGCACCGAATTTCTGACGGAAAAACTGGATCAGATCACTGCAGTGTTTGTCAAAGGCTTCCCGGTCAAGAAAGAGATCCGGAGATACAAAAGACAGGAAAAAGCAAGGATTTGGCTCGATTGCCGGAGGCCAGCCCGGATCTTCGGCAAAAAATTCGTTCAGGGCATTTTTCACACAGTAAGAGAGCACGCCAAGATCCGTATTTTCAGACGGAAGCGAGCTGATGTAAAATAGACAGGGAACATAGTGAGCATCCTTATCAAAAAAGACGCTGTTTCTGGAGGCATCCCAGAGAATATAGTCGGCATCGCTGTTCTGATAGGAACCGCTGACCAGCTGCAGCCAGAAGTGCTCCGAAGCGAGCAGACGTTCCGGCGGCTGGGAGGCAAAGAGCGAGCGGTTCAGTTTCTGACGGTTTCTGGACTGCTGGACGGCTTCTTTTACTGCCTGGCTGATTTCTTCGATATCAAACGGTTTTAAGAGATAGGCAAATGCATGGTAGGAGATGGCCTCTTTTGCAAAAGAAAAGTCAGAATGACAGGTCAGGAACAGGATCAGAAGGTCAGGATAGTTCTCTGACAGCCATTTTGCAAGGTCAAGCCCGGTTCCGTTTGGCATCTCAATATCACAGATCATGATCTGGATATCCGATTCCTGACAGATTTGTCTGGCAGCTTTGATATTACCACAGGTAAAGACCTGATCAATTCCAAGAGATTTCCAGTTGATTGCATGTTCCAGTGCCTCAAGGGCAAATGCTTCATCGTCTACAAGAAGTAAATTCATAAGATTACACTCCAATCTGATTTCTCATAGTTGGAGAAGAGTCCAACTTTTATAAATGGTGAGTAACAAATAGTTTCGTTTGCTTTTTGGTTTCAGGCTGAACCTACATGAAATTTGTCATTCTGCGGCAGAAGCAGGTTGATCTTTGCTCCGCCCTGTGAGCGGTTTTCAAAACGTAAAACATAATTGCTTCCATATATATAGGAAAGTCTCTGTCTTACATTGCGGATGCCGATGTGCTTTTCACCGGCCTTCTGAGAAGGAACTTCCGGTCTGGAGAGAGTTTCCAGAGCTTCTTTGGAGAATCCGGTTCCATTGTCTTCAATGGCAAGAGAAAGATAAGTCGTTCCATCTTTTATGAGAGGGGCGGCACTGATCACGATCTGCATCTTTGCAGAGTCGGAACAGCCGTGCTTAAAAATGTTTTCTACAAAAGTGTGCAGAGTCAGCACGGGGATATGCATTTTTTCAGCCTGTGGATCAATATTAAACGCTGCATCCAGGTCATTCTGGAAGCGGATCTGCTGGATGTGCAGATAATTCTGCACATGTTTCAGCTCTTCAGAGAGGACGACCATGCTGTCGGAGCTTTTGAAAAGGTAGCGGAAATACTTCATCAGAGTAGAGGAAAAATCCACGACCAGCTCAGAGCGGCCGCTCAGCCCAAGACTGTAGATCAGGTTCAGGCAGTTCAAAAAGAAATGCGGCTTGATCTGTAAGGTCAGGTACTGAAGTTCGGCGTAAGCCTGGTTCAGTTTTTCCTCATAGATCTGCAGCTTCAGGTCATGGATCTGCCCGATCATATAGTTAAAGGTTTCCGTCAGCTCTGCAAATTCATCATGAGTATCCGGGATCGGCAGATGGCAGTTGAAATCTCCCTGGTCGACAGCCTCCATTGCTTCGATGATTCGAAGCACCGGAGAAACCATCTGTCGCCAGGTGATGATCAGCATTGACGTAACAAACGAAAAACTGACAAGTGCGATGATCAGGATCGCATACTGGAACCAGGAGAAAGCTCCCAGTACATAAGCAGTCGGGATATAGAGGATGATCCGGTAATGGTTTCTGGCAGAATCAACCGGGATCTTCACGCAGCGGCTGCGGTCCAGCTCCTTTGCACCGTAAAGGAAATCTTCCCCGGCATCCTGGTTGGAGAGAATCAGGGCACCATGCGTGCTGGCAGTCAGATCCCTGAAATCTTCAAACACGTATTCGCTGGATGCAAAAGCACCGACGTAGACATTTTTGTATTCCATCAAATCTATAAGATAACTTTTCTGCGTCATACGCAGGAAGGTCCAGCCGCTGATCTGCGGTTTTGTGACCGGAAACGTACGAGAAAGACAGGCCTGGCGGATGTATTGCCGCATCTCCATGCGTTCCGGATAAGAATCATAGTTTGCACTCTGAAAGATCAGGATATCCTGATCCGGAATATAGAAAAACAGGCTGGCAGTGCTGGTGTACGTGTCCAGGTAATCCGTAAAATCGGCAAGGATCGCACGCTGCTCATCCGGAGCATCCTCCCCGCTTTGCAGTCCGTGGTAGTTGTTCTCATCCAGAAGAAACGAAGCCAGATAGTTCGAAATATGGTCAAGCGAAGTATCCACAGTTGCCAGCTGCAGAGAAAGCGTGTTATGATTGTACTGTATACTTTGCTGCCGCAGAAGACGTTTGCCGTACTCGCTTCCGAGCAGAATACAGACAAGCAGAGGGATGCTGGTGACCAGATAAACCCAGAGCAGCCGTTTCTTTGTGGCAGATTTGAAAAATAAGCTTTTATGTTTTTTCATAAAGACCTCCAATGGTCTTATTTTACCGTATTTACCCTTAGAAAGGAAGAAAAAATTATGAAAATTCACGAAAGAATGTCCGAAAAAAGATGTTTTTATATGATAGTGTTTCTTGCTGTGATACTTTTTGTGCTGTCCGGATGTGAAAAACAGCAGCCGGAAAGCGAAAGTGTAGATTCCATCCCGACCATCAACATCGGTATTTCGGCGAGAACCGGACTGAGCAAAAACCTTTCGGAAGTCAATCAGACGCTTGGAGATCTGACGGAAGAGAAGATTGGTGTGCGTGCCCGACTGATCTGGACCGGGCTGAACAGCAGCCAGGGAAACAGTTATTATAAAAACAGGCAGCTCGGTGTGGATATCCTCAACATTTATTTCAATCAGTTTGAAAACTACCGTCAGAAAAACCTGCTGCTGGATATGGAGCCGTATATGGCAGAGGCACCCGCCCTGCAGGAAGTGCTGGATGAGAAAACAGATCTGCCGGAGGATGAAAGAGAAGGCATTTATGGGATCCCAAAGCCGTTAAGTGATATCCATACGAACGGCGTGATCCTGAACCGCACCTATGTGGAGAAGTATCATATGGACATTTCCAATATCCATAAACCGGAAGATCTGGAGCCGCTGCTTGACATCATAAAGAAAGAACGCCCGGATGTTGTGCCGTGGGCATTGGAAAAAAGGGGAAATGCCGTGGTCGAGCGTTCCCTGATCGCCGATACACTGGACGGGTGTCTGGCAGGTATATTATATGAAGGAACGGATGATACCGTCTGCAATATTTACGAGAGCGATGCCTACACAAAACGGGTGGAGTTGGCAAAACGCTGGCAGGAGAAGGGCTATCTGGCAAAAGATGTGATCACAAACATTGAATCAGGACAGTCACAGGTGATCGCCGGGGATGCATTTGCCGCAGAATTTGTCATCAAACCGGATGAGATGCAGTACGAAGAGAGCCTCTACGGAGACAAAGTCATTATTATCCCATTTGACAATCGGCCGGTTCTGGATACCGAGGATGACTGGGTGACTGTCTGGAGCATTTTTTCGGAGACAAAGTATCCGGAAGAGGCCGTCAAAGTGCTAGGTCTTCTGTATTCGGATGAAGATGTGCTGAACACGATCCTGTACGGTGTGGAGGGGATGCACTACGAAGTGCAGGAAGATGGAAGTTTTGCATTCCCGTCCGGCATCAACAGTAGCAACGTCGGATATTTCTGTTCCACGAAATGGCAGTTCAATACGCCAAAAGCCGGTATCTGGAGCGGCATGTCCGATGATCTGGAGGGAGATTTTAAAACCTTTATCGCTTCCGCAAATATTTCACCGGCGTATGGATTCTGGCTGGATGAGAGCAAGATCACGGTGGATATCCAGAAACTGAAAGAGATCGTATCTCGTTACAAAAAGAACCTGAATATCGGGCTAGGAGACGACGGCAAAGATGTCGATACTTACCTGGAAGAATTTCGAAAAGAGCTCCGGGAAGCCGGAAGTGAAGAGTTGGTAAAAGAAGTGCGGGATCAGTATCTGGCATGGAAGACGAAAAAAGAGTATATAAATGAATGAAAAATGAACATTTTATGCCTGAAAATGAACAAAGAGAACGGAAAATGAACAATTTATGTCGGAAAATGAGTGGTTTCGTGAACGGAAATTGGATATAATAGCATCACAATCAATCAAGGGAGGAAATAACGCATGAAAAATAAACTGGCAAAACTGACGGCTGTGACGCTGGCAGCTTCCATGGTGATCGGCAGTTCCGTGACAGGCATGGCAGCTTCCACAAATCAGACATCAGAGAGAGAAGTAAGAAACGCACAGCTTTCCAAAGAGGCAGCAGAAGAGGGCATGGTCCTGCTGGAGAACGAAAATCAGGCACTGCCGCTGGCACAGGGATCAAAAGCAGCACTCTTTGGTACAGGAAGCTATGGAACGATCAAAGGAGGAACAGGATCCGGGGATGTATACAACCGTTACACAATCTCCGTTTATGATGCACTGACTTCCACTTACAATATCAGCAATATGGCCTGGTGGGGTGAATATCTGAAGACGTTCGAAGAAAAGAAAGCCCAGGCAGCAGAAGAGAAAAAAGATAACGATTATGTAAAATATACGCAGGGCAGATTCGGCGGTGCAGACAGCTTTCTGGCAATCGATCAGGCACTGACGCAGAGCGATATGGATAAAGCAAAAGCCGGCGGAGTAACGACAGCGTTTTATACCGTAAGCCGTGTATCCGGTGAAGGTGCAGACCGTACGATCGGAAAAGGCGATTATGAACTGTCCGAGGTAGAATATAATAATATTAAACTGATCGCAAAGAACTTTGATAAGTGCGTGGTTCTGCTGAACGTAGGCGGCGTGGTAGACACCAAATTCTTCAGCGAGATCGAAGGCGTAGACGGACTGGTCCTGATGTCTCAGGCAGGTATGGAAGGCGGAAACGCACTGGCAGATATCCTGACCGGCAAGACAACCCCATCCGGTAAACTGACCGACACCTGGGCAAAAAATTACAGTGATTATCCGGCAGCTACAACCATCGGCGATAACGACGGAGACAATAAACAGGAAGATTACAAGGAAGGTATTTATGTAGGTTACCGTTACTTTGATACGTTCAATATCACACCGGCTTACGAGTTTGGATATGGTAAATCCTACACAAGCTTTGATGTAGAACCGCTTACTGTAGCAGCCGATGAGAATAATGTATCCGTTACCGTAAACGTAACTAATACCGGTGATACTTACTCCGGAAAAGAAGTCGTAGAAGTTTACTTCTCCGCTCCGGACGGAAGCATTGAAAAACCGTATCAGGAACTGGCAGGATTTGCCAAGACCGATAACCTGGCACCGGGCGAAAGTCAGAAACTGACCGTAACTTACAAGACAACCGAGATGTCTTCCTACGACGAAGCAAAAGCCGCTTATGTAATGGAAGACGGCGATTACATCGTTCGTGTCGGTGACAGCTCCAGAAATACAAAAGTAGCAGGTGTCCTGACACTGGACAAAGATGTCGTAACTGAGCAGCTTTCCAACCAGCTGACACTGGATAAAAACTGGAAAGATCTCTCCAAAACAGGAAAGACTCCTTACAGCTACAAAGATGAAGCAGCCCAGATCAAAGCAGCAGCAAGAATCGCACTGCCGTCTGCAAAGATCAAAACAGAAAACAATGCATCCAAGATTGATGAAAAGAAAGTAACCACTTATCTGACCGCAGATGCAGCAAAAGATTATAAAGCAGCAGAAAACGAAGTTGTTGAAACCGTAGATGCAGTTCCGGCAAACACCAAACTGATTGATGTATACGACGGAAAAGTTTCCATGGAATCCTTCGTGGCAAGCCTGGATGATACACAGCTTGCAAACCTGGCAAACGGTATCTCCGGAGCGTCTACAAGCGGTGACACTTGGGGAGCAGATGCAAACAGTGTAACCGGTGCAGCCGGTGAGACGAGCCAGTTATACTTCAATTCCCTTGGTATTCCAAATACCGTAGAAGCAGACGGACCTGCAGGTATCCGTGTAACCGCAGAGACAACCGATAAAGATGGAAATGCCGTTTACAATTACTGCACCGCATTCCCGATCGGTACCCTGCTTGCACAGACCTGGAACACAGATCTGGTCAACAGAGTCGGTAAAGCGATCGGTGAAGAAATGGTAGAGATCGGTGTTACCCTGTGGCTTGCACCTGGTATGAATATCCACAGAGACCCGCTTTGCGGACGTAACTTCGAGTACTATTCCGAAGATCCGGCACTGACCGGTTATGTAGGATCTGCGATCACAGCCGGTGTACAGTCCAACAAAGGTGTCGGTGTAACGATCAAACATTACATCACAAACAACCAGGAAACAAACAGAAGTGCGGTAAATACTTCCGTATCCGAGCGTACCTTAAGAGAAATCTACCTGAAAGGTTTCGAAATGGTTGTAAAATCTGCTCAGCCGATGGCAATCATGAGCTCTTACAACAAAGTAAACGGAACTTATGCATGCGAAAACTTTGATCTGCTGACATCTGTCCCACGCGGTGAATGGGGATTTGACGGTATGGTCATGACAGACTGGGGTGCAGGAAACAGAGCCGGTGTTGACACCATGATGCATGCAGGAAATGACCTGGTAATGCCGGGAAGAACACAGGATCGTATGATTGCAGCACTGCAGGGAAATCCAGTTGGAACAACTGCTGATCCGAATCTTGATAAAACACTGGTTCGCGGTGATATCCAGAAATGTGTATCCAGGGTTCTGACTATGATCATGAGATCTTCTCAGTTCGGTAAAATGAATTCTAAAGTAGATGTAAAAGCACACACAGAGACTTATGATAACCTGGTAACTTACTCTTCCGTTAAGAAAGAAGAAGTAAAGACAACCGCAGTGAAGAAACTGGAAGACGAGCTGAAGAAAGCTCAGGAAAAAGCAGACAAACTGGAAAAAGAACTGGGTGAAGCAAACCAGAAAACACAGGCTGCAAATAAAGAAGTAGAAAAACTGCAGGCAAAACTGGATGTACGCACAAAGAATATCAGGCTTAAGAGTGCAAAATCTAAAAAAGCAAAACAGGCAACGATTAGATGGGCAAAAGTAAAAAATGTAGATGGATATGTAGTAGAATATTCTACAAAAGCAAACATGAAATCTGCAAAGAAGAAAAATGTAAAGGCTTCCACAATCAGCCTTACTGTTAAAAACCTGAAAAAAGGCAAAAAATACTATGTACGTGTAAGAGGCTACAAAGTCATCGACGGACAGAAAGTTTACACACAGTACAGTGCAAAGAAGGCAGTAAAGATTAAAAAGTAAGTAAGAAACCTCTTACTATATAGCAACAGGGAAAGACGGCGGAGTTTGAGTGATCCGCCGTTTTTTCTTGCCAGAAAAAGGTGCCTGTGATACACTGGACTACAGAATTCGGCATAAAATCAGGAATTTTGCCGGAAATAATCTGGGGCAGATAGGTTCTGCCCTTTCTATCCACTATATTTTATAAGAAATGAGGAATTACTATGGCACAGTTATGGGGTGGACGTTTCACCAAAGAGACCGATCAGCTGGTTTATAATTTTAATGCATCCATATCGTTTGATCAGAAATTTTACAAACAGGATATCACCGGAAGCAAGGCACATGTGAAAATGCTGGCAGCACAGGGCATTCTGACTGAGGCAGAGCGTGATCAGATCCTGGAAGGTCTGGATGGCATTCTGCGTGATGTTGAGAACGGAACACTTAAGATCACAGACAAATACGAAGATATCCACAGCTTTGTGGAGGCAAATCTGATCGACCGCATCGGCGATGCCGGCAAAAAGCTGCACACCGGACGTAGCCGCAATGACCAGGTTGCACTGGATATGAAGCTTTATACAAGAGATGAGATCGGTGAGATCGACAAACTGCTGAAAAAACTTCTTGAGACACTGCTTGGCATTATGGAAGAAAATATTGAGACTTATATGCCGGGATTTACCCACTTACAGAAAGCACAGCCAATCACGCTGGCACATCATTTCGGGGCTTATTTTGAAATGTTCAAACGTGACAGACAGAGACTGGCTGATATTTATAAGAGAATGAATCTCTGCCCGCTTGGAAGCGGTGCACTGGCAGGCACAACGTATCCTCTGGATCGTGAGATGACGGCACAGCTGCTTGGATTTGACGGACCAACCTTAAACAGCATGGATTCCGTATCCGACCGTGACTACCTGATCGAGCTGCTCTCTGCCATGTCAACGATCATGATGCATCTGAGCCGTTTCTGCGAGGAGATCATCCTCTGGAATTCCAATGAATACCGCTTTGTGGAGATCGATGACGCTTACAGCACCGGCAGCAGCATTATGCCGCAGAAGAAAAACCCGGATATCGCAGAGCTGGTAAGAGGAAAGACCGGCCGTGTTTACGGAGCACTGACTTCCATGCTGACCACGATGAAAGGCATCCCGCTGGCATACAACAAAGACATGCAGGAAGACAAAGAGCTGACCTTTGATGCGATCGACACCGTAAAAGGCTGTATTGCCCTGTTTACCGGCATGGTTTCTACGATGAGCTTCCGCAAAGATGTCATGGAAAAGAGTGCAAAAAACGGTTTCACCAATGCGACCGATGCCGCAGATTATCTGGTAAACCATGGCGTACCGTTCCGTGACGCACACGGTATTGTAGGCCGTCTGGTACTTCTGTGCATTGACAGAGGCATTGCCCTGGATGACCTGACACTGGAAGAGTACAAAGAGATCAGCCCGGTCTTTGAAGAAGATATTTACGAGGCAATCTCCCTGAAAACCTGCGTGGAAAAACGTCTGACGATCGGTGCTCCTGGGGCAGAAGCCATGAAAAAAGTCATCATGCTCGAAAAAAAATACCTGGAAGAAGCAGAAAATTTATAAAAACTGCTTGATTTTTTTTCTGAAATAGGATAGGATAGTTCGAGTAAAGACAAATGTCCGCACACAAAATACACGAACGATAAATTGTCCGTTGTAAATAAATTACGAAATGAGGATTTGAAAAATGGAACAGAAATTAAAAGTCGGTATCCTTGGAGCAACCGGAATGGTAGGTCAGCGTTTTATTTCTCTTCTTGAGAATCATCCGTGGTTTGAAGTGACCACACTGGCAGCAAGCCCGAGAAGTGCAGGAAAGACATATGAAGAAGCAGTAGGCGGAAGATGGAAAATGGACACTCCGATGCCGGAAGCTGTAAAGAAGATCGTTGTCATGAATGTAAACGAAGTAGAAAAAGTTGCATCAAACGTAGACTTTGTATTTTCAGCCGTTGATATGTCAAAAGATGAGATCAAAGCGATCGAAGAAGAATATGCAAAGACAGAGACACCGGTTGTTTCCAACAACAGTGCACATCGCTGGACCCCGGATGTACCGATGGTTGTTCCGGAAATCAATCCACAGCATTTCGATGTGATCGAATCTCAGAAAAAACGTCTGGGAACCAAGAAAGGTTTTGTAGCAGTAAAACCGAACTGCTCTATCCAGAGCTATGCACCGGTACTGACTGCATGGAAAGAGTTTGAGCCATACGAAGTCGTAGCTACCACTTACCAGGCAATCTCCGGAGCAGGCAAGACTTTTAAAGACTGGCCTGAGATGGTAGAGAACATCATCCCGTACATCGGTGGCGAAGAAGAAAAGAGCGAGATGGAGCCGCTTCGTCTGTGGGGCGAAGTGAAAGACGGCGTGATCGTTCCGGCACAGAGCCCGGTCATCACCTGCCAGTGCATCCGTGTTCCGGTTCTGAACGGACATACCGCAGCAGTTTTCGTTAAGTTCAAAAAGAAACCGACCAAAGAACAGCTGATCGAAAAACTGGTGAACTTCAAAGGACTTCCTCAGGAACTGGATCTGCCAAGTGCACCGAAGCAGTTCATCCAGTACATGGAAGAAGACAACCGTCCGCAGGTAAAACTGGATGTCAACTACGAAAACGGCATGGGCGTATCGGTTGGCCGCTTAAGAGAAGATAAAGTTTATGACTGGAAATTCGTGGGACTGTCCCATAACACCGTCAGAGGAGCAGCAGGCGGAGCCGTTCTGTGTGCAGAGACCCTGACAGCAAAAGGATATATCACAAAGAAATAAAGAAAAACGGTTTAAAAAACAGGCTCAAAGAGATGTCAGCGAAAAGAAACGCCGGCATCTCTTTTTGCTCTTGCATTTTTGTTTGCCATTTTGTACAATATTCAGGAACGCAGCAAGAATGTCAGAGACATTCTTAATAATAGATATGATGTTGGGGTCCCAAGGTCTTTCATCCACCTATGAGCAAGCTCATGTGGATTTAGACTTTTTGACCCTGGCATCATAAATATGACATTTCGAATTTTTACAGGTGGGTTTGAGTAAATGATAAGGATAAAAAACGTAACAAAGGATTATGGCAGCAATAAAGGTGTTTTTGATCTTTCTTTTGAAGTACAGGATCAGGAGACGTTTGGACTGCTGGGGATGGAAGGTGCCGGCAAGACGACACTTCTGCAGATTTTGATGGGATTTTCAAACCTTTCCGGGGGACGCTGCACGATCAATGCCAAACATTGCTGGAAACAAAGTACCGGTATTAAGAATTTTACCGGATATCTGCCGCAGAAGATCACACTGCCGGAGTCGATGACCGGTCTTCAGTTTTTTCGCTTTCTGGCAGATTTAAGAAACAGAAAAAGCCTGGAAAAAGCGATCCGCACCGCAGATGCATTTGAGCTGGACACTTCAAAAAAGATCCGTGATCTGAATCAGGAAGAGAAAAAAAAGCTGGCGATCGCCGGTGTATTTCTTCATGATCCGGAGGTGCTTCTGCTCGATGAACCGGAGAGTGATCTTGGCGAAAAGGCAAAAGTGCAGTTCATGAACCTGATCCTGGAAGAAAAAAGCAGGGGAAAGACGATCCTGATCGCTACCGGAAGTTTTGCGACGGCGGAGCGGCTCTGTGACCGCATCGGGATCCTGCGGCGTGGCATGCTGGTCAACCTGGATGATGTTTCCGTGATCCGTGAGGCCTCCAGAAAGGTATTCTGCATCGGATTTCGAAGTGAGCTGGAAGCAGTCCGTTTTGTCAGAGAGTCAGGATTTGATGTTTTAAATAAAAATGCGACTCAGCTTACCGTCTCGGTTTCCGGAGAACTGCAGAATTTTATCAAAGTGCTGTCAGGGTATAAAGTGCTGACCATGGAGAGCATTCCGCAGACGTTGGAAGAGACCTTTACCTATCTGTATGGAGGTGACCTGAGTGATTAATATTCCAATACTGAAGAAAAATTTCAGAGAACATATCTGGTTGTGGGGCATCGTCACCGCTGTACTGGTACTTTATCTGTTTCTGCTGTTGGGGACATACGCACCAGATGGAAAAGCCGGTGTGATCCTTTTATTTTCCGGGCTGCCGTCCGCAGTTCAGACAGCACTTGGGGCAGGCAATTACGGACTGTCTTTAAGTGGCATTTTGGGAGGCTATTTCTGGGAGAATATCTTTACACTGGTACCATTTGTAGTCAGTATCCCGGTGGCGGCATCTTTCGTTGCAGGCAAACTGGAAAGCGGTGCTTTTGCCTGGATTCTGTCGGCACCTGTGGAGCGTGAAAAGCTTTTGTTTACTCAGATTTATTCTTTTACATTTGCCCTGTTTGCATTGTTTTTTGTAAATTGTCTGGTCGGAATAGTGTGCGGCCTGGCCTTTTGCGGATCGTATTTTGTGATTTCCGAGTTCTTACTGATGTGCCTTGGCGGATTCTGCCTGCATTTCTGTCTTGGGGGCCTGCTGTTTGTGATATCTGCAATGTGTGATGAGAAAGCACTGGCAGTGATGATCACGACAGGGATCGTACTGTTATTTTATATTCTGAAAATGCTCGCTTCGCTTGGGGGGATTTTCGGATATCTGAAATATGTGACGATCTTCTCCATGTATCTGGCGGACGATGTGATCGACGGGGGCATGTTTTTTATATGGAAATATCCGGTACTGATCTTGGCGGGCGTCCTGCTTTACTGGCTTTCCATGCGAATATTTGAGAAGCGGGATCTGCCGCTTTAAAAGAGGAGTAAATAATTGAAAAAATTATACATAGCAGAAAAACCGAGTGTTGCACAGGAATTTGCGAAAGCGTTGAAGATCCGGGCGGCAAGGAAAGATGGCTATCTGGAGGGGGAAGAGGCCGTTGTGACCTGGTGTGTCGGACATCTGGTGACGATGAGCTACCCGGAAGTTTACAATGCTTCTTATAAAAAATGGAGCCTTGCGACGCTTCCGTTTCTGCCGGAGAACTTTCTTTACGAAGTGATCCCGGCGATGAAAAAGCAGTTCAAAGTGGTCAGCACTCTTTTAAATCGAAAAGATATTGATGTGATCTATGTCTGTACCGACTCCGGACGGGAAGGAGAATATATTTACCGCCTGGTGGAGCAGGAAGCACATGTTCAGGGCAAGAAAAGGCTGCGTGTGTGGATCGATTCTCAGACAGAAGAAGAAATCCTGCACGGGATTGCGACAGCAAAAGATCTTTCCGCATACGATAATCTTGCAAGTGCCGCTTATCTGCGTGCAAAAGAGGATTATCTGATGGGCATCAATTTTTCCAGACTTTTAAGTCTGAAATACGGGCAGTCCATTTCAAGCTGCATGGGAACAAGATACACGGTGATATCAGTCGGACGTGTGATGACCTGTGTGCTTGGCATGATCGTCAGAAGGGAACGTGAAATCCGTCAGTTTGTGAAAATGCCGTTCTACCGTGTACTGTCTTCCATGGTATGCGGTGAAAGCACGATCGAAGGCGAGTTCCGTGCCGTCAAAGGTTCCGCGTATTTCCAGTCTCCGAAGCTCTACAAAGAGAATGGATTTTCGCATAAAGAAGATGCAAAAGAGCTGATAGAGAAGCTGAGCGATCCCAAACCGGTGCAGGCTGTGATCGAAAAGCTGGAACGCAAAAAAGAAAACAAAAATCCGCCGCTGCTTTATAACCTGGCGGAACTTCAGAATGACTGCTCGAAGCGTTACAAAATCAGCCCGGACGAGACCTTAAAGATTGTCCAGGAACTCTACGAGAAAAAGCTGGTCACTTATCCGAGAACGGACGCCCGAGTGCTGTCAACAGCAGTAGCAAAAGAGATCCACAAAAATATCCGCGGACTTTCCGGGTTTGCAAACGTGCAGTCTTATGCGGCGGAAGTTTTAGAAGGCACGGCCTGGAAAAAGATCGCATCGACGCGTTACGTCAATGACAAACAGATCACTGACCATTATGCGATCATCCCGACCGGGCAGGGACTTTTGGCACTGCGGAGCGTAAGTGCCCTTTCGGTAAAGGTTTATGAGCTGATTGCAAGAAGGTTCCTCAGTATTTTTTATCCGCCGGCCATTTACCAGAAAACGACACTGGTTTCAAAAGTACAGCAGGAGTCCTTTTTCTCAAGTTTCCGTCTGCTTCTGTCCGAAGGATACCTTAAAGTGGCAGGCATGCCGGAAGAAAATAAGAAAAAAGACGATACAGAAGATGTGAAATGTGACGAAAATCTGCTTCAGGCACTACAGAAATGCAAAAAAGGTGATATACTTCCGGTGAAGGGCTTTTCCATCAAAGAAGGCGAAACTTCACCGCCGAAACGCTATACATCCGGTTCGATGATTCTGGCAATGGAGAATGCCGGTCAGCTGATCGAGGATGAAGAACTGCGTGCCCAGATCAAAGGAAGCGGCATCGGAACGAGTGCAACCAGGGCAGAGATTCTGAAGAAGCTTCAGGCAAACAAATACATTGCCCTGAATAAAAAAACGCAGGTTCTGACACCGACACACCTGGGGGAGATGATCTTTGATGTGGTGAACAATTCAATCCGTTCTCTGTTAAACCCGGAGCTTACGGCAAGCTGGGAAAAAGGGCTCACCTATGTGGCGGAGGGCACGATCACTTCCGAAGAATATATGGAAAAGTTAGAGGGCTTTATAAAAAGAAGAACCGATGCCGTACTTGGCAGCAATAGTTCCTATGCTTTGCGGAAACTATTTGACGAATCGGCAGTTTTCTATAAAAAACAGCAAAAGCCGCAGAGGCGACTAACAGGAGGTAAGAAAGATGGAAACATGTAAAATCAAAAATCTCTATAATCTCGAGGAAACGATTGCAAAAGATCTGTTTGAAGGAGCCGTTTATCCGTGGGAAGTGCTTCCGAAGATCAGCGATTTTATCAAAAAACTGGGAGCGACCTTAAGCGAAGAAGAATACGAAAAACGCGGGGAAGACATCTGGATCGCAAAATCCGCAACCGTAGCACCGACCGCTTACATTCACGGACCGGCAATCATCGGAAAAGAAGCAGAAGTACGCCACTGTGCATTCATCCGCGGCAATGCGATCGTAGGTGAAGGAGCCGTTGTCGGCAACTCCACCGAGCTGAAAAATGTGGTCCTGTTCAACAAAGTACAGGTTCCGCATTACAATTACGTCGGTGATTCCGTTCTTGGATACAAGGCACATATGGGAGCCGGTTCGATCACATCCAATGTCAAATCCGATAAAAAACTGGTAGTGGTAAAAGATGACAAAGGCAATCGCATCGAGACCGGACTGAAAAAATTCGGTGCCATGATCGGCGATAACGTAGAGGTAGGATGCGGCTCCATCTTAAATCCGGGAACCGTAGTCGGACCGGACAGCAATATCTATCCGCTTTCCTCTGTGCGTGAAGTGATTCCGGCACACAGCATCTACAAAAAACGCGGCGAAGTCGCAGAAAAAGTTGCTGACTGAGAAGGAGTCTGTTCCAGAAAGTCCCCAACTATGATGCCTACGGATTGTTCCGTGCGTTGCATTCCCACAATCCTTTCTACGCTCCGCTTCGATCGGAGCAAAACGAACAACATTTTTTGATACGAACATCAGAAAAGAGAAAACAGAACGAGAAATAAATTGACAATAAGTAAAGAGTAAACTATAATAAAGGAAGGATAATTTTGTCCTTCCTTTTGACATTTCATTTCACTCAGAAAAGAATGACATCAGATGTGAGGTGACTTCCGACTCTGGCATTCTTGAATTCGATAAACAGCAGGCAGCACTTCTGCTGCAAATTTCCAAGCATGGACACGCTTTTTGGTTGACATTTTCAAAAATATATATTAATATGGGGAGAGAACGAACATAAGTTCGTAAACAAGCCCTTTTGCGTATTGCAAAGGTGCACAGAAGAAACGAGAAAACCATTGGCATTACAGAAACCAGGTATCAGATTGGTATAATCTGTATCGAAAGTATACGCTTGTGGTCAGTACAGTTGAGTATTTTCAAGTCGAACACATGTGAGACTTGGCAGGCGATTCGGGTCAGTTTTGCAGATATTTACCTGATACGGGAAGACAAGTGGAACAATATAGAGCAAATAGAAGATTAAGGAGGATATTAAAATGGGACAGGATGATAAGATCAAGGCACTGGAAGCGGCTATCACAAAAATTGAGAAAGATTTCGGAAAAGGTGCCATTATGAAACTGGGTGATTCCGGAAACCATATGAACGTGGAGACCGTTCCGACCGGCTCTCTGAGCCTGGATGTGGCACTGGGACTTGGCGGTGTTCCAAAAGGAAGGATCGTGGAGATCTACGGACCGGAGTCCAGTGGTAAGACGACCGTAGCACTGCATATGGTAGCAGAAGTCCAGAAACGCGGCGGTATCGCAGGATTTATCGATGCAGAGCATGCACTGGACCCGGTCTATGCAAAGAATATCGGCGTAGACATTGATAATCTTTACATTTCACAGCCGGATAACGGTGAGCAGGGACTGGAGATCGCAGAGACCATGGTGCGTTCCGGAGCAGTGGACATTATCATCGTGGACTCTGTGGCAGCACTGGTGCCAAAAACAGAGATCGAGGGCGATATGGGAGATTCTCACGTAGGTCTGCATGCAAGACTGATGTCTCAGGCACTTCGCAAACTGACCGGTATCATCGGCAAATCCAGCTGTACCGTGATCTTTATCAACCAGCTGCGTGAAAAAGTCGGTGTCATGTTCGGCAATCCGGAGGTTACAACCGGTGGCCGTGCACTGAAGTTTTACTCTTCCATCCGTATGGATGTACGCCGTATCGAGACACTCAAACAGGGCGGCGAGATCGTCGGCAACCGTGTGCGTGTTAAAATCGTCAAGAACAAGATCGCACCGCCATTTAAAGAGGCAGAGTTTGATATCATGTTCGGTCAGGGCATCTCAAGAGAAGGTGACATCCTTGATCTGGCAGTGAAAAATGAGATTGTAAACAAGAGCGGGGCATGGTTTGCCTATAACGGCATCAAGATCGGACAGGGCCGTGAGAATGCCAAGATTTATCTGAAGAACAATCCAGAGACGATGGCAGAGATCGAAAAACTGGTGCGTGAAAAGTATGGATTTGACGGTGCGGCAGCCGCAGATGATGAAAAAGAAGACAAAAAAGCAACAAAGAGCAGTACTGCGAAAAAGGATGCCGTAAAAGAAGAAACTCCGGCAGCAGATCCGGACGGCAGCGGGGATGAAGCATGATCGTCACTGCATTAGAGCCGGTCGGCAAGACGAGAGTGCAGGTCTTTTTAGACGGAGAAAAAGCTTTTGTTCTGTACCGGAATGAGGCTTACCGGATGGGAATCCGTGAAGGGGAATCCCTTTCAGAGCAGGCATATGCAGAGATCATGCAGGAGATCCTGCCCAAACGGGCCAGGCTGCGTTGCATGAATATCTTAAAAAGTGCAGATAAGACAGAATGGCAGCTGAGAACAAAGCTCCGTCAGGGAGGATACCCGAAAGAGATCGAAGATATCGCTATCGAGTATGTGCGAAGCTTCCACTATATCGATGATGTACGTTATGCCGGATACTATATCGAGAGCCGCAGCCAGACAAAGAGCAAACGCCAGATCGTACAGGAGTTAAAAGCAAAAGGCGTTTCTTCAGAAGATATTGAAGCGGCATACGAACAGGCAGAAGGAAACAGCGAAGAAGAAACGATCCTCGCACTTGCGAAAAAGAAACGCATGAACCTGGAGAATCCAACAGCGGAAGAACAGCAGAAATACTATGCGTTCTTTATGAGAAAAGGATTTTCCTATGCTGCGGTACGCAAGGTTCTGCGGGGGCTTGAATAATTAGGAGAATATTTTTGGCAACAATCAAAGAAATAGCAGAAAAGGCAGGCGTCAGTACCACAACCGTTTCCAACGTCATTCACGGGAAAACAAAAAAAGTATCACCTGCAACGATCCAGAAGATCGAAGCACTGATCAAAGAAGTTGGTTACGTGCAGAAAAGAGGACTGCGAGTGCTGAATAACGAGAAGTCTCAGCTGATCGCAGTTGTCATTAACTATCATAAAGAATTCAAAGATTCCATTCTCGGAGATCCATTTTACGGGAAGATCATCGGATTTATCGAAGAATATGTGCAGAAACAGGGCTATTACCTGATGCTGTATTCCACAAAAGACATCGAAGAGATTTTTCAGATGGTGGCAGGCTGGGATGTGGACGGCGTGATCGCCATCTCCTTCAGCCGACACAACTGTGAAAAGATTTATCAGCTGATCAAAAAACCGATCGTGTCGATCGATGCCTACGGAAACGCAGCCAAAGACAGCCATCTGGTCAATATCGGTCTGGATGACGAGAGTGGCGGCTATCAGATGGTGAAATATCTGCTGAAATGCGGATATGAGCACATCAAAGTCTGTGCCGGAAGAGACAACGGTGTCGATCATCTGCGTTATGTCGGTGCACAGAGAGCCATGCAGGAGTGTGCGGCAGAAGGTCAGAAACTGCAGTTTGTGGCACTTGGCATGAACTATGAAAAACGAAAAGCAAGTTATGACTGGCTGGTACAGAGAAGATTGCCGGGAACGGCACTGTTTTTCCTCTCCGATATGTATGCACTGGAAGCGATCCGCTTCTGTGCTGACAAAAAAGTAGCCGTGCCGCAGCAGATCGGCGTGGCAGGCTATGACGATATCAGCTATGCACAGTACTCCACACCGAGACTTACCACCATAAAGCAGGACGTGCAGAAAAAAGCACAGAAAGCAGTGGAGATCCTTCTGAAATGGATCGAAGAAGGCGAAGAATATCCGCAGCGGGAAGTAGAACTGCCCGTGACACTGATGAAAAGGAAGTCGGTGGAGAGAGACTGAAAAGCAAGATTCAGCAATATTGTTTGATTTTGCGTGATCGCAGCCGGTATCGCAGTTGGACTTGGTATGACCGGAAATATTCTGGCACCGATCGTATTCTTACTGCTGTTTAACATTCCGTCCCTTCTTGTGAAATATTATGGAACCTTTCTGGGATACAAACTGGGTTCCGAATATATCCAGAAAATTTATGCAAGCGGTCTGATGAATATTCTTACAAAAGCTGCAAGTACCGTAGGTCTGATCATGGTTGGCGGTATGACAATAAGCATTTCACAACAAAATGGGATGAAGCACTTCACAATTACTTGACAATATGCACAAAGCAATGTAAAATTAATATGTTGTACTTGTACAATGCGAGTAACAAAAAGGCATTTAAAGAAACATTGCAGCTGTGAAGATAAAGCAGTTACAGATGCTTTAAATCCGTCCGTTACTTGAAAATTCTATAAGGAGGTGCTCCTGTGGGCCCAGTAGTAATTGCTATTGCTGTTCTGGTGACTCTCATCATCGCCGTCCCTGTTACAGCTGTCGTAGCGATCTCTTACCGCAAGAAAGTGGTAGAGACAAAGATCGGCAATGCCGACGAGAAGGCAAGACAGATTGTAGATGACGCCTTAAAGGTTGCAGAGACAAAGAAACGGGAAGCACTGCTCGAAGTGAAAGAGGAATCCTTGAAAACCAAGAATGAACTGGAAAGGGAAACAAAGGAACGTAGAGCAGAGCTGCAGCGTTACGAAAAACGTGTACTGTCCAAAGAAGAAGCAGTGGACAAAAAAGCGGACGCAATCGAAAGAAGAGAGACAGGCTTAGCGGCAAAGGAAGAGGAAATCAAAAAGAGAAGCAATGAAGTGGAAAAGCTGACAGAACAGAGAGTACAGGAACTTGAAAGAATTTCAGGATTGACCTCCGAGCAGGCGAAAGAATATCTTTTAAAAACGGTTGAAGATGAAGTAAAACATGACACTGCCAAGCTTTATAAAGAGCTTGAGAGCAGAGCAAAAGAGGAAGCCGGCAAGAAAGCCAAAGAATATGTGGTCAATGCCATTCAGAAATGTGCGGCAGATCATGTTGCAGAGACTACGATCTCTGTAGTACAGCTTCCGAATGACGAAATGAAAGGAAGGATCATCGGACGAGAAGGCAGAAACATCCGTACACTGGAAACCATGACGGGTGTGGATCTGATCATCGATGATACTCCGGAAGCAGTGATCTTATCCGGCTTTGATCCGATCCGCCGTGAGGTGGCTCGTATCGCCCTCGAAAAACTGATCGTAGATGGCAGGATTCATCCGGCAAGGATCGAGGAGATGGTTGAGAAAGCACAGAAAGAAGTAGAGAACATGATCCGTGAGGAAGGTGAAGCAGCAACACTTGAAGTTGGTGTGCACGGCATCCATCCGGAGCTGGTGCGTCTCCTTGGACGTATGAAGTTCCGTACCAGTTATGGACAGAATGCACTGAAACATTCCATCGAGGTGGCACAGCTTTCCGGACTTCTGGCAGGTGAGATCGGTGTGGATGTCCGCATGGCAAAACGTGCCGGACTTCTGCATGATATCGGAAAATCCATCGACCATGAGGTTGAAGGTTCCCATATCCAGATTGGTGCAGATCTTTGTAAGAAATACAAAGAATCTCCGCTTGTCATCAATGCGGTGGAAGCACATCACGGAGATGTAGAACCTGAGAGTCTGATCGCATGCATCGTTCAGGCAGCTGATACGATTTCAGCAGCAAGACCGGGTGCGAGAAGAGAGACACTTGAGACTTACACAAATCGTTTGAAACAGTTAGAAGATATTACCAACTCCTTCAAGGGAGTAGACAAATCGTTTGCTATCCAGGCAGGACGAGAGATTCGTATCATGGTAGTTCCGGAACAGGTCAGCGATGCTGATATGGTTCTTCTGGCAAGAGATGTTGCAAAACAGATCGAGGCAGAGCTGGAATATCCTGGACAGATTAAAGTCAGCGTGATCCGTGAAAGCCGAGCGGTTGATTACGCAAAATAGCATTTAAACATACCCCGCATACCATAGCGATATGGTTTGCGGGATTTTTTTGTACTGATTGCATCAGATTCTGCATGTGTTTGACTTGAAGTTGCTTTGCAATGAAGGAAACAGTTTTGCTCAGTTTCAGGCATAAAACATGCAGCGTACTGTATAAAGTAGAAGGAAAGATAAACGCTTCGCAAGGAGGCCGAAGGCATTCTTGAATGTTCCACGGACAATGGCTTTGTATCGACCGGAACGGAGAAGCTATAAAACAGTGAAAGCAGGGTGCAGATCATGCGATTGAAAAAGCCGGATCAAAAATTTCTTCTTTTCTGTGCGATATCGATGCTGACAGGGATTCTGGCGGGGATTTTTCTTGCAGTAAAATGCAGAACCGGCAACGGTGCAGCCGGGATTTTCAGTCCGTACTATTTAAAAGAATATGCCTATCTGGATATTGATCGCAGAAAACTGATGCTGATCGTGGCAAAAGAGAGGGGGAAATGGCTGCTGCTTTTGTGGGCACTCGGATTCAGCACGGTGGGAAGATTCTGTATTTATCTGTTTCCGGCAGTCTGGGGCCTGATCGGGACTTTATTTCTGGCACAGGCGTTTGCCGGTATGGGGATTGCCGGGATCGGACTGGGACTTTTATTTCAGGTGCCGCAGATCCTGATTTATGTGCCGCTGTTTCTGTGGATGATGGAAGAAGCAGACAAAAAAAGCAGACAGTTTGCGTATCTTCGGAAGATCGGGACGGCAGGGAAGAACAACAGGCGGTATTTTCTGTGCTTTTTTGTGGCTTTGTCGGTACTTTTTTTGGGAATTTTGACGGAAAGTTACGCAGGCTCCGGGCTTGTTCAGATGATTTTAAGAATTGTTTACTAAAAGAACAGCAAAGTTATGTAAAATAATCACTATATCTGGTAGAAAAACAAAGGGAGAATCAGGATGTTGTAGGAACAAAAAACCCTAAAATTTCGGCATTTTTCCCTATTTGCAAGCAACAAAAAAATGATTATACTTGGAAATATGGAATAGATTGGAATTTAGTGTTTTTGTGACCTTGCATTGTGGTTTATGTGAAAACAGAGTGCCATGTGAGTGCAAAGAACGGAACAGTCTGAATGGCATTTTTTGAGAAGCACATCACAAAAACAGAGATTTTATGCAACAGGGAGGGAAACGATGGAACAGGTAATGCCGGATTTTATTACATATCTGACAAATGAGCGGAATGCATCCAAAAGTACTGTGTCTTCTTACTGCCGGGATCTGGAAAGAATGTTTCAGTTTCTCGACGGAAAAGGCATCAAAAAGACGGATGATGTCACGCCGATCAGTCTGAATTCTTACATCCTTTATCTGGAGAAAGAGGGATTTTCGATTTCAACTGTATCCAGAAATGTGGCATCCATGAAGGCATATTTTCACTATGCATTTGGACGCAGGCTGATCGAGAAAGATCCGACCAGAACAATCAAGGCACCGCATATCGAGAAGCGGGTGCCGGGCGTGCTGACGCAGGAGCAGGTGACACGGCTTTTGGAGCAGCCGTCACGAAACACAGCCAAAGGCATCCGTGACAAAGCGATGCTGGAGCTTTTATATGCAACCGGAATGCGGGTGTCGGAGCTGATCGCAGTGCAGATGGAAGATGTCAATTTCAGTCTGGAGTATGTTGTCTGCCGTGATGCAGAGCGTTTGCGGGTGATCCCGCTTGGCGGAAAAGCAAAAGAAGCACTGAAATTTTATCTGAAAGAAGCAAGAGACAGGCTGCTTTGCGGAAAAAAAGGGAATTATCTGTTTGTGAACTGTCAGGGAAATTCGATGAGCAGACAGGGATTCTGGAAAAATCTGAAAGAGTATGCAAGGAAAGCCGGGATTGAAGAAGATATTACGCCGCACACCTTCCGTCACAGTTTTGCGGCACATCTGGTGGAAAACGGAGCCGACCTTCGCGATGTGCAGGAGATGCTGGGCCACTCGGACATCTCGACAACGCAGATCTATATGGAGATGGCAGCAGGAAAAGTCAGAGCTTCCTATAAGAAGGCACATCCGCGGGCAGATTAATGCCTGGATGAGCCATAAACAGAAAGTTACAGATAGTAATGGATATCGGAAATTATTTTAATTCTTCTTCCGGGAAAATGCTGCGGATCTTTTCGACGGTTTTGCGGGCTTCTTTATGGTCGGAGCCGCTGGCGGTCACGCCGACGACAACGTTGCCGTTCTGCACGATGCCCGGAAAATAAAAATCACATTTTGTTTTATCACTACAGACATTTACGGTGATCCCCATGCATTTGCATGCACTGTAGATGTCTGAATTGATCTGATGGTCGTTTGTGGCAGCAATCACATAATCGGCATCATAAATATCTTCGCGTTCGTAGTTTTTTCTTTTGATCCTGAGCATCCCGGCTTTCTCCATATCCAGAAGCTCCCGATTGACTTCCGGTGCAATGACTGTGAGATGGTTGGTAAAAGAAACCAGTGTGCGGATGCGTCTCTTGGCGATCGTTCCGGCACCGACTACGACGATCTGTTTCTCATTTAAATCTACAAAAAGCGGAAAATAAGGTTTTTTATCGTTTGACATGTTCTACTCCTGTGTTACATAATATGGGCATTTTGATCTTTGTATATCATGATCTTATAGATGATGCCTGCGAATTGCTCCGTTACAAATGTAACTCTCGCAATTCTGTAAACATTCGGAATTCGCGTATTTACTGCGTAAATCGCTGCTTCCTCATGTTTAGCGGGTTCCAAGATCAAATGTCTTATCTTGCAAGCAAGAACGACATTTTGATCTTTTAACCCTGGCATCATTATATAATAAAAAAAAGTACTGGTCAAAGTTTTTTGCGGAAAATTCTGTGGACAGAAAGGAGGGCTGCGGTATAAAATGAAACGGAGTAGCAGAAAAATCGGGAGGCGATGGCGTGAATTTTACAAAAAAAAGTTTAAGACTCTATGCAGTGACAGACCGCAGCTGGCTTCATGGAGAAACCCTGTATGAACAGGTGGAAAAGGCATTAAAAGGCGGCGTGACTTTGGTGCAGCTGCGGGAAAAGGAACTTTCGGAAGCGGATTTTGAGCAGGAGGCAAAAGAACTGCTGGAGCTTTGCCATAAATACAACGTAAATCTGATCATCAATGACAACGTGGAACTGGCGGCAAAAGTCGGGGCGGACGGCGTGCACATCGGTCAGTCGGACATGGGGGTGGAAAAGGCGAGAGCCATCCTTGGAAAGGAAAAGATCATCGGTGTGACGGCAAAAACGGTGGAGCAGGCAAAGGCAGCGGAAGCGGCCGGGGCAGATTATCTTGGCAGCGGAGCCGTGTTTGGAACCAGCACCAAAAAAGATGCAAAACCGATGGACCATGCACTTTTACAGGAGATCTGCGAGAGCGTAAAGATCCCGGTGGTGGCAATCGGAGGCATTGACGGCGGCAACATTCTTTTGCTGAAAGGCAGGAAAATGGCAGGTGTGGCAGTGGTGAGTGGTCTGTTTGCCTGTGAAGATATCAAAAAAGCGGCAGAAGATCTGCGAGAGAAAGCAGACAGGATTTGTGAATAAAAGATAAAAGCAAATTCACCTGAAACAGAAAGAGGAATGCATATGAAAATGAAAACAGCACTTACAATCGCCGGAAGCGATTCTGGCGGCGGAGCCGGTATCCAGGCGGACATCAAGACAATGATGGCAAACGGTGTGTATGCGATGAGTGCGATCACGGCACTGACGGCACAGAATACCACAAAAGTAGCAGATATTATGGAAGTGACACCGCAGTTTCTGGCAGAGCAGCTGGACTGCATTTTTACAGATATTCGGCCGGATGCGGTAAAGACCGGTATGGTTGCCTCCGCAGCTCTGATCCGGACAATCGCCGGGAAACTGACGGAGTATCAGGCGGAAAATATCGTGGTCGATCCGGTCATGGTTTCTACAAGCGGAGCAAGACTGATCAGTGAGGAGGCCATCGAGACGTTAAAAGAAAAGCTGTTCCCGCTGGCAACGGTGATCACGCCGAACATTCCGGAGGCAGAAGTGCTGGCGGATATGGAGATCGAGACAGTGCAGGATATGGAAAAAGCAGCAGAAGTGATCGGAACACGGTATGGATGCTCCGTTCTTTTAAAGGGCGGTCATCAGAAAAACGATGCCAGCGATCTGCTCTGGCAGAAGGATAAGAAGCCGGTGTGGTTCCATGGAGTGCGGATCGACAATCCAAACACGCACGGAACCGGATGTACGCTTTCTTCTGCGATCGCATCCAATCTTGCGAAGGGCAGAGATCTGGAAACTTCGGTCGAGGCGGCAAAACGCTATATTTCCGGGGCACTGGCAGCGATGCTGGATCTTGGATCTGGCAGCGGTCCGATGAATCATGGATTTGCGATAAAGGAAGAGTGGTAACATGGATAACGCAAAAAAGAAAAATAATAAGATGAATAATCATTTATACAACGAGAAATACAACAGCAGGAGCAGGATTGAAAAGCTGACACTGACGGCTCTGTTTACGGCGATCGCAGTGGTCGGCAGTATGTTTTCCTTCCCTATATTCGGGTCAAAATGTGCACCCGTGCAGCATCTGGTCAACGTTCTGTGTGCAGTGACAGTCGGACCGTGGTGGGGACTTGGACAGGCATTTTTAGCGGCACTGATCCGTAATCTGACCGGGCTTGGAAGCCCGCTGGCATTCCCTGGAAGCATGTGCGGGGCACTGCTTGGCGGACTTCTGTATCGCTATGGGAAAAAACTGCCGTTTGCCTACATCGGAGAAGTGTTTGGAACGGGCATCATCGGCGGTATGCTTTCTTATCCGGTGGCATCTCTGATCATGGGAAATCAAAGTGCAGCACTGTTTACATTTGTTGTGCCGTTCCTTGTCAGTACCTGCGGCGGTACGGTCCTGGCAGCTGTGATCACCGTTTCAATGGCGAAAATGGGTGTGCTTGCTAAGCTGCAGAACGGAGAAGTGTAGATGCGGATGGAGGTTTCAGATCAGAAAAATACCGGAATTTTTGCAGAAAAGATTGCTTCGCTGCATCAGGAAATACAAAACAGGCGTCCGCTGGTGCAGTGCATCACCAATGCAGTGACCGTCAATGACTGTGCCAACATTTTGCTGGCAGCCGGTGCGTCCCCGACCATGGCACATCATCCGCAGGAGGCTGCTGAGATTTCCGCGGGGTGTGATGCACTGGTCTGCAATTTCGGGGCAATTGCGGATTATGAAGCGATGAAAAGTGCGGCACTTATGGCAACAAAGCTGGGGCATCCGATCGTGATCGATCCGGTCGGTGTATCCGGCTCCACTTACCGCAGGACAAAATGTATTGAACTGATAAAAAAAGCCGGGGCGGACTGCATCCGAGGTAATTATTCGGAGATTGCGGCACTGATCAAAAATGACAGAACGGTTGTCGGGGTGGATGCCATGCAGCAGCAGATCGATACACAGGCAATGCAGGAATTTGCCAGACAGAACAGACTGTTTCTGTGGGCATCCGGAGAGACGGACATTCTGACGGACGGCGAACGTCTGTGGTACTGTAAGAACGGCGATCCGCTGATGGCAAGGATCACAGGCAGCGGGTGTATGTCTTCGGCACTTTTAGGAGCCTTTCTTTCAATCGAAAATTCGCTGGAAAGTGTGGCGGCGTGCTGTGCATTTGTCGGTCTGGCAGGGGAGCTTGCGGCAGAAAAAACAGCTCAGGCACAGGGTGGAACGATGACCTTTCGCCTACAATTTATAGACACAATTTCGCTTATTTCATCACAAAACGAAATATTTTTAAAGAATAAGATCATAATTCCATAATTTTTAGCGAATAAAACAGGGTGGATATTTATACAAGTTGTGATATAATAGACTGGAATTGTTTTCGTGGATATCGTTTCGTGGAAAAGTCTGCTTTCGGTATCAGAGGAAAATAGAATTCCTGCTTTTAAAAAGCAGGCACGAAAGCTGAATTTAGAATGAAACAGATGAGGAGAATGACATGAGTTTCGAATTTATCAAAAAATTACCGACTCCGCAGGAGATCAGAGAAAAATATCCTCTGTCAGAAGAACTGGCAGCAATCAAAAAAGCAAGAGATGAGGAGATCCGCAAGGTGTTTACCGGAGAATCCGATAAATTCCTGGTGATCATCGGACCTTGTTCTGCAGATAATGAAGAGGCAGTTCTGGATTATGCAGGCCGCCTGGCAAAAGTAAATGAAAAAGTCGGCGACAAGCTGATCCTGATCCCACGTATTTATACAAACAAACCGCGTACAACAGGTGAAGGATATAAAGGAATGATGCATCAGCCGGACCCGGAGAAAAAACCGGATCTGCTGGCAGGACTTCTGGCAATCCGTAAAATGCATATTCATGCAATCGAGCAGACCGGTCTTACCGCAGCAGATGAAATGCTGTACCCGGAAAACTACAGATACTTATCTGATCTGCTTTCTTATGTAGCGATTGGAGCACGTTCTGTAGAAGACCAGCAGCATCGTCTGGTAGTCAGCGGCATGGACGTACCGGCCGGTATGAAGAACCCGACCAGCGGCGACTTAAGCGTTATGCTCAACTCTGTTGTTGCAGCACAGTGCAGCCACAGCTTTATTTACCGTTCCTGGGAAGTGAAGACAACCGGAAACGAACTGGCACATACCATTTTACGTGGAGCTGTAAACAAACACGGCAACTGCATCCCGAACTACCACTATGAAGACCTGAACCTGGTAGACCGTCTCTATAAAGAGAGAAATCTCAAAAACCCGGCTGTTGTTGTGGATGCAAACCATTCCAACTCCAACAAACAGTATGCAGAACAGGTTCGTATCGTGAACGAAGTGCTTCACAGCCGCAACCTGAATCCACACATCAAAACACTGGTAAAAGGTGTGATGATCGAAAGTTACATCGAAGGTGGAAATCAGAAGATCGGATGTGTACCGCACATCTACGGCAAATCCATCACAGACCCATGCCTTGGATGGGATGATTCCGAGAAACTGATCTACTCTATTTATGATCTTTGCTAAAGAGTATGTAAGAGGACTGGGAAAGGATAGATTCCTGATATCCCAGGTCTATGAAAAGAAAGCCGCCGTCCCGGGGATTGGCGGCTTTCTGTGACCTTATCTTAGAAAAGTATTTTAGTAGGAGGAAAAGATGTTTGTAAAAATTTTTACAGATGGTGCAGCAAGAGGAAACCCGGACGGACCGGGCGGTTACGGAACGATCCTGCAATATATCGACAGCAAAGGTGTGCTGCATGAGCGGGAATACAGCCAGGGATATGTACGGACGACCAACAACCGCATGGAGCTGATGGCAGCGATCACCGGTCTGGAAAAGCTGACCAGACCGTGCGAAGTGCAGCTTTATTCGGACTCCAAATATCTGACCGATGCCTTTAATCAACACTGGATTGACGGCTGGCTGAAAAAAGGCTGGAAACGAGGCAAAAATGAACCTGTTAAAAATACAGATCTCTGGAAACGCCTGCTGAAAGCAAAGGAGCCGCATCAGGTGACTTTTATCTGGGTAAAAGGACATGACGGACACCCGGAAAACGAACGCTGCGATACCCTTGCGACCACGGCGGCAGACGGAACGGATCTCATTGTGGATGAGGGAGTATAAATTATGAGACAGGCAGAAAAAGTCGATCTTGGATCAGACGACTGGACGATGGAGATACGCCCTTATGCTTCGGCATTTCATTTTCCAATAAAAGAACTTTGGGAATACCGGGATCTGCTGTGTCTGTTTGTGCGGAGAGATTTCAAAACGATGTACAAACAGACCATTTTGGGCCCAGCGTGGATACTGTTAAGCCCGCTTTTGACAACGGGGATGTTCAGTCTGATCTTTGGCAGGATCGCCGGAATATCCACCGATGGGACGCCTGCATTTTTGTTTTATATGGCAGGCAATATTCTGTGGAACTATTTTTCAAGCTGCTTAAGTGCGGCATCGAGTACCTTTATCGGTAATGCCGGACTGTTTGGAAAAGTATATTTTCCAAGGATTGTTGTTCCGGCATCATCCGCTGTCTCCAAACTGATCACATTCGGTGCACAGTTCCTGCTGTTTCTGATTCTGTTGTTTTGCAGCCTTGGAAGCGGTCAAGTAAGAATCACCTGGCTGTGTCTGATGACACCGGTCTTGCTTGTGATGCTGGCATTGCTCGCAATCGGCACCGGAATGATCCTGGCATCCCTGACGGCAAAATACCGCGATCTGCAGGTGCTGGTCGGATTCGGGATTCAGCTGTGGATGTATGCCAGTCCGATTGTTTATCCGCTTTCACAGATTCCGGGAAAATGGAGAATACTGCTCAGTCTGAACCCGGTTGCGTACATTGTGGAATGTTTTCGTTATGGCTGGCTTGGAAGCGGCATTGTTTCCATACCGAACCTGATGATCGGGCTTGGGATCATCCTGCTGATTTTGTTTGTTGGAACGGTGATGTTCAATAAAACACAGCGAAATTTTATGGATACCGTCTAGCATCATAGCATGGAAAATTGCCAGGCGTACAGCGAGTAGCATTTATGCCTGTGCTCAGAAAGGGAAAAAAATGGAAGAAAAAGAAGTTGTGATCCGTATCCGCCATCTCTCAAAAGAATATCGGCTTGGCGTGATCGGACGGGGGACACTTCAGAGGGATCTCCAGAGCTGGTGGGCAAGAAAACGTGGGAAACCCGATCCAAATCAGCGGATCGGACGCAGAGAATATACTTCAAAAGAGTGTTTTTATGCACTGGAAGATGTTTCCTTTGATGTGCACAGAGGAGAACGGATCGGTGTGATCGGTGCAAATGGTGCCGGAAAATCAACACTGTTTAAACTGCTGGCACGTGTGACGGCACCCACCGAAGGAGCCATCGGCGTAAAGGGAAGGATTTCCAGTATGCTCGAAGTAGGAACCGGGTTTCACGGAGAACTGACCGGGCGGGAGAATATTTATCTGAACGGAGCCATCCTCGGAATGAAACGACAGGAGATCGATGCCTGTATCGATCAGATCATTGCATTTTCCGAATGTGAAGAATTTATCGATACTCCGGTCAAACGTTATTCCAGCGGGATGTACGTGAAACTGGCATTTGCTGTAGCGGCACATTTAAATTCCGAACTGCTTTTGATGGACGAAGTTTTAGCAGTTGGAGATATGCATTTTCAGAAGAAATGTCTGGATAAAATGACACAGCTCTCAAACGATGAGCAGAAAACCATTCTCTATGTATCCCACAATATGGAAACCATCCGCACACTCTGCAACCGCTGCATTGTTCTGGAGAAAGGACATCTTGTTTTTGACGGCGAACCGGAAGAGGCGATCGCAAAATATCTGGGTGATGTTGTGCAGATGAAATTACACTATACTTATGAAGCAGATGCAAATGACCGCAGGACCACCGGAAAAATGCAGTTTACAAGCCTTGATATCAAGAAGAGCAATCAGGTAACGGCAAAAGAAGGAATCGGATTTTCCGTGGCGTTTCGAGTGCAGGAAGCAATTGCAGATCTGCATTTTCGCTGTACCATCCACAGTACGGACGGCCAGGCAGTGGGCACATCCGTTTCCGAAGGAATTGGGGCGTTTGCAAAAAATACTTCAGCAGGCGTGGGGATTCACTTTGATACCACAAGCCTTACAAAAGGAGAATATGTGGCAGAGCTGGCGGCCGTGGAACCGATGGGCGGCGGAAGACAGTGGCGGCATGCCTGGCTGGAACATGCCTTTGCGTTTGAGATTACAGAAGATGCATTTGGACAGTACAGCCTGAACCGCAATGCAAAAAAATGGGGTTATACCGTTTATCCGGATCTGAAAATTGAAAAGTGTGACAGAATGTAGAAAAAACAAAACGAAAATCGTTATAATATCAGTGATGGCTGATGTTATAGCGATTTTTTGTTGGGGAAAATGATCAGACAAGTTGCTGATGAAATGGTTGCAGAAAAACATAGAAAGATCGTATCGGTTTGAAACTTGACAACTTTTAAAGCTACAAAAGCGAAAGTGAATTATCCGTTTTGGGTATGCTGTACAGGAGCAGTTATACCTACATATTCTGGTTCTATATCATTTGCACTCAAAACAAAATAGTAGGAAAGGTTGGATCTATATGAAAAAAAGAAAACTTGCAGCAGGTATCGCAGCCGCAGCTCTGGTAGCAGTTCTTTCTGTTTCAGCAGCTTACGCAGGAAATCAGGGAAAATCGGTTTCGGCACTTTGGGGTGAAATTTTAAAACAGTCGGCAGATGAAGGAAAAATAAGCACGCAGAGTACAGAGGACGAACCGCTCTATGCAGTCGGAAAAGATGTCTCGATCCCGATGAAAGAATATGAGCAGGTCAAATCTTTCTATCAATTAAAAGGCGAAGATGATGAGCAGGCAGCGAAAGATGCCGACAAAGAGATCAAGCAGTACAATGCACTTTACGCAGCGGCAGTCGAAAACGGCTATACTGTGACGGATGAGCAGGTGCAGGCATACATAGAAGATATGAGGGTACAGCTCGAAAGCGTAGACAATAGCGAAGATATTCAAGACGTGATCGATCAGTTTGATTCGGAGGATGATTATTGGGCATATGAATTTACCGTATACCAGAAACAGCTGCCGATCCAGAATTATGTGTCAGCGTTAAATGATGAGTATAATGAGAAAGCGGTAGATTCTTCCTCAGAAGAAGCACAGGAAGAATGGGACACTTATTTTGAAAATCTGAAAGATAAACTTGTAAAAGAGCAGAATTTTCAAAATCAATAATAAAAAGGAAATGAGAAACCGCAGGAACCGGGCGAACACCGGAAAGCAGTCTTGACAAATGAAAACTCGCTTATTATAATGAGGATAATGTCAAAATTGTGGAAGTACGGGACAAAAACAGAATCTTTCTGACATCCGCATGAGACATAAAAATGAGGCAAAGGCTGTGAAGGAAAGAAGTAACAGAACAACTGCACAACAGAGAGTTGCCGGCCGGTGAGAGGCACAGATGCGGTTCCTGCGAATACATTCCGGAGCTCTGCACCGAACACAGAAGTGTAAGTAGGCTGCAGCGGAGTGACATCCGTTAACAACGTTAAAGTATTGCTGTGGATAGGTGAAAAATTGCGAAGAACAGCAAAAGGATTTTACATGAAAGGATTCCGATGGCAGTACTTACTGAGGCAGTCTGGTGTGAGCCGGCTGTGAATAAAGGTGGTAACACGAGATTTCAGCTCTCGTCCTTTTCGTATAAGAAGGGCGAGGGCTTTCTACGCTTTTACGCCCTTGGAAAACAAAAAGTCTAAGGAGGAATCAAACGATGGAACAGAACGTATTTGACGTCCTGAAAGAAAGAGGATTTATTGAGCAGACAACGCACGAAGCAGAGATCAGAGAGCTTCTGGGCAAAGAAAAGGTAACATTTTACATTGGATTTGATGCAACCGCAGACAGCTTGACCGCAGGACATTTCCTGACGATCATGGCAATGATGCACATGCAGAGAGCAGGTCACAGACCGATCGCCCTGCTTGGCGGCGGAACCACAATGATCGGTGACCCGTCCGGCAAATCCGATATGCGAAATATGATGACAAAAGAAAAGATCGATTACAATGCAAAGCGTTTCCATGAACAGCTTTCCAGATTCATCGATTTTGACAATGACAAGGCGATCATCGCAAACAATGCAGACTGGCTGCTGGATCTGAATTATGTAGAATTCCTGCGTGAAATCGGGGTACATTTCTCAGTCAACAAAATGCTGACTGCAGAGTGCTACAAACAGAGAATGGAAAGAGGACTGACGTTCTTTGAGTTCAACTACATGCTGATGCAGTCCTACGATTTCCTGAAACTGAACCAGCTGTACGGCTGCCAGATGGAGCTTGGCGGAAACGACCAGTGGTCCAACATTCTGGGCGGTGTTGACCTGATCCGAAGAAAAGAACAGAAACCGGCTTACGGCCTGACCTTCAAGCTGCTGACCACCAGCGAGGGCATCAAGATGGGCAAGACCATGAAGGGTGCAGTATGGCTGGACCCGGAGAAGACTTCCCCGTACGAATTCTACCAGTACTGGAGAAACATCGAAGATGTCAAAGTAGAAGAATGCTTAGGCCTTCTGACATTCCTTCCGATGGAAGAAGTAAGAAGACTGGGTGCACTGGAAGGTGCAGAGATCAACAAGGCAAAAGAAGTACTGGCATACGAGATCACAAAGATCGTACATGGCGAAGAAGAAGCAGAGAAAGCACAGACTGCTGCAAGAGCACTGTTTGTACAGGGCGGAAAGACCGCAGATATCCCGACTACTTCTTACCCGGCAGCAGAGCTGGAAGAAGGCAAAGATATCCTGACACTTCTGGTGGATACCAAACTTGCAAAGAACCGTTCGGAAGCAAGAAGACTGGTAACACAGGGCGGTGTTTCTGTCAATGATGTAAAAGTAACGGATTTTGCAAAAGTATTTACCAGTGCAGATTTTGATGAAGACGGCGTTCTCCTGATCAAAAAAGGCAAGAAAGGCTATCATCAGATAAAAGCTGACTAAAGTACGTGCAAAAAGCACAGGAGGTGGCAATATGGCAATACTGACAACCTTTATCACAAGCATTGTAGAAATGCTGATCCTTGCAGGTGTATCCTATGGCGGAATCCGCCTCGGAAAAGTGCTGCGTGACCGCAAGGACGCAAAAATGCAGGCAGAAATACAGCCTGAAAAACAGATTTAGATCACACAGGAGGATTTGTTGTGAAAGCATATGGAGTAAACGAACTTAGAAAAATGTTCCTTGAATTTTTCGAGAGCAAGGGACATCTGGCAATGAAGAGCTTTTCACTGGTTCCGCACAATGATAACAGTCTTCTGATTATCAATTCCGGTATGGCACCTCTGAAACCATACTTTACGGGAGCAGAAAAGCCGCCAAGAACACGTGTTACAACCTGCCAGAAATGTATCCGTACAGGCGATATCGAGAATGTAGGTAAGACAGCAAGACATGGTACCTTCTTTGAAATGCTGGGTAACTTTTCTTTCGGCGATTATTTCAAACACGAAGCGATCGCCTGGTCCTGGGAGTTTTTGACCCAGGTAGTCGGACTGGACCCGGAAAGACTGTATCCGTCTATTTACGAGAACGATGAGGAAGCGTTCGAGATCTGGAACAAAGAGATCGGCATTGCACCGGAGCGTATCTTCCGTTTTGGAAAAGAAGACAACTTCTGGGAGCATGGTGCAGGTCCTTGCGGTCCGTGTTCTGAGATTTACTATGACCGCGGTGAGAAATACGGCTGCGGCAAACCGGGATGTACCGTCGGATGTGAGTGCGACCGTTACATGGAAGTATGGAACAATGTATTTACCCAGTTTGAGAACGACGGAAAAGGCAATTATAGCGAGCTGAAGCAGAAGAACATCGATACTGGTATGGGGCTGGAACGTCTGGCCGTTGTTGTTCAGGATGTTGATTCTATTTTTGATGTAGATACTCTGCAGGCACTTCGCAACAAAGTGTGTGAATTTGCAAATGTAAAATATCAGCAGGATGATGCAAAAGACGTATCCATCCGTCTGATCACGGACCATATCCGTTCTGCGACATTTATGATCTCCGATGGTATCATGCCGTCAAACGAAGGACGCGGCTATGTACTGCGCCGTCTGATCCGCCGTGCGGCACGCCACGGAAAGATGCTTGGCATCGAAGGCAATTTCTTAAGCAGACTGAGTGAGACTGTCATCGAAGGTTCCAAAGATGGATATCCGGAACTGGAAGAAAAGAAAGAGTTCATTTTTAATGTGCTGACCAAAGAAGAAGAAAAATTCGGCAAGACCATTGATCAGGGTCTGGACATCTTAAACGGTATGGAAGAAGAAATGAAAGGAAAAGGCGAGAAAGTACTTTCCGGAGCAAATGCATTTATGCTGTATGATACGTATGGATTCCCGCTGGATCTGACAAAAGAAATCCTGGAAGAGAAAGGATACAGCATCGATGAGGACGGCTTCAAAGCTGCAATGGAAGAGCAGAGAGTCAAAGCCAGAACTTCACGAAAAGTATCCAACTACATGGGAAAAGATGCAACCGTTTACGATGAGATCGATCCATCCATCACATCCGAATTTGTGGGATATGATAAGCTTTCTTATGAATCTGACATCACCGTACTTACAACGGAGACAGAAGTTGTAGATGCCGTTTCTGACGGAGACAAGGCAACGATCTTCGTAGAACAGACACCGTTCTATGCAACCATGGGCGGACAGGAAGGCGATACCGGTGTGATCCGCACCGCAGATGCTGAGTTCAAAGTAGAAGAAACGATCAAACTGCTTGGCGGCAAGATCGGACATGTTGGATATGTGACAAAGGGCATGTTCAAAGTCGGCGACAAAGTGACGCTGGAAGTTGCACCGGAAGAAAGAGCGAATACCTGCAAGAACCACAGTGCAACGCATCTGCTGCAGAAAGCACTCAAAGCCGTACTCGGAAACCATGTAGAACAGAAAGGTTCCCTGGTAACTCCGGACAGACTGCGTTTTGACTTCACACATTTTGAAGCCATGACAGCAGAAGAGATCGCAAAGACAGAAGCACTGGTAAATAAAGAAATCCAGGCAAACCTTCCGGTTGTGACAAAGATCATGAACATCGACGAAGCCAAGAAAACAGGAGCAATGGCACTGTTTGGGGAAAAATATTCCGAAAACGTACGTGTTGTATCCATGGGAGACTTCTCCATCGAGCTCTGCGGCGGTACCCATGTGGCAAATACCGGCGAGATCCAGGCATTCAAGATCGTATCCGAGGCAGGTGTTGCATCCGGTGTAAGACGTATCGAAGCACTGACCGGTCAGGGTGTATTTGCATATTATAGAAATGTAGAAGAACAGCTGGCAAAAGCAGCAGCCCTTCTGAAAGCCGGAACGCATGAAGTATGCGACAAGATCGAGCATCTGCAGGCAGAAGTAAAATCCCTGCACAGCGAGAACGAAGCTCTGAAGAGCAAGATGGCACAGGGAGCACTTGGAAATGTCATGGACAAGGTTACCGAAGTCAAAGGTGTGAAATTGCTGGCAGCTGCACTGGAAGGCGTTGACATGAACGGACTGCGTGACCTTGGAGACCAGCTCAAAGAAAAACTGGGCGAAGGTGTCGTAGTACTGGCATCTGCAAATGACGGAAAAGTATGCCTGATGGCAACTGCAACCGACGGAGCAATGAAACAGGGTGCCCATGCCGGAAATCTGGTCAAAGGCATCGCACAGATCGTCGGCGGTGGCGGCGGCGGAAGACCGAATATGGCACAGGCCGGCGGCAAAAATCCGGATAAGATCCCGGAAGCGATCGCAGCCGTAGCAGGAATTCTGGAAGATCAGATCAAATAAGCAAAATTTTCATCGAGAAAAAAGAAGAAAAATCTTGACGTTTCGAGAAAATATGCTATAATGTCAGAAGTGCAATAAAATACCCAGACAGTTGTATTATGCACAATCTACAACTGGAGGGAGGTTAGGTGTGAATTTATGTCAAATGTAATCGTAAAAGAAAACGAGACTTTGGACAGTGCTTTACGCCGTTTCAAAAGAAACTGCGCAAAGGCTGGTATTCAGCAGGAGATTCGTAAAAGAGAACATTACGAAAAACCAAGCGTAAGAAGAAAAAAGAAATCCGAAGCAGCGCGTAAGCGTAAATACAACTAATATGTGCAAATGAAGCCTCTGGCAGTGATGCCGGAGGTTTTCTTTATGTCCTGAAAATGAGAGGAATGTATGCTGTGCAAAAGTGTGCTGCCGTCCCCAAAAACAGATGCGAAAAATGTATCGGACCTGTCATGCATGAGCAAATGCCTGCTTATACTGTCTATATAGGAAAAACAGGAGCATTTTATATGAAAAAGTGGAAAACAAAGTGTATCAGCCTGCTGCTTGCACTGGTGCTCATCACAGGCGGAACGACAGCTGCATTTCCAGGACAGAGTTTTGCAGAAAACGTGGAAATCGAATCACCGGCAGCCTGCCTGATGGAGCTGACGACCGGGAAAATCCTGTATGAAAAAGAGGCGGATACAAGGCGAAGCCCGGCGAGTGTCACCAAGATCATGACCACACTACTGATCATGGAAGCAATAAAGAGCGGGAAGATCACACTTCAGGATGAAGTGGTGACAAGTGCTCATGCCAAATCCATGGGCGGCTCGCAGGTATTTCTGGAAGAAGGGGAAAAACAGACGGTTGACACTTTGCTCAAATGTATTCTGGTGGCATCCGGGAACGATGCTTCCGTTGCCATGGCAGAATACATAGGCGGAAGCGAAGAGGCTTTTGTTCAGAAAATGAATGAGCGGGCGGCAGCACTTGGCATGGAGAACACACATTTTGTGGACTGCTGTGGTCTGACGGATTCGGACGATCACTATACAACGCCGCGTGACATTGCAATCATGTCAAGAGAGCTTCTGCTGAACTTTCCACAGATCGAACAATACACAACAATCTGGATGGAGGATATCACACATGTGACGGCAAGAGGCAGCAGTGCCTTTGGGCTTACCAACACCAACAAGCTTCTCAGAAGCTATGACGGCTGTATCGGACTGAAAACAGGCAGTACCGGCAAGGCAAAATTCTGCGTATCTGCAGCGGCAAAACGCGGCGATATCACACTGATCAGCGTGATCATGGCAGGACCGGATTCGAAGATCCGGTTTGCCAATGCGGCGACGCTGCTCAACTACGGATTTGGAATCTGCCGGATCTACAAAGATGAAGAGCCGCCGGAAGCCGGAGAAATCAAAGTGACCGGCGGAAAAAAGAGAAATATTTTGTGCACATACCGGGAACCCTTTTCTTATCTGGATACCGAAGGCGTGGACTTTTCGCAGATTGAACGAAAGCAGATCAAAGAAGAAACACTTGTAGCTCCGGTGAAACAGGGGGAAAAAGCAGGAGAACTGCAGTATTTTCTGAACGGAAAACAGATCGGAAGTGTGGATATCCTGACGACAGAAGAAGTGCAGAGGGCAGGTTTTGTGGATTATTTCCAGGAAGGTGTGGATGCGTTTTTACTTTAGGATCGAAATGATGTTAAGCACCAAAAGATGCCATACGAATTGTTCCGTACTTCGTACTCCCACAATTCTACCCGCTATTCGCATATCGTGAAGCTTACGCTCCACTTTTATGCTCATATCGGGGCGGGTCATTAAGCCATAAAACCACTTTTGTGCAAGCACATCGTGGTTTCAGGCTTTTGACCCTGGCATCAAATATATTTTGACCATAACGACATCCTATGTTATAGTTGTAGTTATGAGAAAGATATTTTATGAGATAGGGACAACAAAAAAACAGAAAGAAGATACCACAAAGCGAGAAATGATCCTGTTTTGCTTAAGTGACCTGCACGGGACCTGTTACGAACCAAGAAACCGGCCGATCATCGAGTGTGCCTGGGATCAGAAACCGGATCTGATACTGGCTTCGGGCGATATGTTAAGCGGAGACAGGGAGGAGGGCGATGCCATAGCCGTGGCTCTGCTCTCCCGTCTTTCGGATCTTGCACCGGTCTGTTTTGTAAACGGAAACCATGAGATGTGTGTGGAGAGACATCAGCCGGAGCGATATCAGAAATTTATGGATGATCTGAAAAACGGCGGCGTGCAGGTTCTGCACAACGAGACGGCATGGTTCTGGATCGACGGTGAGAAAGTTGCCGTGACCGGGTATGAGCTGCCGTGGGAATATTACCGGCGGTTCAGCCGCAGACATCCGTCCGTTGTCGGCATGGAGCGAAGCATCGGAAAACGAAAACAGGATGCATACCAGATCCTTCTGACACACAATCCGGTCTTTTTTGAAGAATATACTGCCTGGGGTGCGGACTTTACTTTTGCCGGACATCTGCACGGCGGTTTTATCCGTCTGCCGTATTTTGGCGGAGTCATCAGCCCGCAGTTCCAGCTGTTCCCGAAGTACGACCACGGTCTGTATCAGATGGATACAAGCAGCATGGTCGTCGGTGCCGGCATGGGTAATCATTCCGGCCTGTTTCGGATCAACAATCCGACCGAGATCGTTACCGTGCGGATCAAGAGGTGAAATTATGGGGATTGCAGTAAAATTACAGGCTTTTGAAGGACCACTCGACCTGCTTCTGCACCTGATCGAAAAGAATAAAGTCAGCATTTATGATATACCGATCGCTGAGATCACCGACCAGTACATGGCGTATCTCCATGAAATGAAAAAGCAGGATCTTGGCGTGATGAGTGAGTTCCTTCTGATGGCGGCAACGCTTCTGGATATCAAATCACGGATGCTGCTCCCGAAAGAAGTGAACGAAGAGGGCGAAGAGGAAGATCCGCGTCAGGAACTGGTGCAGCAGCTGCTCGAATATAAGATGTATAAATATATTTCTTATGAACTTAAGGAACGCAGGCAGGATGCCGCTCAGGTTCTCTACCATAAGCAGGATCTGCCGGAAGAAGTGAAGGCATATAAGCAGCCGGTATCCACAGAAGAGCTGCTTGCGGGCGTGACACTTTCCAGGATGCACCGGATTTTTGTGGATATCATACGGCGGCAGAACAACCGCATCGATCCGATCCGCAGTACGTTCGGCACACTGCAGAAAGAAGAAGTAGACATGGATCAGATGCGGGAAAAAGTGGCAGAATATATTGAGCAGCACGAAGTCTGCAATTTTCGGGAACTGCTTCTTGGACAGGCAACGAAAATGCAGGTTATCATAGCATTTCTCATCATTCTGGAGATGATGAAGGAAGGCGTTATTACGATCGTTCAGGAGGAAAGTTTCGGTGAGATCCACATCGCAAAAAACAAGACAGATGAAAGCGGCAGTTGAGGCGATCCTGTTTGCCATGGGCGGATCGGTGGAAGTCGAAAAGATTGCAGCGGCACTTGAGATGAAGGTTGAAAGTACAGAAGAACTGCTCGCAGATATGATGGAGCAATATAAAAAAGAAGACAGAGGGATTCAGATCGTGGAGCTGGAACATGCCTATCAGCTCTGCACTAAAAAAGAGATGTATGAATATCTGATCCGGGTGGCGAAACAGCCCAAAAAGGCAACACTGTCTGATGTGGCACTGGAAACGTTGTCGATCATCGCCTACAAGCAGCCGGTCACAAAAGCGGAGATCGAGAAGATCCGCGGGGTAAAAAGTGACCATGCGATCAATAAACTGATTGAGTATGATCTGGTCAGAGAGCTTGGCAGGATCGATGCACCGGGCAAACCGATCGTTTTTGGGACAACGGAAGAATTTTTACGCAGTTTCGGAGTGCAGTCGCTGGATGAGCTTCCGGTGATCAGCACGGTCAAAATGGAAGACTTTAAAGCAGAGGCAGAAGAAGAAGTACAGCTGAAACTGGACATATAGGGATATTGAGGCAGAAAGATACCGGCCTTTGTATCCGGGAAAGGATTGGAGATGTTTTATGCCAACCACATATACACATGATGTTTTTGGAAAAATGGTTTATCAGAAGCTTCCGGAAAATTTAAAAGAAATCGTGGAAGAGCATATGAATGCTTACCGGATCGGCCAGCATGGACCGGATATTCTTTTTTATTATCATCTGTTCCATGAAAATCCGGTCAATCAGAAGGGAATGGCGATGCATGAACAGATCGCAGCCTCGTTTTTTCGAAAATGCAAAGAATACTGTCAGGAAACCGGGGATGAAGAGGCACTGGCATATGTATTTGGATTTATCTGCCATTATATGCTGGACAGTACGTGTCATCCCTATATTGCAAAATACATGGAGAAGACCGGGGCAAGGCATGATGAGATCGAAACGGAGTTGGATCGTTATCTGATGGAAAGATCGGGGAAGAATCCGTTTCGTTTTAAGCCGGCAGCCCAGCTGAAAGCATCAAAAGAGAGCGTGCGTGCGGTCTCGGCCATTTTGGAACTGCCAGAAAAGACAGTGCGAAAAAGCATAAATTCTCTGAAATTTTATACGGGAATTACGGTGTGCCACAGATTTCCAAAGAGGATGCTTTTGCTGTGGGGGATGCGGCTGACCGGAGCCTATGACAGCATTCAGGGTCATATCATGCGAAAAAGACCGCTCAGACGCTGTGAACAGAGCACAGAGGAGCTGATGGCACTGCTTCGCCTGGCGATTCCGGAGACGGTGACCGTTCTGGAAGATTTTTATGATACGCTCGAAGATATACAGAATCTGAACGGTCGTTTTGAGCGGAATTATGAGTAGAGCGTATCCGATGTGCATAAAAAAAGAAAAAGAACACACACTGTAACATACCGGATGCCGTGTGCATGCGGAAAAAACAGATGGGAAGTGTGTGCAGTGAAAAAAAGAATTACGGTGATCCGAAGCTTTATAATCTTTATGCTGTTGCTGCTTGCAGCACCGGCATCTGCAAAAGCAGAAGATATGCAGCTGTACGCCCAGTCAGCCGTCCTGATGGATGGAGATTCCGGGCGTATTTTGTTTGGAAAAAATGAGCAGGAAGTACGTGCCATGGCGAGCACGACAAAGATCATGACCTGCATTCTGGTACTGGAAAATACAGATCCATCCGATACGGCAGCAGCCTCCGAAAACGCAGCCATGCAGCCAAAAGTACACCTTGGTGTACAAAAGGGAGAAACTTTTTACGTAAAGGATCTGCTTTATTCTCTGATGCTGGAGAGCCACAACGATGCGGCTGTGATCCTGGCAGAAAAGACGGCAGGCAGTGTGGAAGCTTTTGCGGAAAAAATGAATCAGAAAGCAGAAGAGATCGGATGCAGCGACACGCATTTTGTGACACCGAACGGACTCGATGACGAAGATGCGGGCGGAGAACACGCAACGACGGCTGTGGATCTTGCAAGAATCCTGCGTTACTGCATCATGCAGTCACCGAAAAGGGATGAATTTCTTGAAATCACCCGCACAAAAACGTATGAATTTTCAGATGTAGAGCAGAAGAAACATTACAGCTGTTACAATCACAATGCATTCCTCGATATGATGGAAGGGGCACTGACCGGAAAGACTGGATTTACCGGAAAGGCAGGTTACTGTTATGTCGGGGCACTGGAAAGCGAAGGCAGAACCTTTGTGGTGGCACTGCTTGGCTGTGGCTGGCCGAACAACCGGAGCTATAAGTGGACAGATACGAAAAAGCTGATGGATTATGCAAAAGAACATTTTTACATCAGGGAATTTGAAATGAACGCACAGACACCACAGGTGCTGGTGGAAGACGGGATTCCGGCAAGTGGAAAGATCAAAGATCCATGTCTTGTAAAAACGGCGGTGCAGTCCTGGGGCGGGCAGACAAAAGAGCATAAGATCCGCCTTCTTGTATCGGATGAAGATGAGGTGAAGCTGGTCTGCCATATGAAAACGAAAACAGCGGCTCCCCTTGAAGCAAATACGGTGATGGGAAACGTAACGCTGTTTTTAAATAATGAAAAAATCAAAGAAAACGAGATCGTGACTGCGGATGGGGCAGAACGCATCAGTCTGTCGTGGTGTGCCGGGCAGATCATAAAAAAGTTTTTCATATCCTGATGATGACGGAAAATAAAAGGGCAGAATATCATTCGGTCATTCTTACATGCAAAGTAAGAGGTTTGAGGCTATGTTCAAAATTCAACGAAAGAGTTTAAAATTCAACGAAAAATGAAATAAAATGAATGTGCATGACGGAACATGAATGAAATTCGGATTATTTCTGGTGTTGTGCTACAAAAAAAGTGAGAAAAACGAGAAAATACTTGCTAAATCTTCCAAAAACCATTACAATTACAATCGGCAGAAAATTTTTTTTCTTTTAATAAATTATTAATGGAGGGCTGAACAATGAGTAATACAGCACAAAACTTGGCAAGTACAAGAATCGCTTCTTTACTTGATGAGAACAGCTTTGTTGAAATCGGAGGTTGTGTGACTGCCAGAAACACAGATTTCAACCTGAAGCAGACAGCAACACCGTCAGACGGTGTAATCACAGGTTATGGTGTGATCGACGGCAATCTGGTCTATGTTTACAGCCAGGATGCATCTGTACTGGGCGGCACCATCGGTGAAATGCATGCAAAGAAAATCGCACGTCTGTACGATATGGCATTAAAGATGGGTGCACCGGTGATCGGACTGATCGACTGTGCAGGTATCCGTCTGCAGGAAGCAACCGATGCACTGAATGCACTGGGTGAGATCTATGCAAAACAGGTACTGGCATCCGGTGTGATCCCACAGATCACAGCTGTATTTGGTACCTGCGGCGGCGGTATGGCACTTATGCCGGCTCTGACAGATTTTACATTCATGGAGAGCAAAAACGCAAAATTATTTGTAAATTCTCCGAACGCACTGGAAGGAAACGAAGTTTCCAAATGCAATACCGCATCCGCAAAATTCCAGAGTGAGGACGCAGGACTGGTTGACTTTACTGGCAGCGAAGACGAAGTTCTCTCAGGTATCCGCAAACTGGTAACGCTGCTTCCGGCAAACAACGAAGAAGATGCAGTGGATGACTGCAGCGATGATCTGAACCGTGTATGTGCAGATCTTGCAAATGCAGCAGGCGATACGGCGATCCTTCTTTCCAACATCGCAGATGACCAGGATTTTGTTGAGACAAAAGCGGACTATGCAAAAGAGATGGTAACCGGTTTCCTGAAACTGAACGGAACAACCGTCGGAGCTGTAGCAAACCGTACGGAAGTTTACGGTGCAGACGGTGAAAAAGCAGAAGAGTTTGAAGCAGTCCTGACTGCAAGAGGAGCAAGAAAAGCGGCCAGATTCGTAAAATTCTGTGACGCATTCAATATCCCGGTACTGACTCTGACCAATGTAACCGGTTTCAAGGCAGACAAACATTCTGAGAGATGCATCGCAACCGCAGTTGCAGAGATGACACATGCATTTGCAGATGCTACCGTTCCGAAGGTAAATGTGATCATCGGAAAAGCTTACGGAAGTGCCTATGTTGCCATGAACAGCAAGGCAGTCGGAGCAGATATGACTTATGCATGGGAAGATGCGAGCATTGGCATGATGGATGCAAAACTGGCAGCCAAGATCATGTATGCGGATGCTGACGCAGCTACGATCAACGAAAAGGCAGCAGAATATGCAAGCCTGCAGGAGAGCGTACAGTCCGCAGCAGCAAGAGGATATGTTGATACCATCATTTCCGCAGAAGACACCAGAAAGTATGTAATCGGTGCATTTGAAATGTTATTCACAAAGAGAGAAGACCGCCCGGCGAAAAAACATGGCACGGTATAAGTGAGGTGAATAATATGAATCGAAAATTAAAAAGTTTATTGGCGATGGTCTGTGTACTGGCTCTGACACTTGCCATGTCCGTATGTGCATTTGCAGCAGATACCGTGACAGAGGATGAGGTTGCCAACTACAAGTCCGCAGCAGAGACACTGATCTCACAGATCGCAGGATTTTCTGATGAAGAAATCGAAAACTATCTTGCACAGGATGATGCATTTACCACGGCGACCATGGAGTCCTGGAAAAGTGTAAAAGATGAGCTTGGTGCTTATTCTTCCATCGTTTCCCAGGATGTGGAAAAAGACGGAGACGTTGTTACGATCTCAACCGTTGCTCAGTTTGAAAAAGCAAAAGCAGATGTTGTCCTGATGCTGGATTTAGGTCAGCAGATGTACACCAGCATGACCTACAGCGTACAGTATTCTCTGGCAGCAAATATGCAGCGTGCCGGAATGAACACACTGATGGGAATCGGCATCGTATTTCTGATGCTGCTATTCTTAAGCTTTGTGATCGGACTGTTCAAGTACATAGAGAAATTCCAGAATGTCGGCAAGAAGAAAGCCGCAGAGGAAGCACCGAAAGCAGAAGAGGCACCTGCACCGGCAATCGCCCAGAGCGAAGCGGCAGATGAAGATTTTGCAGATGACCTGGAACTGGTAGCGGTTATTTCCGCAGCGATCGCAGCTTACGAAAATACTTCAGGAGACAGTTTTGTTGTCCGTTCAATCAAGAAATCAAATAAATGGCACAGAGCCTGACAGGAGGATTTGAAATGAAAACATATACAATCACAGTAAATGGTACAGCTTATGATGTAACAGTAGAAGAAGGAACAGGAAGTGCAGCACCTACAGCACCAAAGGCAGCTCCGAAAGCAGCACCAAAAGCAGCTCCAAAAGCAGCTCCGAAGGCAGCAGGTGCAGGTTCCGTTAAAGTAGAAGCTTCCGTACCGGGCAAAGTCCTGAAAATCGAAGCTTCTGTAGGACAGAGCGTAAAAGCAGGTGACAACATTATCATTCTGGAAGCTATGAAGATGGAGATCCCTGTAGTAGCACCTCAGGACGGAACCGTTGCAAGCATTGATGTTGCAGTTGGTGCAGCAGTTGAAAATGGTGATGTTCTGGCAACCATGAACTAAGATATTGGAGGTTGAATTATGTCATACGTAATCGATACGTTGTCCAACCTGCTCCATCAAACGGCGTTTTTTAACCTGACCTGGGGAAACTACCTGATGATCGCAGTTGCCTGTGTATTCCTTTTCCTGGCAATCGCAAAAGGTTTTGAACCGCTGCTTCTGGTTCCGATCGCATTCGGTATGCTTCTGGTTAATATTTACCCGGATATCATGGCATCACCGGAAGAGACATCAAACGGTGTAGGTGGACTTTTACATTATTTCTATTTACTGGATGAGTGGAGTATTCTGCCGTCCCTGATCTTTATGGGTGTCGGTGCGATGACGGACTTTGGTCCGCTGATTGCAAATCCGATCAGTTTCCTGCTTGGTGCAGCAGCACAGCTTGGTATCTATGCAGCTTACTTCCTGGCAATCCTGATGGGATTCAACGGAAAAGCAGCAGCAGCGATCTCCATCATCGGTGGTGCTGACGGCCCGACTTCGATCTTCCTTGCAGGAAAGCTGGGACAGTCCGCACTGATGGGACCGATCGCAGTGGCAGCATATTCTTATATGTCACTGGTGCCGATCATTCAGCCGCCTATCATGAAACTTCTGACCACAGAAAAAGAACGTAAGATCAAAATGCAGCAGCTCCGTCCGGTTTCTAAACTGGAGAAGATCCTGTTCCCGATCATCATCACGATCGTTGTGTGTATGATCCTGCCGACAACAGCTCCGCTGGTTGGTATGCTGATGCTCGGTAACCTGTTCCGCGAGAGCGGTGTTGTAAAACAGCTGACAGAAACTGCTTCAAACGCAATGATGTACATCGTAGTTATCCTGCTTGGTACTTCTGTAGGTGCATCTACAAGTGCAGAAGCATTCCTGAACCTGGATACTCTGAAAATCGTAGCACTTGGTCTGATCGCATTTGCATTCGGTACTGCGGGCGGTGTCCTGTTTGGTAAACTGATGTGCAAGCTCTCAGGCGGCAAGATCAACCCGCTGATCGGTTCCGCAGGTGTGTCTGCCGTACCAATGGCAGCCCGTGTATCTCAGAAAGTCGGTGCAGAGGCAGATCCGACCAACTTCCTGCTGATGCATGCAATGGGACCTAACGTAGCAGGTGTTATCGGTACAGCCGTTGCGGCCGGTACATTCATGGCTATTTTCGGTGTATAAAATGTTATTAACTTAGGAGGATATAGATCATGGCAGATATTGCAAAAAAGCAGAATAATGCAAAAAAACCAGTTGGTATTACAGAAACAATTCTGCGTGACGCACATCAGTCTCTGATTGCAACCCGTATGACAACAGAGCAGATGCTTCCGATCGTAGAAAAAATGGATCAGGTTGGATATCATTCCGTAGAATGCTGGGGAGGTGCAACGTTTGATGCTTCCTTACGTTTCCTGAAAGAAGATCCATGGGAAAGACTTCGTAAATTCCGTGCCGGATTCAAAAACACAAAACTGCAGATGCTGTTCCGTGGACAGAACATCCTGGGATACCGTCCATATGCAGATGATGTGGTAGAATATTTCGTACAGAAATCCATCGCAAACGGTATTGATATCATCCGTATCTTTGACTGTATGAATGACCTGCGTAACCTGCAGACCGCAGTCAAAGCAGCAAACAAAGAAAAAGGACATGCACAGGTAGCACTGTCTTACACCCTGGGTGATGCTTACACCCTGGATTACTGGACAAAGATGGCAAAAGACGTTGAGAACATGGGTGCAGACTCCATCTGTATCAAAGACATGGCAGGTCTTCTGCTTCCGTACAAAGCAACCGAACTGGTAACCGCTCTGAAAAAAGCAGTTAAGATCCCGGTTCAGCTGCATACACACTACACCTCCGGTGTTGCTTCCATGACTTACCTGAAAGCCGTAGAAGCCGGTATCGATGTCATCGATACTGCAATGTCACCGTTCGCACTGGGAACTTCTCAGCCGGCAACCGAAGTTATGGTAGAGACCTTCAAAGGCACACCGTACGATACCGGCCTGGATCAGAAGCTTCTGGCAGAGATCGCTGATTACTTCAGACCGATCCGTGACGATGCACTGGAGAGCGGACTGCTCAATCCGAAGAACATGGGCGTAAACATCAAGACACTGCTGTACCAGGTACCGGGCGGAATGCTTTCCAACCTGACCTCTCAGCTGAAAGAACAGCACGCAGAAGACAAGTTCTACGATGTTCTGGAAGAAGTACCGCGTGTAAGAAAAGACCTCGGTGAGTGCCCTCTGGTTACACCGTCCTCACAGATCGTTGGTACACAGGCTGTATTTAACGTGATCATGGGTGAACGTTACAAGATGGTAACCAAAGAGACAAAAGATGTTCTCGCCGGTAAATACGGTGCAACCGCAAAACCGTTCAACAAAGAAGTTCAGAAGAAGTGCATCGGCGATGCGAAGATCATCACATGCCGTCCGGCAGACCTTCTGGAGCCGGAACTTGGCAAACTGGAGAAAGAAATGGCTCAGTGGAAACAGCAGGATGAAGATGTACTGACCTATGCACTGTTCCCACAGGTAGCTGTAGACTTCTTCAAATACAGAGAAGCACAGCAGACAAAGGTAGACCAGACCGTAGCAGATACTAAAAACGGAGCCTATCCGGTATAAGCGGAGGATCTGATCAAAACTCAGGCAGATGAAACTCTGTTTCTGGAAAAATGCAGAACTCCTCCACAGGAAACGCGAAAGCGTGGAATGTGGGGGAGTTTTTTAGCGTTCAAAAAAATACCAAAAGTCAGAAAAAAATACATATACTTTCAAATAAAAAGTTGTGGCGGAGGTTTTAGAATGTGCAAATGAACGCCATAGAAATGATTTTATAAAATATATAACGCCATGATG
>OGCM01000059.1_pt1 | contig 173800 bp, 163 predicted proteins | sample 1570151 | NCBI WGS metagenome assembly OGCM01 (sample SAMEA4370582, study PRJEB24528) | human gut metagenome
ACACACACACACACACACACACACACACACACACACACACACACACACACACACAGGGCGCCGCCTAATTTCCGCGCGTAATTTACTAATTTATAGACGTTTCACAAAATCAGTTTCATCTTTTTTTGTGCGATTTGTCATGCACATACCTCTCGTATTCAAAAGTAATCGACTGGTTTCGTGCAACCCCCCAGAGTTACTTTTATCCCCGGATTATTTTCAAAACATAAAACTATTAAATATGAATGGAACAACTGAAATAGTAAAGTATAAGAATGGTCGCCTGTTCGCCCTTTTGCTGTTCGTTTGCTCGTTTCTACCCAATGTGCAGGCACAAAACAGCATGGCGGGCAAATCGGTGCAAACCGCCGATAGCATCCGGACGGTTTACTCCGACATCATTTACTTCTCACTGAATAATGGTGATTGGATTGAACAGTCGGAATATAAGAAGGCCGGACGTATGTTGCGCTGGGCATTGTCCGACACCATTACACCGATTACCATCGTCGGATGGACGGACCCCACGGGAACGGAAACATTCAACGAACAATTGTCGTTGCGCCGTGCCCGTACCGTGCGCAACTATTTAGTGAGTAAAGGTGTCACCGCCGGACGCATCAGCATAGAAGGACATGGTGTTGATACACAGGCAGCAAGCAACGATGAGGCACGCCGTGCCGAGATAGCCGGGGTGATTTACCTCTCTGCGAAACCCCTTCCGGCTGAGAAAGAACAGAAGACCGAAGAAATCACTCCGGTCGTTGTGGAAAAAGAGACGGAACCGGTTAGAGAAGAACAGGAAATAAAGGAAGAGATACAGCAAGTGGAGCAACACCTCACCCCGGTACAGCAAGAAGTGAAGTCCGAACCGGAACGGACGGACCAACCGATGCAAACGGACGAATCAGTATCCGCTCCGCACCCCTCATCCCGCTACGTGGCCGTCAAGACCAACCTTGCGGCATGGGCGGGTACGATAATGAACCTTGCCGCCGATGTGCAGGTGAGCGAACATTTCTCTGTAGAATTGCCCGTACTCTGGTGCCCGTGGCACGTCAGCAGTAAACACGCCGTTAAGACCTTTACCATCCAACCGGAAGGCCGCTATTGGCTGGCACGTCCCGGCGAAGGGCATTTCTTCGGCGTACATGCTCACATAGGTTGGTTCAACGTGAAGTGGAACCGCGACCGCTATCAGGATACCTCCCGTCCGCTTCTGGGTGCAGGCATCAGTTACGGTTACTTGCTGCCGCTCGGCGAACACTGGGCGGGCGAGTTTACCCTCGGTGCAGGCTATGCTAATATGAAGTATAACACCTATTATAATATAGGCAACGGCGCACGGATAGATACCCGCACACGGAACTATTGGGGCATCACCCGTGTAGGTATTTCCGTTGTATATCGGTTCAATCTTAAATAATAAACGATATGAAGAAACGATACTATTTGCTATTCTTATTTATCATCCTGCTTATGGGTTGCGTACACGACTACCCGACGATGACAGACGATGGCGAGGAAGGCGTTGACCCTACACTCGTACAAGTAAATACCGAAGTGACACTCGATTTGGAGCTTGTGCCCTTGGAAATTATAACCGATAAAGCCCGCTCGGGAACCACGAAAGCCGCTGCCGATACCTACCGCCGCCGCTTCATCATCGAAGCCCGGCGCGACGGCAAAGTCGCCCAGCGGCAGGTAACGGTGCCCGAAGAAGCGGAAGAAAGCGGAAGCGGCAAAATCACCCTGCCCGTCAACCTGCGCCTGCACGCGTTGGAGTACACGCTGGCAGTCTGGACGGACTACGTGGCGGCAGGTACGGAAGCCGACCTTTATTACAACACGGAGGACTTGCAGCAAGTGTCCTGCACCACGCCCTATACGGGAAACAACCCTTACCGCGATTGCCTCTACGGAACGGCGCCGCTCGACCTGCGCCCGTACCGGGACGAATGGAACGCCAAAGTACAGGTTCAGGTGGATATGGTACGCCCGCTGGCGCAATACAAGATTATCGCCACGGACGTAAAGGACTTCCTACGCAAGATGAAGAAAGAGCGTGGCACAGCCGAAGGTTACAGCGTCACCTTCTCCTACGGCTTTTACGTTCCGCTGGGCTTCAACGTCCTGACGGGCAAACCTGCCAATTCGCAGGCGGGAGTAAGTTTCACCACCCCGCTGACCCTGCCCGCCGACGGCTCGGAAGAATGCACGATAGGCACGGACTACATTTTCGTCAATGGCACGGAATCATTCGTGGTGCTCACCATGGAAGTAAAAGACCCTGCCGGGGAAGTCTTAGCCCGTACCGCCGGACTGGAAGTGCCCTACCGACGGGGACACCTCACCACCGTGCGCGGAGCTTTCCTTACCAACGAAATGAAAGGCGGGGTGGATATAGACACCGGATTTGACGGGGATATAGACTTTGACCTCGACGGTTTAAAATAGAAACGAGTGAATTACCAATAAATTTATAAATTAAAAAACTCTGAGAACAATGAAAAAGTACCGATTTTATCTCTGGTTAATCGCCCTCGCAGGGCTGATAACCTCGTGCAGCCAAGACGAAGCCGACACGCTGACTGCCGGTGAAAGCAACCGCGTGAGCTTCACCGCCTCGCTGCCTGCCGACTTTGCACAACCCGGAACACGGGCACTGCCAACGCCCCCCAATGACTATGCTGGCAACTCCTATAAGTTGCGCTGCATACTCGAAGTATGGAGCAAGGATTTAAGCACACTGATTGTCCGCAAGGAAGAAGTCCCCACTACAGGAGATACCGACATCAAGTTTGAGTTCGAGCTGGCGAACCCAGCCGATTACAAGGCTTTGTTCTGGGCGGATTATATTACGCCAACTGCAAATGAAACGTCGCAGACCACCCCGAACAGTTACACACATTATCGGGATAACTGCTATACAACGAATGGAACTGACGGGCTGAAAGCCGTAGAAATATCAAATTACCCAACTGACCCTCTAATACGGGACGCTTTCTTTGCCTGCAAGGATTTCACGAAAGGAGTAGGGGCGCTGACCGATTTCAAAGCTACCCTTGTCCGTCCGTTTGCCAAACTGACCATTGCAGAAAAGAATGCAACGAACTTCGGCTACTGCAAAGGAGTATATGTTACCCACGATATTCCCAAGACGCTGAATGTAGCCACGGGAGCCGTTTCGGGAACATTTACCATAACAAGTCTGGGTTATTCTAAGTCTGATGTTGGCGGTTTTGGCAACGAGGTCACCATCAATGGCAAAGCGTGCAAAACTCTCCTCTTCACCTATATCTTTGCAGGAGATGACGACACGGCGGGAGAAATCGCGCTCGAATTCACGCCCGCCGACGGCAGCGGCAAAACGCTGAAATCCGTCACCATCCCCGCCGGAATACCCCTGAAACGCAACTACTGCACCAATGCCGCCGGAAGCCTTATCACCGAGGCGGTGACTCCTTCGTCCAATACGGTAATGACGGTGGATATCACGGATAAGTGGGAGACGCCGGATAGTGAGTACGACATTCCCAACACCGTTTGGGACGGCACCACCACCTCCCAGCCCGCAGGCTACAACGCCTTCACTCCCGGAGAGGTGGACATCACCACCGCCGCCGAGCTGGCATGGCTGGCACAGCAACGTGAAACATTTGAAGGCTACACATTCAGGCTCACTGCCGACATCGACCTCAACGACTACGAATGGACGCCCATCGGTTCCAACAGGACTTTCCATGGAACCTTCGACGGACAGGGTTACACCGTGAGCAACCTACAGTGCACCACCTCGTCGAAGGCCGGATTGTTTGCGGAAATCAGTGGTGCTACCGTGAAGGATGTCACCGTCAGCGGCACCGTCAGCTTCACCGCCAGTGAAGTCTGCAAGCTGGGCGGCATTGTCGCGTATGTAACAGACAACAACACCATCACGGGTTGCACCAACCACTGTACCATCACCGCTACGGGGGATGACAATCAGTGTCACGTCGGCGGCATTGCCGGGTACGTGGCTAATCTAAGCGCCAACAGCAACTCCACAATCAGCAACAACACGAACACCGGAACCTTGGTTACCAACGGATATATTTCTTCCTCCGTCGGCGGCATCATTGGAACTGCCACAGCAACACAATCCAGTAGCATCACCCTCACCAGAAACAACTACTCCAACGGCACCCCGTCGGACGTCTGCATCGGGGATTGCTATATGTACAACGGCACCATCACCATTGACGGAACCGGGGCCACGATCAATAAACCGTTCCCCGTCCCGCAGCCATGACGCAGCGAAGTTTAATTGAAGAGGGGTAAAACGGCAGGCACGGACGGACTCAACCGGGGAAGTCCGTGCCCCTCCGTCTGGCCGCCTTTCAAACTCACTGTAAATTCAATTCAAACAGCTATTCGGGCAGTTTGCGTAAATGTCCGGGTGTAGTCGGCAGCACTTCCCCGTTTCGCAGCGGGGGATAGCGCAAAAGCGAGAGATTCAACTAATTTATTAATCACAACAGCAAGACAGAAAGATACGCCATGACTGAGAATGAAACAATACCGGGAGCATTCAAAGCCCTCATAACAGGCTACGGCATCATAGGGCTCGACTATGCCTATATCCCTGCGACATCTGTTCCTGAATTATCGTTGAAAGGCGACAAACCCTTCACGATCTTCACTACGATTTGTTTCAAAAATACACAGAACGGATCGATTCTCGAACAGAAGGATATGTTTCAGATGGGCATCATGGATGGATTGCTCTACGTTGCAGCAATAGATTGGTGTGTCATTAAGTTCTCGGAATATAAGGTAGCTGAGTTTGTCACCGACCATTGGTATTCCATTGCCATAGTCTATGACGGCAAAATCTTGTCCGCATGGTTGGAAGGGGAAAAGAAAGATTCTTTCAAATGCAAAGCACCCTACAAAGGAAAGGCGGAAAAGGAACTATGTATCGGAAAGCGACTGGATGCGTATTTTAAGAACTTTCTCATTTTCGACCGGGCATTGTTCGGTAATGAAATCAGCAGCCTGACTTCCGGTGAAGAAACATTGCAGAAAGAAAGCCTCGTCTGGTTCGATTTCAGCAAATACGGAAGAAAGAGCCAAAGTCCGAACGGGATAAAAATAACAATGAAATACTTGGGCCGCATCGTCATAGTCTATCCAAGCAGGCAATTCCGTTTCACGATAGACCGTAGGTATCAGAACATAGAACAAATGCTCAACGAGCTGTTTGAAACTTCAAAAACCGTCAATTTTACCGGTCGCATTGGCTACAAACCCGAAGCAGGTACTCACCATTTAGCAGGACGGGTATCCCTCGGCACATCCAAACCGATAATGTGCGAAGTCGAAGGGGAAATCGTCACTGTCTGGGAAAGCATAGACATTGCCCAAACCAATCTATAATTCAAAAGCATTGAATCATGGAGTACCCGAACAGACATAACCCCCCGTTTTGCGATGAGAATCCGATTGACTGCCACTTTGAAGTGAAAAGCCACCCGGCAGGTGAAACGGTTCGTAATGACGACACGAATATCAACTATCTGATATTTTGCCGCAGTGGGCACGCACGGATCAGCAGCACGCTGTTCCATGATGAAATCCTGTGCGCCGGTGAAGTGATATTCGTTCCCCGTGGGAGTGAGTGCAACGGCGTCGCCCTTAGCGACGTCACGCTGCTGGTGCATAAGTTCAACAACACGGTCTGCCAGCATGAAAAGTGCATACTTGCCTACCTGTATTCGCACCGGCACGTCCGGTCTAAAATCTATTGCTGCAAGTTGACCGTCCCGGAATCCCTGCAAATCCTTATAAGCGGTATCATCTCCTATCTCACGGACGAAACGCACGATAACGATCTGTGGAAGCTGAAACACAAGGAACTGATATGGGGCTTCACCCGTTATTACGAACCGGAAGAATTGCAGTCTTTCTTCCATCCGATGACGGACGAGCAAGTGCCGTTCCGAAACCTTGTGCTGACACACTACCGCAAAGCCAACAATACGGAGGAATTAGCGAAGCTTTGCGGTTATGGGGTGCATACATTCCGAAGGATATTCAAAAACGAGTTTGGTGTGCCCGTTTACCATTGGCTGATTCAAAAGCGGGCGGAACACATTAAGTACCGCCTGTCAATGTCATATATTCCTCTTTTGGACATTATCGACGAGTTCAATTTCTCTTCCGCACAGCATTTCAACAGCTTCTGCAAACAATATCTGGGCGATACGCCGGGCAATCTCAGAAAAGATAGTTCCACCTCTTAGGAATAGGAAATGAAACATTCATGGTCATTTTCTGTTAGTATATGATAAATTTACATGATAAGCTATCGCATTGATATTCGTAACTTTGCGCCTGAAATCAAAGAGAATGTTTAATGCAGATAAAATGTGAAGAAATGATACGGGAGGTGGATAACCGGATAGCTGCCATCGACCTGAACGGAAATCATATTATCAGGGATTGTAAGACAATGCTTATTTTCCTGAAAGAAAAGCTGACCGAATTGAAAGTGTTTGTCCAATCCGAACCTTTCGGGTGCGATACCGAAGAAATCGCTTTTTTCAAACAGTACAAGCCCCGGATTCTGGGGCCATTATTTTATTTTCACCATATATTGCGTATCGAAAGCCAACGTCCTCCGGGCGAAGAAGAGCTGGACGATTATTACGAAAAGCAACAGGAGGAACAGAAACTGTTCTTTGACCGCCATGTGGCGTTTTTCCAATATTACCGTAGCGGAGCCACTTATCTGGACAACTATTATTTCCTGCGTGGAAGACAGGGAAACGTGATTGATGTGGACGTGTGCCATCTGGACGACGAAACGGAGTTCGGCACGGGATATGACCGCCTTGTCGCCCGCATCATGGCAATGGAAATGTTGTACGCTTTCCTTTCCGTAAAGCGTACCAATTTGCGGAACGAAGGTGAAGAAATGTCCGCCGAATTGTTGAAGGTCAAAGGCTCCTACCAATGGACAGGGAGTGCCATTGAATTGGTGGAAATGGTGTACGGGCTCAGTGAAATGGGCAGTATCAACAACGGGGAAACCCCGATACATGAGTTAGCCGCCTTTGTGGGAACACTGCTGAACATCGACATCCGTGATTGTTACAGTGCCTATACGGATATGAAGCGGCGCAAGAGCGAAAGCCGTACCTATTTTCTGGATAAGATGCGGGAACGGCTGAACAAACGGATGGAGCAGGACGATGAAAAGGAACGGAAGCGGAAATAACATCCATATAGCAATAACGGCAGTAACCCCAAAAGTTACTGCCGTTGCTGTTTCTATACATTATTATATATAGGGAATGGAATTACCCTTTCTGCTGCAACAGATGCGAGAGTTCCGGATCGTTAGCTATGCGCTGCAATTCATCCGAAACGATCTGCTTCACCTCCGCTTTGATGCGGTTGTAGTTCTCCTGTATCTGCTCCTTCATCCGGTCGTTACCGTCCGCATCGGTAAAATCGGTGATAACAGGGATTTTCTTGTAAGCCGCTTCTTCCTGCTTCACTTTTGCAGAATCCACCATAATTTCGCAATGAAATATTTTCTGTTCGATACGTTCATCGAAAGTATCCGCTACGGAGCCGACGAACATACCTTGTGTCAGTCCCGAAATCTTGCTCGCCGGAATAAGGCTATCCATTTGCGTATTGATAGAAGTGGACTTGTCGTTGCGGTTGATAGTGATACTTTGCCGCTTCTGCAATATCTTTCCGAAGCGTTCGGAAAGGTTCTTGGCTGTTTCGCCTACAACTTGACCGGAGAAGATATTACCAACCGTATTCATCACTACTTTGGCTTCCTTGTCGCCATAGTCGCGCACCAACTGTGAGAAGTCCTGAAAGCCTAAACAGACCGCTACCTTATTGGAACGGGCGGTAGCGATAAGATTGTCTAAGCCTTTGAAATAAATGGTAGGCAACTCGTCGATAATAACCGATGATTTGAGCATCCCTTTTTTGTTAATGAGCTTGATAATACGGCTGTTATATAAACCTAACGCTGCACCGTAAATGGAAATTCTGTCGGGATTGTTACCCACGCAAAGGATTTTCGGCTCTTCGGGATTGTTAATATCAAGCGTAAATTCACTGTCAGACATCACCCAATAAAGTTGCGGTGAAATCATCCTCGAAAGCGGGATTTTGGCAGATGCAATCTGCCCTTGCAACTGCTCGGCAGCTCCGCCGAGCCATGCGTCCATGAACGGAGAAAGGTAGTTTTCCAACTCCGGATATGAGGTCAGAATAGGAAAAATATCCTCGTACCGTCGGTTCAACAGTTCGATGGCATGGGGGAATGTACAGAACTTTCCACCTTCGTAAATGCGCAAGAACCAAATGATGGCGGCAAACAGAATGATAGGACTTTCTACAAAAAAGTCGCCCTGCTTCTGCACCCAGCTCTTGTTCAAATTAAGCATAATCGTGTAAGCACTTTCGTAGGCATCCGTTATATCCTCCATAAAGTCGGGATGTATGGGGTTGCAACGGTGCGAACGGCGTGGATCGTCGAAATTGAGAACATAAAACTTCGGCTTCACTTTGTAGCCACCCTGATGGTTCAGCAAGTGGTTATAGGCTATCGTGGAGAGGTCAGGGAATTTGAAGTCGTAAATGTATTGAGTATATCCTTTCTCAATTTGCTGTTTTATAAATTGATTTACGACGGCGTAGCTCTTGCCGCTCCCCGGTGTTCCAAGCACGATGCACGCTCTCTGAGGTAAAAGAATGTTAATAAATCCTTTGTTCCATTTCTTTTTATAATAAAAACGCATGGGCAGATTCACGGAATACTCGTTTTCAAGCAACCGTGTTTCCTGCATGAACGATTCGTTTTCGTTATTGAACACGTCATCCATGAGGTTGTTCTTCAATAGGCGGCTTATGTAAAGCCCCGACATCAGGAGGCAGATATAGCCGACCGCCATCGTGAAAATATAGATAGCGGTATTCGCCTCCACGCCCAACGGCAGCGACAATATCCACCAATTCAGGAAAAAGAACACAAATCCCACACCCATGAACGTCCAGATTTTCGTCCATGTGATTTTTTCCTCTTTCACGCCCGACGTGCCCAAACAGGACAGTCCGAGCAACAGGACGGTGAACAGTTTGGTGTAGATGATACAGCCGAACAGCCCCGCCGTGCGGTGGAAGTTCATCAGGATTTTATCCACTACTCCTATATTCACTCCCCATAAGCGGATAGCCTCGTAACAATACCAATAGATATTGATTACCACAAATAATATACTCACGGCACGCAGAAAATCCATGATTTTCGCCAATGCCCTCAAATCGTCTTCTTGTTGTGACATATTGATTTTACTTTTAAATTCTACAATTAAATACCTCTTCCTTTTCTCTTTTTCTTCTTCCGCTGCATCTTCCGGCGGAACGCCTCTTCCTCCGGATCAGTGCCGGGTACGATGGACAGGTCGAACATACCTCCGGTTACAGAATCCTCTTCGGGTTCATGGACTTGCTTCGTGAACGGCACGAACGGTTCCCGTTCTCCGGTGTGTTGCTGCGGATCGGTAGTACCTATTCCCGTCGGTATAGGACTGCTTGCTGCAACCACCCATTCCTGCAAAGCATTTGCAGAGAGTTCCTTGCCCATGCGTGAACCGTTCAGCACGCAGTTCGTGTTGTGGTCGATGAAGGTCGCACCGTAAATCCTGCCCGTATCGGTTTCCCTGAGTACGGTGTCGATGCCTTTGGACTTCAATAGCCGTACAAGTTCATCCTTACCGGATGCTTGCCGAATGGTGGCGAGAATAACAGCCTTTGTCCGCCCGGTAAGTTCCTTGTCCTTTATCTCTTTTCGGGAGGCGGCACACCGATTATCAAAAGCTTCATATCCGGCGTACTTCCCGAAGCGGGAGGCTTTTAGCGGATTGCCGGTCTTTACGCCTGCATCGTCGGTCGCCGAATAGACAAAACCCCTATATTCCCTGCCGTGTACCTCGCCTCGTGCTTCCTCTACAGTGATATTGTAGAGGGATAGCAAAGCACGGTATTCACCGAGCGATTGGAAACGGTAGGTTTCCGAGAGGGCTTTCAGGACGTTTCCGACTTGCCGCTTTACATTCCCTCCGGATGCGTCCACCTTGCGGAGTGCCCCTTGTTCCAATCGCTGTTTGCTGTTTCCCGACGGATACAACCCGTACTTCTTTTCCAGTGCGTTGGTCGCCCGTTTGCTCCGTCGGTGGAGGTAACTGTCGTTCAGTTTTTTTCCTCTTTCATCAACGTTCAGCGTGACGATATGCAGGTGGTGGCGGTCGATGTCCTCGTGCTTAAACACGACGTATGGCTGGTTCCCGTAACCAATCTTTTCCAGATATTCCTGCGCCATGTTCATCAACTCCGCATCGTTCGGCTTGTCATCCGGATGCGGGTTGAGGGAGATATGGGCTATCGGATTCTCACACCGTACCTGCTCCGGCATATAGCGTTTGAAGTCTTCCATGCAGCGGGCAATATCCAGTTTCCCGTCGCCCGTATCAAACACTTTATGGGTGGCAAGCAGCTTCCCTTCGCCCTCGTTTACCTTTTGACCGTTATAGGACAATGCCCCATACAATGAGTTTCCTATGTTAATTTTGGCAACCATTGCTGTTGAAATTCATTGGTAAGGGCAATAATCCGGCGGCTCAGTTCGATGAGTTCTATCGTCTGCTTTTCCAACCGGAAGAGCAACGCCATCGCTTTTTTCTCGGAATAATGGCTTTTCAGTTCCCTTACCGTCTGGTTGTAATTGACACCGATAGCTCTGTATTGTGCGTGCAGGGCGGACAGTTTCGTGTAGTAATCGACAAGTGTCTTATCTATTTTGAGCACCCTGAACTCCGCCCCGAACACACGGGATTTGATAAAAACCGCTTTCGCGTACACGCCCGATTGCTCGTACAGGGTGAGGAAACGGGCAAATTCCTCACTGTTGAAACGCACCATAATACAATGTGTCGCCTTGTCGGGCTTCGGAGGTTTGCCTCCGGTCTTGTTCTTTTCCTTTTTCATTTCTGTGGATTTTAGTGGTATCACGACAAAAGCCACTGTTTCACGCCTACGGCAGGTATGAGAAAGGATTTTCCGACTTCGGAGGAAAATCCCAGCCCTCTGCAAGAGCAAGGCTTTCGGGAGTAACCCGAAAGGTATCGAGTTACTCGATATACAAGAAGTGTAAAAGGAGAAAGAGAGAAAAAACAGGGTAATTAATTGACTGATAGAAATGTATGTCTTTTAGTGTCTTTGGATGCCGAGTAGCGAAATAGCAGGAAAAAGCGGATTAAAGCAGACTTTCCGTTTCTAAACCGTTACCCATTAAAAGAGGCGAAAAATACGGCAAACTGATGACGTTGAACGTCTGGTTATAGCGTTGTTTGTCTGTGGTTTACATTGTTCGGATAACTCACAAAGAAAGTAATTTTACGAACTAAAAATGTGAGCGTAATGAACAACGAACTAAAGGTGTCCTTCTATCTCAAACGAGAGGGGAACACGGAGAGAATAGAAACAAATCCCGATGCCATTTACCCGATTGTCGGGAAAATCATCATCGGCAACACCATCGCACAATTCGGCTCAAAGTTAAAAATCGAAGAGCGGCTTTGGAGTGTAAAATCAGGTCGGGCAATGGGCAAAAGCCATGTTGCCGTTGAACTCAACAGAGAGATTAATAAAATTAATCTCTCCATACATGCGCACTACAAGGACATTCTAAAGCGAACCGGAAAAGTAACCGCTATCGAAGTGAAGAACGCCTTTCAAGGAATTGCCACTGCACAAAAAACACTGCTTGTCCTGTTCGGTGAAATGATGGAAAATTTCAAAGGGAGAATAGGCATCGACAGGGCACAATCCACCTACAAGCAGTATGAAGTCCTTTATAAACAGCTTAAACAATTCCTTCGGGAAGAATACCATATAGAGGATATTCCCCTTGCCGAGTTAGATTTGCCTTTCATTGAAGCATTGAATTTCTTTTTCCGTGTAAAACGCAAGATGAAGCCGAGAACCGTTAAGGCTCGGATTGTCTTGCTAAATAAAGTAATACGTTTGGCATTGCATCGAAGAATCATCACCCGTCCACCTTTTGACGGGTTTGAATTGGAAAAGACGGAACTTAAAAACAAGTCGCTCACCAATGACGAACTGGACTTGTTAATGAAAACTCCCCTTAAATCAGGCACGCAACGGTTTATCCGTGATATGTTCCTGTTTTCAACCTTTACCGGCTTGGCTTATGCAGACGTGCATAAACTCTCTTGGAAAGATATTATCACCGAAGATGACGGTAGTTTGTGGATTTCAGCCAACAGGCAAAAATCGCATACGGAGTTTAATGTAAAACTATTGAATATTCCTATCCGAATCATGGAGTATTACAAGGGGCTTGCTCCCGATGGAAAAGTATTTCCCCACATGAGTTTAGGACAGGTGAATGTCGGTTTAAAACGAATTGCAAGAAACTGCGGTATCAACCGGAAATTATCCTACCATATGGCGAGATATACGTTCGCTTCTCAAATCTGCCTTTCACAAGGTGTTCCGATTGAGAGTGTCAGCCGGATGTTAGGGCATAAGCATATTGAAACAACCCAACGCTACGCACGTCTTAACAATGAGAAGATAGGCAACGATATGCAGCAATTATCTGCACGTCTTGCCACTAAATTCAACTTTTAACAATCCAAAATACAGATATTATGCAAAGCAATAGAAGCACTTTCGCTATACTCTTTTACCTGAATACCAGCAAAAAGAAAAAATCAGGTAATTGCCCTGTCATGGGGCGTATCAGCGTGGACGGAAAAAGCTCGGCTTTCAGTACGGGCTTAGAGTTATCTCCCGAAAAATGGGATGCCAAACAGGGAATAGCCATAGGCAAATCAAAGAAAGAAACAAATATCAACAAGCAGATAGAAAACTATCGGGCTGAACTTGTCCGCCACTATAAAACCTTACTGGAAAACAAAAGCTACATTACGGCTGAAATCCTGAAAAACGCTATCAAAGGAATTGGAATTAAACAAAACAGCTTAATACAGGAGTTTGCAGCCTTAGTTGAAGAAAAGCGGCAGTCTGTCGGCATTTTGATAGTAAAAACCACCTATACACATCTTTATCGTGCTTATCAGCATTTGAAAGAGTTTTTGGGGTACAAATACGGGGTAGCGGATATTCCGTTTACCCAAATTGATTTTGATTTTATAGAATCGTATGTTTACTATCTAAAAGTCAATTTACAATTAAGCGCAAGCACAACCAACAATACCATAAAACCATTGCGCAAGGTTGTAATGAGAGCCTTAAACAAAGGTTTGATGCATCAAGACCCGTTCTTTGGCTATCGTCCCCAGCGGATAACCATTACACGGAAATGGCTATCTATGGATGAGATAGAACGGTTGATGCAAACAGATATGAAACATGAGAGTGCTAATTTTATCCGTGATATGTTTTTATTCTCGACATTCACGGGGCTTGCTTACGTGGATTTAAAGAACTTACGGCATGATAATATTGTATGGCAAAAAGATGGCAAACAATGGATTGTCTTAAATCGTCAAAAGACCGGAACAACTTCGTACATTCCCCTACTTGATATTCCATTGCGTCTTATTGAGAAATACCGGAATACGGCTTTTGCCGGGCTTGATGGAAAGCTCTTCAGGCTATGCACAATAGAAAATGCTGATATTCAGTTGAAAAAGATAGCCAAAGCAGCCAATATTGACAAACGTTTGACCTATCATATGGCAAGACACAGCTATGCAACCCTTTGTCTTTCAATGGGTATTCCAATAGAAACGATTAGCCAGACATTGGGACATCGAAGTATTTCCACTACTCAAATATATGCGGAAATAACCCGTACCAAAATCAATGAGGATATGACAAACTTAGCGAAACGGATTGAGAGTAAATATCAGTTGATTGATAGAGCTAAGCCTATTGACTAAAACAATAATATTATTTTCTTCTTTATCTGCCAATTAATTTATAACTTTGTAATTTACTCAAGCTAAATATGATAAGCATTAGATATGGATAGCTTAACAACAATTCAAGAAAAACATACAGCAGGTGATAAAGTCGTAGCATTTGACTATCAATTTTATTACTTCATGTGCTTGGTATTAGACCTAAGGCATGGGGATAAAGTAGGGTTCGAAGTTAAAGATGATGTACACATTGACCTAAAAGACGGTACTACAATTCTGTTTCAGGCAAAACATACTGTATCGACTAAAGCAGATGGGACACCTGAAAATCTAGCAACATTAGACGTTGACTTGTGGAAAACCCTAAATATTTGGGTTGATATGGTAAAAGCAGATCAGTCCATTTTACAAAATCATTGTTTTTATTTGGTAACAAACAAGGGTGAAGGCAATAATGAATTTATTGCATCGCATATACTTTTTAAAACAGACAATGACGTTGATAAGGTAATTAACCTGTTAAAAGACCTCAAAGATAAAACACAAAACAACGAAATAAAGTCCTGTATTAAGAATGTTTTGTCTATAGGGAAGAAAAAGACAAAACTATTCTTTTCAAAACTCTATATTGAAACGAGTATTGATGATATTATTGACAGAGTAAAAAACAAAATATACGAACACTGTCATCAAAAAGATTTAATTGATGCTGTCTTTGAATCACTCTCATCAAATATGAATATGGCTAAATATCTTGATATAAAGGATAGAGAAAAGTTTGAAATTACCTTTGAGGATTTCAACAACAAATTTGGAAAATGCTTTCGGGTAGCCTTTGAAAAGAAGCCATTGCCTAAAAGAACCTATCCAATAAATTTGCCTGACAATTTGGAGGAGCAAACGTTTGTAAAACAATTACTTGATATAGGGGAAATAACTTCGGGGGATTCCCAAATCATTGAATATACCACGCAAATGCTTCAAGCTATGAATCATTTAGCCGATTGGACAGAAAAGAATCTTATCCTACCAACTGAAATGGATGAATTTCAAAAAGAGGCTATCCTTAAATGGCGAAATGAATTTAAGGCTAAATACCGACAAATAAAGCGGCAAATCAGTTCTGGAAGCTCTATTGAAGATTTGGAAATGGATATTCAAAATTTGGGAGTTCAATTGATAGATTTTTTGAGAAAAGAAAATCTTGCTATTGCAGAAGATACACTGGGGATAGAATTAAGTAATGGGCATTATTATGCATTATCCGATAAGCCTGAAATAGGTTGGCATTATGATTGGGAACAAAAATACAAGCCAGTATGAAGGAAATTTATTACACATATAACAATGAAGCTATAGCAAGCTGTGTGTTTTTAGAGCTTTTGCAAAAAGTGGGAGTAATTGACATTGCTCGTTCATGTTTAATACTGCCTTTTCTATTGGATGATAGAACAGTGAAGTATTTTCAAAAATTATCAAATAAAGAAAAGATTAGTTTGGAATACATGATTAAAGAACAGCCAAAGTTATTCACATCATTTAATAAAAGATATTTATCATTATTACCGATCACGATAAACTCTTTACTCCTATTGAATAAAAATAATCAAATAGGACTTACATCATCTGAAATTTCTGCTAAAAGTGATTTTCTATATGGTGAAACAGATATGGGTAATAGATTTAATGAGATTAAAAAAGCTCTACCCTTTTTTATACGAATGATTGAGGACTATTCAACGATTCAACTTTATCGAATTTTAAAGATACAATTATGAAGTTTATTATACATGAAGTTAAACTTTGGTTTAAAGGCGAAAACACCCTTTCCAAGAGTTACAAGTTATTACCCAATAAGATTAATGTAGTTACGGGTGATGCCACAACTGGCAAAACAAGTTTTTGGAGTATCATTGACTATTGCCTAATAGCTGGCAAAACTAATATTGTCAATACTATTAATGAAAAAGTGTCATGGTATGGTATCCAATTTACTATAAACGGGAAGGAAATATCAATTGCAAGAAAAGCAACCCAAAAGGATGTTGCTTCGTCCGAAGTTTGTTTCAACTATGGAACATTACCCGCTCAACCACAGGAAAATATTCAAATAGCAGAAATAAAATCGATACTAGATAAAGAGTTCGGTATAACTGACAATCTAAGATTTCCCTATGGGAAAGATTTAGGAAAAACATCCTTTAATTTGTCTTATCGGCATTTTTTGTTGTTCAATTCTTTGACAGAGGATATTATAGGAACCTCCAAAACATATTTTGACACTACGTTTTATGGCAAAGAAGAATATGATAAAGCATTGAATCATATCTTCGATATGGTAATCGGGGTTAACGATATGGAGAATACCAAAGCCAAAGAAAGAATTAAGCAAATTGACAGTGAAATAAAGCGGATACAGTCCCTTGAAACTCAAAAAGGACGGGCAGAAAAGAAATTTGCAAGTGATATTTTCTATCTCATTGAGAAACTAAGAGAAAAGGGGCTTGTTGATTATTCATTGCCAATAGCATCTTTGGAAGATGCGAACTTTATTATTAATGAAGTTATTACGAATACCCAAAAGACGGCGAATAATTCACAACTTTTTGCGGAAATTGATAGCCTGAACAAGCGCAGGTTAGATATAAAAGCCCAACTGACAGCAATTGAAAAGTACAGAAAAGAGTATGATGCATACAAAAGGGGGTTGAATAAAAGTGCAGACAGCTTAAAACCTATAGAATTTTTGTCAAAAAATCTATCAGACCAACTTCTAGAATCATATGAAACAAAAATTTTCATTGATTCGTTAGAAGATTCGTTGAAAACAATCCAAAATAATCTTTCAAAGAAAGCAGTTGAACCATTGCGAGTGACGGGAGATGCAAAAGCATTACAGGAAGAATTAAACAACGTTGAAAAAAGAATCAGTCAATTAAATCTGATACAAAAGAATTATCGTGCCGAAGGTGAAAAATTTATCATTATAGGAGAGATAAAAAATGCCTACGAACAAATATTGAAAAGGGATAAAATTAAACCAATTGATACTGTTCGATTAAATCAATTAAATGGAGAAAAATCCAATCTGGAAAATAACCTCAAAGATATTGAGCAAGTTAAATTTACAATGAAAAACTCTCTGAATCAATGTATCCAGAGAAATTACAATCAATTGAGTTCTTTGCCCGCGTATAAAAACAGTCAAACTCAGTTCAATGATTCCGAAATGATTCTGCAATTAGTACCAAAAGGACAACTATTCCCACTTGAAAATGTAGGAAGTAAATCGAACTATATGTTTATGCATCTCTGTTTCTATTTAGGATTACATGAGCATATGATTAATGTAGGTCAAATACATGTACCTCAATTTTTATTTATTGACCAACCAAGTATTCCCTACTATACAGGCACAAGTAATGAAAAAATAGGCAATGATGATAAAACAAAATTGCTTGATGCTTTTTCATTGCTTAATTCGTTTATCAGTTATATCACTACGGAGAAAAAAGATTCTTTTCAAATATTTATGGTAGAACATGCTCCTAAAGAATATTGGACTGAAAACAACTTAACCAACTTTTATACAGTGGATGAATTTATCAATGGAAAAGGATTAATCCCAAGCGATATTTATAATGAGTAATATGCATAACCTAATTTTAGGCGAACTTGACAAACTTGTTGTTCACTATGTTGGTAACAAAACAAATGGCGATGGTGTTCGGTTTTCCAATGTTCTAACACAGTTTGAGAATATAGAAGGGTATATTAAGCAATTAATAAGTAACAATTTTAAATTAGACGAATTGTATTGTTTTTACTTCCTTCCAATACTGGAACTTAATCCGATGTTTCAGTTTGTTAGTTCAATTTTTGAGGACAAAGACACATTTATTGAACAATCACAAAACAGCGCTCGATACCTTTATGATAAAAGTATCCATCCGCAAGTAAAAGGTGGGGAATTGTGTTTTTCATATTTCAAAAACTGCGAATTGAATGGTGAAGTTGTTGATTGTATCTGTATATTCAAATCAGAAAATAAGGAAACGGTATTGAAGGTCTCCCCTTTAATCGAAGGATTTGAATTGAAAGATGAAAAAGGAATAAACACTAACAAAATAGATAAAGGTTGTCTGGTCTTTAATACGAAAAAAGAGAATGGGTACATTGTTTCTTTAGTAGACAATATAAACAAAACATCAGAAGCACAATATTGGAAAGATGAATTTCTGAAAACACAACCTGTAAATGACGAATATCATCAGACAAAAGAGTTTCTGAATATAGCCAAAAACTTTGTAACAAAAGAACTATCAGACAATCTTGATGTCAGCAAGGCTGATAAGATAGACCTATTAAATAGGTCGGTTGAATATTTCAAAAAACGTGAAACATTTAATAAAAACGAATTTGAGCAAGAAGTATTTCAGAATAATGATTTGATAGATTCTTTTAGAAGGTTTGACGAAACTTTCCGAAAAGATAATGAAATAGATTTATCCGATAATTTTGAAATTTCATCTCAGGCTGTAAAAAAACAAGCACGTGTATTCAAGAGCGTTCTAAAACTGGATAAAAATTTCGACATTTATATACATGGTAATAGAGATTTAATTGAACGAGGGGTTGAAAAGGATGGTCGTAAATATTATAAGATTTATTATCAAGAAGAAAATTAAAAAAAATCCTGATTTGAAATATTATCAAATCAGGTCTTTTCTATTATCGGCTATCATTTAACATCTTCAACACGTCTGATTCTCGATACAGAATCTTCCCTTATAATTTGATAAACTGAATTTTTCCCGTGTCCCTCCAGTTTTGGAGAGTACGGGAAGAAATATGCAAGAGTTGGCAAACTTCTCGGTTCGTGAGATACTTTTCGCCATTGAGGTGCAGAGCTCAATTTTGAAAGTCTTGTTGAATAGCAGCTGATAGTTCATCCAAAGCCATAAAGAACGAAATAATTTACAAGGATTTATTATCAAATATATCCATGATTCATTGATTTTTAGTTCCTCATATAATCACCCAGTGTGGCAATAGTTAGTATATCCAATCTTGGATTATAGGAAATTGATGTTCGTTTTCCATTGAAGCATATAAAATATCCGTCCTCGTCCTCCTGAATCTCATACGTTGATGGACTTGCCTGCTTGGTGTTTTCATTCATATAGATGATACTTAACTGGTAGTTCTCACTGTTCCGATGAATCATCACAGTGGGATTCAGGTTAATACTCTCCCAATTCCCGACCAATATATCTAAATCAAAAAGTTCTCTTTCCATAGTTGTTATTTCTTAATTTGTTGCTGATTGATAAACTGTTCAATATCGGTAGTTTTATAATAACACTTACGTCCGATTTGAGAATAGGGTAAAACTCCGGTGTCTCGGTAGGTTTGCAGAGTAAGGGATGAGATTTTAAGCAGTTCGCAAACCAGCTTATTATCTAACCAGTTTTCATTACTTCGGTTCTGTCCGCAAAGTACATTTACCTGTTTGGCAAAATCCTCAAACCTCTGCATCATCTGTTCAAAGGTTCGTTTTTCAATGGCTACAATTTCCATATTGATGTTGTTTTAGATTGTTATAAACTCCTATTATTGCAATGATTTGCTGTAAAGAAAGAGATAAAAAGCACTGGCTTCGGAAACTGTGTATGCAGTGGACTGAACTGGCTGCTGTTGGCTTTATCGCATACCCCAACAACGTATTTTTTTCCTTTTTTCTCTGATAAGCATTACTCATATGGAGAGAATAAATAAGGCAACACTTTTTGGAAATTTACTCTTTTGAGGAACGAAAAAGGAAGAAATTTTCAAAAACCGCTTGCGGCTCGGTGTTGCCGTTTTATTCTTGGAATATACCTTTGTGTTCAGATAAAGAAAGGATTAATCAAGATTATTCCATTGGAAAATAAGATATTAGATTGGTTACTGCTATTGCGTAATTCTCACCATCTATGCAGTAAAAGCCTAATTTCTTGGCAAAAGTACTGCTTTTGATGTTGGCACACTCAATGCCAATATAGTTAAAGCCATATTTTTGGGCTATTCCTATCAAAAATCGGATAAAGTGCGTTCCGTGCCCTATCCGTTCTTTGCTAAAACTCAATCGGGCAATAATCAGGCAATTAGGTGGAAAACAGCTTTCAACCTTTCTAATACGCAAATACAAATCTACCCGGCTGTTTCTTCGGGTAACTATTATCTTATCCACTGTCAGCCATACAAGCGATTTGCGATACTTAAAACGCTCCATTAGGTAGCGGTCTATTTCGGCTCTTAGTTCTTCATATTCAGTCATCGTCTAATTCCTTTCTTCTTTTTCTTCTTGCGTTTCTGTGCCCGTAATTCTTCCGCTAATGTCGCTTCGTGGTTACTGCCATCTCCCAATGAAAAGGCAGATAGCAGAGAATCTCTATTTCTGTTATCTGATTGAGTGAAAGCGTGTTTTTCATTTTGTTTGCTATCAATATTGCAAGAAATCATGTTTTCTTTTTCACTGGATTGTAATATTTCTTTTTTATTTTCGCCAGTAAAGTCTTGTTTCTGTAATTCAAGTTGTTCGGAAATAAAACCGTTCTTCATGGTGTTGTAATAGTCAAACGATTCCGATTGTTGGCGGTCGTAGCCAAACAATTTATCAAAGCCCTGTTCCGCTTGTTGGAACAGGTTCACACGGTCAAAACCACCTTTGACTACTCCGTTCTTGGTGTTCTTGTGGTTGGTAAGCGGAGATAGCTTCTTTTTGTTGGTTTGGTCTTTCCGGCTCACAATCAAATGACAGTGCATATTCAGTTCATTGTCGGAACGGCTACGGTCGAAATGGATTTTACCGTAAAACTTTATATCCGTTTCGGATAGTCCTTTGTTGAAGTTCTTGGCATATTCAGGAATAAACACTTCCCGAACATACCGTTTCATGGCTTCGGCTTTCTCTTGTTCGGTGTTCCCCGTTGCCCGAAGCTCGCTTTCCGATGGGCTGACATGGATAGCGAAAAACTTTGCATCCGTTTTCAAGAGTTGCCCGATATTGGTATCTATATCTTTTATGACCTTTGATTTATAGATGTTATCTTCTGTCAGGTCGAAAAAACCATCGGTATAGATACCCTTTTCCATCCGTTCCAAATCTTCATGCTCCATATATGAAGCTAATTGGCGGCTACTACCTGCATTGTTATATGTTCCTCTTGATGGCGGAGCAAAATCTATGTGCATGGTTCTATGTATTTATCAAATTGACGATTTCCGCCTTTAGGTTCTCTTTCCGTTTGCCGTCCATCACGCCACAAGTTGATAACTCCGAATAGAGTTGTATCAGTTGAAGCAGCTTCTTATAATCCCGTTGGTGTATTTGATACAGGGCGGTGAGTTGTTTCCCCTGCTGGTTGATTACATCGGCATGTTTGCCGAACTGCTCACTTACTTTTTGCAATACGGCTGTTTGTTTCCCCTGAGTGGATTCCAATTGGGAAAGAATAAGTGTTTCTAATGTTTTACCGATGGTATCAAACCGAACTGCGATAGAATTGGCGGTTCGTATCATAGGATTTAGTTGTTCTTCCTCGTAGTGACGGATGAAGCGAATTATATCGTCCTGCCGTTTGTTTATTTTTGCCAGTTCCGATTTTACGGACTCCGGTGCTTCCGATGGGTTAATACATGCTTTATCAATATAGACAAATGCCAACCTGACTATTTCCCCTTTTTTCAGTGAATAGCGTTTGCAGAGCTTATCTATCAACTTACCCGTCTGTCGGTCTATCCCGATGGTGGTAAGTGTGGATATATTATTGGTCTTATCCATGATTATAACTTTTTTATAAGGAAAATGAGATTCATTCAGTTGATTATAAGCGAAATACATTTTCAGGTTATAATCACTGTTATAAACGGTTACGAATGTAACCTCTTAAAGCCGAAGGCTTTGCCCCGCAGGGCAAGAGGGAGAACAGGACAAAGTCCAGTTCCCTCTTGCTTCATTTAGCGAAACGAGTCGAGCCACAGGGCGAGGCGGTTTCGCTAAATGGGGATTGTTAACACTTCATCAGGTGGTAACATTACCCACCTTGTTCTGCTTCGGTTTGCTTATCGAGTTGATTTTCCTTTTTGAACCGTTCATAGGTCTTGCAATCAGCATTTTCTTGAATAAAAGTCCGGATGTCGGCTGCACGATAATAGGTCTTGTGGCTTATCGTAAAATATGAAAGTTTGCCACTTGCCCGATACCGTTGCAAGGTTCGGAAAGATACTTTTAGCAGGAAAGCCAAATCTTGATTGTCGAGTATCTTATCGTTTTCGTCCAATACCTTGTCAGTATTGATAAGGGATTTTAGGTCTTGCCCGATTTCGGAGAGCTTCTTCGATAGCCGTTCCATCCACTTGTCGAAGTTTTCGTTGTCTATATACATTTTGCTTCATTTTTTAGTTTAACATTATTGTTTTCAATCGATTGATGAAGCAAAGTTCGGCAAATGAATGTAAATAAGTTAGGGGTGTACCACTGGTACACCCCCATAAATAGTTGCTAAATTGTTGATTTACAAATAGCCTTTCTTCTTACTTTCTTCGATAATAGCTTTACGAAGTGTATCTAAAAATTCAGTTACTTTGGATGGCTTACGCTTAATAACGCTTTCATGCTTCTTGTGAACATCCCCCAATTTGATATTGAAGAGATATTCAAATGCTTTTCCAATTTCTGTAAGGGGGGATTCTGTTCCAATATGCGTTACTACTCTCTTAGATAGGAATAGTCCGCTAACAAGCTCCATTATTTCAATAAGATAAGTTTCATCTGTTAGGTGTAGCGGAGATGATGGTAAGCTATTCTTTCGGTTCTGGAATTGAACCGGATATTTAATTCGCATATTGAGTATACGAAGTTCTGTGTTTACAAGTCCTATTGCTTCATCAATAAGCAATAACAAGGCATTTTTCCCCCTGCTCAAATTGTACACGATGCGATTTAAGCCTGTTAAGTCCAAAGGAGAGATAACGTAACAATACAGCGTAGTCTTGTTCATTTATAGCAATGCTTGCCAAGTGATTGGCAAGTTCTTGTAATGCTGCCGTAAAATCATTTACGGTAAACTCTTTTTGTGAGTATTCCGACAATAACCGGAAAAATCTCTGTTCGGATAATTCTTTCATGATTCACACAATTAAAGATGTCCTTTGATTCTAATATTCTGTTTTTTATTTATGGTATCATTATATAAACTCCCATTAAATTTTTTATATTGAGCGTTTTTATAGATTTCAACCAGTTTTTTACTATAATCCTGAATCACCGCATTGGATTTTTGGAATAAGTTGGTTGCTAAGATTCCGCTTCCCAATATGCCGGGATTACAGACTACTGTATCTTTTTTTATAGCGTTCATAATCAGCTCTGAACACGTATAATCCTTAATGCCTGCCTTGTTAAATTTCTCAGACATGGATTTATTGAGTGCCTGTTTATCGTTAATGGTCATAAATCCATACCACAACAAACACTTCATCCCCAATTTGGTAGCACTGATTAATACATCAAGATAAGTATTTGCATTGCTATTGGGTTTATCTATCTCGTAAGGGTCTATATGTAGAAACGTGGATTTGGGTAATGACGGCAATAGCTTTAATACTCCATCAATCGAATCGCAGTTAAAGGTTCTAATTGATGGTGCAACAGCTTGGTGTCTTACAAATGATTCAATATTCTCCAGTGCCTCTTTTTCTAAATCAAAGAATAGACACCCCTTAACATCATTATTCAATACTTTCATGGCTAATGCTGGAGAACCTAAATAGTTTCCATTTGCCATGCTTTCACTCTCTAATTGATAATAAAGGGAGTTTTTTAGTGTAGCATCTTTATTCGCTTCGTTCAGGAAGTGATAAATACCATATTCTTGTTCGGGAGTATGTGTCATTGGATAGATGGCACACGCTGAATTTGTTTCTACATATATCTGCGGTTTTTCTATTTGAAGAACCTCGCAGAGAACAAGATGTTTGAGAACATCGGGTTGTTTGCCGAAGTGAGTGTAAGTTACCATAATAATTCAGTTTATCATTATGGTGGCAATATTAGGTAGTAAAAAGCGAAAAAGCCTTGACGAAAGTCAAGACCTCTATTTTTGCAGTTGTTTTTTGCGGATTCTACTTAGAGTTTCAGGAGTTACACCGAGAAAAAGTGCTATTTCCTTTAAAGTTATTAGTTCTTGCAAATCAGGACATCTCTTCATTAACGTCTGATAGCGTTGTTCAGGAGTATCGCAATAGAACCCTAATAAGCGTTGGTATATCTCTGCAAACATGGTTTCGGCAATACGCCTGCCTAAACGCTGTGTTTCCATATCGGTTTCCCAAAATTGGTTGAGTTTGCTTAGAGATAAAAAATAGACCTCGCAATCAGTTGTTGCCTGTATGCTAACCGTTGCATCGGTTCTATTAATTAGAGATGGATAATCACATACAAAATCATTTTCAAAACTGTAACCAACAATCCATTCGTTACCGTTCGTATCTATGCGAGTAAGACGGAATATACCAGATGCAACAAAGCCTATATGGTTAGTTTTATCGTTTTGACGAACCATATATTCATTTTTTCTAAATACTTTTAGTGTGCCACTTTCAAGAAATAGTTTTTCTAATCTCGTAGTATCTACACTTTCATTCGCATTGAATTTATCCATGTTAAATGCTTTGTAATTACAAAAATACGAAGAATGATGGATATATTTGGCAAGGTTTCAACAAAATGATTTATCTTTGTGCTAGAGTTATTTGAAGCAATGGAAAAACACAGCAGACTAAAGAAGTTCGCTCGTTTCTATATCGTTACCCATTGTTATACTCTTCTTCTTCAAAAATCTATTATTCAATAGATTACAATCACATTTCTTGTTTCGCAGCACACACCTTGCTATGTTCCGGTGAACATAAAAATCCGTCCGGGGACGGATTGAAGTCAGCCTATCACGGTTGCCATTCGGACACGAACAGTAAGCCTTGTCGCTTGGGCGCAAAAGTACAGCCTTTATCCGCCTGATTTTCAATACTGAAAGTGCCACAAGGTTCCATACGGAAGCCACAAGCTGCCACCGCCTTGCAAAACGATACAAGTGAAGAATATTCGTTGTTTATTTGCCGGAGAATTGATTGATGAGCCTGTTTACAGACTGATACATGAGTCGGTTTATGAGTTGAATGACTTGCTTGTTTATCCGCCAATCATGCGGACAATCAACAAGGCAATTTGTAAAGCGGCAAGTTTATAAAATGAGTAGTTGTCCGACCGGTTGAATGACAAACAAGTGAACTTTCCTGTTGGTAAGGTGATAAATGAACCAGAGTATAAACAGGTGGGATGATTGGCTGGTGAACCGGTAAACAAACAAGCCTGCAGACAAAGCCATCAACTGATAAACAAGTTTATCAACTTCATGGCAGGTTTGTCAATCAATGAAGCGATTAGCAGAATGACATATTAGAAGACTGATTATATAACCAATTAAAAAATTAAGAACATGAATGAGCCTTTATTAGTAGCGTTCTCCACCCAAAAGGGAGGCGCGGGAAAAACAACATTGACCGTATTGACAGCAAGCTACCTGCATTACGTCAAAGGTCTGAACGTGGCAGTGGTGGATTGCGACTTTCCACAATTCAGTATCAAGGATATGCGTGAACGGGACATGAAAAACATCGAGCAGAACGAGCGTTTCAAGGTTGCCGCTTACGAGCAGTTCAAGCGATTGCAGAAAAAAGCCTATCCGGTTTTGGAAAGCCGTCCCGAAGATGCGGCAAGTGCAGCCGAGAGGCTAATCAATTCGGGGATGCCGCTCGACATCATCTTTTTCGATTTGCCGGGTACAATGTACGGTACGGGCATCGTCAATACGATAGCCACGATGGACTATATCTTCTGTCCGATTGCCGCCGACCGTGTCGTCATGGAAAGTTCCCTGCAATTCGCCTCAATGGTGAACGACCATCTAATCAGCAGCGGCAAAGCGAACATCAAAGGATTGTATCTGCTGTGGAACATGGTGGACGGGCGGGAAAAGACAGACCTCTACCGCATTTATGAGAAAGTGGCGGCAGAGATGGGCGTGCCCATCCTCAAAACAATACTTCCCGATAGTAAACGCTTCCGCAGGGAGGCGATGGAAGAGGGCAATAAAGCCGTTTTCCGTTCCACTCTTTTCCCTCCGGAAAAGGCTTTGATAAAAGGCAGCAATCTGGATGCGTTGTCAGAGGAGATATTAACCATCATAAAGCAGTAGTCTATGGCAAAGAAACTCCATGTAGATGTGGATGCCGGTTCGATTATCAACTCCGTCCGACCGGATATTCCGCCTGCTCCAATACCCAAACCGCCTGTTCCTGTTCCGGAAGAATTGCAACAGGAGGAAAAACCGGGAGAAAATAAAAAGGTGGAACCTGCTGCACCGCCAAAAACAAAGGAGGCATCCCGCAGCAAGAAGAACGAAAGCGAAGAGGAATATTTGGAACTGTTTATCCGTGAGGCGGAAATGGCAGCCCGTTCGGGGAAACTCGTGTATGTACGAAAGGAATACCACGACCGGATATTGCGGATCATCCGGGTTATCGGGAAAGACAAACTATCCTTGTTCGGCTATATAGACCATGTGCTGACACAGCATTTCGAGGAATACGAAGAAGTGATAAAGAAATTATATAAGAAACATTATGAAGAAGTATATTGATATAAGAAAAGGGAAAACTATAATGAAGTATCTGGTTCCCAACGAAATTAAAACACGCCAATGTGTCTATATAAGTCGGGACATCCAGCAAAAGATAGCGAAGATTGTAAATGTACTGTCCAATGGTGAAGCCTCCATCGGTGGTTATATAGATAATGTGCTATCTGAACATTTGAAAGAGCATAGGGCAGAAATAAACGAGCTTTATCATCAACAAATAAAAGATTTGATATAAGCCTATGGAAACTATCTTAATATGCCTGCTCTTGCTCTATAACACATGGCTGGTACACTATATCCTGTTTGGAAGGCGGCAAAGAAATGATGCTCCGGCAGAGGAAAAACCGCCCATAAAGCCGCCTGAAACAGCGGATGATATTGTCGGCAAGAGCCGGTTCAAAATACAGCCGAAAGTGCCACAAGCTACCATCCCGGAGCCACAAGCCGCCACAGAGATTGAAGATGAGGATGTTACGGATATTGCCGTTACATTTGCCGACGGAAAAGACGGAGAACCTGCGGCACGGATACCCGATGATGAGCTGGACGAAGCGTTTTCCGACATCCGCATGGATGATATTCCGGTGGAATACGCGGACGGTGACGAGAAAGGACGGATACCCGCCAAAAGGTTAGCCACCGGAGCCAGCTTCGAGGAAATCGGGGAAGCGGTGAACATCGCCGACAACCCGACAGCGACAGCGGAAGAGCGGAGGCGTGCCGGACAGATATTTTCGGATATGGAAGGCAACGAACTTTTCAACAAGATGATACAGAGTAACCCTGAACGGGCGAAAAAGATAACGGGGCTAATGGATGAAATTTCCGGTAAGACTATCTCTGGGGAGGGAAAGGCGGTCGGGAATGTAGTCCATCCCCAAAATATAACCGAAGCACCTGCGGACATCAGCGGGTTCGACATCCGGGATTTTGTGTAACGATTAAAAAAGTAACGGACAATGAAACAGAAAGAGTACGGATAAGCGGAGTGCCGCCACTAAAATCCAAAAAGTAAAAACAGTATCAACCGCTGCCCGGAAGCAGAGCCTATCCAACTCTGCCCGGCAGCACAAATTCAAAAAGTATTTATGACAAAGAAACAGATTCTTTTCTCGGCAGCCTGTTTGATGGCTGCATCCTCCGCAATGGCACAAGGCAACGGCATGGCGGGTATCACAGAAGCCACCAATATGGTAACGTCATATTTTGACCCGGCGACAAAGCTGATTTATGCGATTGGAGCCGTCGTGGGCTTGATTGGTGGAGTCAAGGTGTATGGCAAGTTCTCTTCGGGCGATCCCGATACCTCCAAAACTGCCGCTTCGTGGTTCGGTGCGTGTATTTTCCTGATTGTAGCCGCCACAATCCTGCGTTCATTCTTCTTATAAGCAGCGTTATGGCAGAGTTTCCAATCAACAGGGGGATTGGAAAGTCGGTTGAGTTCAAAGGGTTAAAGGCGCAGTACCTATTCATATTTATAGGAGGTCTGCTTGCCGTCTTTATCCTCTTTATAATCATGTATCTGGTTGGTATCAACCAATGGGTATGTATCGGGTTCGGGCTGGTCGCCGCATCGGTTCTGGTGTGGCAGACCTTCGCCCTGAACGCCAAGTATGGCGAACACGGCTTGATGAAAGTGCAAGCCCGCAGCAGCCATCCCAAATACATCATCAACCGCCGTAAAATCCCCAGACTATTCAAGAAAAGGAGGAAGAAATGAGAAATACATTAAAAGCAAGTACATTGGAGAGCAAGTTTCCATTGCTCTCGGTGGAGCATGGCTGTATCATCAGCAAGGACGCCGACATCACGGTGGGGTTTCGGGTGGAACTGCCTGAACTCTATACTGTCACATCGGCTGAATATGAGGCGATACACGCCACATGGGTAAAGGCAATGAAGGTACTGCCGGACTACTGCATCGTCCACAAGCAGGACATCTTCATCCGTGAAACCTACAAACCGGACACGGACAGGGAAGACATAAGTTTTCTTAGTCGTTCATTCGAGCGTCATTTCAATGAACGCCCGTATCTGAACCACTACTGTTACCTGTTCCTGACGAAAACGACAAAGGAGCGCAGCCGCACCCAAAGCAATTTCAGCACGCTTTGCCGGGGCTTCATCGTCCCGAAAGAAATCAAGGACAAGGAGGCGGTATCGAAGTTTCTGGAATCCGTCGGGCAGTTCGCCAGTATCCTGAACGAAAGCGGTTTTATCCGCTTGGAACAGCTCACCGACGGAGAGATAACCGGAACGGACACCGAGGCAGGCATCATCGAAAAGTATTTTTCGTTGTCACAAACCGACACGACCACGCTGGAAGATATTACCCTGCAAGCGGACGAAATGAAAATCGGTGATAACTACTTGTGCCTGCACACCCTTTCGGACGTGGAAGACCTGCCGGGGGAAGTGGCTACCGACAGCCGGTATGAGAAATTATCGACCGACCGCAGCGACTGCCGTTTGTCCTTTGCCGCTCCCATCGGGCTGCTGCTGCCGTGCAACCATATTTATAACCAATATGTATTCATTGATGACAGTGCCGCCAATTTGCAGAAGTTCGAGAAGATGGCGAAGAATATGCACTCGCTTTCGAGGTACAGCCGTTCCAACCAAATCAACAAGGAGTGGATCGACGAATATCTAAATGAGGCGCACAGTTTCGGGCTGACTTCGGTACGCTGCCATTGCAACGTGATGGCATGGTCGGACGACAGGGAGGAACTCAAACGCATCAGGAACGAGGTAGGAAGCCAGTTGGCGCAAATGGAGTGCAAGCCCCGCCACAACACCGTCGATACGCCGACACTTTTCTGGGCTGCCATCCCCGGCAATGCCGCCGACTTTCCGGCAGAGGAGAGTTTTTACACGTTCATCGAGCAGGCGGTCTGTTTCTTCTCCCAAGAAACGAACTACCGGAACTCACCGTCGCCTTTCGGCATCAAGATGGTGGACAGGCTGACGGGAAAGCCGCTGCATCTGGATATTTCCGACCTTCCGATGAAGAAGGGAATTATCACCAACCGTAATAAATTCGTATTGGGGCCGAGCGGTTCGGGAAAATCCTTTTTCATGAATCATCTCGTCCGCCAATACTACGAGCAGGGCACGCACGTCGTTTTAGTGGACACGGGTAACTCCTATCAGGGGCTTTGCGAGATGATAAACAAGAAGACCAAAGGGGATGACGGGATTTATTTCACGTACACCGAAGAGAAGCCCATCAGCTTCAACCCGTTTTATACAGACGATTTTGTCTATGATGTGGAGAAAAAGGACAGTATCAAGACACTGCTTCTTACACTCTGGAAAAGTGAGGATGATAAAATCACCAAAACGGAATCGGGTGAGTTGGGAAGTGCGGTAACGGCGTACATCGACCGCATCAAGGCTGACCGCAGCATCACGCCCAACTTCAACACGTTCTATGAGTTCATGCGGGATGACTACCGCAACGAGTTGGAAAGCCGGGCGATCAAGGTAGGCAAGGACGATTTTAACATCGACAATTTCCTTACCACGCTCCGGCAATATTACAATGGCGGACGGTATGACTTCCTGCTGAACTCCCGTGAGAACATCGACCTGCTCGGCAAGCGGTTCATCGTATTCGAGATTGATGCGATTAAGGAAAATCGTGAACTTTTTCCGGTTGTCACCATCATTATCATGGAGGCTTTCATCAACAAAATGAGGCGGTTAAAGGGTATCCGGAAACAGCTTATCGTGGAAGAGGCTTGGAAGGCTTTGTCCTCTCCGAGTATGAGTGAGTATCTGAAATATCTCTACAAGACCGTCCGTAAATACTTTGGCGAAGCCATCGTCGTGACACAGGAAGTGGACGATATTATCAGCTCCCCCGTTGTGAAAGAAGCGATTATCAACAACTCCGATTGTAAGATACTGCTCGACCAACGCAAGTACATGAACAAGTTCGACAGCATCCAGAACTTGCTCGGTCTGACGGACAAGGAACGGGGGCAGATACTCTCCATCAACATGGCGAACAATCCGTCAAGGCTCTATAAAGAGGTATGGATCGGATTGGGCGGAACGCAGTCCGCCGTCTATGCGACGGAAGTTTCGGCGGAAGAATATTTGACATTTACGACGGAAGAAACCGAAAAGATGGAGGTGCTCGCCCTTGCCGACAAGCTGGGCAGTATCGAATTGGCAATCAAACAACTTGCCGACAATAAACGAAGTAAAAACTAAAAAATCAACTGACATGACATTTATTTCAAAAAGCCGGCTTATCGAGCTGGCGGGCTATGCCCTTGCCTTGTCTTCCCTGCTGTTGACCGCCTGCGGGGAAGCAAAAGAAACGGATTTGGACAAACTGTGCGGAAATTGGGTAAGCGTGGGCAGAAAGCCCGACGTGCTGGTGTTCAAAGAAGGCGAACAGTATAAGATAACCGTTTTCAAGAAGTCGGGTATCAGTCGCAAGCTGAAACCGGAAACCTTTCTGATTGTGGAGGAAAACGGCAATCTCTTTATCAATACGGGCTACCGGATTGACATCGCTTACAACGAGGAAACCGACGTGCTGACCTTTTCACCGAACGGTGACTACACAAGGACAGGCGAAAGACCATAGTAACAACCATTTAATAAAGTAACGTAATGAGAATGAAAATAATCATGCTTTTCAGCCTGTGCCTGCTCCTTGCAGGCAGGGCAAGCGCACAATGGGTGGTGACAGACCCTACCAATCTGGCGCAGGGTATCGTGAACACGACCAAACAGATTATACAGACCTCTTCGACGGCTTCCAACATGATAAAGAATTTTCAGGAAACAGTCAAGATTTACGAGCAGGGTAAAAAGTACTACGACGCTTTGAAATCTGTAAATAATCTTGTTAAGGATGCACGCAAGGTACAGAAAACCATCCTGATGATCGGTGAGATTTCCGACACATACGTCGTAAGTTTTCAGAAGATGATGCGCGACGAGAACTATACGGTGGAGGAACTCGGAGCGATAGCTTTCGGGTACACCAAACTGCTGGAAGAGAGCAACGACGTGCTTCAGGAGATGAAAGGAGTGGTGAACATCACCACGCTTTCACTCAGCGACAAGGAGCGCATGGACGTGGTGGACAGGTGCTACAACTCGGTAAGGCAATACCGCAATCTGATCGGGTACTATACCAACAAGAACATTGCGGTGAGCTACCTGCGCTCCAAGAAAAAGGGGGACACCAACCGGGTGCTGGCTCTGTACGGGGACACTAACGACAGATATTGGTAAGCCATGCTGTTGTTAGCCGCCGATTTCAGTAACCTGCATGAGATATTAAAGAATCTCTATGTGGAAATGATGCCCCTCTGCTCCAACATGGCAGGGGTGGCAAAAGGGATAGCCGGATTGGGAGCGTTGATTTACGTTGCCTCCCGTGTATGGCAGTCCCTCGCAAGAGCCGAACCCATCGACGTGTACCCGATGCTCCGACCGTTCGCCATCGGTATCTGCATCCTGTTCTTCCCCACGATTGTGCTCGGCACGATTAACAGCATATTGAGTCCCATTGTACAGGGAACGCACGGGATGCTGGAAACACAGACAATGGATATGAACAAGTACCGGGAGATGAAGGACAAGCTGGAATATGAATCCATGATGCGCAATCCCGAAACCGCCTATCTGGTCAGCAACGAAGAGTTCGACAAGCAGATTGACGAACTCGGATGGAGTGCAAAGGACATCGCCACGATGGGCGGCATGTACGTCGAAAGAAGCATGTACAATTTCAGAAAGGATGTGCGGGATTTTATGCGGGAGGTATTGGAGCTATTGTTTGCTGCCGCTGCCCTGCTTATCGACACGCTCAGGACGTTCTTCCTGATAGTGCTATCCATACTCGGTCCGATAGCTTTTGCCATCTCGGTATGGGACGGGTTTCAAAGTACGCTTTCGCAATGGATGTGCCGCTATATACAGATATACCTGTGGCTGCCCGTATCGGACTTGTTCAGCAGCGTGCTGGCGAAAATACAGGTGTTGATGCTTGAAAACGACATCAAGGAATTACAGAATAACCCGGATTTCTCGATTGATTCATCCAATGGCGTTTACATCGTATTCATGATTATCGGGATACTCGGTTATTTCACGATTCCTACGGTGGCGGGCTGGATTATACAGGCAGGAGGAATGGGCAGTGCAGCCCGTCCGATCAATCAGATTGCCGGACGTGCGGGTGCCATGACGGGAGCCGCTGCCGGAGCGGTGGCGGGTAATCTCGCCGGACGTGCCGGACACGCTGCCGGTAATGCTGCCGGAAGCATGGGACGGGGTGCTGTGAACGGAGCGAAAAAGGTAGCGGGAGCCGCCGGACGACTGTTCAGGAGAAAATAAACAATCAATAAAAAAGTAAAACAATGGAATTTAAGTCATTAAAAAACATCGAGAGCAGTTTCAGGCAGATACGGCTGTTCGGCATCGTCTTTCTGGTGGTCTGCATGGCAATCACGGGGTACTCCGTATGGAGTGCCTACTCCTTTGCCGAAGCGCAGCGGCAGAAGATTTACGTGCTGGACGGCGGTAAATCATTGATGCTCGCCCTCTCGCAGGATTTGTCACAGAACCGACCTGTGGAGGCAAGGGAACACGTGAAGCGTTTTCATGAGCTGTTCTTCACCCTCTCGCCCGACAAGAGCGCGATTGAGGGGAATATCAAACGAGCCTTGCAGCTGGCGGACAGGAGCGCGTTCAACTATTACACCGACTTTGCCGAGAAGGGGTATTACAACCGCATCATTTCGGGAAACGTGAATCAGGTGTTGCAGGTGGACAGCGTATCGTGCAATTTCGATACCTATCCTTATAAAGTCAGCACGTATGCCCGGCAGATGATTATCCGTGAAAGCAACGTTACCGAGCGCAGCCTTGTCACAAGGTGCAACCTGCTGAACTCCGTCCGCTCAGACAATAACCCGCACGGCTTCACCATCGAAGCCTTCGAGATTATCGAGAACAAGGACATCAAGGTACAGAAACGATGATAGGCAGGTGTATGACAAAAATACAGGATTGGGCGGACGAAAAGCTCCGCCGCCTGTGCGGACGGATAACGCCCGGAAAGCGGCTGGCAGTGCTGCTGACAATGTTCCTCTTTTTCAGTATCGCTTCGGTGTACATCTTCGTTTCGGGGATTTACAATATGGGAAAGAACGAGGGGCAACGCATCGAAATAGAGCATATCAAACTGCTCGAACTGCAAAGGAAAGACAGTATTAACCTAATAAATGATTACGACAATGGAACAGACGAATGAAGCGAGAGCAGAGGATAAGCCCGCTTATTCTATGCCTCGCAAAGAGGATGAAGCCGCAAGGCAACAGATTCAAGAGAGTAAAAACGAGGTAAAGCCGCCCAAAGAGCCGGACAAGCCCAAAAAGGAACTGACCGAAGAACAGCGGCAGAAACAGAAGAAGCTGATTGTCTATCCGCTTATGTTCATCATCTTCGCCGTTGTGATGTGGCTGATATTCGCACCATCCGACAAAGAGAAAGAGCAGGAACAGTCCGGTTTCAATACCGATGTTCCCGCACCGGCTGACAACGCATTGGTGAGTGACAAGCGGGATGCTTACGAGCAGGATTTATTCAACCGCAAGCAGGATGAGCGTCGGGAACAGATGCAGGATTTGGCGTCGATGTTCGGTTCGGAAGAAGAACAGGCGGAAGATATGCCGACGTTCGACGAACCGGAGGTCAAACCGAAAAGCGGTTACGGCGGCGGAAGTTCCCGACCGACAGAAACCATCTATGCCTCCGCCAATGCCTACCGGGACATGAACCGGACGCTCGGCAATTTCTACGAAACTCCGAAGGACGATCCGGAGAAGGAAGAGATGCGCAAGGAATTGGAGGAACTGCGGGAAATGGCGTACAACCGGCAGACGGAGAAGGAAACGGCGGACGAGCAGTTGGCATTGCTGGAAAAGTCCTATCAGTTGGCGGCAAAGTATATGCCGCAGAATCAGGGACAACCGTTTACCGGACAGCCGGCAGTTGCCACCGCTGCCGAAAGCAAGCCGACCGAAGCATATAAGAACGGCAAGGCGCAGGTGAATACCGTCGGGCAGGTGCATGAACGGGTGGTATCGGGATTATCGCAACCCATGAGCGATTCGGCATTTGTCGCCGAATATTCCAAAGAGAGGAACATAGGGTTCCATACGGCAGTCGGCACGGCTGTACAAACAGAAAAGAATACCATACGTGCGTGCATCCATGATAATCAGACCGTCACGGACGGGCAGGCGGTAAGGTTGCGGTTATTGGAGCCGATGCGTGCCGGAGAAACGGTCATCCCGCAAAATGCGCTCGTTACGGGAATGGGAAAGATACAGGGCGAAAGGCTCGGAATCTCCATCACTTCGCTGGAATACAGGGGGATGATTATTCCGGTGGAACTGACGGTAGTCGATGGCGACGGGCAGGAAGGGATTTTCATTCCGGGTTCGATGGAGATAGACGCTATCCGTGAGATTGCCGCCAATCTGGGCGGTAATCTGGGGACAACCATCAACCTGAACCAACAGAGTGCGGGCGACCAACTGCTGACCGATTTAGGAAAGGGGGCGATACAGGGAACTTCGCAATATATCGCCAAGAAGATGCGGACAATTAAAGTGCATCTCAAGGCGGGGTATAACCTTATGCTTTATCAAAAGAAACAGTAAAACCAATTTAATAACCGGGCAATATTGCCCACCACTAAAATCCAAAGTAAAATGAAAAGAGTATTTTTAGCTATCGCCCTGACGCTGGGCGTAATGGGTGCGAACGCACAGAATGTAGAACAGCCGGAAAAAGAAGTTGTTACTTTCCAAGCGGACACTTATCCGCAGGAAATGTCGGGGGACGATTATAACGGACTGACCAAGAAGCTGACTTTTGACCGTATGATTCCGCCTTACGGCATGGAAGTGACGTATGACAAGACGGTACACGTCATTTTTCCGTCCGCAGTCCGTTATGTGGATTTGGGTTCTCCCAATCTGATTGCGGGCAAAGCCGACGGTGCGGAAAACGTCATCCGTGTGAAAGCGACGGTGAAGAATTTCCGCACGGAAACCAATTTCTCAGTGATTACCGAAAGCGGCTCGTTCTACACGTTTAACGTGAAGTACGCCGATGAGCCGTTGCTTCTGAACATCGAGATGAAGGATTTTATCCACGACGGCAGCACGGTGAACCGTCCGAACAATGCCCTCGACATCTATTTGCAGGAACTGGGCAGCGAGTCCCCGAAGTTGGTACATCTGATTATGAAGTCCATCCACAAAAACAACAAGCGTGAAATCAAACATATCGGGGCAAAATCTTTCGGCATCCAATACCTGCTGCGTGGGATGTACACGCACAACGGGTTGCTGTATTTCCACACGCAGATTAAGAACTCGTCCAACGTGCCGTTCGATGTGGATTTTATCACGTTCAAAATCGTGGATAAGAAAGTGGCAAAACGCACTGCCATTCAGGAGCAGGTAATTTTTCCGCTCCGTGCCTATAATTATGCCACCCGTATAGCGGGGCATAAAGATGAGCGCACCGTCTTCACAATGGAGAAGTTCACCATTCCCGAAGACAAGCAGGTGGTAGTGGAATTGCACGAGAAATCCGGCGGTCGCCATCAGTCCTTTGTGATTGAGAACGAGGACATCGTGCGTGCAAGGGTGATTAACGAACTGAAAGTGAAGTAATATGAAGAAGTATCTATTTGTAGTTGTAGCGTTGCTTGCCCTTGTGGGGCAGGCAAACGCCCAACGCTACCTGCCGGGTATGCGTGGTGTGGAACTCAGAAGCGGTTTCGTGGACGGGGTGCAGAAACCTGTAAACTACTATTTCGGTGCGGGGTTATCCACCTATACGAAGAACGGCAACCGTTGGGTATTCGGGGCGGAATATCTGAACAAGCAATATGAGTATAAGGATTTGCAGATACCTAAAGCGCAATTTACGGCGGAGGGCGGCTACTACCTGAAAGTCCTCTCGGATGCTTCCAAGACATTTTTTCTCTCTTTGGGCGGCTCGGCTCTTGCCGGATATGAAACAAGCCGGTGGGGAGATAAGTTGCTTCCGGATGGGGCGACACTCCGGAATAAAGATTCGTTCATCTATGGCGGGGCGGTAACATTGGAATTGGAAACATACCTCTCGGATAAGGTGGTATTGCTGCTTAACGCAAGGGAACGGGCGGTTTGGGGCAGTTCCATCGGACACTTTCACCTGACCTTCGGGGCGGGTATAAAATTCATTATAAACTGATTACAACCATGAAAATAAAGATTATAGCTATATTGGCAGTGGCATTGACTGTATTATTCCTCACTTCCTGCGATGACAAGATAGAGGTGCAGCAGGCATACGACTTTTCACTGACGACCATGCCCGTGCAGAAACGCATCAAGCCGGGTGAAACGGCTGAAATACGCCTGCAACTGCATAAGTCGGGGAATTACAAAGAAACGGAGTTCTTCATTTCCTATTTTCAGCCCGATGGTTATGGGAGCCTGCGGTTAGATGACGGAACCGTGTTTGCTCCCAATGACTTCTACCCGTTGAAAAAAGAAACATTCCGGCTGTATTATACGTCGGAAAGCACCGACCAGCAAGCCATCGACATTACAGTATGGGATAGCTTCGGGCAGAGGTACGATTTGAGCTTCTCGTTTCAGAATGATTCGGATAAGGAGGGGGAAGAATGAGTTGGGTTATCGGGTACGGGATATTTCTCACCCTATTCTATGGGTATATGGCACGAGTGTTAAAACATACCCCGACAGATAGGGAATTATGGGGAGAGGAATTGGAATAGCCCATACATTTTTTGCAGCCTTTTACGGACTTGTTTCGTAAAAGGCTGTTTCCCAATCAATCCGTTACATTCTCTATGGATGCGTCCGTATTTTCATCACGAAGTTTCCGGCGTTCCTCTTTGGCTTTCTTCTGCTCCTTCTTCTTCTTTTCCTGCTCCGCCATGATTTGCTTCAGGGGCTTGATGGTTTCGGGTACTTCCCGTTTGAAGCGTTTGTAGTAAATCTCTTCGATAAACTGCGGCAACGGTGCTTTCCATGTTTCCTGCTTGTGGTTGTCAATCTTCCCCAACTTATCGGGATTTAAGCCGAGTTCCCTTCCCATTTGCACGTGTTTGTCCGAAAGGCGGTGCTTCTTCTGCGCCACCATCCACTTCTCTAATATCGCTTTCTTTACTCCCATGAAGTTCTGTATATCATTGTCCTGTAAATCGTTGTCGGTGCGAAGATAAGAATTTGCCGTTTCATCAGCCAATAATAACGGCACAAAAAACAACCCTCTGAATTTTCAGAGGGTTTGAAGAGGGCTTTTTGCTACTTTTGAGCCGCCTGCTCACTGTCAAAAGTAGTGCCGGGCGATTTTCACCGCCCGTCCTGTCACAGTCTTGTGTACAGTCCTGTAACCGAAGTGAACATTTCTTCCAGCATATCTGAGTAGATACCTTCATGCAGCGCAATATCCTTTACAGATACTTCAAATGTTTTTTTGCTGAATGTCTGGCGGTAAAATTTCATTCTATAAGTGTCCGTACCTTTATCCAAAATGATTTCAAGACGGTTTGCGGAGGTCTTGTTTCTTGCAAGATTCATTCTTAACCCGTTTCCCAAATCTATGAAGTTCTTGCTTCCCGTCATGGCAATAAACCTACCACCACCAATCTGTTGTAAAATAGTCTTTGCCACCATTACTTGCCCTCCTTGTTCTTTAGCCATTCATCCCTGCGCTGCCTGCATATTTCCAATGTAGGGGCGACTGTTGAGAATAACTCACCGTCTTCTTCATGGCGGTAGTCGTATTGGCAATACCTGCTTTTCCTGCGCAATCGGGGCATTAGGTTGAAATACACATAGTTCTCTTGTCCTGCCACGCAGGTGGATACTCCGTTGTTGCTTAATGATTTCATGTCTTTTACTGATTAAAATTTGTACCAACTATCGTGATAATTATCTCCTATAAGAGTGAACACGCCAATTAATTCACTCTCTGTTGCAAATTTCTTGGCTTCCCGAATGGTCGGGAATACGTCTATCTTCCGAAAGCCAATGAATAATGTGTACATGGCTTATCTCTCCCTCCATATCGTTATCGGTGTATATCGTTGCAGCCACACTATAATGGATGGCATATTGTATTTGGAAGTGATTACTGCCGAATTATCGTCAATCTGCGTGAAGCGTGTGCTTTCATAAGACTCTATCCATTCTTTGAGAGTGGATGCTCCCCATGTTTGGGGAGTATCGAATATGCCGTTCAGTTTTTCAATGCTTTCATCGAATGTTACTATTATCGTTTCGTATGTTGTTTCCATATTCTATAATATAAATGTGTTATGCTGCCATCCGTTTACGGATAAGGCGTTTGTTCTTGTTTACAAGGTCAATAATACGGTCGTGGTATTCGGTATTCTTGTTGCAAACGCCACGACTTTGCAGGACTTTCAGTGTTTTGAGCGATACTTCTATCGTTTCTACCCGTTTGCCGTCAATGGTTGCCGATAAGATAAGGGAGTTCGGCTTAAGGTAGTATTCGTTGGAATACACGCAATGGTGCATGGCTGTTCCCTCTTCTAAAAAATCCAATACGCTTTCCAATACCCGTACTTGAATTGTACCGTCCGTAAAAGCGATACCGAAGAACTTGCCTTTGAGCTCTTGGAAACGCTGTTCATTTTCCAATGCTTTGTGTTTCTGCTGTTCAATCCGTTCACGCTCCATACGTTCCGTTTTCTTTCGTACAAGGCGGTCATGCTCGGCTTTCAAATCGGCAGGGCAAATGTATTTCGGGCTGTTCGTGTCCTTGCCGAAATAGCGGAGCAGGTCGATGTAGTCGCACCATATACCTGCATCTTCCACAATGTATCTGCTACGGGTTGCGATGCGGATAGCGTTCCAATAAGTGGATATGCTTTTAGATGGATGATGTATAAAATAACTTAGCAGGCTATATTGTCCCGTCTTTATCAGCGTTTCCGCTTGGTTGTTCTTCAACAGTTCACAGAATAAGTCGAACGGTTGGAGATTGTGATATTCGCCTTTGAAGCCGTTGCGCTTGAGTTCGGGGATTACTCTTATTCTCGGATAAGTGCAGGCAGGAGTTATGTCATATACCCTGTGGTTCCTGCGGATTTCCATTGAACTGCCTTCTTGCCACAAGTCATAATACATGAAAGCTATACCTCTCAATCGGGCAATCGTTTCAAATTTACCGTTGGGGGCAATCCAGCGTTGTGCCACTTCGTAAATGGTATATTCGGCAGGTTGCCCGACCTTGTAATAAGCCTTTGCAAAGAAGAACCGTATTACTTGGTAGCCTTTGCATACCGTAATAATGGAGAAGTATTCATTTTCTTTGAATACTCGCTTTCGGGTGGTGTGGACTTTCAGTTCCGTTCCGCAATGAGGGCAGGTGCAACCGCAAAGCATGTCTGCCAATGCTCCGTTTCCCTGCCATTGGTGTCCGCACTCGGTACAGGTAACAATACCTTTGGCAGACCTGCGCCCGACGTGTTCAAAACTATGACGGAAAGCATATTTTGTCTGTATCTCGGTGATTTCGGGTAATCGCTTGCTCAATGCAAAAACCTCTTTCTGTATCTTCGTTCTCGGTTTCATAATCTTAGAATAAAAGTGTCATTTGTCCGTTATTACTATGCTTGTTCTCTTTCTTGGGGGCGGTCTTGCGCTGTGTCATTCGGCTGTACACCTCGTTTTCAGCCCGTTTGATGGCTTCCTTACGTGCTTCTGCCTTTTCTTCCTCCGTCAATTCAACGTGGTGATTGACTACCACTTTACAGTCGATGGGCTTGCCTACTTCAATGTCGGTTTCATCGTAGTAATGATTATCACAAGTTGTGATAAGCATTATTATCCAAAGTAGCACATTATCTAAAGCTGATTGACACAATCCATATACTCTATTGATATACAGTTGTATAAATTCAGCTTTTGATTAAGAGAAGAGAATAATATTCGCTATATTATGTGGATTCATTAATATAATTCATATAACTATGGTACAACAAAGATTCTCAGATTTAACCCAAAGATGTATTAATATCATGGGTGAAGCAGGGTATAGCCGACAAACTATTGAGCGATATTCTCAATTGTGGTCTTGCTATATTAAACCCTTTATGGAAGGCCGAGGCACCGACATCTATTCAATGGATATCGGTACCGACTTCTTATCCTCAATGCCGGAAGATGTTGAAGGGAAATTCAATCCTTATCGCCGCTGTATCACCATTCTTAATTCAGTACTTGAGAGTGGTAAAATTCTTCGTTACATCCCTCAAACAGCCAGCTTTGATATGAGTGGAGAAATCGGTACTCATACTGTAGCTTTCATCAATATCAAGAGAGATGAAAAGATGCGGCCACAAACATTGTATGTATTTGAGCGGATGTTAGGCAGGCTGGTAGTTTTCTTAAGACTAAAGAATATCGTCAAATTAGATGATATGCAAGAACAAGAGCTACTCAACTTTATTGATTCCAGTCAAATAAACAAAACCCAAAGAGCATATGTATTGAGGGGATTTTGTCGATACTTGATAGATGAAAAGCTTGTTCCATCTCATTATGGTTCGTTGATAAACGGATTTCGATTTCCTATAAGAGAAAAACTGCCCTCTGTATATACAGAAGGCGAAGTGGAGGCTATTAATAATGCTATTCCCGTAAAAGAGTTTGGAGGTAAACGTCTTTATGCTGCCTTTATGTTGTCCTCAAGATTAGGGCTTAGGGTCTCGGATATCATTAATCTGAAGTTTGAAAACATTGATTGGGACAATAATATTATGCTCATAACCCAGCAAAAGACAGGGAATATAGTCAAATTGCCATTAATTCCTGAAGTGGGTAATGCAATTATTGACTATCTTCGAGATGAACGTGTGACCGGAATGAGTAACTACGTCTTTCTGACGTTGAAAGCTCCCTACGAGCGTGTTTCACGAGATACTATATATCTAGGCTTTCAAACTGCAATACGTGCATCCAAAGTCAATGTGGAACGTCGACACCATGGGATGCATTCAATGAGACATTCACTGGCAACACAATTACTCAAGAAAGATGTTCAGTTGTCTGTAATATCGGATGTGTTAGGACATTCATCTACTCAATCCACAATGAACTATTTACGAGTGGATATGGAGAACTTGAAAAAGTGCCTATTGGAGGTTCCTCCTGTTTCATCATCTTTTTATACACAGAAAGGAGGACTTTTATATGAGTAAGCGATATACAGAGCCTAACTTATCATCTATTTTGGCACCTCAAATGATAGAATTCATCCGATTAAGGAATACTCAAGGGAAACAGTCTTTTGGACTTATTACAATATTCAAAGAACTTGATTGTATTCTTAATCACAAAAAAGTAGACGAACCCATAATAACAGAGTCATTGTACTATGAGTGGATGCAAGATATATCTGGATGTCATCCCCGGACATTCTATTCCAAATGTTTGGATTTTAGATTGTTCTGTCAATACCTGTGTCATATCGGGTTCAAGTCTTTCGTACCATCGATTCCTAAACGTCCTAAAAGTGATTATACCCCACGCATATTTTCTGTGGAAGAAATTCAGAAGATATTCACCATAGTTGATACACTTGAATTAAAGAGATCTCATCGAAACCATTGCCTTATTTGTTTGCCTTCAATCTTTAGATTCCTATACTATTGTGGAGCACGTGTGGGAGAAGTAATGGCTATAACAAATGAAGACGTAGATTTTGAAAAGGGTGTTGTAATATTAAGAGAGACGAAGAATAGGCAACACCGTCTCATACCAATGAATCAGGCGATGAAGGTCGTGTTATCTCAATACGTATGGTATCGGAATAAGATGGATGTTAAGGATATTGCCGATCCTGAAAAACCATTTTTCATCAACCATGAAGGTAAAAGGATTACAGCAAGTTCCATTTACAATCGATTTAGAGAAATTCTCAGCAATTGTAACATTCACCATATTGGACACGGAAGAGGTCCGAGAGTGCATGATCTAAGACACACATTTGCTGTACACTCTTTACATCACATGGTCGAAACGGGAATGGATGTATATACGGCATTGCCTATACTGTCTGTACTGCTCGGTCATTCCGATATTTATGCGACTCAGAACTATGTTCGGCTCACATTAGATTTTCATCCCGACCTCTTGTCAAAAGAGTACGCCTCATTAGCCAATATAATTCCTGAACTCACAAATAAGCACTATTATGAAGATTGAAACAGATTTTGGAAGATATATCAGCATCTTCTTTGAACAATATCTACCTCTTGAAAGAGGTGTGAGTAAGCATACCATACGCAGTTATAGCGACACTTTTACTCTATTCTTTGAATTTATGGGGAAAGTCAAGAGTACACCGCCTCATAAACTGACACTCTCGTTGATTACTCGAGATGTTATCATTAAATTCCTTGATTGGGTGGAACAAATACGCAACTGTTCGGCCACAACAAGAAATATAAGATTAGCTGCCATTCATGCCTTCTGCTACTTCCTTCAATATAAAGACATTCAAAGATTGGGCAAATGGCAGGATATTTTAAGCATCAAATCTAAACGTACATCACAATCCCACTTCTCGCATCTATCCCAAGAGGGAATAACTACACTCTTGTCTGCAATACGAAGTGATTCTTTTGAAGAGAGACGGCATTTGGCTATAATCGCGTTCCTTTACGACACAGGGGCAAGAGCGCAAGAGTTGATAGATGTAACACCAAAAGATCTATCTTTCAGCAATCCTGCTCACGTAATGCTTTTTGGAAAGGGGCGAAAGAAACGGCTTGTTCCTTTACAAGAAAAGATGTGCGTCATTCTTAAAGCGTATATGAAGGATCGAGGCATTGATGAAACAGAAGTGTCAAATCGTCCACTGTTTACCAATATTCATGGTCGCAAACTCACATCCGCAGGTCTAACGCACATTATTAATCTGTATGCCGATATGGTTAGAACCCAATATCCAGGTATGCTTCCTGATAAAATCTCACCTCATTCACTTCGACACTCCAAAGCTATGCACCTATTGCAAGCAGGAGTAAATATTATATATGTGCGGGATCTTCTGGGACACGCCTCAATAAAGACGACGGAGATTTATGCTCGAGCAGATACTAAGCTCAAACGAGAGGCTCTCAAGAGTGCTTATTCGGAACTTATCCCTCAATCTCCATCCGAAGATGGCAAATGGGAGCAAGACCAAGAGCTTAAGAAGTGGTTGCGCAACTTAGGACGATAAATATAATCAAAAGTCGTATCGCAAAGTAGCTTTGATAACTAGCTGTTAATCAGAGCTGCTTTTGTTGCAAATTTGGATAATGTGCTACTTTGGATAATAGTGTACGGCTTGCCCGAATATTTCATCATCAGAGAAACCGTTGCAACCGCTTTTCTGAACATAGTTCAAAATATAGGTTATACAATCTTCTATGTTTTTCAACGGGTTACGGTAGGAACGGGCGAATAATTCGTCATACTCGGCACGCTGTTCTAAATAACTCTGTATTTCTGTTTGGAAATGGGTTGATACTTTCATGTTGCTATGTATTTCGGGCAGGCGGTAACCTGCCCTATGGTTACTATTTGTTGATAATTGGTTCTAATACGGGATAAGGCTGGGTAACACTGACCGTCATGTTATCATTCTTGGCAAAGTTCTCTATTCGTTCCATTGCCGCATCGCTTAACGGTTCATAGTACCGTATTTTGCGATTGTATGAGATATGCGCCACTTTCATATAATCCCCGTATTTTCTTCGCTGTCTGTCGCATACTGTTACTCCGTTACCTAAATGGCAAAACATTAAATCTTCTTTCATGGTATTATGGTTATTTGATTTCTATTATTTTGTTAATTGTACCGTAAAGCGCACTGCGAAGGCTTGTTTTATCGGGGGCATAGTACTCACTCCATTGCCCGTACTGATTGACAAGGTATTTGTGAAGTACATCCGAAAAATCAAACCTATAGCCTCGCAAGGGTACTGCCGTTCTGAAATAGCTGTTGTTCTTCACGTTCTCAGCTAACCAATTCTTTTCGGCTCTGTCCATTTTTTCGCTTTTATTCAATTTCACCCGAAGTGCATAGGCTTTGCTGTTCTCCAATGTTTCAAGAGTAGGAACTTCCCAACTCACAAATTTTACTGCGATAGATTGTGTGTTCATATCTATATGTTTTATCCGATTAATATCCAAAATATTCCACCGATGATTGCAGCATATACAAGGCAGTAAATGACTATTGCCAACGCTATGGTAAAGACCAAACGGATTACGAACTTGCCTACCATTATTCCCACTAACCACCACCAAAAGCTACCGCCCAAAATGGCTGAACCTGCTACGGCAACGAGTGCCAATACTGCTATTTTATACCTTGTTTTCATCGCTGTTATTTTTTTAAGTTTATGCGGATTCAAGAGGTAAGGGAGTTGAGTTTCAATTATTTTATCTGCCTCTCGGTTATCCGACTTTTTTTTTATGCGTCTTTCTGTCGTGTCGGTCGTTTTCGTTTCAGGGGCGATAATGGTGTAGGGTTTAGAACAAACAAGGTTTATGAGAAAAATACTCTCCGGACGAAGTACGGCAGGAAGATTTTTATCAGAACCGCTTGCGGCTCGACCTTGTTTGTTCGTTAAGAACCCGTAAATACCTTTGCCCATGTAACGAAAATGATTGATGCGACAGAATGTATAATCAGTCAAATGGAGGTAAACGAATGAAGAAGCAGATTTGGAATTGTATTATATTGATGCCATAGTAGTTGCCTACTATGGTACTTGTATTTTCTCAAATCATTGATTTATATATCATTCGCTGAGAAATAAATGGCAGGAGAAGATATATTCTTTTCTTTTTTCTATCTTTGCAGTCAGCGATGCAAATAGCATCGTGGTAATAAGTTCGTTTACTGCTATCCGGAAATCGCCAATTTCAAAAAGCAAGAGTAAATGAACCAGATAGGTTATATCTTGACGTAACCTGCCGGTTCATCTTGCTTTAGGCGTTTGGCGATGCCTCGGATACGTGATCGGCAGCGTTACGTCATTTTTAATATAATAACCTATATGGAACTACAAGCAACAGCCCTACAAGGCATCGTGAAATCTTTAGGCAGTAATGAACTTTTCTATTTATTGCCGATTCAGGATTTGTCAACATTACAAGAATTGAAAGGACATCTGACTACGGCAATAGATGTATTGAGTAATATTGAAGAACAAAGCACGGAGCATCGTTTGGATGCCATTCGTACCTTAAACAGTTTTGTCGCTGCTTTAAGCCTGCACGATGGTGACCATTACGAAGCGATGGATACGGCTTTTAAAGATGCCATTAAGTAAATGGCATTATAAGAAATAGTTTCGCATAGCCGGAAAAAGAAATATCCCCTGCTTGCAAGTGATGGTTCACTGCTGGCAGGGGATTGTTCTATGGCTATGTTATAACCTGAATACGGTTGCCCTATTTATGGGGTAATGGTATTCGGATTTAAACAAGGTCTAATATGCCTATAAAAAGAGTAATGATTTAATCTTTAGATTTTTGCAAAACTTCTCTTGCTATATTCATTTTTTGCGTTACCTTTGCACAAAGAGTTGTTTGACGAAATGCAAAGCACAGAACTTCACTGAAGTTACATTGTCGCTAAATCGTTACCAATAACTTTCTTCTTCTCTACTCTAAACTGTCATTCAGGCAGATACAGAAAATTTTATTATCCGGGTCAAAAATAAGGGGTTTATCCGTATAAAGGTGTAACAAATGTGACACCCTTTCAACTTTAGGCTTTTCTAAACAAAAATTAATCAAACCTGTTTAAATGATAGGACGTCTTATTTTTTAATAACTAAAATATATCACAATATGAAACGTATATTCTTCATGACATTGTTTGTCGCATTAACGACAATCACATATAGTCAAACGGATGATAAAGGATATGAGGAAGGCAAATGGGTACTGAAAGGTGTGACAGGTTTGAACTTGTCGCAAACGGCGATGTCGAATTGGTCGGCTGGCGGTGAGAACTCTGTTGCCGGAAATGCGTATCTGAATGGGGCATTAACACATAAAAGCGGTGACTGGTTATGGGTAACCAATCTCGCTCTCGATTACGGATTATCAAAGACTAAATCGCAGGGAATGAGGAAAAGTACCGATAATATAACCCTGTCTACCCAATTAGGATATTCCACCAATAATGTATGGTATTATACGTTGATGGGAGATTTAAACACCCAGTTTGCCAAAGGATATAATTATCCGGATAAGACACATTATATATCGAACTTCTTTGCGCCGGCGTATTCGAATATCTCCGTAGGTATGGAATATCGTCCCAAAAGCAATTATTCGGTTTATCTTTCTCCGGCTTCCACGAAGATGACTTTCGTGGAGGATGATTACCTTTCCGAGTTAGGAGCTTTCGGGGTCGATCCGGGAGATCGCTTCAGAATGGAATGGGGAGCTTACCTGAAAGCTCGTGCGGAATTAACCGTGATGGAAAACGTGAACTTGATTACTACAGCTGACTTTTTTACTCCTTATAGCGATCAATTCGGAAATATCGATGTCAATTGGGATGTATTGATAAGCATGAAGATTAATAAATTCCTGTCCGCTACACTCAATACGACGCTTAAATATGATAACGACGTGAAAACTTTTGAGGATAATGGAGAGAAACGGGGGGCGAAGGTCCAGTTCAAGGAAATATTAGGCATAGGTGTCGCCTATAATTTTTAAGTGGCATTTACTTGCAGAAAATTCATAGTTATGACTACTTTCACTCATAGCTATGAATTTTTTTATAACTATGACTTTTTCTTGTAGTAATGATAACGCTCCAACACTTCCCGCACGTAATTATATGTTTCTGAGCCACGCAAGTATCCATGCTTGCAAACAGGATCGTTATAATACTCGGGATCATTTTTCAAACGAATATATTCCGCTACATTATTATCCCATTTATTGGGATCTTTTCCATATTTTCGGGCCAATCGCTGCGCATCGTAAATATGTCCGATCCCAGCGTTGTAAGCCGCTAGGGTAAACTTGACTTTTTCTTCAGGATCCGTAATCTCAGAAAAACCTTGACGGAAGCGCCGTAAACAATCTACTCCCGTACGGATTCCCGTATCCGGATCTTTCAATTCATGCGGGGTGACACCTAATGCCTTCGCCGTATTTGGCATGATTCCCATAAGCCCCTCGGCACCGGCCCACGATACAACCGTAGGATTGAAATGAGACTCTTGATAGGAAATAGACGCCAGCAGCTGCCAATCCCATCCGATGTTTTTCGCATGTTTCTTGAATAAAGGGTCATACGGGGAAATATGTCCATTCTTTACCTCCGGAATATCTGCGGTAAAAGGTCGCTTGCTTAATTCAAAGTACCGCTTAGTAACTGCCTTGAAAGAATGTTTACCCGTTTTATCAGAAGCCCATTCATCGATGGCCTTCGCCAAGTCCGGACTACTTTTCCTTACCACCCATGAAGAGCGTTGGGGAAAACTAACCTTTAGGTCGACATTGATATTCCAATAATAAGTCTTGTTTAGGCGGGCGGTGTTATCATCGCTGATCGTATAGGGAATTTCGCCCAAGGAGACCATCTCGATAAGATCTTCGGTAGCAATGGAGTCATTTTCCACTTTTTGGATATGGATTCCTCCGCCGAGTTCCTCATCCAAGTTCTTCAGTCGTTCGGAGTATTTGGTGTTAGGCTTTACGTAAACATTCTTATCGATTAATTGAGTGACATCGGTAAGAAGCTTATCGCCTTTATTGGCCCGTTGTATCAATACTTGACTGGAGATATCCTCCCGGCCGCAATAAATGACCTCTTGTTTCAGCTTGTTATTGATTGGGATAGGGTAGGCTACAACATCGGCCTCACCGGCTTCAAGCATCTCGATCAGGCGGGCAGGATTCTCGGCGACCTTGATGTTTAATTTCAAACCTTGGCTCTTGGCAAAATCGTTTATCAGATCGTATTCGTAACCCATGGGTTGCATCTTATATTGGAAGTAGGAGGTAGAACTGTATAAAGTCACCGCCGTGATCTCGCCTTCCGCTTTCAGTTGCGGTAAATCCACGAAAACGGAAACGTCCTCTTTCTCCTCTTGTTTGTTACCGTTGCAACCATACAAGAAGAACAAAAAGAGCAGAAAGGGGACGTATTTCCTATACATTATATTATATGTTTATTTTTTCTCAAGCAAAACCACGTTCTCCACATGATGTGTATGAGGAAACATATCGACCGGACGGACTTTCTTGACGGAGTATTTCACGCTCAACAAACTCAAATCGCGGGCTTGCGTAGCAGGATTGCAGCTAACGTAAACGATACGTTCCGGCTCGGCGAAGAGAATAGTGTTGATCACATCATCATGCATACCGGCACGTGGTGGATCGGTAATAATAACATCCGGACGTCCGTGTTGGTTTATGAAATCCTGCGTAAGGATATCTTTCATATCACCGGCATAAAAAAGCGTGTTCTCTATATGGTTCAAGGCGGAATTCACTTTTGCGTCCTCGATAGCCTCCGGTACGTATTCGATGCCGATAACCTTCTTTGCTTGGCGAGAGACGAAATTTGCGATCGTACCTGTCCCGGTATATAAATCGTACACCATCTCATTTCCGGTAAGACCCGCAAATTCTCTAGCCACTTTATATAGATTATAAGCCTGTTCACTGTTTGTCTGATAGAAAGACTTAGGACCTACCTTGAATTGAAGCCCCTCCATCTCCTCGATGATATGATCTTTTCCCTTGAATACGAGAACTTCTTGGTCGGTGATCGTGTCATTACATTTGCCGTTGATGACGTACATCAAGGACGTGATTTCCGGGAATCGTTCCGCCAGATGAGATAATAACGCTTCCCTGCGCTCTACATCCTCATGGAAGAAAACCAATACGACCATCAAATCCCCAGTGGATGCCGTACGGATCATCAACGTACGAACGAATCCCTCTTGGTTCCGTAAATCGAAGAAAGGATATCCCTCATGAGATAGGCAATATTCCTTGACGCAAAGACGGATCTTGTTCGATATATCATCTTGCAACCAACATTTATGGATGTCCAATACCTTATCGAACATCCCCGGTATATGAAACCCGACACCATTCATGCAATCGAAAGAAGCACCGGACTGGATCTCTTCCTCCGTAAGCCATTTCTTGTTTGAGAAAGTAAACTCAAGCTTGTTCCGGTAGAAAGTCGTGCGCTCGGAACCTAAGATCGGAAGTTTCTCTTCCATTTCGACTTTCCCGATGCGGGTAAGATTATCGTAGACCTGTTTTTGCTTATAGTAAAGTTGTTCCTCATAGGGAAGATGTTGCCACTTGCAACCTCCACAGACACCGAAGTGCTCACAAAACGGCTCCGCACGTTTGGCCGAGTACTCATGGAAATATACAGGTTTCCCCTCCGCATAACTATTCTTCTTACGGGTCAGTTGAATATCAACCACGTCTCCCGGAGCGACGAAGGGTACAAATACCACCATATCGTTCACTCTCGCGATAGCCTTGCCCTCGGCGGCTACGTCCGTAATGGTTACCTTTTCTAATATAGGCAACTGTTTCTTCTTTCTTGCCAATGTCGTTAAGTTTTAAATTCGCTTCGCGAAAATACTTACAATTCCGCTAAGAACAAAGAGCTTCGTTCTATATACTTAAATGAGTCCGGCAAACAGTTCTCGTTATTCTATCAAGATTGATGAAGATATGATTATGGACAGAAAGGGATGTATAGTATGTGTTTATAAATCAATATATTGCAGTTTCTTAAAATTTCTTATAAGGAAAACTTTTGTTTTGCTATAGAAAAACTTTAGTTCCACTAGGGAGAAACTTTAGTTTCATGCTGTAGAAACTAAAGTTTCTTCAGCAAAAAACTCCTGAGTCTTCCTATTGGAAATAAATAGACACAAATAAAAGAAAAAGATCATATAATTATATGTAAGGGGCAAAGAGATAGGCGGGAAATCCGATGGGAAATGGAAGCGTCAACAAACTTCCGCACGCAAATGTAAGCATTTGCTGGATATAAATGGTAAAGAATAGTTGTAAAACATGTAAAAATCTTTAACGCTATTCGTGCTTGCAAAGTAGAAATAGCATATATTTGTAGCATTGCAAAGTTGAGATAGCAATATAACAGTTGAAATCAACAAAACTAGAATCTAAATTCAATACTGTCGAATATGGAAAGAAAAAGAGTTTACACGTTCGGAAATGGAAAAGCCGAAGGTAAGGCAGATATGAGAAATCTGCTGGGTGGTAAAGGCGCTAACCTTGCCGAGATGAATCTGATTGGTGTACCGGTTCCTCCGGGATTCACGATTACAACAGAAGTTTGTATAGAGTATTACGAGTTAGGCAAAGATAAAGTCGTAGAGTTGCTGAAAGCGGATGTTGAGAAGGCGATCGCTAATATCGAAACGTTAATGAACTCTAAGTTCGGTGATGTTGCCAATCCTCTGTTAGTTTCAGTTCGCTCCGGTGCCCGTGCGTCCATGCCGGGTATGATGGATACGATATTGAACCTTGGCTTGAACGACGAGGTAGTGGAAGGCTTGTCTCGTAAGACGGGCAACGCTCGTTTCGCTTGGGATTCCTATCGTCGTTTCGTTCAAATGTACGGAGATGTCGTATTAGGCATGAAACCGACAAGCAAAGAGGATATCGATCCGTTTGAGGCGATCATCGAGGAAGTAAAGAAAGCGAAAGGCGTTAAGTTAGATAACGAGCTTGACGTTGAAGACTTGAAAACATTGGTCTCTAAATTTAAGGCAGCCGTTAAGGCCCAGACCGGACAGGATTTCCCGACTTGCGCTTATGAGCAATTGTGGGGCGCTATCTGTGCCGTGTTCAATAGCTGGATGAATGAGCGTGCTATCCTGTATCGTAAGATGGAAGGTATTCCAGACGAGTGGGGAACGGCGGTTAGCGTACAAGCCATGGTATTCGGTAATATGGGCGATACTTCCGCTACAGGCGTTTGTTTCTCTCGTGATGCGGGTAATGGTGAGGACTTGTTTAATGGCGAGTACTTGATTAACGCTCAAGGTGAGGATGTTGTAGCAGGTATCCGTACCCCGCAACAGATCACGAAGATCGGTTCACAACGTTGGGCTGAACGTGCCGGAATCTCAGAAGAAGAACGTATCGCTAAATATCCGTCCATGGAAGAAGCCATGCCGGAAATCTATAAGCAATTAGACGCTATCCAAGAGAAATTGGAAGATCATTATCGGGATATGCAAGATATGGAATTTACCGTACAAGAGGGCAAACTTTGGTTCTTGCAAACCCGTAACGGCAAACGTACCGGTGCCGCTATGGTGAAAATCGCTATCGACTTATTGCATCAAGGTATGATTGATGAGAAAACAGCGTTGAACCGTATCGAGCCGAATAAATTAGATGAGTTGCTTCACCCTGTATTCGATAAAAAAGCCGAGAAACTGGCGAAAGTGTGGGTAAAAGGTTTGCCGGCTTCACCGGGTGCCGCTACCGGACAGATCGTATTCTTCGCTGATGATGCCGCTAAATGGCATGCCGATGGCAAAAAGGTTGTCATGGTCCGTATCGAGACTTCTCCGGAAGACTTGGCCGGTATGGCTGTCGCCGAAGGTATCCTTACCGCTCGTGGAGGTATGACATCTCATGCCGCTGTTGTAGCTCGTGGTATGGGGAAGTGCTGCGTATCCGGTGCTGGTGCCTTGAACATCGATTATAAGAATAAGACTGTAGACGTTGATGGCGTGACTTTGAAAGAAGGTGATTATATCTCTATCAATGGTACGACCGGAGAAGTCTATGTCGGGCAGGTTGAGACAAAAGCCGCTGAGTTATCGGGTGATTTCGAGGAGTTAATGGCTTTAGCCGATAAATATACAAAATTGCAAGTTCGTACAAACGCTGATACGCCTCACGACGCTTCGATCGCTCGTAGCTTCGGTGCCGTTGGTATTGGCCTTTGCCGTACGGAGCATATGTTCTTCGAGGGTGAGAAGATCAAAGCTATGCGTGAGATGATCTTGGCCGAGGACGCTGAAGGTCGTAAGAAAGCGTTGGCGAAGATCCTTCCTTATCAGAAAGAGGACTTTAAGGGTATCTTCAAGGCTATGGCCGGATGTCCTGTTACCGTTCGTTTGCTCGATCCTCCTTTGCATGAGTTCGTTCCTCACGATTTGAAAGGTCAAGAGGAAATGGCTGAGACTATGGGCGTGTCCGTTAAGGAGATCCAAAAACGTGTGGAATCTCTTTGCGAGCATAACCCGATGTTGGGTCACCGTGGTTGCCGTCTAGGTAATACATATCCGGAAATTACGGAAATGCAGACTCGGGCCATTTTAGGTGCCGCTTTGGATTTGAAGAAAGAAGGTATTGAGGCTAAACCGGAAATCATGGTACCATTAACAGGTATCTTATATGAATTCAAGGAACAAGAGAAGGTGATCCGTACCGCGGCCGAAGAGCTATTCAAGGAAGTTGGCGATCGTATCGAATTCAAGGTAGGTACGATGATCGAGATTCCTCGTGCGGCATTGACAGCGGATCGTATCGCTTCCAGCGCTGAATTCTTCTCATTCGGAACGAATGACTTGACTCAGATGACATTTGGTTACTCTCGTGACGATATCGCTTCCTTCTTACCGGTTTACTTAGAGAAGAAGATTTTGAAGGTCGATCCGTTCCAAGTACTAGACCAAAATGGTGTAGGACAGCTGGTTCGTATGGCAACTGAGAAAGGTCGTGCCATCCGTCCGGATTTGAAATGTGGTATTTGCGGCGAGCATGGTGGTGAGCCTTCTTCCGTTAAGTTCTGCCATAAAGTTGGCTTGAATTACGTATCATGTTCACCTTTTAGAGTGCCCATAGCTCGTATTGCGGCGGCGCAAGCGGCTCTAGAAGACTAATCAAGGGGTTGATTTTTAATAGTTTAAGCACACGATAGACAGGAGGGTAGATTGAGTGATCAATCTACCCTCTATTTTTTTATAGTCATATGGTATAATCTTATATATCAGGATATTGAAGTGGTGGGGAAGGCAACAAAACGACTAGTTTAATCGTTCGTTTTAATTAGTCGTTTGCAAATATCGCAAAAAACATTTACTTATGAAAGTCAAAAAGACTTTAGAATATAATTTTGATGCGGTTTTTGGGGTATTTTACTAAACCTATATGTTCCCTATAAAATAATCGATATAAACGACTAATTAAAACGAACGATTAATTCATTCGTTTTTTATGGTTAAACCCTCTTTTTGCATAAATATAATGAGAACGGATATATATGAAAACGACATTAGGCATAGAGTTCGAGCCTTTTTTTCCTCAGATAAGTCATCGTGCCAAGATCGGCTGCGCAAAGTATGATTTGTCCACTGGGGAAGGAGTGGCGATGGAACAATGGTATCTGAATATGGGTGAAGTTCCGGGAACTCCATTGAGCCAGATAGTAGGCATATATTCCAATGTCAAGCCAGAAGACCGTGAATGCTTGAAAACTTCCTTGAGCCGACTTGTCCATGGAGAAACTGATCATGATCAAGGGGAAGTCCGGGTTAGGGATGGCGAGGGATGGAAATGGGTTCGTCTGGATATAATGGAGGCGGGTCTGGAGAAATCAAGCCCCATCCTATTACTGATGAATTATGACATATCTGAACTGAAAGCGATGGAAGAACGAATGCTGAAGGCCGAGAAATCAGAGCGTTTGAAATCCTCCTTTTTGGCAAACATCAGCCATGAGATCCGCATGCCATTAAACGCTATTGTCGGATTCTCTTCTCTTTTAGGGGATGAAGAGGATGGTGAGCTAAGACAAGAGTATATTAATCTTATTCAGACCAATAATGAGTTATTATTGGGTATCGTTAATGATGTATTGGATCTGGCTAAGCTCGAGTCTGGTACCATGACCTTTGATTTCATGGAATTTGATCTAAGACAACTTATTGTAGAAACGGTAGCATCTTTCCAGATCAAAGTACCGAGAGGGGTAGCTTTGACCTATCCGGAATCTTTGGATTCCTTTTTATTACGCTCCGACCGTATCCGTTTGAAACAAGTTCTTGGCAATTTTATAACAAACGCAATTAAGTACACCTCTATAGGTAGCATCATCTTGTCATATCAAGCCATGGAGAACGAGGTTCTGTTATCCGTGACCGATACGGGGGAAGGAATGTCGGAGGAAATAAAACTTCATGTGTTCGATCGTTTTTATAAAGGACGAAACCAAAAGCAAGGCATAGGGCTTGGACTTTCTATCTGCCAAAATATAATTGAAAGGCTGGGAGGGCGTATCGGTGTCTCTTCTGAGCAGGGAAAAGGCTCTTGTTTTTGGTGCACTTTACCAATCTTTCCCCAAAAAGATACCTATTAAATAAAGAAAATACCGTATATTTGTTTTTGAAAGAGAAACGAAAAAACAATTTCTACGTATGGAGCGGTATTTAATTATAAAAACAAGGGATGAGTTGTTGCGCATTAAGATTGGTCAGATCCTTTATTTTGAAGCAGACAGGAACTATACGAAACTATTGTTGTCAAATGGCATCCAATTTACCTTCGCTATAAATATCGGAAAAATAGAAGAGATCTTAGAGAAGCAGGTCGCTGGTTGTAACAAGATATTAATGCGTGTCGGAAAAAGTCATATCATAAATAAAAATCATATCTTACAAATAAATCTCCCTAAGCAGCGTTTATTATTATTGACGGAAGAGGGTAAGCCTAAAGAGTTGGTAATATCCAAGGATCCGTTGAAAGTGCTGAAAGATAATCTTGAGAAGGAGATGGGAAAGCCTCAAGAGGAAGAGGAAAAGGAATAAGACTATGATTATAAAGATAGGAAAAGCAAAAGACAACGATTTTATTGCAAACGATCCTCATGTAAGCCGCCATCATGCCCGTCTGATACGTGAGGATGGTGGCAACTTATTATTGGAGGATACGGGATCTACTAACGGTACGTTCGTGAATGGAGCCCAGATCATAAAGAAACGTGTTACTCCTACGGATCATATTCGCTTGGGGGATAGCTATGTCTTGAATCTTTCCGAGGTGCTTAAATACAATAATGATTATAGCGATGAATTTGCCGCATTGAAAAAAGTCTACGATGATTATATTCAAGCAAAAGTCAAGATTCAATCCTCTAATCAGTTTAAGACCAGATTATTTCAATCCTTACCATTTGCTTTGCCCGGAATAGTGGGGGTCGTGATAGGCTTCTTAGGGAAAGGTAGCCCGGAACTATTCGGCATCAGCCTCTTGATAACGATTTGTGCCCCTACGGTAGGAATCTATCTAGGAGCCAAGCAGTCGGCCAAGATTCCCCAGCAATTGCAGGATATCGCCAATCAATTTAAGATAGACTATGTTTGTCCGAAATGTGGGACATTCTTGGGTGAGATCCCTTGGGAATCATTGAAAAACCGAAAGCAATGCCCAGTTTCTTCCTGTAAGGCCAAATGGGTGAGAGAATGAGCCTTTTCTTTTCGTATAGTAAAACAGCCTCTTTTGTACATGAAACCCAAATGTTTGATTATAAGAGAGAATAACAAGTTTATTAATCCATTGCTTTTTGTACTTTTGTTTTCGGAATATTAATATATTAGGAACAAAGGTTATGCAAGAAGAGGAATATACATTCGTAACTTTAGACGGCAATGACGTCATGCCAGCGGATGCTGTCATAATAGACGTGGAAGGAGGAGGTGTCGACCTAGGCGACGCCATAGTTATAGACGATAGTAGCATCGAGTCTTTCGATCATTCAGACTTTATAACATTGGCGGACGATACGGTTATGCTTTCCGATACAGATATGATGGATCTGTACTCTACGGATATGGATGGCGCAGATATTTCGTTTATCGTATGATCGCGGTTAAATGTCCACATTGCCATGTAGGATTAAAGGTAGACGAGGGGAAGATTCCCCTCGGCATTACCTCCTTTAAGTGTCCGAAATGCAAAGAGCCTATTCCTTTGTCCTTATTATCCGAGAAAAGTAATCATCAGGAAGTCGATTCCGATACGATTTTAGTGACACCTGTCAAGACTGGAATCGGCAGACTGACGGTTCTTCCAGACGCCGATACACCTGAACAAGCGTTTCCTCTTCACGAAGGGAAGGTTGTCATTGGCCGGAAGTCGAACGCCTCACAAGCTACGATGCCAATTATCACGGCTGATCGCACGATGAGTCGCGAGCATATTTGCATTGAGGTGAAAAAAGATTCAAAAGGTGGATATAAACATTTCCTTACCGACAATAATAGTAAAAACCATACGTTATATAATAACAGTTACCTAGAGAATGGCGAGGTGGTCGTGCTCAATGATAATGACGAGATTATTATTGGTCGCACCGTCTTACGTTTTAATGAATAAAACTCATTTGTTATGATTATAACGATCGGTAAGCCATGTGCTATTACGGAAAAAGGAGGCAGATCGAATAACGAGGATTCCATTTACCCGCTTCCCGAACAAGTGACCCTTGACCAAAAATTGTTTATGGTTTGCGATGGTGTGGGTGGAGCCGAGAAAGGGGAGGTAGCCAGCTCATTAGCTTGCGAGTCCATACAAACTTTCTTTTCTACGTTCCTAAAGGATGATCCCACGCCTGAGTTTATCCATAAAGCCGTACATTATGCGGAAGTCTGTTTCGACTCCTATGTTCAAGAGCATCCGGAAGCGATGGGTATGGCTACTACGCTCACCATGGCCTATATCGCTTCTTCCGGAATCGTATTGGCTCATATCGGAGATAGCCGGATCTATCATCTGAGGAAGGGGGAGATTTTATATCAAACAGAAGATCATTCATTGGTAAATTCATTGGTTAAATTAGGTAAGATCACTCCGGAAGAAGCGTTAACCCACCCCCAGCGGAATGTGATTATCCGGGCTATACAAGGCACTCATATTCCAACAGAAGCGGACATTATTACCTTGAACGATATTCAACCCGACGATTTCCTCTTTCTTTGTACGGACGGGGTTCTTGAAAGACTGAAGAATGAAAAGATCGCAGAGATATTTAATGGTCGTTTATCTGTTCCGGAAATAAAGGACGCTCTCATGGAAGCCTGTGACGGCAAGACTCGGGATAATTTTTCTTTTTATATCATACCTATTCAAAAAGTGGAAGATAGCATGGGTTTTAAGCAAAATATTCTCTCTTTTCTTTATTCTTTTATATAAATAACGTACTTTTGGCAGATTAAATGGAATTATTCAAGGTTATGAATCTGCCAGACGGACATCTTCTTCAAAACGGAAAATACAGACTTACTCATGTGGTTGGTCAAGGTGGTTTTGGCATAACCTACAGAGGAGTTTGGTATACAGAGGTTAAAGGATCTTTAGGCACCGTAAAGACGGAGGTCCCTATCTGTGTCAAGGAATATTTCTTCAAGGATTATTGTTATAGAGAACCCGGTTCCCAAGCCGTAAAAGTACATTCGGAGACGGGAAAGGTCTTATTTAACAAGTTCAAGGAAAAACTGATCAAAGAGGCAAAGATCCTATCGGAAGTTCACCATCCCTATATCGTAAACGTGTTGGAGGTTTTCGAGGAAAACAATACGGCTTATATTGCCATGGAGTATATTTCCGGCTTCTCGCTAAAATATATGCTTGAGAAAAACGGGATATTGCCCGAAGCTACGGTCCTTAAATATGTACGGCAAATTGGCGAGGCGTTACAATTCGTTCATGATAAGAGTATCTTGCATCTGGATATCAAGCCTAGCAATATCTTGATCGATAAGAACGGGAACGCCCGCTTGATCGATTTCGGAGTCAGCAAACGTTACGATATCGAGCAGGAAGAGACCAGCACTACGATGTTAACCCTTTCTAAAGGATTCGCATCCATAGAGCAATACGATAACGAAGGAACACAAGTGTTCTCGCCCCGTCCGGATATTTATTCCTTGGGAGCCACGATGTATAATCTGTTAACGGGAACAATCCCTACAGAATCTATACTACGTGCCGCACGTCCTTTGCGAAACCCCTCTGAAATCAATGCGGCGATCAGCCCGAAAACAGAGGCTGTTATCATAAAAGCGATGCAAATCATTCCTGCGGATCGCTTTGAGACGGTGGGCGAGATGTTGGCGTCTTTGGATTTTTCTCAAGCGGAAAAGGAAGTTCAGGTTGTCCCAAGTCCATCTCCCGAGATTGTGAATGAGGAAACAACGGTGGTTTATTCATCACCTGTAGATTCTAAATTAGTAGGATCGGATGATGAAGAGACTGTTGTCAATGTGGCTAATCCACCTACCGTGGAGCCAATAACAGAAAAGAATAATTCCAGAAAGAAAATAATTCCTATCGGAATCGCTATATTTGTCGTTGTAGGATCCGCTACGGCTCTTTTAGTGCATAGCAATAGGCCCACAAAAGAGGTTGTCGAGAGTATTGATTTACCTTCAGCTGTGGAGCCGGATAGCAATGTCTCAAAAGAAGTAGAAATGCCAGATCACCCAGTTTTACATACGGAACCTCCTATCTCTGAGATAAAGGAAGCGGAGAAACAAGAGCCTAAAGTGGAAGAGAAACGACCTATGGAAACAGAGCATACGATAGAAGAGAATGTTCTCCCGGATCAGCCATCGGAAAATGAGATGAATGAGAAATATAACTCGTTAATCGCCTCCGGTAAGGAAAAAATGGCCAAAGCTGATTATTTGGGAGCTAAGAAAGATTTGTCGGAGGCAAAGGATACGAAACTTACGGAAGAGGTAGTCCGGTTGATCATCGCTTGTGATGAGAAAACCGAGGAGAAACGTATAGCGGACAAAAAGGCCCTGTATGAGGAGAAAATGGCTTTCGGACGATATAAGATCGTACGTAAGAAGTCAAATAACAGATACGGGGCGATCGATTCGAAAGCCGAGGAACGTATTCCTTGCAAATACCTAAGTGTCGGTATCGCGGATAACGGCCGGGCATTCGAACGGGAAGACAATTTGTTTGATATTTATAATTCTGACGGATCATTGATTAGCGAAGGCCTTACTTATTATTGATTGTAATATTATGAACAACTAAACATGTATTTACCTATTATATGAAAAGACTTTGGATATTGATGATATGTGCGGTATTTCCCCTCGGACTGCTGGCGCAACAGCGTACGGAATACAACCGTAAGGGAGATGAAGCGATGAAACGTCTTGATTATAGTGACGCTAAAATGTGGTACGAGGAAGGCGTATCGCAATGCGACGCATACAGTATTGATCAGCTGACTACGATTTGGCTTTCCAACGAGCGAATGCGGCCTTCCATGCGTAGCTTGATGAATAAATGTTTAAACTGCCTGACGGTCAAAGCTACGGAAGATGATCCGGATGCCATCTCTAAATTAATCATTTATTATTCGGAAGGTATCGGAACCCCTAAAAGTGAGGAGCTAGCAACCTATTGGAAAGAATACCAAGAGATGTTGTTAAAGCCGGCGGAACCCGAGGCCCAACCGATAGATTCCGCAGCGGTATCCCCTAAGAAACGAATGGAGTTTTTCGCGGGATACTCGTATTCGATCGAATCTCCTTATGGAATCACGGTAGGAGGTATGGGGCAACGCTTCGGTTGGTATGTCCGTTTCAAGACGAATATGTCTTTTATGAATTATACGGACGAATGTAATAACCAAGGGCAGATTATTAAGTTCTCTAATTCGGAAGGGGAATCTTATGAGCTTAATACAGGTAAATCCTCGAAGACAAATAGTATAGCCGGAACGGCCGGTTTAATCGTAAAATGCTTTCCGTGGTTATATGCCTCTGTTGGTTTGGGATATGGTGAAAGAGCTTTACTACATTCGTTCACGACCCATTCCTATGAAAACTACGACAGTACACGAGAGGTATGGTGCCGGAATATTGATTCCTCATACAAAGGGGTCGCTGCCGAGGTTGACTTGATGATGAAAATAACGAACTCTGTATTTATTAGCGTTGGATGCAATACGGTTAATTTTAAGTACTTGGATCTAAACGCTGGCTTAGGTGTATTCTTTTAATATTGATTATTTATGAAACATATATACTCACTCTTCTCTATTCTATTTGCGGCTTTATTAATGGCCGGATGCGTGAATGATCCGGATATAGATGGTGGCATTCGAAACGCTAAAAAACCGTCTGTTAAGACAGACGAGATATTGAAGTCCACGGCTAGTTCCGTGACAGTATCGGGGGAGGTCTTGCAAGAAAACGGCGCTCCCGTGACAGAGGCCGGTTTTTGTTGGAGCACGGAATCTACCTTTACTGTGATAGAGAAAAATAAAAAAGCCGTATCCAAGCGTAAGGTAAAATATGAGGCTACGATCGAGGGCTTAACCAATGATCTGGATTACTATATCCGGGCCTATGCGATCAATGCGGTAGATACCGCTTATGGAGAGATTTTACCTTTTAAGACGAAAGATGGATTAGGAAGCGTTAAGACCTTATTGCCAGTCAACGTGATGTCTACTTCCGTTCAATGTGGAGGTATGATAACCAAACAAGGGGAAGCCGAAATCGAGGAAAGGGGTATTTACTTAATGCTGAATCCGGAGCCTTCAGCATCCGACTCCACGATTCGTATAGACATGGAAGCCGATTCGTTCTATTGTACGATCTCCGATTTAAAACCGGAAACTACCTATTACGTTAGAGCTTACGCAAAAAGTAAATATGGTGAGTATAACGGGGCGAAAGTCGAGACCTTTAAGACCACGAATGGTCGTCCTGTATTAGATGATAACAAATTCAAGAAAATAGCGACAGAGTTTACCTATGCGGAGTTCTCCATGGAAATAATAAGCGAGGGAGATTCTCCGATCACGGCATGTGGTTTCTGCTTTAGTGCTGATAAATCGCCGACAATAGAAAATGGGGATACGATTATTTGCGGAGCGGGTATCGGAGAATTTGCCGGGAAAATCTATGATATGCAACAGCAGAAAGGGTATTACGTACGTGCTTATGCGACAAACGCTTTAGGTACTACCTATAGCGCAGGCGAAGGTATCCATACGATTCTGGAAAGTGAGTTGCCTACAGTCAATACGAAGGAGGTGTCTACTATTAAAAACGGTACCGCATGGGTAGGAGGAGAGGTCTTAGCCGAAGGTGCCTCACCGGTTACAGAGGCCGGTGTATGTTGGGGAACTAGTCCTAGTCCGGCCTTTGGTAATTGTGAAGGAGCGGTAGCTCTTTCTTCCGGTACACAAGCGTTTACGGGTACGATAAAGGAATTGAGAGGAGGCACGAGCTATTATTTAAGGGCTTACGCTAAAAATAAGAATGGTATCGCTTACGGAGAGGAAGTTCGCTTCCAAACTCCGGATATATTTGGAGCAGGGGCAAGGTTTGAGGGAGCTTTCCGGATACCGGGATCTACCTCTTTCTGTACCTTGGCTAATAGCACGGGATTCTTGTTAGGCGGTGACACGGGTAGGGAATACACCGATGAGTTTTGGGGATATATGACCTCTAAGAAAGAATGGTTGCCCTTAAGGTCTCAGCCTGAGAAATTATCGGGCCAAGCATGTTTCAGCATCGGATTTGGCCTATGGACTTTTGGTGGTTTGGATAACACGGGAAAGATATGTGACAGTTTATATGTATACTCCACATCCGATAATTCTTGGAGCGCCGTACAAACAGACCAGCAACGGCCTAAAGGTATGTATCGGGCGGCATGTTGCAGAATGGAAGATCAAGCGTTCCTCATAGGTGGACGTAGAGGTAACGAACTAATCGATGAAGTCTGGACTTATGAACCGAGCGCTTTCGTTTGGAGCAAGAAATCTAATTTCCCGATTAAACAATACGGCGGAATATCCGTTGTAATTGGTGACCGTATATATGCCGGACTGGGGATTATTAATAAAGCGGATCCTTCTTTGGAATATACGACACAGTTTTGGTCTACAGACAAGAACGCTGTAGCTTGGGAAAAGGAGGCTTCGTTCCCCGGAAGGATGCTTTTATGTGCTATCGCTTATGGTAATTACGTATATGGCGTAGACGGGGACGGTTATATTTGGCGCTATGATCCGGACTCTCAGAACTGGAGCCAGAAATCCCAGTTACCAGCGGCTAACAGGTCTGTACATTGCATGTATGTCTTGGATAATTATATCTATATAGGTTTGGGCAATGCCTCTAACTCATTAATCAGTTACGATCCTACTTGGGATAATTAAAGATGAATAGAACAGCGATTTTAGAACAGATACAGAAGAACGTAGAACGGCTGTCGGCTCCTGATCTACCGGAATACAAATATATCCCGTTGCATCAGAAGCCATCGCCTTCAGTCGCTACGTTGCATGAGATCATGCGCCTATTACGTACGGTTATCTTCCCCGGATTCTTTGGTACGGAACAAGAGGCTCAATTAGGCTCTATCCAATATTATACGGGAGTCTATTTGGAAAAGATCTATGATCTCTTGCAAGAGCAAATATATAATGGACTTTGTTTTGAGGTAGAGCGTTGTTGTGATTCCAAGGACCGGGCTTCCGAGATCTCGATCGCTTTTATTAACCGGATTCCTCATATCAAATATTTACTGTCCACCGATGTAAAGGCCATCTTGGATGGTGATCCGGCAGCCAAGAGCGTGAGTGAGATTATATTCTGTTATCCGGCGGTCTACGCGCTTTTACATCAACGGGTCGCTCATGAATTATTCGAGCTAGGCGTACCGGTACTCCCGCGTATCATTACGGAAATGGCACACTCGCAAACCGGGATCGACATTCATCCCGGGGCGCAGATCGGAGAATATTTCAGTATCGATCATGGAACGGGTATTGTCGTGGGACAAACCGCCATTATCGGAAACCATGTCCGCCTTTATCAAGGTGTGACGTTAGGAGCCAAGAGTTTTACGCTGGACGAGGAAGGACTTCCGATAGATTTGCCCCGTCACCCGATCATCGAGGATTATGTGACCATTTATTCCAACGCATCCATATTAGGACGGATCACTATTGGCCGAGGATCTATTATCGGGGGTAACATCTGGCTCACCCATAGTGTACCTCCCAATTCCAAGATATCTCAATCACGTGTCGAAGAAAAATTCACGGAAATATGATATTATTTGAAAGAGATTCCGTATGTTTGTGCAAATGACATTACGGTGTTTTCCTTAAATAATAGAATATGACCATGAACAAAGTAAAGACATTAGATGATCTCAAGAAAATGCGTGAATCTCTTCGTGCGTCTTTGGATCTGCGTGAAAAAAGCAATACCCCTGATCAGCTCGTACAAATTAAGGTTTCTATGGCCACTTGCGGTATAGCTGCCGGAGCCAAGGAGATAATGAGTTATTTTATCGAGGTTTTAGACCGGCAGAAAATCGATGCGTTGGTAACTCAAACCGGATGCATGGGCTATTGTTATGCGGAACCGACTATCGAAATCAAGCTTCCGGGTCAGGAGCCGTTGGTATTCGGTTATGTTGATAAGGCAAAAGTAGAAGAGATCATAGATAAGTATATCCGTAAGGGTATCTTGGTAGACGGCATCATTCCTGTAACTTACACCACCGTAAAACCCGAATAAGAAATTTAATATCTTACATAAATGGCACAATACACGAATTATATATTGGTGTGCGGTGGCACAGGTTGCCGTGCATCACAAAGCGAGCAGATCATCGAGAATCTGAGAGCCGCCGTCGAGCAATACGGATTAGAGGATACACAAGTGATCCGTACCGGATGCTTCGGTTTCTGCGAGAAGGGTCCGGTGGTTAAGATGATCCCCGATAACACTTTTTACGTACAAGTTCAACCATCGGATGCGGACGAGATCGTACGGGAGCATTTGGTAAAAGGCCGTAAAGTGGAACGGTTACTTTATATGAATCCAGAGACCCGTGAGCTGGTTCCGGACTCCAAGCATATCAGATTCTATAAGAAACAGCTACGAATCGCCCTTCGAAATTGTGGCTTTATCAACCCTGAGAATATCGATGAGTATATCGCTCGTGACGGCTATGTAGCGTTAGGAAAAGCCCTTGTGGAAATGACTCCCGAGGAAGTAATCAAGGAAATCATGGATAGCGGTTTACGGGGTCGTGGGGGCGGTGGTTTCCCCACAGGTTTGAAATGGCAGATTACCCGTAAGGTACAAGCACCTCAAAAATACGTGGTTTGCAATGCGGACGAGGGTGACCCGGGCGCTTTTATGGATCGCTCCATATTGGAGGGCGACCCGCATTCGATTGTGGAGGCTATGGCGATTAATGGATATTGTACGGGAGCTAGCAAAGGTTTGGTATATATCCGTGCCGAATATCCGCTAGCCGTGGAACGTTTGAAAATAGCCATACGGCAAGCGAAAGAATATGGATTGCTGGGCGAGAATATATTTGGGACTGATTTCTCATTCGATATCGAGATCCGGTACGGTGCCGGAGCTTTTGTTTGTGGAGAGGAGACCGCTTTGATCCACAGTATGGAAGGTTTGCGAGGCGAGGCTACCGTAAAGCCGCCGTTCCCTAGTGAACACGGGTATAAAGGTTGTCCGACCAATGTAAATAACGTAGAGACTTATGCGAATATCCCGGTGATCTTGTTAAGAGGCGCTAAATGGTTCAGTAGTATCGGAACGGAGAAAAGCAAAGGAACAAAGGTGTTCGCCTTGGCTGGAAAGGTAAACAATGTGGGGCTGATCGAGGTTCCTATGGGTACGACTTTGCGTGAGGTTATCTTTGGAATTGGGGGAGGTATCAAGGATGGAAAGAAGTTTAAGGCTGTGCAAACCGGTGGCCCGTCAGGAGGTTGCTTGACAGAAAAGCATCTAGATCTTCCTATCGATTATGATAATTTGCTTGCCGCTGGTTCCATGATGGGTTCCGGAGGTATGATCGTCATGGACGAGGATGATTGTATGGTAGCCATGGCTAAGTTCTATCTGGACTTTACGGTCGAGGAATCTTGCGGTAAATGCGCACCGTGCCGTATCGGTAATAAACGCTTACATGAGATATTGCAGAAAATTACGAGTGGAAACGGAACCGAAGAGGATTTGACCCGTCTAAGGAATCTGGCGATGGTGATTAAGGATACCGCTTTATGCGGCTTGGGACAGACTTCTCCGAATCCGGTTTTATCTACGATGGATAATTTCTACGATGAATATCTGGCGCATGTCCGGGAGCATCGTTGTCCGTCTCATCAATGCCGGGAACTTACTCAATATTTCATCAATCCGGAGAAATGTAAAGGATGTACGCTCTGTGCCCGTGTTTGTCCGGTGCATGCGATTACAGGTGGACGGAAAATTCCTCATATTATCGATCCGCAAGCTTGTATCCGTTGCGGCACCTGTATGGAGAAGTGTAAGTTCGGAGCGATTTATGTCCACTAAATTCATTTACAATCATGGAAACAATTAAATTAATCATAGATAATAAAGAGGTGGAAGTGCCGAGAGGAACCACCATTTTAGATGCGGCAAAAAGTGTAGGTATCCATATCCCGACACTCTGTTATATGAAACTGGAGGATTTGCATTATGAGAATAATCCGGGAGCTTGCCGTATTTGTGTCGTAGAGATCGAGGGACGTAGAAATTTAGCCCCATCCTGTAAAATGGAATGTACGGAAGGTATGGTCGTACGGACACATACCCCTCGGGTAATGAATGCCCGCAGGACGGTGATGGAGCTGATCCTCTCGAATCATCCGGCGGAATGCCTGACATGTAGTAGCAACGGACATTGCGAGTTACAAAAGATCGCGCACGACCTAGGAATCCGCGAGATCCGGTATAAGGGAGAAATGTCTACATTTACGATAGATCGTTCCCCTTCTATTGTCCGGAACATGAACAAATGCATCATGTGCCGCCGTTGTGAGACCATGTGCAATACGATACAGACGGTTGGCGCCTTGACTGCCGTGAACCGTGGATTTAACGCGGCCGTATCGACAGCTTTCGAACGGGATATGGCCGGAAGTACCTGTTCTTATTGTGGACAATGCGTATCCGTCTGTCCTGTAAACGCGCTTAGCGGACGTAATACGCAACAGCCGGTCTTGGACGCTTTGGCCGATCCTACTAAAATTGTTATCGCCCAGACAGCGCCGGCGGTTCGCACAGCGTTGGGACGTGATTTCGGGTATGAGCCGGGTACATTGGTTACAGGCAAGATGGTTTCAGCTTTGCGTCAATTGGGTTTTGATTATGTATTTGATACGGACTTTGCCGCCGACTTGACCATTATGGAAGAGGGAACGGAATTATTACATCGCCTAGGTAGTTACTTGAATGGAGACAAAGAGGTGAAAATACCGTTAATGACGAGTTGTTGTCCGGGCTGGGTTAGCTTTGTGGAACAACATTTCCCCGAGTTACGGGATAATTTATCTACAGCCAAGAGCCCGCAGCAAATGTTCGGAGCGATCGCCAAGAGCTATTTCGCCGAGAAGTTGGGAGTGGACCGTAAGGATTTGGTAGTCGTATCTATCATGCCTTGTTTGGCGAAGAAGTATGAGGCTAGCCGCCCGGAGTTTAGCGTGGAAGGTAATCCCGATGTAGATTATTCGATATATACTCGTGAGTTAGCCCGTTTAATCCGTTATGCGAATATAGATTTCAATGAACTGCCGGATGGTGAGTTCGATCGCCCGTTGGGTGAATCTACCGGAGCGAGCGTGATCTTCGGTACTACCGGCGGTGTTATCGAGGCCGCTTGCCGTACAGCTTATGAATTATATACGAAGAAAAATCTGGATAAAGTGGATTTCGAGGAGTTACGCGGACTGGAAGGTATTCGTAGCGCTACCATCGATTTTAATGGGACTCCGGTAAAGATCGGTATCGCTCATGGTCTGGGGAATGCCCGCAAATTGATCGAGGAGGTGAAGAACGGTACCTCTCCTTATCATGCGATCGAGGTGATGGCTTGTCCGGGAGGCTGTATCGGCGGTGGCGGACAACCGTTCCACCGAGGCCGTATGGAGGTACTTCGCCGGCGTGCTGCCGCTCTTTACCGGGAAGACGCTAACAAACCGCTTCGCAAGAGCCATGAGAATCCGTATATCCAGCAATTATACAGCGAGTATTTGGGAGAGCCTTGCGGACCGAAAGCCCACAAATTACTGCATACCCATTACATAGATCGTAAGGAAGTAATCGGTATGTATATAGAAACTGAAAAAAGTAAATAAGCCATGAATGAGATACATTTGCCTAAAACAAAAGTAGCGGAGCTACATGCGATATGCGCTGAACGCAACAACGATCCCGGGGAGTTGATCAATATCTTGCACGCCGCCCAAGGCTTGTTCGGATATTTACCACCGGAAGTCCAACAGGTTATCGCCGCCGAATTGAATATCCCGGTCTCAAGGGTATATGGCGTAGTTACTTTTTACTCATTCTTTACGATGACCCCCAAGGGGAAATACCCCATCTCGGTTTGTCTGGGAACGGCCTGTTACGTGCGTGGCGCGGAAAATGTTCTGGAAGAAATGCAACGTCAATTGGAAATAAAGGTAGGAGAGACTACACCGGACGGTTTGTTCTCCTTGGATTGCTTACGCTGTGTCGGTGCTTGCGGATTGGCTCCGGTGGTCATGATCGGCGGGAAGGTCTATGGAAGGGTTACTCCCGAGAAGGTACGGGATATACTTTCCGACTACTATCTGAAAGAGCAATAAGATACGAAAACACAAGCGGTCACATAAGGTTTTACGTGACCGCTTGTATAAAATAATGCGAATAATCGTATTTTCAGAAACGACTGATCGAACCGCCACCCCCGGAGCTTCCACCTCCCCAAGAGCCGCCACCGCCGCCTCCGCTAAAACCTCCGAAACCACCACCGCCCCCCATAATAATAGGGCCACCTCCTCCTCGGTGTATGCGGTCGATGGTACGATTTTTTTTCTCTGTATACCCGCAACTCTTACAGCGATATACATCTTCGGCCAGACCTTCCGAAAAACGAGTCGCTTCCCGGATCACCTGCTGCCCCATATACACAAAGGTTTTCTTTCCACAACGGGGGCATGCCTTCGGACGATACTTTAAGTATGCGATAAACGCCGAGAAACCGATCATCCCGATAATCCCCACCACGAATATCCACATAAAATCATCATCGGACGAGGAAGAAGAACGGTTGCCAGTCATGCCTGCCCGTTCATAGTCGCTGGACATTAAATACTTGGTAACCGCCATGACTCCTTTCAACATGCCGGCGCTATAATCCCCGGCCTTTAGATCGGGCATCATATACCGCTGCTGGAGCCGGTAGCAAATCGCGTCGGGTAAGACACCCTCGATGCCATATCCCGTCTCGAAAACGACCGAACGTTGGGAAGGTTCCGTCACCAACTGGATCAATAAACCATTATCCTTGCTCTTTTGTCCCAATCCCCAATGTTTGAATAAATCCGTAGCGAACATCCGGGCATCCTGATCCCCGATGCTATTCACGGCAACGACAGCTACCTCGATACCGAGACTATCTTCCACTACATTTAATAATTGATTGATACGTGACGCGTCATCCGGGGTAATGATACCATCCGGATTACTGACATGGTTCAACCGGTTGGAAAGACGCACGTTCGGAATGGTCTCGATCGAATAATCCTTTGCCGCGAAAATAGAAGAGGCAAAACCAACCAGCAATAAACTGATCCATAAAAGGCTTACCGGACACTTGCGCCTAGATCTTATATTCTTTATCTCACTCATTCAGCGAATGGCTATTAGAATTCTACCTTAGGAGCCTTTTCCGCACCGGATTCAGCGGCGAAATAAGCTTTCGATTGGAAGCCGAACATTCCGGACAAAATATTGTTCGGGAATTGGCGAATATAGGTATTATAAGACTGAGCTACCTCATTAAAACGTTTACGCTCTACTGAGATACGATTTTCGGTCCCTTCCAATTGCGCTTGAAGCTCCATAAAGTTTTGATTCGCTTTTAAGTCTGGATAACGCTCTAAAACAAGCATCAAACGGGAGAGGGCATTTCCTAACTCACCCTGTGCGGACTGGAATTTCTTCAAGGATTCCTCAGTAAGGTTAGAAGGATCAATCGTAGTCTTCGTCGCCTCGGCACGAGCGTTGACCACACCTTCTAAAGTCTCTTTCTCATGCGCGGCGTATCCTTTTACCGTATTTACCAGATTCGGGATCAAATCCATACGGCGTTGATATTGGTTCTCAACTTGGCTCCATGCGGTTTTCACGCCTTCGTCTTGAGTTACCATATTATTATACACGCCTTTCACCCAAAAGAATAATATCGCTACGATAGCGATGATAATCCATACAACTTTGTTCTTAAACATCTTTGCCTTATAATTTATTGATTATACATAATGAGACAAAGCTATATAAAAAAATCGGATTATCCACATAGCGATTGGCGGCTGCTTATAACTGCGATTGTTAGCTGCTTATAATGGGCATTGTAACATCCTTATATTGCCCATTGTTAGAACCTCATACTGGGCATTATAGGAAGGAGCTTGCCGCGATGCTGCGGATGGAAGCCCACCGCATAGATTCTATTTATCTTCCCATAGATAAAACTGATCAATGAAATCCAAGGCTTTTAGGGTACATGTAAGTGAATTGTTCTATATTTGCACTTAATAAATCTAAATAAATATAGTTATGCGTAAAACAATTTATGCTAAAATGACGGCATTACCGGTAGGACTCTGCGCTTTAGCCTTTGCGGTTACCTCGTGCGGTTCTTCCGAATACAAGAAATTTGCCGACAATGAAGGTAAGCAAGTGGCCTCTATCCTGCGGGAAAACGACTGTTTGGCCTGCCACTCTGAAAATGCGCCTCTGCCATTTTACGGTAATTTACCGTTGATCGGTCCCGTAGTACAGGCAGACATGAAGGAGGCCGTTCACTATGTGGACTTGACTGCTATGGTGGAAGCCTTGGAGAACGGGCAGCCCGTTTCAGAGGTTGATTTGGCGAAGGTGGAGAATACGGCCCTAAGCGGCTCTATGCCCCCGGCTAAGTATTCCCATATGCCGATGCACTGGGGAACTAGCCTTGACGACAATGAGAAAGCGGTGATCATTTCATGGGCGAAGAATGTCCGTAAAGATCGTTTCACGACCGAAACCGTAGCGGAAGAATTTAAGAATGAGCCTCTTCAGCCTCTAATGAAGAGCTTGCCTACAGATCCGGCAAAGGTAGAGTTGGGTTTTGCCCTGTATCATGATACTCGTTTGTCTGCGGACAATACGATCTCTTGCGCTACTTGCCACGGATTGAACACAGGTGGTGTAGACCGTAAGCAATATTCGGAAGGTATTAATGGACAGTTCGGTGGTGTTAACGCTCCGACCGTATATAATGCGGCGCTTAATTTCGTTCAATTTTGGGACGGACGTGCGGCTGACCTAAAAGAGCAAGCGGCTGGTCCTCCATTAAACCCAGTGGAAATGGGTTGTACCTCATTCGACCAGATTTGCGAGGCTTTAGCGCAAGATAAGGATTTCACGAAGAAATTCACGGAAGTGTATCCGGAAGGTTATTCTCAATCTACGATCACGGACGCTATCGCTGAGTTTGAGAAGACCTTGCTTACGCCGAGTCGTTTCGACAAATACTTGATGGGAGATAAAAACGCGCTTACAGCGGAAGAATTAGAGGGCTATCAACTATTCAAGGACAATAAATGCGCTACTTGCCACGTTGGTGTAAATGTCGGTGGTCAATCTTACGAGTTCATGGGTATCAAGAACAGCTATTTCGATTACCGGAATACAGGGTTGACGGACGGTGATAACGGACGCTATGCCGTGACTAAGAAAGAATCCGATCGTCATAAGTTCAAAACCCCGACACTTCGTAACGTGATGCTGACTTATCCGTACATGCACGACGGAACGGTAGCCTCTGTAGAGGATGCGATCCGTATCATGCATGAGTTCCAGATCGGAAAGGAGATCAATGATGTAGAAGTTGAAAAAATCGTTGTTTTTCTAAGGACTTTGAACGGAGAATATAATGGAAAAATGCTTCAATAATTGATTAAAAAAGGTACATGTCCTTCCGCTTGTTCTACATATTACTTATATTTGCCGCAGTTAAGTGTGGAGAAGGAATATGGGCACAGGAGGAAGGACTTGCTTCGTATTACCATCATCGTTTCCACGGCAGGAAATCATCCAGTGGAAGGGTTCATGATAAAGAAGAATTAGTCGCCGCGCATCGTACGTATCCTTTTGGTACTTTTTTAAGAGTCACGAACTTGGAGAATATGAAAAGTACCATTGTATGCGTAACGGATCGTGGACCTCGTTATAGAAAACGAATCATTGATGTATCAGCGAGCGCCGCCGAGATATTGGATTTTATCGATAAAGGTGTCGCTAAGGTACGGATAGAAGTCGTTCCCGGCCCCTTAGACCTCCGCTATCTGGACTTGATCTATCCTAAGATTCCTTATCTGGATATAGATTATTTACGTCCGGATCCACCTTATAGGGTGAAATTCACGAAATAAATTTAATATAATGAAGCAAATACTTATCACCGGGGGCGCCGGCTTTATCGGTTCTCATTTATGTGCCCGTCTTTTAGAAGAAGGAAATGAAGTAATTTGTCTGGATAACTATTTTACGGGAAGTAAGGAGAATGTGATTCCTCTGCTGAAAAATCCACATTTCGAGTTGATCAGGCATGATGTTTCTATACCGTTCCAAGCCGAGGTCGATGAGATTTATAATTTGGCATGTCCCGCATCTCCAGTTTATTATCAAATAGATCCGATACAGACGATCAAGACATCCGTGTTAGGAGCGGTCAATATGTTAGGTCTGGCAAAACGGGTGAACGCTAAGATATTACAAGCATCTACCAGTGAGGTGTATGGAGATCCCATGATACACCCGCAGCCGGAAAGCTATTGGGGAAATGTCAACCCGATAGGGCCTCGCTCTTGTTATGACGAGGGCAAGCGTTGCGCCGAGACCTTATTTATGGATTACCATCGCCAAAACAAGGTTCGCATTAAAATCATCCGCATCTTTAATACGTATGGGCCTAATATGAGTACGAACGATGGCCGTGTCGTCTCTAATTTCATTATACAGGCATTACAAAATAAGGACATTACGATTTATGGGGATGGAAACCAAACTCGTAGTTTCCAATATGTAGACGATTTGATCGAGGGGATGATTCGTATGATGAATACCTCGGATGATTTTATCGGCCCGGTAAATATCGGAAACCCGGGAGAGTTCTCGATGAACGAGTTGGCCAAGATCGTGATCCGTTTGACAAACTCCTCCTCTAAGATCGTATACCGCCCGTTGCCGGGAGACGATCCCAAGCAACGTAAGCCCGATATTACGTTGGCCAAAGAGAAATTAGATGGGTGGGAACCTACGGTTTGTTTGGAGGAAGGATTAAAGAAAACGATATTATACTTTAAATCTCTCTAATAAATTTCTAATTTGGCCTAAGAGTATTCTAACTAAATATTCATAAGCGATAAAAGAGTGACTTCTACCTTTGCGTAAAATTTAACGCAAATGGACAGACAAGTCACTCTTTTACTTTTTTTATCTCTTCTTTTCTCTGGGGCGAAAGCCTCTGTTGTCTCCCTCTCCTTGAAAGAGTCCGAGCAACGTTTCTCTGAACACAATCTGGAAGTGATAGCCGAACGGTATAATATCGATATAGCCGAGGCCCAAGTAGTACAGGCCAAACTTTTCGAGAATCCCGTGGTCTCTTTGGAGCAAAATGTTTATAACCGGTTGAACGGACGTTACTTTGATTTCGGGAAACAAGGGGAAACGATCGTAGAGGTGGAACAGTTGATCTATATCGCCGGACAGCGAAACAAACGTGTCCGTTTGGAGAAGATCCATAAGGAAATGGCCCTTTACCAATTCGAAGAGGTATTGAGAACCCTCCGGAGCGAGTTGAAGGAGAAATTCGTAACGCTTTATTTCACCCGGAAATCCCAATCCATTTACGATCGTGAGATCGATTCTTTGGCTCATCTGCTGGAGGTTCTCAAGGAGCAGAATGAGAAAGGGAATGTTTCTTTATTAGAGAAGTCCCGTATCGAGGCCCTATTGCTTTCCTTGCGGCAAGAGCGGAATGATATCGCCAATCAAGCAATCTCCCTTCAAGGAGACATGCGGCTTTTACTAGGAATATCCGGCAATGATACCTTCGAGCCGATATTCGATGAGTCTGTGTTGAACCAGATCGATATGGACTCCGTCCCTTTCTCTGAATTGACCTCTTTATTATACGAACGTCCGGATCTTAAGTTGGCGCAAGTAAGCATCAAGGCTTCGGAGGCGGACGTGAAATTACAACGTTCCCTCGCTTTCCCGGAAGTGAGCGTAAAGGGTACGTATGATAAGGCCGGTAACTTTATCAATGATTATTGGGCGATCGGATTGAGCGTCTCTCTCCCTATATTTAACCGGAATCAAGGGAATATCCGGGCGGCGAAAATATCTGTCGCTCAAAAGGCCCATAAGGAAGAATACGCACGCCGCCAGGCCGAGAATGAATTATTCACCAGCTATGCCCGATTGGAAAAGGCGATTCAGCTTTATCGTTCCTCGAACTATGGATTGGAGAAGGATTTCGCCTTGATTATCGAAGGCGTGAACTTGAATTTCCAAAAACGGAATATCAGTCTCCTTGAGTTTATCGATTATTATGAGACCTACAAAACAACCTGCTTGCAACTTTACCAAACTCAAAAAGAAGTGTTACTGGCCTTGGAGGAGGTAAATACCGTAACGGGTAGCCATGTATTCAACTATTAAAAGCAAATCAAACGATATGAATAAGCATCTAATCACATGCATCCTTTTAGTACCCTTGGTATGTTCCTGCGGGAAACAGGCGACCACCTCGGTCGATATCCGGGAACCTTTACTATTAAATGACAGTTTACAGGAGATTATAACACTGGATACGGTTCGTGACACACCATTAACCAACGAGTTATTGCTCAATGGCCGTGTCAGTTTCAATCCAGAGCGAGTGGCCCATGTGTATCCGATATTTGGTGGAAATGTCACCTCCATTCATGCGGAAGTTGGCGATTACGTAGGGAAAGGGGATGTCCTAGCGGTGATCCGGAGCGGAGAGATCGCTGATATCGACAAGCAGCGAAAGGAGGCCGAGCATCAACTGGCTATCGCTAACCGTAACTTGGAGGCTACCCAAGATATGGCCCGGAGCGGTATGGCTTCCGACCGGGACTTCCTGCAAGCCCAGCAAGAGCAAGCCGATGCCGAGGCCGAGACCAAACGTATCCAAGAAATGTATTCTATTTATAACATAACAGACCCATCTACCTATGTGGTGAAAGCGCCGGTCTCCGGCTTTATCATCGATAAGAATATAAACCGGGATATGCAGATCCGTTCCGATCAAGGGGAGGAGATGTTTACCATTTCCGGTCTCGACGATGTCTGGGTGATGGCCGATGTCTATGAGGGAGATATCAGCAAGGTAAAAGAGGGGGCTACCGTTCGTATCACCACTTTGGCCTATAAGGATATGGAGTTTACGGGAACGATCGATAAGGTCTATCATATGCTAGACCGAGAAAGTAAGACCATGAGCGTAAGAGTCAAATTAAGGAACGAGAAGTATATGCTTAAACCCGGAATGTTTACGAACGTATATGTACAGAGCGCGGTAAAAGGAGAAAGTATGCCTTGCGTAAACGCCCATGCCGTGATTTTCGAGGATGGTAAAGAATACGTTGTCTATGTCTCGAAGGAGGGATATTTGCAAATGCGTGAGATCTCGGTGTATAAGCAAACCGAGAAGTTCTGTTACCTGCGATCCGGCTTGAAGGATGGGGATCGGATCGTAGATCGGAACGCTCTTTTGGTGTATAACGAATTAAAGTAACCAGACGATATGCACACATTCATAGATAATATCATAACGTTCTCCCTCCGGAACAAATTCTTTATCTTCTTCTGTACCACGATCGCCGTAATCGCCGGTATCACCAGCTTTATCCATACGCCGATCGACGCATTTCCGGATGTGACGAATACGAAAGTGACGATTATCACCCAATGGCCGGGCAGGAGCGCCGAGGAGATCGAGAAGTTTATCACGATCCCGATCGAGATCGCCATGAACCCGGTACAGAAAAAGACGGATATCCGGAGCACGACCCTTTTCGGGCTTTCCGTCATCAACGTGATGTTCGAAGATAAGGTGGATGATTTCTTCGCCCGCCAGCAAGTTTATAATCTCTTGAACGACGCCGACCTGCCGGAAGGGGTCACGCCGGAAGTGCAGCCCTTATATGGTCCGACCGGCGAGATCTTCCGCTATACATTATGTAGCGATAAGCGTTCCGTCCGGGAATTGAAGACTTTGCAGGATTGGGTGATCGAGCGGAAGTTGCGGGCCGTACCCGGTGTAGCGGATATCGTCAGCTTCGGAGGAGAAGTAAAGACTTTCGAGGTTAGCGTCAACCCGAATCAACTGATCAGTTACGGGGTAACGACCTTGGAACTTTATGACGCTATCGCGAAAAGTAATATCAACGTAGGCGGCGACGTGATCACGAAAAGCTCGCAAGCCTATGTCGTGCGGGGTATTGGCTTGATTAACGATGTAAAAGAGATCGAGAATATCGTCGTAAAGAATATCAATGGCACGCCAATCCTTGTCAAGCACTTGGCTACCGTACACGAATCCAGTCTTCCCCGCCTAGGGCAAGTGGGCCGCATGGAGGAAGATGATGTCGTACAAGGCATCGTTGTCATGCGAAAAGGGGAGAACCCCGGCGAGGTAATCACCGCCTTGAAGGATAAGATCAAGGATATCCAACAAAACGCCTTGCCGGAAGACGTGCGAATCGTATCGTTCTACGATCGTGAGAATCTGGTAGATCTGGCGGTCAAGACCGTAACACATAATCTGGCGGAAGGTATTCTGCTGGTAACTTTCATCGTATTAATCTTCATGGCGGATTGGCGTACGACGGTGATCGTGTCGATCATTATCCCGTTGGCACTCCTCTTCGCCTTTATTTGTCTCCGGGCGATGGGGATGAGCGCCAACCTCTTATCTATGGGAGCGATCGACTTCGGTATTATTATCGATGGCGCCGTCGTGATGGTGGAGGGGCTTTTCGTGGCATTGGACCGGAAAGCCCGTGAAGTAGGCATGCCCGCTTTCAATTTGATGAGTAAGATGGGTATTATCCGTCATACGGCGAAGGACCGTGCGAAAGCGGTTTTCTTCTCTAAGCTGATTATCATCACAGCCTTGGTCCCGATCTTCTCTTTCCAGAAGGTGGAAGGAAAGATGTTCAGCCCGCTCGCTTATACCTTGGGGTTCGCCTTGTTGGGAGCGTTGATCTTTACGTTGACATTGGTACCCGTCCTATCTTCCATGCTATTAAAGAAAGAGGTGCGTGAGAAACATAATCCGTTCCTCGCGTGGATCAATCGGAAGTCGATCGGTATTTTCGACTGGTGCCACGCCCGTAAGAAGCGGACGATCACGTTCGCCACGCTGGTAGCCGCCATAGGTATCTGGTGCTTCACCTTGTTGGGCAGCGAGTTTCTCCCGCAACTGAACGAGGGCTCTATTTATATCCGTGCGACCTTACCGCAAAGTATATCTTTGGATGAATCCGTTACGTTGGCCAACCAGATGCGCCGGAAGCTGGCGGCTTATCCGGAGGTTCGTCAGGTCTTGTCGCAAACCGGCCGGCCGAACGATGGCACGGATGCGACAGGTTTCTACAACATCGAGTTCCATGTGGATATATATCCCGAGAAAGAGTGGGAAAGCGAACGCTCGAAAGCGGGTCTGATCGAGAAGATGCAAGAGGATCTGGCGATCTATCCGGGCGTGGATTTTAACTTCTCGCAGCCTATCTCGGACAATGTAGAGGAAGCGGCCAGCGGCGTGAAAGGTTCCATCGCCGTGAAAGTCTTCGGTAAGAACCTGTACGAGTCGGAGAAGAAGGCGGTAGAGGTTTTCAAGGTCTTGGAGACCGTAGACGGCATCGAGGATCTGGGCGTTATCCGGAATATCGGCCAGCCGGAGCTACGGATCGAGTTGAACGAGTCTCGTTTAGCCCGCTACGGCGTGGCCAAGGAGGACGTGCAATCCATTATCGAGATGGCGATAGGAGGTAAGAGCGCCTCCCTGCTTTATGAGGACGAGCGTAAGTTCAATATCATGGTCCGCTACGAATCCGCTTTTCGCCGTAGCGAGAATGAGATAGGCAAGATACTGGTTCCGGCGAAGGATGGTTCCATGATTCCTATCCGCGAGCTGGCGGATATCCATACGATTACCGGCCCGTTGATTATCTACCGGGATAACCACGCTCGTTTCTGCGCCGTGAAATTCTCGGTCCGGGGCCGCGACATGGGTAGCGCCGTGGCTGAAGCCCAGCGGAAAGTGGAGAGGCAGGTAAAGCTCCCCGAAGGCTATACCTTGAAATGGACCGGAGATTTCGAGAACCAACAACGGGCTACCAAACGCTTGGCCCAAGTTGTCCCCGTAAGTATAGCGATCATCTTCGTGATCCTATTCGTCCTTTTCGGCAACGCCCGGGATGCCGGACTGGTCTTATTAAACGTGCCTTACGCCGCCGTCGGAGGTATCTTGGCCCTATTAATCACGAGTTTCAACTTCTCGATCTCCGCCGGTATCGGCTTTATCGCCCTCTTCGGTATCTGTATACAGAATGGCGTGATCATGATATCGGACATCAAGAATAACCTGCGGGAGAGGCATCCTCTGGAAGATTCGATCAAGATGAGCGTGAAATCAAGGGTACGTTCCGTATTAATGACCGCCTCCATGGCCGCTATCGGCCTGCTTCCGGCCGCCTTGAGCCACGGTATCGGATCGGAAAGCCAGCGTCCTTTGGCGATCGTGATCATTGGCGGATTAATAGGAGCCACGTTCTTCACCCTCTTTGTCTTTCCGTTGATGGTGGAGGCTTTTTATCGACGAATGCTTTATGATAAGAACGGTAAATTAGTGCAACGTAGGTTGTAATTGCTATATTTGTAGCAAGAAAGTCCGGAACTATTAGGGAGGGCGACTGGAGTTATTATGCGAAAGGATTATACTTGCTGATCTTTTCACGGCTGTGAAAAGATCATATCACAGAGGTGAAACGATCGTATCACAACCGTGAAAAGAACGTTTCACCTCTGTGATACGATTAGCATCACCCTAAGTACGCATTACTAATGATGGACATTCTTATTAATACATACGATACAATGGCGAAGATATTATTAGTAGAAGACGAGGTAAACATCGCCTCTTTTATAGAAAGAGGCTTGCGGGAGTTCGGGCATGAGGTATATGTCGCTTACGACGGTGCCGCCGGTTGGGAACTGACACAGAAGAACGATTTCCAATTGCTGATTCTGGATATTATAATGCCGAAGATGAATGGCCTGCAACTTTGCAAACAGTACCGGCAACGGTTCGGTTACCATGCCCCCGTGATCATGCTGACCGCCTTGGGGACCACCGAGGATATTGTTAGCGGGCTGGATGCCGGGGCGGATGATTATCTGGTAAAACCTTTCAGCTTCCAAGAGCTCGAGGCCCGCATAAAGGCGTTATTACGCCGATCGGGAAACGAATCCGTCCATATGGCTCTCCGGTGCGGGGATCTGGTCTTAGATCCTCCAAGCCATCGGGCTATACGGAATGGGCAGGTCATCGATTTGACCGTAAAGGAATATAGGCTCTTGGAATATTTCATACAGAACCAAGGAACGGCCTTGAGCCGGATGAACTTGCTAAAGAATGTCTGGGACAAGGATTTCGATACCAATACGAACGTGGTTGATGTCTACGTGAATTATTTGCGCACGAAGATAGACAAGGACTTCGAACCTAAGCTAATCCATACCGTGGTGGGTGTGGGCTATATGATGGAAGCATGAAGACAGGAAACAAGATCGCTCTCTTTTACTCGGCCATTACCATAGGCGTGATAGCCGTCGTGACGCTTGTCTTCTATTTGGTTTCCACGAGCTATATCTCTCGCCTGTACTATTCTTACCTGACGGAAAAAGCCTATGCCACGGCACAGAAGCATTGGGAGAAGGACGAGACCGACGACGAGAGCTATGCCCGTATCCAACAGCGTTACGAGGAAACCCTTCCCGTCGCTACCGAAATATTGCTGAACGCCGATAGCTTGGAGACCCGGCAAGTACTGTCCCGTTATCTGGACGCCACGCAGGTGAGATCTCTATACCAAGAGGATATCGTTCACTTCAAGCACGATACGCAAATGGGAGCGGCTTTGTATTATCCCGACAACGAGGGGAATTTCATCGTGATTGTCCTTTCCGGGAATCAGTATGGGATGGATATCCAGCATCGGATCGGCTGGCTGTTGCTGGGATTGATATTGGTTAGCTCGGTATTGATCTATTTTGTCGGCAGACTATATGCGACCCGGATGGTAGACCGGATCGACGCAGCTTACCAAAGTGAGAAAGCGTTTATCAGCAACGCCTCGCATGAGTTGAACAATCCGCTGACAGCCATTCAAGGCGAATGCGAGATCAGCCTGCTGAAAGAGCGCTCCCCGGAGGAATACCAAGCGGCATTAAGACGTATCGCCACGGAGACGAGCCGTATCATACAATTGATCAAACACCTGCTGTTCCTGTCGCACGGGGATAAGGAGATCCAGAAAAGCGCGATGGAGACGATCTTCCTAGCGGACTTCTTGATGCAGTTCTCCTCGGCCCGGATCTCGTTCTCCCCGGATAATTTCTCTTATATGATCAGTGCCAATCCCTATTTATTGAAGATAGCGATCAAGAATATCTTGAGCAACGCCTGTAAGTATTCGAACGATAAACCGGTAGAGATGCGGCTTCGAGGCAGTGTCTTGACCATATCCGACCGAGGTATCGGCATTCCTCCCGAGGAGTTGAAACGAATCTTCCAGCCCTTTTACCGGGCGAGCAATACCCGGGAATACGCCGGGCATGGTGTCGGGCTAAGCCTCTCGCTACGCATATTGAGCACCTATGGGGCGAAGGTGAATATTACTTCTGATCTAGGAATTGGGACGAGCGTGGAGATCGACTTTGGGTAGCCGTCAGGTATTCTTTAGCCGGACCTGTTATTTCGACAGACTCCGGCGTTACCCCTACCGCCTCTTCCGAAGATATAAGTCCGCGATCTACCAAGCGATCCAGTATTACCCTGTAAAAATCCTCATAATACGGCTTCAACCGCAACCCGTCGAAGCAATAGCGGACCTGTTTGGGCTTGGGGATAATGCTGGCCATAAAAATACACTCGGCAAGGTTTAACTGGGAAGGTTCCTTCGCGAAATAATAACGTGAGGCCTCGGCGGCTCCATAAATCATGGGGCCCCATTCGGCGATGTTCAGATAAACCTCAAACATCCGCTCTTTAGAGGTCAGATGATCGCTCTCGATCAGCCATACGATTAACATTTCCTCCAGCTTGCGGGCGATCGTCTTGTTACGGCTCAAGAATACATTCTTCACCAATTGCATGCTAAGCGTACTGCCGCCACGGGCGAAACGTCGTTCCTTGATATCCTGTATCAACGATTCCCGGATAGCGCTTGGAATAAAACCGTTGTGATAAAAGAAGCCGGCATCCTCACTCTGCATGATCGCTAAAGGAAGATAACGGGATACGGCGTTGAACGGGCGGAAAGAGGGATTCGCCGGACCGATCTCGAAAGAGCGTACCGGCTCGCCTTGCTCATAGACAGTATATTCAAATGGCTCATTCATCTTCCGCAAATCCGTATTCCCATAGGCAAGGATCTGGAAGCCCTTCGCTTTCAAAGTAGATTCCAAGATCAAGCTGTCTACCTGTCCGAAATCCAGATCCAATCGAAAATGATAGGAGAGGGTACCTTCTGTTCTCAGACCTTCCAGATTGTAGAATAAGCCTTTAGGCAGGGAGGAGAACAGTTGATCCGCAGGGAAATCCCTTTTATTCACAGAGGCCGTGATTTGCCAACTGGTATCTTTAACGATCTTCAGATAAGGATGGAAATCCAGATGATTAAACCGGATATCACTGACGCTATCTAATTCGATATAGTTCTTACCGATGTTTGTCCGGAAGTGTATAGAGCCTTTATCCAGTAAGACCGTGTCCGGAGATATACGCTCTTGGTGGATGGTAAGCCCGCTCACATAGGCGCTTCCGAGTAAGGATTGTATGTCTTCTTCTATTTTAGGTCCCTTAAGCTCGAAGGCCAAGGTGTCGAAACGTACCGATGCCCCCCAACGATATTCCAGAAAAGGAAGAGGAATCTTCGTATGCTCGTCGGCGTAGAGACGGGCTTTCACGAGTCGCTCCTTATCAGAGAGAGAGCCTTCGCAAATCCATTCGCGGCGAACTCCGTTCTCCGTGCTGTTTATATGCGTAGAGAATTGATTGTTAGCAAGATTGAGTTCGGGTATCTCTAGTATTAGTTCATCTCCTTTATTACTATAAGAAACACATAAATCATGTACCAAGGCATTTCCGGGCAATAAATTGAAAAGGAGACTAAGGGAGCGTTCAGCCTTGCGTGCGTAATCCCGTTCCTTATCATCTACAGCTGTTTCCTCTGGCTCACCTGGGTGATTCGATGGTTTATAAAGGAAATCAAAATTAGCTCTCTCTCCCTTCTTAATAAAATGAATATGCAAATTATCCGCTTGTACACTCTCTATGGAAGGGGTAAGTAGCAATAATCTGCCAAGCTCCAGTTTCGCTTGAAGCCTGTCCGCATGTATCAACGTATCAGCATCAATCGGGATAACGGTCAATCCCTCCATACGTACGGTACTCAGCCCCATCAACCGGATCTTATCATAGCGTATGTCAAGATGATGCCTTTCGGCAAGTTTACTCAATTTATGTCCCGCATACGCCCCTAAGATCAGGTCGATGCCCCAAAATGCCATAAACAAGAGAAAGCCAATAAAAATAAGAACTGCTATAAAAGATCTTTTATGGGATTGATTCATGCTCATCTATATTGTTACCCAGCGGACAAAAGTACTATAATTAAACGAATGGATTTCTTTTTCGATAAACAATCAAGGGCTTAATTTAGTTATATTAAAAAACTAAAGTTATATGGCGTATAAGATCGCGTTTTTTGGTGCTAAACCCTACGACATCGCTTCTTTCGATAAGATCAATGAGCGGTATGAGTTCGATATTCGTTACTATAAAGGACATTTGAATATCAATAATGTCGTCTTAACCCAAGGGGTAGACGCAGTATGTATTTTCGTGAACGACACGGCTGATGCCGCCGTAATAGACGCTTTGGTTGCCAATGGTGTGAAACTGTTGGCGCTTCGTTGCGCCGGTTTTAATAATGTGGATTTGAATGCCGCCAGGGGGAAATTACCGGTCGTACGCGTACCGGCCTACTCACCCTATGCGGTCGCTGAATATACGTTGGCCTTGATGTTATCGTTAAACCGTAAGATACACCGGGCATACTGGCGTACGAGAGATGGCAACTTCTCCTTGAATGGCTTGATGGGATTTGATATGCATGGCAAGACCGCCGGTATTATCGGTACCGGAAAGATCGCCAAGATATTGATTCATATCTTAAAAGGATTGGGGATGCGTGTATTGGCAAACGACCTGTATCCGGATGAGAAATTCGCCAAGGAGGAAGGGATCACCTATGTCTCTTTAGACGAGTTATACAAAGAGTCCGATATCATTTCCTTGCATTGCCCGTTGACTGACCAGACCCGTTATCTGATCAACGACGATTCGATCGCCAAGATGAAAGACGGCGTAATGATTATCAATACGGGACGCGGGTTACTGATTCATACCAACGCCTTGATCGAGGGATTGAAGACCAAGAAAGTGTCCGCCGCTGGATTGGATGTCTACGAGGAGGAGGGAGACTATTTCTACGAGGATAAATCGGATAAGATTATCGATGATGATGTCTTGGCCCGTCTGCTCTCGTTCAACAATGTGATCGTTACTTCCCATCAGGCGTTTTTCACGAAAGAGGCTCTGCATAATATCGCCGAGACTACCTTGCGGAACATCAAGGATTTCGAGGAAGGCCGTCCCTTAGTGAACGAAGTGACCAAGTAAATTCTAAAAAGGAACTATTATTTATCGCTGATTTATTATATTTTTGTGGCCATTGCTTGGTGGGAACCCAGCAATGGCTTTTTTAATTCAGAGGTATATATATGGAAATAGATAGTCAGACAGGTTTGGTGTTGGAAGGTGGCGGAATGCGTGCCATATTTACGGTGGGAGTATTGGATTATTTTATGGATCATGATATTTGGTTTCCTTATACGATCGGAGTATCGGCGGGTGCGAGTAACGGTATCTCGTATGCTTCCCGCCAGCGGGGACGCTCTCGTTTTAGTAATATCGACCTATTGAAGAAATATAATTACATCGGTCTTCGTCATTTCTTTCGGGGGAGGGGATATATCGATCTGAATTTCTTGTTTTATGTCTATCCGGATTTGTATTATCCGTTGGATTATGATACCTATTTCAAGTCCAAGGATCGGTTCGTTATGGTCACGAGCAATTGCTTGACGGGTAAAGCGGAATATTTCGAGGAAAAGAAAGATAAGAAACGTTTGGTGGATATCTGTAAAGCATCTTGCACATTACCGATCCTCTGTCCAATTACGTATGTAGACGGGATACCGATGGTCGACGGAGGCGTATGCGACGCTATCCCTATCCGACGGGCTATCGCCGACGGCTTCTCCAAGAACGTCATCATCCTTACCCGTAACAAAGGCTATCGGAAAGAAGAGAAAGATTTTTACCTTCCCGGCTTTATTTATAACAAATACCCGGCGATCCGGGAACAGTTGCGACTACGATACCGGCGGTACAACGAGGTCTTGGATTACATAGACCAACTGGAGGCCGAAGGAAAAGCTTTCGTCATCCGTCCGCAAAGCCCGATTAAAGTCGGCCGTACCGGAAGCGACACAAAGAAACTGGAAGAACTATATGAAGAAGGCTACGAATGCGGAAGACAAATCACTCAATTGTAGAGACGGGGCATGCCCCGTCTCATCCCCTCAAAACAGTATTTTATTTACAACCTTGCAAATCCTTACTTAACCGCATAGCGCAGAAATTAGGACCGCACATCGTACAGTACTCTCCATCCGTAACAGCACTCTCCTTATAATACTGTAAAGCCCTTTCCGGGTCCAAGGACAAATTGAACTGGTCTTTCCAGCGGAAATCAAAACGGGCCTTGCTCAACGCATTATCACGTACTTGAGCGCCGGGATGCCCTTTCGCCAAGTCAGCGGCATGCGCCGCTATCTTATAAGCGACCACCCCATTACGCACGTCTTCCTTATTCGGCAATCCCAAATGCTCCTTCGGCGTAACATAGCAGATCATAGCCGTCCCATGCCAAGCGATTTGCGCACCACCAATAGCCGACGTGATATGATCGTATCCAGGAGCGATATCGGTCGTCAACGGGCCCAACGTATAGAACGGCGCTCCATGGCAGGCATACTGTTGTTCCTTCATATTCTCATGAATCTTATTCATGGGAACATGGCCCGGGCCTTCGATAATCACTTGTACGAACTGCTCCCAAGCTATTTTCGTCAGTTCTCCCATCGTGTGAAGCTCGGCGAATTGCGCCGCATCGTTCGCGTCATAGATAGAACCGGGGCGAAGCCCGTCTCCGATAGAGACCGCCACGTCATATGCCTTTAGTATCTCGCAGATTTCGGCGAAATGTGTGTACAGGAAGTTTTCCTCGTCATGAAGCTGCATCCATTTAGCCATGATAGATCCGCCTCTGGAGACAATCCCCGTCAGGCGAGTCGCCGTCAGCTCCACATGTTTACGCAACAAACCCGCGTGGATCGTGAAATAATCCACGCCCTGTTCCGCCTGCTCGATCAACGTATCCCGATAGATCTCCCAAGAAAGGTCCTCTACCTTACCATTCACCTTCTCCAAGGCTTGATAAATAGGAACCGTACCCATCGGAACCGGGCAGTTACGGATAATCCACTCGCGCGTCTCATGGATATTATCGCCGGTAGAGAGATCCATCAACGTGTCTCCGCCCCATTTACAACTCCATATCGCCTTCTCGATCTCCTCGTCGATACCGGAGGAAAGAGCGGAGTTGCCGATATTGGTATTGATCTTTACCAAGAACTTCTTACCGATAATCATCGGCTCGGCTTCCGGATGATTGATATTCGCCGGGATGATCGCGCGACCGGCGGCGATTTCCTTGCGGACGAACTCCGGCGTGATATAAGACTTCAGTCCCAAAGCCTCGATTTGCTGGTTCTCACGAATCGCCACGTACTCCATTTCCGGAGTGATAATGCGCTTCTTCGCGTAATACATCTGGGTGATATTCTTACCCTCTTTAGCCCGGAAAGGCAAGTATCGCTTGGGGAAACGCAGGGAATCCAGACTCGCGTCCGCCAATCGCTCACGACCATAAGCGGAAGTCAATTCCGGCAATTGAACCATGTCCTTACGCTTACCGTACCACTCCTCACGTATACGAGGAAGTCCTTTAGCGATATCAATCGATATCTTGGGGTCGGAATACGGGCCGCTCGTATCGTAAACGATTACCGGATTGTTCTTCTTGAAGATTCGCTCTCCATGCTCATCCAAGGTTACCGTGTCCAACAATTTAATCTTACGCATACCAACCTTGATCTTATTGATCTCGCCCGGGACATAAATCTTTTCCGAGGACGGATAGGAAATACGCATATTCTTTTTAGTAGCCATATGTATTTAGTTTAGTACTTATTGATTTCCTCTATAAACCGGCGGGTTTCCTCCACGGGATCGGGGGCATTGATAATCGCGCCCGAAACAGCGATTCCGGTTATACCCGTCTCCATCAAAGGGCCTACGTCTTCCAACGTAATACCACCTATCGCGAAGATAGGAATATCAATGCCAGCCTCCTTACATTGAACGATAATTTTACGATAACCTTCCAAACCTAAGATGGGACTCAAATTCTTCTTGGTACCTGTAAAGCGATACGGCCCTAGTCCGATATACGAGGCGCCTCGTTCTACGGCCAGCCGGATATCCTCGAACGTGTTAGCCGTAGCCCCGATATAGAAGATGGCATTGGAGTCCAACTTGTCTTTCAGTACTTCCCAAGCGATATCCAAGGGAATGTCATTCTTACCTAGATGACAAGCCGTAGCGCCACATGTCACGGCGGCTTCCAGATCATCGTTTACGCAGAAATCCACGATTCGCTCACATTCTTCCGCGCAGATAGTGGCACATTTACGTACGGTATCCTCATAGATCCCGTCTTTCATACGCAATTGTATCCACGAACATCCTCCTTGGATTGCCATGCGTACCTCGTCGCATTCCGTATATTTAGGTGTACGATGCGTTATAAACATCAAGCGGTTACTCCCACCAAAAGGAGGGCGTAATCCGGTTGTTCTCCGACCGACTCTTCCATTCTCATCATATCCGAAATAATAATTTAAGGCCATACTTGTAATCGTTTGAATTGTTTTATGAGTTGATCCGCAACAAGAAGGGAGGGATCGTTTCCCCAAAGGGCCCCGAGAACGGCGACACCGCCGAAGGGGATATCTCTTAATTTCGTTATTGTTTGTAAGCAGATTCCTCCCAAGGCGATCACCTTATCATCGATGATGCCCTTCGCATTTCGCAATCCATCTAAGGGGAATCCGCTACCATATCCTTCTTTGGATATACTCTGAAAGATCGGACTAAGGAATACATAGTCGCATACCGGTTTATACTCGATAATCTCTTCCAGACTATGGCAAGAACGACTTATACTGCCTTTATATAAAGGTGGAGCTTCCGGGTTCCTCTTGTTCAAATGGACTCCTCCTAAAGCCCTTTCTTCTGCCAAGGTAAACCAATCATGAAGAACGATCCTGTCGTAATAGGCCGGAGAGATGTTATCCAATAAGCCCTCCAATTCATCACGTTTACAATCCGGTTTACGTAGATGTAAACGAGACATTCCTTCCGCAAATAGAAGTTCGATCAAAGAAGCTTCATCCGCGAAAAAATAAGGTGTAGTAATTACGACCAGCTTATTCATGATTCCATCGGATTTTATGAAGGGCAGAGGGTGAGAAGAAGTGGTTTACAGGTCCGTGCCCTTTTCCCATGCATACATTTGCCCCGTGAACGAGCGCGTTATTCATATATTCCTTGGCTAATCGTACGGCTTCCACCAATGAATGGCCGAGTGCCATATAAGCGGCGATGGCGGACGATAGCGTACAGCCCGTTCCATGGGTATTGAAGGTCTCCACTGTTGGCGAGACCAGACAAATCGGATTATTCTCATTGATAAATAACCGATCCACCGTTTCTACTCCGGGAATATGCCCCCCCTTGATCAATAGAGCGTTACATCCTTTTTCCTGCAATTTCCGGGCGGCAAGTAAGATATCCGCCTCGTTATTGATTTTTATACCGGAAAGATATTCCGTCTCGGGAATATTCGGAGTAAGCAGTGTCGCTTTAGGGAACAACTCATCAATGATGGTTCGGATGGCGTCATCCTCCAATAATTTACTTCCGCTCGTGGATATCATCACTGGATCTAAAATGATAGAAGTCTGTTGGAAGGAAGATAAAGTTTCAGATACGACCTTTACGGCATCCTTGTTATGTAGCATCCCTATTTTTACGGCATCTACGATGAAATCCTCAAGAATAGCTTCGATTTGTCCTCTCAAAATCTCGGGAGAGATCGCTTGGATCCCTCGCACTCCCTGTGTGTTTTGAGCGGTTATAGCCGTTATCGCCGAGGCTCCAAAAACACCCAGCGAGGAAAAAGTCTTAATATCCGCTTGTATTCCGGCACCACCGCCACTATCAGAGCCTGCGATCGTTAAAGCTACCGGATAACGGTACGTTTCATTTTTATCCATCTAACATTCGTTTTTCTTACGGCGGCATTACCCGCATCAAGTAGTAAGGGTATGATCTCAGCCCATATAGTATGGCACCCCTTCGACGACGCAAACTTAGTGAAAAAAATCGATATTAAGATATTTCCGGCTTTTAAACGATAATTTTAACGCAAGGTTATACTTCCATAAATCGTAGACGGGAGCCTTCTGGTTTTAGAAGGCTTCCGTCATATTCATATAAACCGCCATCCCTTTTTGGTTCGGGTCTTTGCCTACGTCTAGGCGGAAGTTCTTGCCGGGTTGCATTTGGATACGTAAGCCTACGCCGTAGTTGAACTTCCATTTATTCCAGTCTACGATAGGAGCGTTTCCGATCGTACCCGTGCCGACCCAGCCAACAAAACCACACTTCGCCCAGAAATTACCGCTCTTATATTTCTCCACGCTGCCGAACATATGACGATACTCCAGAATCCCATACGCCATGGTCTTGTCACGGTACTTGCCCCAATAGTATCCGCGAAGATCGAAAGGAGAGCCAAACGAAGGAAGCTCCGTAAAAGGAACGTTTCCCACACCGATTTGTGTCTTGGCGATCCATGCCAAGGTGCTACGAGGACGAAATACTTGCTGGAACTGGCGGTATTCTAACTCGAACATCTCATAATTATATGCACCGCCTAAATACTTTCCATACACTTTAGCGATCGCGCTTAGTAACATACCGGAACTTGGGGTCGCCACGTCATTTCGTGTATCGTATTGAATCAAGCCGCCGACACCGATATTGACATAATCTCGTTTGAACTTATTGAAATAAGGATCTTCGGCCATCACCGGGTTGATATCATCTGATTTGCTGAAATTAATATCAAAAAGAGGACCCGTATATAAATGAGGCCTAACTTCCCATACGAAACGGGGATATAGTTGGAAAGAACTCTTATGGAATTTCGTTGTCGAGTCGCTCTTCTCGATTTGCTCGATCGTCTCATAGCCTTTCCCGAAATAATGCGAAGGTTCGTTCCGATAACCGTAACTGATATAAATACGGAAGCGATTCTCGTTGAAGAATAAGGTACCAGCACCGGCAAAAACGAACGTCCCGTTTAAGGTGATGTTAAATCCCGCAGGGATAAACGATCGTTGGGATATCGTATCATTCTTGTTTAAGCGAAAGCTAGCCAAAACCGCGCCACCTACGCCAAAGGAGGCTTCCGGCGTGTAAGACGGTCCGCCAAGGATAGACCACCAGATCCTTTTGTTGGCCCGTATGGAGTCTTTATGTAATTGTTTATGATAACGTTGTATTTGCTTTTCGGTCATAGGCTTACCGTCCAGCATCAGCACTTCTTTCGGAATCGTGTCATTGGAAATGCCTTGCGCCTTTACGGAAAAGGTGAATAGAAGGCAGGCCATATAAATTAAAAGATATCTAAACATTATTTTAATCAATATTTAGAGGGCAAAAGTACGAAATCCTCCTAATATGTATTCTTAAAGAATCCCTAATAAAAAAGAATAAACAGCTAAAAAGAAATGCTATTACAGTCTGGGGGTTGTAGAGACGTAGCGTGCGTGCTGCGTCTCTACAGCTAAGATTGGTATAAGACCTTGCCCTCTTCGGATATTAACAGCAAGGTTAGTTCGCCGTCGGGAAGGATGGGAGCGCAATACGATTTACATTTTTGTAAAAGTAATGGGAAGAAACGATTTTGTTCTTTTTCCGCAAGAAGCTCCCATAATTCACGGGCCAACGTAATCCGATTGATTGCATCTACGGTCGCCTCCTCGCATTTCGCTTCTTTCGCTACATCTTGAAGGAAGCCTTTGTTCATGACGACTTTTTTGCTGTGTGTATCTAGGAAACCTTCCGCAAGTTTCACCGCCTTGCCGATCATGATGCCTAAGATAACCTGCTTGAAACCTAAATCGGCAGCGATCTTTAGCGTCTCTCCGATAAAGTTCCCGTAATGGACGAATGATTGTGGAGGCAAAGAAGCGTATAAGCTCCGAAGGTAGCGTTCACTCTTCGCCCCGGAATTAATAACCAACGTCTCGCAACCTATCGCTTTGGCGACACTGGCTTCTTTCCGTATCGAGGCGATAAAAGCGTCCGATGAGAAAGGACGCACGATTCCGGATGTCCCGATAATGGAGATTCCCCCGATAATTCCAAGTTTCGGATTGAAGGTACGTTTCGCCAACTCCTCGCCACCGGGAACCGAGACCGTGACAATAGCGACGGAATCGGGTGAGGGCAGGAGTGGAATCAGCTCTTGCCGGATCATCTTACGGGGCGTGGCGTTTATAGCCGGGCCGCCGACTTTCAAGCCGAGTCCCGGAAGGGTCACGGTTCCGACTCCTTCACCTGCTTGGAAGATGACTCTTCCCGTATCGTCGCTTTCTGTTTCTTTCCAATATTCTTCTTGTGCCATTACCGTGGCACGCTTGTGCCATCGGCTTGGCACAGCTGTGCCATCACCGTGGCACGACTCTGCCACGGCGATGGCACAACCGGATGCATCGAGAGATAATTGAACAGTAACCCGGATCCGGCTATGATTCGTCACGTCCGGATCATCCCCAGACTCCTTGATCACGGTACAGGTGGCGGAACACCCGGCCCATTCGGTATAGGCTACCGGCAACGTTATCTGTTCTCCCGAGGGTAATGTTATCTGGCTTTCTGTTTGTTCCTTCCTTGATAATAAGGCCAATAAAGCGGCTTTTGCGGCGGCGGTAGCACAAGCTCCGGTCGTATATCCGCTTTTCAAGGGAAAGAATTCGGGTAATAGGCGTTCGATTTGTTTGCGCAATCCGTCTTCACCATACACTCGGTAGAAAGTTTCCGGTAATGCGGGACGCTTCACGACAAATACTGGTATTCCGAATTGGCGGGCAGCGTTCACTTTATCCGTAAAATAGCCGGAGAAACCACTTTCCTTTGTCAAGATCGCATCCGGATGGAGTTGCTCCAACAACTTTAACTCATCCTCACCTTCTCGATAGAAAACCAGACGTTCTTGGGGGAAGCCCTGCTTCTCGGCCAACGACAAAGATTCCTCCCGCTCCAATATACGGAACCAAGTGGTATGCGATCGCCAATAAGGGCGGAGCGGGGCAAGGGTGTTCGCGCCACTGAGGGCAAGTAGCCGTTGGATACCTTTGTTTTCCATTTGGTGAATTGCGTCTGCATAACTATCGCACCAAATCAAGTCCTCATCACGAGGTGGATACCGACGTTCGTAACGGATCACCGGAATCTGTAAACATTTCGATACTTTTTCGATCGTTTGGTGTAACACTTGAGCGAAAGGGTGTGCCGCATCAATCAATAGCTTAATCGCGTGGTCACGACAAAAACACTCCATTTCCTCCGCATTCATGGCTCCGGTCAAACGGATTCCATGCGCGCATTCAATGGATTGCAAAGTTCCTTTCGTAGAATAGTAATAGGTAGCGGCTGCCTCGTCCGCTACCCGCACAGCCACACGGCCTTCTGTCGTTCCTCCAAGGATCAGTATCATTACTTACGGAAAAGATGTTTGAATTCATCCGCATATAAGCGGGATAGACCCTTGCGATTATCGATGGCATCCCCGACGACAAGTAATGTTGTCAGTGTAAGATGATTCTCTTTTACGATTTTCGCGAGATCTTTCAGTTGCCCACGGTAGATCCGCTCGTCTTTCCATGTCAATTTATAGCAAGCGGCTACCGGAGTGGTTGGAGCGTAATGTCGCGATAATTCCTCTTGGACCTTCTCTACAACACCGGCGCTTAAGAAGATACACATCGTACTTTGGCTTTGAGCCAGTTTGTGCAGCTGCTCTTTCTCAGGCATGGGCGTACGTCCTTCGCCACGAGTGAGGATGATCGTTTGTACTTTCTCCGGAATCGTGAACTGGGAATAAAGAGCGGCGGCGGCGGCTTGGAAAGAGGAAATACCCGGAGTGATATGATAATCCATCCCGTATTGATCAAAGTAATTCATTTGCTCTTGAATAGCTCCATAGATGCAAGGATCGCCCGTGTGCAAACGAACGACAAACAATCCTTTATCATAAAACTCTTTCATCAACGCAAACTGTTCTTCCAGATTCATATCCGCCGAGCTTCGCACTGTAGCGCCTGCCTTCGCGCATAAGGTAAGTTCTTTCGGGACGAGGCTTCCTGCATACAGGATCAAATCCGCTTTCTCCAACATTTGCCGTCCGCGGATAGAGATCAAGTCCGGATCGCCGGGACCGGCTCCTACGATCTCGATATGTCCCTTGCGGCAGGCCGCCCGATCTAACGCTACGGCAAAGGTATATTCATTTCCTTTCCCTAAATCCGCTTTTTGCTTCTCGACCAAAAGCGGACCGCCATGAGCCGCATAAATGGCGGAAGCTTCCGATACACTTGGGGATTCGGTTACCTCCAGTACCTTCTCCGAGGGATTGGGTACCGGGATATCTTTCAGCTCCTCCGATGTATAGGTGTGGAAAGGGCATTCCATAACTCCATAAGCCAGTAATGTCAGCACCGGTTCGCATTTCTTCAAATCGATTGTATTTACATCCGCCAAAGCTTCCGGATATAGGCGTTTATCACGCAATACATCTTTAATATGTTCGTAAACGACCGTAGGATCGCCTTGCATATCCTTGCGGCAACCCATTCCTAGGTGGAGGACTTTCGGTATATAGGTGATCGTAGGGATGGATGTATCGTATTGTTGGGGGCTGACAATAATCAATAACTCATAGTCTTGCTGCGGTATCGCCTCGAAGGAATAAAAGATAGAGACATGAGACGGGACCGTACGCTCCAAATAATCCGTTCCTTTATCTCGTATATCAAGGAGTAGCGCTGTCGGTTTTCCATTGACAAAAGTGGAGATGGCGGCATTGCTATCTTTGGCGATCAAGGTCCAATCGTATTTCTTCCCTAATGTATCGAGCGCCCATAGGTTTGCGTTGTCGCTTTGTGTCGTAATAATCGCTTCGGCTCCTAATAGGTTCGCTAACTCTTTGGAAAGATCGTTCGCTCCACCGATATGTCCGGATAAAACAGGAATCACGTATTTGCCGGTACTATCTATACAAACCACGGCCGGATCGGTATGTTTATCTTCCGCGAAGGGAGCGATACTGCGTACGCAAATTCCCATCGCTCCTATAAATACCAAACTACTGGATTCGTGAAAAACCTCTTTTGAGAAAGAGCCGAATGGTAAGATCTTCGCCTCGGGATAAGAAGCAAGAATTCGCTCAGCAAGCACCCGGCTGCTACCGGATATTGGAATAATTGATATTGTACTCATAATTTATAAATAACATTCACGGTAATCGTATTAAAATCATCAATCGTGATACGGGTTTGGGCGGATATCCGAAGACCGGTTTGGCGGACCGCTTCCTCTAAAAGCGCTTTGCTTTCGTCGGATACGGAGTTGAAGACGATGACACCGTTCTCTTTCATCTTTTTGGAAACTACCATAAGGATCTCCACTAATTTCCCGCCATGTCCGCCGATAAAGATTGCATCCGGAGCCTCCAACGCTGATAAATCCACCGATAAGAAATCTCCGATTATAGCCTCGATACCCGGAGTCCCAAAACGACGACAATTCTCAGTCATTAACTTTCGTCCCTCTTCCCGGATCTCAAAACTCGTGATATGCAAATGCGGGAACAGCAATTTAGCCTCTATCGAGACAGAACCCGTGCAAAAGCCGATATCCCAAAAACGTTCCCGGTTTCTCAGATCCAGCATGCTTAAAGATAACAAACGGATCGGCATTTTGGTTATCATCTTCTCCCGCCCGCTCAAATGCTCGAACGCGGAATCCGGCAGGCCGAACTTACGGGAATGCCCGTCACGCTCTTTCCGGAGAATCAAGCAATTCGGATGAACGAAATTATTCATTGCCGCGGCTTGTATACTGAATTGGCGGATGCTCTGCCGTTCGGTATTTCCTAACCGTTCTCCCACGAACATGGTATAATTATCATAGCCGTATTCCAGCATCCGGCGAGCGATAGTCGTAGGCGTATGTTCCCGATCCGTGAGCACGCCTATCTTAGACGCACTTTCGATCAAGGCACGATCGAACTCGTGCCAAGGCCGTCCGGTAAGGGAGACGATCCGCATATCGTGGTAAGGCATCAATAGATTTTGTGCCAAGAGTTGCAAGGAATTAAATGACGGGTACAGGCGGATTTGCGCATCCGGCAATCGGTTTTGAATCGTAACGGCGAATCCGAAAAACAAAGGATCTCCGGAAGCGAATACAACGATGCTTTCCCGACCGTCGTACGAACGATAGCGATCGAAGACCTCGTCCAACGGGACTTTTATATCGATCCAGTCCGCTTTCTCGGGCAAGAGCGAACGTACGATCTCATGATGCCGCACGCCTCCGGAGAACACCCGGTGGGACGAGATTATCTCCAATATCTCCGGCGGAAAGTATTGCCGCATATTATCATCCAGCCCTATGACATAAAATCGGTTCATACGTCTCTTCCCGGCTTTAATTGTTCTGCGTCATTAAAACAAAGGATGGCATTCACTAGCGTAGCCGCTAAATTACTACCTCCTTTACGACCTTCCACGATTAGTTTCGGTATACCGATAAAAGGTTTCACCATATGTTTGGATTCCTGCACATGTACAAAACCTACCGGAGCCGCGATAATGCCAGCTGGAGTGGCTTTACCTTTACGTATTAAATCGCATAATTCCATAAGGGCGGTCGGGGCGTTCCCGAAGACAAACAGAGCGGTCGGATGCTCTTCCACGGCCCGACGAATACCGGCTTGGGTACGGGTAATTCCTTTGCTCGAAGCCATCTCAGCGACCCGCTCGTCTTGAAGGTAGCATTTCACTTCGACACCCAGACGTTGCAGAGCTCCCTTACGAATGCCGGAAGCAGCCATCGTGACATCGGTGATGATCGTAGGAACTTCCCCGCCGCTGATCTTATTATATAATGTAGAGACAGCATCCGGGTCGGCATAAAGGATATTTTCCATATCGAAATCGGCCGTCGTATGAATGGCATGGAGTAACGCCCATTTCTTATCCAACGGGATCTCTTGGTTTTTCAATTCCTTCTCGATCGTACGGAAACTACGGATCATGATGTCCTGTCCGATACCCGTATCCGTTTTCTTTTGTTTGATCTCTCCATAATATCCCCGGGGAGTGATCATATGATTCCCGGAAAGATATGTCTGTGAGTTTCCGATCAAGACTACCGTAAACATATCGATCTGCTCGGGGTCCAGATCCGCAAGCGTAGTGACGAATACTTCTTGCTCCTCCCGTCCGGCCTGACGTACATAACCGACCGGAGTCTCCGGCTTGCGTTCTTGCAGGAACAATTCTTTTAAGCGATAGAGTTGCCAATAACGTCCCTCGCTTTTCGGATTATAGATCGCCGTAACAAAATCGGCCATGGCCGCCGCACGAATCCGTTTCTCGATCAGTTCCCAAGGAGTCATCAAGTCTGAGAGGGAAATCACACAGAAATCATGTCCGATAGGAGCGCCAAGCAAGGACGCTGCTTTCTGGAAAGCGCTGATGCCCGGATACGACTCGATCTCGATCTCGCTTCCGGATTCTTTCTTCATCTCATAAATCAGAGGAGTCATGCCATAAATACCGGCGTCACCGGAACTGATCACGCAAACAGTCTTTCCCTCGTTGGCATAAGCGAAAGCTTGCTCGGCACGAGCTTGCTCACGTTTCATACCTGTATCTATACATTCCGTTCCCTCACGAAGCAAGTGGGTGATAAAACGGAAATAATATTTATATCCTATGATGACATCCGAGCTTTGGATAGCGGCCAAAACCGCAGGCGTTATATCGGCCTCGCTACCGGGGCCGATTCCGGCGACTATAATCTTGCCTTTATTCATTCAAATCTATTTTATAATACAATGTTCTCAATAAATATAATACAAATATACAGGCTTTACTTCTTTCTTCTCGCTTTTCGCCTGATATATTTTATCGCAAGCCATACACCGGATAAGGAAACGAACGTGCCTCCCAACATGGTTCCCCACATCACGATATTCCATAAGACCGGATGATCTACCAAGAATTTCAGATTCAAGCTATGCAATGCCGGATACATCCAATGGTTCCAACGAGACGGCGTATTTACATAACGGTATTGTCCATTACGGGGATTAATGTAATAACAACTATTATCCACGTCTTGAATAGATACTTTCCAGACCGGGAGTTCTAAATTCCTTTTTCGTGAGATATAATACGTATCATAAGCATCCAACAGTTTGATATCAGCCGTGGTCCCGATACCATGTATCTGAGACAATACGGAACGGATTTCTTCCGGTCGCAGGTTCAATAAAGATATCCCGTCACTCTTATTTGCGTTCACGACAATATCCTTCGTGTCTGTTTGTACGATGTAAAAGGGTATATCACCAAAACTACTCCATTCCAATTGACGGATCTGGCCGGGATAGGCTTGTATGACCGCCCTGTAATCCAACGGATAATCGAGTGGGGAAGGAGCCATCTTCCGCAGTTCTTGAACCGGGTTTGTATCGAGCTTGGCTTTCAACCCCCAATCCTGTACACGAGCCAAAGACATCATACCACTAAAGCAGAAGGTGAGGACGAATAAACCGAATAACACCCCAAGAATATGATGCCATTTATACCAGAACTTCTTATAAGGGGAAATCAAATGACGTCTCCTCGCTAACCGGAAATCCCGTATTCCTAAATAGATCCCAGCGATACACATAACGCATCCAATGCCGGATAACCAGACAACTACCTTTATCCATAATTCAGCGTCTTGCCGCAAGGAAGTGAAATAAACCCAATGAGGGATCGCCCCGAGCCAAGCCCAGAAACGACTGTTTTTATCCGTATATTGCAAAACCTCCCCGGATTTAGAGGATATGTATAATTCATGTCGTTCTGGATCGGCGAAATGGAATTTATAGATCGGAAATTCCTCTTTTAAACGACCGAATGGAATCCATTGGTCCAAGGTGTACAAGGAATCTACCTTCGCTATGGAAGAGGTATTCCATTGTGATGCCACACGTTGGATACGATTCCAGTCGATTACGGGTAATCTTTCCGTCGAGTCGGCAGGAATATCATAGCTCCCTTTCTCCGTCCGGATATGAAAAACAGTTTGTCCCAAATAGCTGTTTAAGGTAACATGGCTTATCCGCTCGTTCTGCGGTAAACGTTTCTCTATCTGGTCTAACGAAGGAAGATTCTCCAGAGAGAGAATATCCATCTTCGCCCGTTTATCGGCCCGGTCCGCTCGCGGGAACGTATGGTAGATCATTACCAATCCCGATAGGAACCAAACGAGAAACAGGATACTGAACGCCGTGCCCAGTATCCTGTGTATAAATAGCGTGATCTTTGTCAATAGATTCATGAGCGTATGTTCTATATATTATAATGTATAGGAGATAGCCACTTGGAAATTACGAGGCATGCTTGGCACCATCTGTTGTCCGAGCGCTTGGTTATAATAATTGTTGTCAAACAAGTTATTCAAGTTGAATGTAAGGTGAATATTGTTGTTCAACAAATAAGACATACCGAAATCGGTTACCCAATACGGATCGAACCAAGAGTTGTTAGATGTATTACGGTATACTTTACCGGTATAACTGCTACTCAAGTGAAATTCCAGATTCTTCAAGACACCCCGAGGGATGGTATAACTGCCGTATGCGTAGAAAGTCTGGTTCGGTACGTTGCTCTGCCAGTTTCCTTCTTGGCTATTCAATTGTTGCTTTGTCTCATCCGGGTTATTGCCATAGATAGCCTCGATCAATTCCGGATCCTTTATTTCTTTCATCTCCCGGATCTTGGAGTCGTTCAATCCATAACCGATCGTCAGCGCTAAGGTGCTTACCGGAGAAAGAGTGACATCAAAATCAAAACCTTTGGAATCTTGTACACCCACCTGTCCGATTACACTCATCGTGGTAGTCTCGCCGTTTACTTCCTCTTGATAGTTGTTGGTCAACGTAGCCGTACTGTTCATCTTCCGGATATAGAACAAGCTGGCATTGGCGCTTAATATATTGTTCAATTGATATTTAAGCCCCACCTCGGCTTGGTATCCTTTCTCCGGCTTAAATACTTCCTCATTGCGAGCAGGCTCGAAACGATTTCCATCACCTCCTACATAAATGACGTTATCTTGATAGAACGTACGGATCGGCTTGAAGAAAGAGGCGAAAGACGCATAAATGGATGTATTCGGATGGGGCAGATAGACCGCTCCGAAACGATAAGTCAACGCCTTATTCTTTATCATATTGAAGCTTGAATGCTCCTCATACTCACGTCGTCCGGTAGGAGTTGTAGCGCTGGCGGACATATAACGGAAAAAGTCGTAACGTAGAGCGGCTAATACCTTCCATTGCTCGTTGAACTCAACCATATCTTGAAGATAAAGGCTGTTGGAATAATGATGCGTAACCGTCGCTTTCGAGAATTTACTGGTCATATATCCCATGCTATGCGGATCATAAACGGATACATGCGAATAAAGGCCGGGACCCTGAACATCATCCCCTAAATTATAGCCCGAATAGCTGGTACGATTCAAGGCGACGAAAGAGTAACCTCCCATATACGTATGCTTTATCTCACCCGTCCTGAATTTACCGCTTAGCTCGAGCGTATTGGCTACCGTCTTGGCTATATGGGAGAAGCGAAGCGGGAAAGAAAGATATACACTGTCCAAACAGATATATTTTTTCTGGCCGTTTTTCATATAATAATGATCATAGATCGGATCATCACTTTCGAGATAGTCGAGGGCTTCCGTCCCAAAATAGTTGATATCGTCGTTATTGTAAGAAAGGCGATCTGTTAGTTTCGCGCCGTTCCAAAAAGTATGTGTGTATTGCGTCGATACGTTCCATGCGTGATTCTTCATAAAGTCGGACTCGTTATTGTAGCGAGCCTCACGGTCAAGTCCCGGTAGCATCTCATTTTTATGGAGATATAACTGTCCTGTTTGCACATTATATACATCATTTGCCATTAAATCGGGAAGACCGATCTCCGTCCCATAGAAGTCGCGGTTAAAACCTCCGCGAACATCTAATATGTCACGTTCCGTCATTTTAGCTTGCAATGCCAGATAACCGGAAAAGCGACGGTTGCCATTATCACGCCAGCCCTCTTGATCGGAAAAGTTGACATTGGCGTAATAATTGACCGGACCGACCAATTTACCGCCCATGCCAAGTGTCGCCTCTTTATTCTCGTAACTACCGTAGGCCAATCGAGCATTAACGCTCTGTTTCTCTGACGGGGATTTACGAACGATATTCAAGGTTCCACCTACGGCTGAATGTCCGTAAAGTACAGAAGCCGGTCCCTTTAATAATTCAATAGACTCGATACAGGATAGATCGGGTACGGGATAAGAGTTGTTTATTGCCGAACGTTCATCGCGGATACCGTCTATCATCATGATAGAATGATCGAAACCACGGATCGACAATTGTTGAAATGCGCCATAAGATGTCTGGAATCGTACGCCCGGCATAAAGCGTACCGCATCTTGGATATTACGGATACCTCGCAACTCCAAACTACTCGCCGTAATGCTATTAATTGAAATAGGAAGATATTTCATAGGTACGTCCAACTTCGTGATTTGTGGACGTGGCTTGCGTGCGGCGGTCGCTACGACTTCTTGAATATTGAATGTCGTATCGGCGAAATTCGTGTACTCATTCTTGTGTTGTGCCTGCATCGTACTGATACATAAGGCTGTCAACGGTAAGATTGTCAAAACTCTTTTCATATATTTAGCATTATAACTGTTTATTGTATGCATGTGAAATCCCTTTCGAAAGAAATTCCATTTTCCTTCGAATGAAAATTTAGTTTCTTTCGGAAGGAATTACTTTTTCTTCCGAAAGGAATAAAACATAGATTTGGAGAACTTTTTTAGTCCTTCTCTACCGCATAAGCTTTCTTCTTATCAACGATATCGATCATCTTATGTTTAGCCATGAAACGGGCATGTTCGATGAAGATCTTCTGAATATCCGGATTCTGTCCCAGACCTTCCATAAATACGCTTACCTCGTAGCCTTTCTTTTCCAGTTCCTCTTTCCAATCACCGGCGATATCGTTTTTCGCATGGTCTCCGGCGACAAACATAAATGGCATCAACAAGACTTTCTTCGTTCCATTGGCCTTTACTTGGGCTACCATCGTATCAAAAGTAGGATAGCCCTCGATGGTTCCTACGGAATAATCCTTGAATCCCTTCTCCTTCAACATATAATCCAACATGGCATATTGAGCCGTCGCCGGAGTATAAGTGCCATGGCCTACCAATAAAGTAGCGCCTTCTTTCGCCCCATTTTTTGTGATAGCGACGATTACCGCCTCATAATCCTCCGGTGTATACAATAAAGGATTACCGATACGAATCTCCTTGAAAGAAGATTTCATGGTGGCAACATCCTTACGTAAGGATTCCATCTCGATACCTTCGATTATATTCGTGGATTGGATCAAGACATGTGTATAACCATCAGTCTTTAATTTTTCCAAGGCCTCGATCGGGTTCAGTTTCTCTACGCCACGAGCTTTTAAGCGGCGCATTACAATGCGAGAAGTCCATGCCTCACGCAACTCAACATCTTTGAAAGCTTCTTTCGCTTTTTGATTGATCGCGTCGATTGTCAAGGCACGGGTATCATCATGGGTTGTTCCAAAATGTACCATCAATAAAGCGGCCTTATCGCCCGGTTGTAAAGAGGCGAATAAATCGGATGCTACAAAATTCTCGCCATCGTGCGCACGACAAACTAGGCTGATGACCAGCAAGAAGAAAGATAGTAAGTGTTTCCTCATCATATGAATATATTAATAATTAGATTACATATCAATCCCACGGAGACAACGTATTATTACGTCTCCAACATCTTTTAGATATAGGTGATATTTCTATCCTCTTAATTACTCCTGACCCCGGGAGGAATTAATCATTACTTCGCTTGGCAGGTTTCCTGACTGGCTCGGAAAGCAACCTTCCCATCTTTCTTAAGACAGTGGCATAGCAGAACGCTTTCCTTTTCAAGAGCTTCACAGTAGCGGGCACTGTTCCGGATTCTAACCGGATTCCCTTTTATAGAGTTGTCGGTAGACAAACTCTATCACCTAAGCGGTCGCAAATTTATATAAATAATCCCGAAAAGTAACAACATCTTTCAAAGAATCCCTGTTCCAATAGCATCTTTTTTGTTTAACATCAAATAAATAGATATGGAATGGATAACTAATTTACTTCAACATTATCCGGAGCTAGCTATTTTCATAACCTTAGCTCTCGGTTTCTGGATTGGCAAGTTTAAGATAAAGAAGTTCACGCTGGGAACGGTTACCAGCGTATTATTGGTCGGTGTATTGATCGGGCAATTAAAAATCGATATAAGCGGACCGTTAAAGTCCGTCTTTTTCTTGATGTTCCTCTTCGCTGTAGGATATAGCGTTGGGCCACAGTTCTTCCGGGGATTGAAAAAGGAAGGTCTTCCTCAAATGCTTTTCGCCGCCGTCATGTGTATATTTTGTTTGATCGCTCCTTTTTTGTTAGCGAAACTTATGGGATATAACGCAGGCGAGGCCGCAGGATTATTGGCGGGCTCCCAGACGATGTCGGCAGTATTAGGAGTTGCCGAAGATACGATCGGACAGATGAATATTAGCGATACGGATAAAAGTGCTATGGTAAATGTAATGCCCGTGGCCTATGCGGTAACTTATATTTTCGGTACGGCAGGATCCGCATGGTTAGTGAGTGATATCGGGCCACGTCTTTTAGGAGGACTCGACTACGTGAAAAAAGCGTGTAAAGAGCTAGAGGCTAAAATGGGAAATAACGACGAGAGCGAGCAACCGGGCTTTATGCCAGCCGCCCGTCCGGTAACTTTCCGGGCCTATAAGATTAGTAATGAATGGTTCAAGGATGGCAAAAGCGTAAAGCAGTTGGAGGTATATTTAGACCAATTGGGACGGCATTTGTTCGTGGAGCGTGTCCGTATTAATAATGTAGTAACCGATGTTAAACCGGATTTGGTTTTACATACCGGAAATGAGGTTGTTCTAAGCGGTCGCCGGGAATTCGTGATCGGAGAGGAGAACTGGATTGGCGACGAGGTCAATGACATTGAATTGCTTGATTTTCCGGCAGAGACGTTACCCGTACTAGTGATCCATAAGGAATACGTGGGGAAAAAGATCTGCTATTTACGCAATCAATCGTTCATGCATGGTGTTAGCATCAAGTCCGTAAGGCGTGCGGGTATCAATATCCCGGTCTTGGCCGCTACGGTGATAGATTCCGGTGATATGCTGGAATTGGTAGGCATGAAATCAGAGGTAAATAAAGCGGCGACGGCTTTGGGATATCCCGATCGCCCAACCAATCAGACCGATTTGATTTTCGTGGGTATCAGTATTTTCTTAGGGGGAATTTTAGGTTCGCTCGCGATTCATTTCGGGGGTGTCCCGATTAGCCTAAGTACGAGTGGAGGTGCTTTGATAGCCGGGCTCGTCTTTGGATGGCTTCGTTCTAAGCATCCGACCTTCGGGCGTATTCCGGAGCCTTCCGTCTGGATATTAAATAATTTGGGATTGAATATGTTTATCGCCGTAGTCGGTATCACGGCGGGTCCCAGTTTCGTGACCGGATTGAAGGAAGTCGGTATAAGTTTATTTATTATCGGTGCTTTAGCGACATCTATCCCGCTTATCATCGGTATTCTGATGGGACGTTACGTTTTTAAGTTCCACCCGGCTATTACTTTAGGTTGTACGGCGGGTTCACGTACGACAACTGCCGCATTAGGAGCGGTGGAAGATGCCGTAGGAAGTGAGACTCCAGCCTTAGGCTATACCGTTACCTATGCGGTGGGTAATACTTTATTAATCATCTGGGGTGTCGTTATTGTGCTAATCATGTAATATATATAATGTATGGACAAGAAGAAAATACATGTCACGAGAGAATATGAGAAAAAGATGTCGGAGATTAGCCCTTTCGAGCTAAAGAACATCTTGATAGAGTTAGCGGATGAGAGCGCTCGTAAAAGTACGCACATCATGCTGAACGCAGGAAGGGGAAATCCAAACTGGATCAGTACGGTTCCACGGGAGGCATTCTTCCTATTAGGGCAGTTCGCCTTGGAGGAATGCCAGCGGGAAACCGAATTGGCAGATGAGATGGCCGGAGCCGCAGGGGTTCCCAACCGCAAAAGGATCGCGTCTCGCTTCGTACAGTTTCTAAAGAAACATGCGCAATCTCCCGGCGTTACTTTATTGAAGGGTACCTATGAATATCTGGTCACGGAAAAAAGTGTAGATGAGAATGAGCTTGTATATGAATGGGCGGAAGGTGTCATTGGTGATCAATATCCGGTTCCCGATCGTATCTTGAAATATACGGAAATGCTCGTGCGGGATTATTTAGACCAAGAATTATGTGATAACCAGCCCCCTGAGGGAATATTCGATCTTTTCGCTACCGAGGGCGGAACTGCCGCCATGTGTTATATCTTCGATTCCTTGCAACAGAATTTCTTGTTGAATAAGGGAGACAAGATCGTTCTCTTCGCTCCGGTATTCACTCCTTATATAGAGATTCCGGAACAGGCTCGTTATCTTTTTAATGTCATAGAGATAAAAGCCTTGAAGATGACAAAAGACGGCTATCACACATGGCAATATCAAGAAAAGGATTTAGATGTCCTGAAAGATCCTAGCGTGAAAGCCGCTTTCATAACAAACCCGAGCAACCCGCCTTCATACGGATTGACAAAAGCATTGATGAATAGGATCGTTGAGATCGTACGGAACGACAATCCCAACCTTATGATTATTACGGATGATGTGTATGCGACATTTATTCCGCATTTTCGCTCGATGATGGCCGAATTACCAAAGAATACGTTATGTGTCTACTCTTTCTCTAAATATTTCGGGGCAACCGGATGGAGATTGGCGGTAATCGCTTTACATCAAGATAATATTTACGACCGGATGATCCGTGAATTGCCAAGAGATAAACAGGAGCTTCTAAAAAAACGATATAGCAGTCTATCCTTACATCCCGAGGATATCCGCTTTATTGATCGTATGGTAGCCGATAGCCGTCAAGTAGCCTTGAATCATACGGCCGGTCTTTCCTTGCCACAGCAAACACAAATGTCTCTGTTTGCGTCTTTCGCTCTATTAGATGCGGAAAATACCTATAAGAAAAGGATGCAGGATATGATCCACGAGCGTTTACACACATTGTGGGAAAGCACCGGATTCACCTTATTAGACGACCCTTTGCGTGCGGGATATTATAGTGAGATCGATATGCTTGTCTGGGCTAAGAAATTCTATGGGGATGATTTCGTGGAATATCTAAAAAAGAATTACGAACCTCTGGATGTCGTTTTCCGTCTGGCACAGGAAACTTCCTTGGTTTTACTGAACGGAGGAGGTTTTGATGCTCCCGAGTGGTCTATCCGCGCATCTTTAGCCAACCTTAAACGGGAAGATTATGTCCGGATCGGAGAGGGTATCGCATCTATTTTGCATAGTTATGCCCAAAGATGGAAAGAAAGTCTCGATAAGTAGAAAAAACAGCTCCAAGGCTTGAACAAAACGGGCTAATGGTACGTTTTATTAATAAACGTGCGATTAGCCCGTTTTTCTAAGTTATCCGGGAGATTATAAATAACCTCTATAACCTCATAGAAATTATCGAACAAATTGTATTTCATTATATTATATATTTGTTGATAATAAAAACAAAGACTCATTGGCAGATGTCTTATTTATTACATTTTAGCTGGTTATAGATAAATATATTTGCGAAAAGGCTTACAATAAAAAACGAATATGAATATGGTGTACGACATTGACATGCTTAGAAATTTCTATGCGAATTTCCCCAGAAGAGTGGACACAGCCCGCGAACGTATCGGTGGTCGCCCGATGACCTTGGCCGAGAAAATCTTATATGCGCATCTATACGATGAAAGCTCGACTCGCCTTTTCAAAAGAGGTGAGGATTATGTGAATTTCCGTCCCGACCGTGTGGCTATGCAAGATGCCACCGCTCAGATGGCGCTTTTACAATTCATGAACGCCGGAAAAGAAAAATCCGCAGTACCGGCTACCGTGCATTGCGACCATTTGATCCAAGCGAATATGGGAGCCAAGACGGATATCGATACGGCTACCAAAAGCAATAGCGAGGTCTATGATTTCTTGAAATCGGTCTCCGATAAATATGGAATCGGTTTTTGGAAACCCGGAGCAGGCATTATCCATCAAGTGGTATTGGAAAATTATGCGTTTCCCGGCGGTATGATGGTAGGAACTGATTCACATACCCCGAATGCCGGAGGACTTGGAATGGTCGCTATCGGAGTAGGAGGAGCCGACGCCGTGGATGTCATGACCGGAATGGAATGGGAACTGAAGATGCCGAAACTAATAGGTGTTAAGTTAACTGGTAGTTTGAATGGTTGGGCCTCGCCGAAGGACGTGATTCTTAAGCTAGCGGGCATCTTAACCGTAAAAGGTGGAACGAACGCTATCATCGAATATTTTGGTCCGGGCACCGCCTCAATCTCAGCGACCGGAAAAGCTACGATCTGTAATATGGGTGCCGAGGTAGGAGCGACGACTTCCTTATTTCCATTCGATAATACAATGGCTCAATATCTTCGTGCCACGGGACGTGACGAGGTAGCGAGCTGGGCCGAAGCTATCGGTGAATATCTGGAAGCGGATATGGACGTTCGTGCCGAGCCAGATAAGTTTTACGATCGTGTAATCGTTATTAACCTTTCCGAATTGGAGCCGCATATCAACGGTCCGTTCACGCCGGATGCAGCTACGCCTATCTCGGAGTTTGCCGCAAAAGTAAAAGCGAATGGCTATCCCCGAAAGATGGAGGTCGGATTAATCGGTTCCTGTACCAACTCTTCTTATCAAGATCTAAGCCGTGCGGCATCCATTGCTCGCCAAGCTTATGAGGATAAAATACCGGTAGCGGCACCCTTGATCATCAACCCGGGTTCCGAGCAAATCCGTTATACGGCGGAAAGAGATGGTATTATCGGTGATTTTGAACGGATTGGCGCAACCATTATGGCGAATGCCTGTGGTCCTTGTATCGGACAATGGAAACGTCATACGGATGATAATACCCGTAAGAATTCGATCGTTACTTCATTCAATCGCAACTTCGCTAAACGTGCGGACGGTAATCCGAATACACATGCTTTTGTCGCTTCTCCGGAACTGACACTGGCCTTGACCATCGCAGGTGATCTATGTTTCAATCCTTTGACCGATACCTTGAAGACAGAGGATGGTAAGGTTGTGAAACTGAAAGAACCGAAAGGCACGGATTTTCCGCCGAAAGGTTTCGAGGTAAAGGGTAACGGCTATCTGGCACCTACGGGTAAGAACGTAGTGGTGAACATCGATCCGGAATCCAACCGCCTACAAGCATTAAAGCCTTTCGCTCCTTGGAATGGAGAGGATTTCACGAATATGCCCCTTCTTATCAAGGCTGAAGGTAAATGTACGACGGATCATATCTCGATGGCCGGTCCATGGTTACGTTTCCGTGGGCATTTGGAAAATATATCGGATAATATGTTGATGGGAGCCGTAAACGCTTTCAATGGGAAGACAAACTCTGTATTGAATCAACTGAACAATGAATATGAAGCAGTTTCTGCCGTAGCGAAACAATACAAGGCAAATGGTATTTCCTCGATCGTCGTAGCGGAAGAAAACTACGGTGAAGGCTCTTCCCGGGAACATGCAGCCATGGAGCCCCGCTTCCTAAATGTAAAAGTGATCCTAGCCAAGAGTTTCGCCCGTATCCACGAGACAAACTTGAAGAAACAAGGAATGTTAGCACTGACTTTCGCCAATAAGGAGGATTACAGCAAGATCCGCGAGAATGACCATATCTCGATCATCGGATTGAAAGATTTTCAGCCGGGCAAACCGTTGACGGCCGTTCTTCTTCATGCGGATGGTACGCAAGAATCATTCCCGGTTAACCATACGTATAATGATTTACAAATTAAATGGTTCAAGGCGGGTTCCGCTTTAAATACAGCTCACTAAGACAAACAAAAAATCTTGATATCATGAGTAAGATAACAAAGAAAGGTAATCATATTTTCGTTCCGGATCACGTGACGATCCCTTATATTGAAGGAGATGGCGTGGGGCATGAGATCACTCCCGTTAGCCAAAAGATAGTAAACGCTGCCATCAAGCAAGCTTACAACGGAACCCGTTCCATCGAATGGAAAGAGGTCTTAGCCGGCGAAAAGGCGTTTAAGCAAACCGGAAGTTGGCTTCCCGATGAGACTATGGAAGCATTCCGTGAATACATCGTCGGTATTAAGGGACCGTTGACAACTCCAATTGGTGGAGGTATCCGTTCATTAAATGTGGCCCTCCGTCAGACGTTGGATTTATATGTTTGTCTCCGTCCGGTTCGTTGGTTTAAAGGAGTCGTATCTCCGGTAAAGGAGCCGCAGAAAGTGAATATGTATATCTTCCGTGAGAATACGGAAGATATCTATGCCGGAATCGAATGGCAACAAGGGACTCCGGAGGCACAAAAGTTATTGAAGTTCCTCACCGAGGAAATGGGAGTGAAGAAAATACGTTTCCCGGAAACTTCCTCTTTCGGCATCAAGCCGGTTTCTGTGGAAGGTACGGAGCGTCTGGTGCGTGCCGCCATCGAATACGCGATATTGCATCAGTTACCGAGCGTGACTTTGGTACACAAAGGTAACATCATGAAATTCACGGAAGGTGGTTTCAAACTATGGGGATACGCTTTAGCGGAACGGGAGTTTGCGGATCTCACTTTCACATGGCCTCAATATGAGAAGATCAAGAAAGAGCAAGGCGAGGAAGCGGCCAATACCGCCTTAGTGGAAGCTTCAAAGGCCGGTAAAATCATTATCAAGGATGTCATAGCCGATGCTTTCTTGCAAAACACTCTATTAATTCCGGAAGAATATTCCGTGATCGCTACCTTGAACCTGAACGGCGATTATATCTCCGATCAATTAGCGGCGATGGTAGGTGGCATTGGCATTGCTCCCGGCGCTAATATCAACTATAACAGTGGTCATGCGATCTTCGAGGCAACACATGGAACCGCTCCGAATATCGCGGGAAAGAATCTCGTAAACCCCTCTTCCTTATTATTATCATCCGTGATGATGCTGGAATATATGGGATGGAGTGATGCGGCTAACCTGATTACATCCGCTATGGAGCAAGCTTTCTCCGCTGGAGAGGCCACTCATGACTTGGCTCGTTTTATGCCGAACGGCAAATCTCTCGGCACCAAAGAATTTGGTGATCGTATCATCTCTATTATCGAAACAATTAAATTAGTATAGTCATGTTGAAGAAAGAATATTTAATTTACAAATTGTCCGAGGCTGCCAGAGAGGCTTGCAAGATCGACAACGAACTTTTCCCGATGTATAATGTGAAACGTGGCCTTCGTAACGAGGATGGTAGTGGCGTGTTAGTAGGATTGACCCAAGTCGGTAATGTAGTAGGATACGAACGCTTGCCAGAGGGCGGTCTTAAAGCGATCCCCGGTAAGTTATTCTATAGAGGTTACGACGTAGAGGATTTAGCGCGTGATTTCATCAAGGAAAAACGGTTCGGTTTTGAGGAAGTGGCTTATTTATTACTTTCTGGTAAACTCCCCGATAAAGAGGAATTATCAGCCTTTAAAGAACTGTTGAACGATAATATGCCCTTGGAGCAAAAGACCAAGATGAATATTCTGGATCTGGAAGGACAGAACATCATGAATATATTGGCTCGTAGCGTATTGGAGATGTATACCTTCGACGCAAACCCGGACGACACCTCCCGAGATAACTTAATGCGCCAATCTATTGAATTGATCTCTAAGTTCCCGACGATTATCGCTTATGCCTACAATATTTATCGTCATAGCACACAGGGGCGTTCTTTACACATCCGTCATCCGCACGAGAACTTATCGATCGCAGAAAATTTCCTTCACATGCTGAAACGTGATTTCACGGATCTGGACGCACGTACGTTGGATTTGCTCTTGGTATTGCAAGCAGAACATGGTGGTGGTAATAACTCTACGTTCACGGTACGCGTCACTAGTTCTACGGGAACGGATACGTACTCATCTATCGCAGCTGGTATCGGCTCATTGAAAGGCCCGTTGCACGGAGGTGCCAATATTCAGGTAGTAGATATGTTCCATCATTTAAAAGAGAATATCGCAGATTGGAAGAACGTGGACGAGATCGATACTTATTTCATGAGGATGCTTAACAAAGAGGCTTATAACAAGACTGGCTTGATCTATGGTATCGGCCATGCGGTCTATACGATTTCCGATCCCCGTGCGGTCGTATTAAAGGAACTGGCTCGTGATCTGGCAAAAGAGAAAGGTCGCTCTGAGGAATTCGCCTTCCTTGAGTTATTAGAGGAAAGAGCGATCGAATGTTTCGCCAAGCATAAAGGAACTAAGAAACGGGTTTCCTCGAACGTGGACTTCTATTCTGGATTCGTTTATGAGATGATCGGTTTGCCACAGGAAATCTATACGCCTTTATTCGCCATGGCCCGAATCGTGGGTTGGACCGCTCACCGTATCGAGGAGTTGAACTTTGACGGAAAACGCATCATCCGTCCGGCTTACAAGAACGTTTTGGACGATAGGGAATATATCTCAATCAACGAGCGATAACACTAAAAAATCATAGTTATGTTTTCTTTCATTCATAGTTATAAGTTGAAGGATTCATAACTATGATTTTTTAGCATGCTCAAGCTTATAATAATAAGCCTACATAAAACCCTTAAAATGTAAATTTCTCAAGTTTCATCGCACCTAATCCTTGCAATTTAGGAACCAACGTTACGAAATGCTCAGCTTTTTCGTGAGCTGATAAGGATTCAGCGTCTTTCCACGTCTCACAAATCATCAATACATCACTACGAGTAGAGCTCTCGAAAATATCATAAGCTATACAGCCATTGTCTTTCAAAGACTTTTCAACCAATTCTTTCGCTGTCTCCAATGCGGCTGGACGATTCTCCTCACTTACTTGAATAAATACATTTAGTCTAATCATACTCATAATTGTTTTAAGAATGTTACATACTTGATCAAAAGTACAGCACAAATATAGAAATAAACCCGTATATTTGTCATTCGAAACGTATAATTAACAGCATGAAGGAATCTGTTCGTATTCTTCGTTTCGCCATTGTAGGTTCTTCTAACGCTTTGATCACCGCATTGGTAATCTGGATATTAATGGATATTCTGGATTGTAATTACTTGTGGTCGAACATGGCTGGATATGTGGCTGCCTTGGTGAATAACTTCTTTTGGAGTAAATACTGGGTATTTTCTTCCGGGAAAGGTAATTTCTGGAAGGAGATTCCTTTATTCCTAATCGCTTTTGGTTGCGCTTACGCTACTCAATTCATATTCTTGCTTTTAATGGTGGAGGTGATCGATCTAAATGAATATCTGGGTCAGTTCCTTGGACTTTTCGTTTACGGAGCCGTTAATTTTATGATGAATAAGAGGCTTACTTTTAAGAGCTAGAATCCGATAAATCGTATTAAAGGAAGTGGTATAGTACGCCAGTAGTGGTGAAGGTCAACGCGACTACTCGCATAAGCCTTCACCACTACTGGTATTGACCATCGGGACTAGTCGCGTGAACCATCGAGACTAATCGTGCTGAATCGCTAACGGGTAAGGCTCGTAAACTGCTTCCCGAGTCTGTAAAGATAGAAAGCTAGATGCGTAAAAGCGAATACGAATGAGATAATCAATAAGATTTTGCTCTCGCCCCATCCCACGGTTTGCTGGTGCCAAAGCCCCGTGATCACGCAAAGCACGGATAGGGTAATACCGATCATATCCAATGTGGTCTGTCCCGAGCGATGTTTCTGCATATGTTCCAGTTTGCTATGTTTGATTCCATAGCAGACATATATATCCAGACCGATTAACATCCATAATACCAAACGAATCCATGTATCAGCCGGGAGAAAAAGCATCATTACCAGACAAGTTATGATACCGGCGATAGGCACGAACGGAACCAACGGGGTCTTGAAAGACCGGGGAGCGTCCGGCATTGTCTTACGGACAATCAATACCCCGGCGCAAACTAGCGTAAAAGCGAACAAAGTCCCGATACTACACATCTCGCCCGCTACGCTCGCCGGAACGAAAGCTGCCAATGCACCGACCAATAACATAAACAGGAAATTACTTCGTGCCGGCGTGCGGAATTTCTCATGGATATGAGAAAATAGGGGAGGGAGCAGCCCATCCCGGCTCATACTCAAGAATACACGGCTCTGTCCTAATAACGTTACCATGATAACCGAGCAATACCCCAGTAAAATAGCTATTACGATCGCCCGGTTCATCCAAGGGTAATCCGGACGAATCACACCAGAAGCATCCATTTGCCCCATATGATCGATAGCTATTGCCACAGGAGCGATTCCATTCTGGCCAGCAAACGCTGAGTAATGTACGACTCCGGTCATCACGTGGGCAAACAACATATATAATATAGTACAAACCACTAATGACATCAAGATCCCGATCGGCATATTCCGTTTCGGGTTCTTGGTTTCCTGCGCCGCCGTACTTACAGCGTCGAAACCGAGGAAAGCAAAGAATACGATAGCCGCCCCTCGTAGGATACCGGAGAAACCGAACTCGCCTAGGGTCCCCGTATTAGCGGGTATATAAGGCGTATAATTCTCCATACGGATATATTTCCATCCCAAGACTACGAACACCAAGACTACGGAGACTTTCAAGAATACGATAATCCCATTGAAGATAGAACTTCCTTCCGTCCCTCGTATCAACAAAATACTCATTAACACCACGATCACGAAAGCCGGGATATTCACGATACCGCCATCCCAAGGGCAAGCCGTCAAGGCTTGCGGTAAATGTACTCCGAATCCTTCCAGAAAAACGACCAAATACCGACTCCAACTTATGCTAACGGTCGTAGCGGCCACGCAATACTCGAGCACCAAATCCCAACCGATAATCCAAGCGACCAACTCACCCATCGTGGCATACGAATAGGTATATGCGCTACCTGCCACCGGGATCATGGAAGCGAACTCGGCGTAACATAACCCGGCGAAACAACAGCCCAAGGCGGCGATAGCGAAAGATAAAGTAATGGCTGGCCCCGTATACCCGGCGGCCACCGCACCCGTAATGGAGAACAATCCGGCACCGATAATAACACCGACACCTAAGGCGATCAAACTCCACGGGCCAAGGATACGCTTCAGCGATTTACTGCCCGAATCATTTGCCTCGGTCATCAAATCCGCTAAAGGCTTCTTAATAAATAAACCCATCTGTATAGATTAAAAAATTAGTAATTGGGCGCAAAGGTAGGAATTTTTATTATGTTTGCCGAAAAGTAAAAGCAAGGACAGAAACAAACAAGAAAATAAATAGACAACTAAATAATGAAACAATTGATAGCCTGTTGCGGATTAGATTGCGAAAGTTGCGATGCCCGCATAGCCACAGTTAAGAATGATAATGAGCTAAGAGAAAAAACCGCCCAAAAGTGGAGTGCCATGAACAATGCGCCCGAAATTACAGCCGCAACTATAAACTGTATGGGGTGTCGTACGGACGGAGTGAAATTTGCGTATTGCAGTGATTATTGTGAAATACGCAAATGTGTATCCGGAAAAGGCTTTAATACATGTGGCGATTGTGATGAATTGGATAGTTGCCAGATAGTCGGTGCGGTCCTTCAGCATGCTCCCGACACAAGAGAAAATCTAATGTAGAAGCAAAAAAGATGAACCTCTAACATATCCGATCCTAATTCCGTATTGGCAGCCGTTCCCAAAGCCATTCAGGGATCAGTCTCCAGAGAAAGACAAGGATAGCGTATCTCCAATCGATGATCGCCCTTCTCTTTTTCCGGTCTATAGCGTTAGCGATACGCAAGGCGGCGTATTGGGGAGACATCAGCATAGGATAATTCCTGCCGTCTTTCAATAAATCCGTACGGACAAATCCCGGACGGATATCCGTAAATGTAATAGGCTGTTTCTCCATACGGGAAAGTTGGGCTAAAGCGTCTATATAAATATTTTGGTATCGTTTGGTAGCCGAGTAGGAGGGAGCGACACCTAATCCTTTGGTTCCGGCAATAGAGCTGATTACAGATATATGCCCACCACCTTGACTGGAAAAATAACGATAAGCAGCTAGTACCATACGTGTAAAACCCGTCACATTCGTCTGTATCGTAGCTTGTTCAATGGAAGTATCTAAGTATTTATTCTGGTTGCCGATCCCTGAACTAAGCAGGAAGATGTCCATTCCTCCTAAATCACGGATTAATTCGTCTAAACGATCAGCGGCATCCTCGGCGGTCACGTCCAACTGCTTTATCCGGATATGCTCCGGATCTTGCTTACGAAACTCCTCCAACCGATCAACCCGACGGCCAGCCAATCCCAGTTGATATCCTCGTTTCCAATAAATCTTAGCAACCTCATAGCCGATACCGGAGGTAGCGCCAATAATGATAATTCGTTTGACCATAATACTTGATACAATAAATTAACAATAAAGATAAACAAAATTCTCATACTAAGCTCTATCTTTGTCACCCATCTTTTAAATTTAACACATAAATCCATGAACAACGCAACAACACAGTCACATATCGTGTGGCTCGATGTAATACGAACCGTAGCTATGCTGATGGTTATCGGAGTACATTGTATAGATCCTTTTTATATCTCACCTACACTCGGAAGTTTACCGGAATATAAACATTGGGCCGCTGTTTACGGCTCTCTTTTACGGCCCTCTGTTCCTCTTTTCGTTATGATGACGGGACTTTTACTATTGCCTATACGGGAACAATCTTTAGGTGTTTTCTATAAAAAGAGAATATATAGGGTATTATTTCCTTTTTTGATATGGTCTGTATTATACAATATATTCCCTTGGGTTACAGGGCTATTAGGTTTGCCGAAAGAGATAATCGGTGAGTTTTTCTGCTATGTGCAAGGAAATGAGTCACAATCCTTATCCGACTCATTGAAAGACATCGCCATGATCCCGTTCAATTTCAGTTTTAAGGAAAACCATATGTGGTACATTTATTTACTCATCGGATTGTATCTGTATATGCCATTCTTCTCCGCATGGATCGAGAAGGCGGATCGTTCCAAAGAGAGGGTCTATTTAGGGATATGGTTCGTATCTCTTTTCTTGCCTTATATGTCTGCCTATATCAGCAAATATTTATACGGGGAAGCGACGTGGAATCAATTCGGCATGTTTTATTATTTCGCAGGATTCAACGGATATCTCCTATTAGGACATTACTTAAAACAAGGTAATAATTGGAATATTTGGAAAACCTTCGCTATTTGCGCAGCCATGTTTGTGGTTGGTTATGCCATAACCTATTGTGGATTCAGTTCGGCCGCAGCGAATCCCGAGGCAACAGAATTGGATATGGAGTTATTTTTCACCTTCTGTAGTCCGAATGTAGTCTTAATGACGGCAGCTGTATTTATTCTTCTTCAAAAGGTACGTATTCATAATACTCTCATAGCTAAAAAACTATCGAAAATATCCAAATATGGTTTCGGAATCTATATCGTACATTATTTTGTCGTAGGTCCGATCTTTATCTTGATCGGGAAGTTTGATTTACCGATACCTTTGCAAGTACCCATAATGGCACTTTTGATTTTCATAATCTCATGGGCGTTTACTTGGTTCATGTACCGTATATTAGGTGAACGAGCTAAATGGATCATGGGATGAAACTCTTTCGTATACTGCAACCCGCCTTGCCGTGTTACTGCACGCCTATTGTAGTAACACGGCTAAAATACCATAAAACTCCTTGCAATCCCCATCTGTTTCGTTATATTTGCTACAATTTATAAACTTGATAAAATAAAACGCTATGTCAGTAAAATCTTATATCGAATCCAATAAGGATCGTTTTCTTGAGGAATTGTTCTCTTTAATCCGCATTCCGTCAATCAGCGCCAAGCATGAGAATAAGCCGGACATGTTGACATGTGCCCAGCGTTGGACTGAGGTGCTGTTGTCTTCTGGTGCGGATAAGGCCGAGGTAATGCCTACGAAAGGCAATCCTGTCGTATACGCCGAGAAAATGGTATCTCCCAATGCTCCGACCGTATTGGTTTACGCTCATTACGACGTGATGCCCGCCGAACCTTTGGAATTGTGGAAGAGTGAACCTTTCGAGCCGGTGATCCGGGACGGACGCATTTGGGCCCGTGGAGCAGACGATGATAAGGGACAGGGTATGATTCAAGTAAAAGGTTTTGAGACAGCGATTAAAGAAGGCTTGTTACAGTGTAACGTGAAGTTTATTTTCGAAGGAGAGGAGGAGATAGGTTCTCCTAGCTTGGAAGATTTTTGCCGGGAACATAAAGAATTATTGAAAGCGGATGTAATCCTCGTTTCCGATACAAGCATGGTCAGCGCTGAAACACCGTCGCTCACGACAGGCTTACGTGGTTTGGCTTACTGGGAAATAGAAGTAACCGGACCGAACCGCGATTTGCATTCCGGTCATTTTGGCGGAGCCGTAGCGAATCCGATCAATGTACTTTGCAAATTGATGGCAGATATCACCGACGTGGATGGACGCATCACGATCCCGGGTTTTTATGACGACGTGGAGGATGTATCTCCCGCAGAACGGGAGATGATCGCCCAAATCCCATTCGACGAGGAAAAATATAAGAAAGCGATCGGGGTAGACGCTCTTTTCGGAGAGAAAGGCTATTCTACGCTAGAACGTAATAGTTGTCGGCCTTCTTTCGATATCTGTGGTATTTGGGGCGGATATACGGGGGAAGGAAGCAAAACTGTATTGCCTTCAAAGGCTTATGCCAAGGTTTCCACTCGTTTGGTTCCACACCAAGATCATGCCAAGATCTCCCAAATGTTTGAGGAGTATATAGCTCGTGTGACCCCACCTTATGTTAAAGTGAAAGTTACGCCCAGCCATGGCGGGCAAGGATATGTTTGTCCGATAGACTTGCCAGCTTATCAAGCGGCAGAAAAGGCTGTTGGCATCGCATTCGGGAAGAAACCGTTGGCGGTTCGTCGCGGAGGTAGCATTCCTATTATCTCTACATTCGAGCAGGTATTAGGTATCAAGACCGTACTGATGGGATTCGGCTTGGAGCAAAACGCGATCCATTCGCCCAACGAGAGTCAGGAGTTGGATATCTTCTTCAAGGGAATCGAGTCGGTAGCGGAATTCTACCGTTTATATAAATAAGAAGGAAGAAGATGAGTATATTAATAAAGAATGTCCTGTTTAACGATAGGACGATTGATATCTATATCGAAGGAAAAGAGATCAAGCAAATAGGAGAGGGCTTGTCTTTTCCTGCCGATAAGATACTGGATGGTAGCCGTAAAGCCGTCATTCCCGGTTTCGTGAACGCTCATACACATGCTGCCATGACTTTGTTCCGCGGCTTCGGCGATGATATGCCGCTTATGCCATGGCTTGAGCAAAAGATCTGGCCGAATGAGGCGAAAATGACCCGTGAGGATGTATATTGGGGAGCGAAATTAGCGTGCTTGGAAATGATAAAAAGTGGCACGACCACTTTCTTCGACATGTATCAACGCCCTCGTGTCACGGCCGATGTGACGGAGGAGATGGGATTGCGAGGTATCATAGCCGGCGTTTGCTTCGATGGTTTTGATAAAGAAGAGGCGGAGAAATGCAAACGCCATAACGAGCGACTGATCCAAGATGTGGATAACTACAGCAAACGGGTTCGCTTCTCGATCGGGCCGCACGCCATCTATACCGTTTCCGGTGAGCTTCTGAAATGGGCGCATCGGTTCGCTATGGAACATCAAATCCCGATCCATCTGCATCTAGCAGAGACAGAGGGGGAAGTGAAAGACTCTCTCGATAGATTCGGACTCACTCCTGTACGTTATTTATATAAGTTAGGTGTGCTTTCTCCACGTTTGATTATCGCTCACGGAATTTACATCGATGATGACGAGCTTCGCATGTTGGCCGATCACGAGGTGAAAGTCGTACATAACCCGGCCTCAAACATGAAACTGGCTTCCGGTATTCATTTTAAGTTTAAGGAAATGCGCCAATTGGGTATTACCGTGGGATTGGGAACGGACGGTTGTTCCTCTTCCAATAACTTGGATATGATCGAGGCGATGAAGCTGGCTTCCCTGTTAGGAAAAGCTTGGCGAAAGGATCCCGAAGCCTTGACCGCAAATGAGATGCTGCAAGCCGCTACTGCGGAAGGAGCCGCTATGTTCGGTTTAAAAGCCGGGCAGATCAAGGAAGGGTATTTAGCCGATCTATGTTTGATAGATCTCAACACCCCCGCTTTTACCCCGAACTTCAATTTCGTCTCAAATCTTGTATACGCCGCCAACGGCAGTTGCGTGGATACCGTTATCTGTGATGGTAAAATATTGATGGAGAATAAGAAGGTACCGGGAGAGGACGAGATTATGGAGAAAGCGACAGAGATAGCTTATAACTTGATGAAACGTTAAATTGATTAAATATGGAAATGATTAAAACCGAACAATATCGGGAAGCGGCCGCCTATTTAGCTAGCCGGATCGAAGGTAACCCGGAGACCGCCATTATCCTTGGTAGTGGCTTAGGCTCTTTAGCCGATCAAATAACAGATCCTATAGTGATACCTTATGCGGAGATCCCACATTTTATGAAATCTACCGCTACCGGGCATAAGGGGAATTTTATTTGTGGCAAACTAGGGGATAAGCAAGTCTTGGCTATGCAAGGCCGTTTTCATTACTATGAGGGCTACACAATGCAACAGGTCACTTTTCCCGTACGTGTAATGAAGCTCTTAGGAATCAAGAACCTTTTGGTCTCGAACGCCGCCGGAGGTATCAATAATACGTTCAAGGTAGGTGATCTGATGATCATCCGGGATCATATCAATATGATGCCGAACCCGCTGATCGGTCCGAACAATGAGGATTTCGGCACTCGTTTCCCGGATATGACCCGTGCTTATGATCGTGAATTTATCCGCTATGTGGAAGAAATAGCCGCCTCCCGATCTATCCCGTTAAAGAAAGGTGTATATGTAGGTTTGACAGGCCCTTCCTTCGAGACTCCTTCCGAGTACGCTTTCTATGGAAAAGTCGGGGGAGATGCGATCGGCATGAGTACGGTACCGGAAGTAATCGTGGCACGTCATGCGGGCTTGCGTGTATTCGGTATGTCTGTCATCACGAACGAAGGTTATCACTTCGCTGACGACTTTGTAAATGATGGTGCCGATGTTATCGTAGCGGCTAATAAAGCAGCATCTGTTATGACACAACTATTTACGGAATTGGTCAAAAAAATCCAATAAAAAAGTAACGCAAAGGCTTGGTGGTTTCAATGAAATCACTACCTTTGCACTCGCAATCGAGAACAAAGCGGTTGTATATGCGGAAGTAGCTCAGTTGGTAGAGCATAACCTTGCCAAGGTTAGGGTCGCGGGTTCGAGTCCCGTCTTCCGCTCTTTCTCGTATTGATTGCCCAGGTGGCGGAATTGGTAGACGCGCTCGTTTCAGGTGCGAGTGGTTTTGCGATCGTGCAGGTTCGAGTCCTGTTCTGGGCACCCTTCCTAAAATGCGCAGGTGGTGGAATTGGTAGACACGCTACTTTGAGGGGGTAGTGCCGGTTACGGCGTGTGAGTTCAAGTCTCATCCTGCGTACTTAAGTAAAAAAAGAAATAAGAGCATGATCTATTCAATTAGGTCATGCTTTTTTTGTGTGTCAAAATGACAGACGAATAAGATGGACGAACATAAAAAAAGCCGGACTCACGCCCGGCTTCTATATTCATAGACAAACTTATTCAGCATCTTTCTTTTTTATCGAAGTCGTGATTTTCTGCTCTTCCTTATCAAAGTCTACGATAATCGTATCGCCTTCACCTACTGAGGCACGGATAATCATCTCCGCCATCTCATCTTCCAGATACTTCTGGATCGCACGCTTCAACGGACGGGCACCGAATTGGATATCGTAGCCTTTTGTCGCAATGAAATCTTTTGCCTCGTCTGTGATCGACAACTCATAGCCCAGATTTGATACACGCTGATACAGACCCTGTAACTCAATATCGATAATCTTATGAATAGCGGCTTTATCAAGCTGATCGAACATAATGATATCATCCACACGGTTCAAGAACTCTGGAGCAAATGCTTTATTCAACGCTTTCTGGATCACGCTACGGGAGAAATCCTTATCCGGCTCACCAGCCATCTGGGTATTGAAACCAACGCCACGGCCGAAATCTTTCAATTGCCGGGTACCAATATTGGAAGTCATGATCAAGATCGTATTCTTGAAATCAATACGTCTACCCAGACTATCCGTCAAACGGCCTTCATCCAAGACTTGCAGCAGCAAGTTAAATACATCCGGATGCGCCTTCTCGATCTCGTCCAATAAGACCACTGAATAGGGCTTGCGACGTACTTTCTCTGTTAACTGGCCACCTTCCTCGTAACCAACGTATCCGGGAGGCGCTCCGATCAAACGGGAAACAGCGAATTTCTCCAAGTATTCACTCATATCGATACGTACCAAAGAATCCGCCGAATCAAATAGATATTCAGCAAGCTTCTTGGCCAAGTGAGTTTTACCTACACCCGTCGGTCCTAGGAACATAAAAGTTCCGATCGGCTTATTCGGATCTTTCAAGCCAACACGGTTACGTTGAATTGCCTTTACGATCTTTTGAACAGCATCATCCTGCCCGACCACCTTACTTTTCAATACGTCCGCCATTTCCAGAAGCTTGACATTCTCTGCCTTAGCGATACGTTGAACAGGTACACCGGACATCATGGCAACAACTTCAGCGACCTTCTCTTCATCAACGGTCTCCCGATGTTCTTGAAGCTCTTGTTCCCATTTAGCTTTCGCAGCCTCTAATTGCAATAAATACTGACGCTCCTTATCGCGAAAACTTGCGGCTAATTCAAAGTTCTGCGATTTCACGGCCGCTAATTTCTCATTCTTCGTATCCTCGATCTTTGCCTCAAGCTCTTCGATACTTTTCGGAACAATGATATTAGATATATGTACACGGGAACCGGCCTCGTCTAAAGCATCGATCGCCTTATCCGGGAAATTACGGTCACTGATATATCTTTCTGTCAATTTTACACACGCTTGTAAAGCATCTTCAGTATAGATCACGTTATGGTGCTCCTCATAACGAGGTTTGATATTACGCAAGATCTGCAAAGTTTCTTCCGCCGTAGTCGGATCAACGATCACTTTCTGGAAACGACGTTCCAACGCACCGTCTTTCTCGATATTCTTACGATATTCATCCAAAGTAGTAGCGCCAATGCATTGAATCTCACCACGAGCCAACGCTGGTTTCAGCATATTCGCCGCATCCATAGATCCGGAAGCGGAACCAGCGCCAACAATGGTATGAATCTCATCGATAAAGAGGATGATATTCGGGTTCTTCGATAACTCATTCAAGATAGCCTTAATACGTTCCTCGAATTGTCCGCGGTATTTTGTACCGGCGACAATAGAAGCCATATCTAAGCTAATCACACGCTTATCGAATAACACCCGGGAAACCTTACGCTGAATAATGCGTAAAGCCAACCCCTCTACGATAGCCGACTTACCCACACCCGGCTCACCAATCAATACCGGATTATTTTTCTTCCTACGGCTTAATATCTGGGCCAAACGCTCGATCTCCTTCTCACGTCCCACAATCGGGTCTAGACGGTTTTCTGCGGCAGCACGTGTCATATCCGTTCCGAAGTTATCCAGAACAGGTGTATCATTAGGGGATTTCGGTTGAGCGGCTCCCGCTCCAGTACCGGAAGAGGGGCGAGATGCCTCACGACGAGAGGAGAAACCTTCGTCCTCGTCATCTTCGTCATCATCCGTATATCCGTCGCTGATCTCGTCGAATTCCTCCATATTATTCAAACCGGTTCCGCTTACTAATATATTATATGCGGAACGATAAGTAATACCCGCGTCGTTCAACACCTTGGCAGCGACATTAAACTCCTCTTTCAATATCGCCAATAGAAGATGTTCCGTATCGGTCTCATCTTCCTTGAATAAACGAGATTCCAGCATACTCATACGCAAGACACGTTCTGTAGTCTTACTTATAGCGATCTCATGCTGGACAGAATCCTCAGAATCGAATGTATTCTTTATTTCTTGCTCAATCTTGCGTTTAATATCCATCGGATCGGTATGTAGCTCTCGCAAGACACGCATTGCCTCGCCTTCGCCTTCCCGGATGATGCCTAGCATCAAATGTTCCGGCCCGATATAGCTATTCTGGAGCCTAGCCGCTTCTTCACGGCTATACTCAATCACGTCAATCAATCTTTTCGAATAATTTTTCATACTATATTATATATGTACTGATTACGCAAAGTTACATAATCTCTTCCAACTATCATCAAATTTCGTGCCATTATTCCTTAATAAGCCTTGAAAAGCCCGGAGGCGCAAAATTTCAAGACAAATTCTTTCGTAGTATACGGAAAAACCTTACCTTAGTGCAATTTTTCAGAGGTGAGATATTGAGTGTAATTAATATAAAACTAAATGGTTGATCAAGACAGAATTATTAAGATTAACATCGAAGAGGAAATGAAATCGGCATACATTGATTATTCAATGTCTGTCATTGTTTCACGTGCTCTTCCTGATGTTAGGGATGGCTTTAAGCCGGTTCACCGCCGTATTTTATTTGGAATGAATGAACTGGGTAACACATCCGACAAACCTTATAAAAAATCTGCGAGAATAGTTGGTGAAGTTTTAGGTAAATATCATCCACATGGCGACTCGTCTGTATATTTCGCCATGGTTCGTATGGCCCAGACATGGTCTATGCGTTATCCGTTAGTAGACGGACAAGGTAACTTCGGTTCAGTGGACGGTGATAGTCCTGCCGCTATGCGTTATACAGAGGCACGACTGAGTAAACTCGCCGAAGAAATGCTCCGGGATATCGATAAGGACACGGTAGATTTCCAGCTTAACTTCGATGATACGTTGAAGGAGCCGACCGTATTGCCGACTCGTGTTCCTAACTTACTTGTAAATGGTGGATCGGGTATCGCCGTTGGTATGGCTACGAATATGCCGACTCATAACTTGAGCGAGGTATTAGATGGTTGTATCGCTTATATCGATGCCAAGGGAGATATCGAGGTAGAGGGCTTAATGCAATATATCAAGGCTCCGGACTTCCCTACAGGCGCTACAATTTATGGCTACGCAGGCGTGAAAGACGCTTTCGAGACGGGTAGGGGACGTATCATCCTTCGCGGTAAAGCCGAGATTGAGGTGGAGAATAATCATGAGAAGATTATTATTACCGAGATTCCTTATTTGGTAAATAAGGCTGAGTTGATCAAGTATATCGCTGACCTGGTAAACGAGAAGCGTATCGATGGCATTTCCAATGTCAATGACGAGTCCGACCGTAGCGGTATGCGTATCGTAGTTGACGTGAAACGTGACGCGAACTCGAGTGTCGTACTGAATAAATTATATAAGCTTACGGCTCTGCAATCCTCATTCAGCGTTAATAATATCGCTCTGGTGAACGGCCGTCCGAGGTTGCTTAACTTAAAAGACTTAATCAAGGCGTTTGTTGAGCACCGTCATGAGGTCGTTATCCGGCGTACAAAATATGAATTGAGGAAAGCGGAAGAGAGAGCTCATATATTGGAAGGCTTGATCATCGCTTCCGATAATATAGACGAGGTAATCGCGATTATCAAGTCTTCCAAGAGCCCGCAAGAGGCTATCGAGCGTTTGATCGAACGTTTCTCTTTATCTGAGCTTCAAGCACGTGCTATTGTCGAGATGAGACTTCGTCAGTTGACAGGTCTGGAACAAGACAAATTGCGTGCGGAATATGAGGAGATCGAGAAGTTGATCGCTTATTTGAATGAGATTCTGGAGAATGAGGACCTTTGTATGAAGGTTATCAAAGATGAATTATTGGAAATCAAGGATAAATTTGGCGACGAACGTAAGACGGATATCGTTTACGCCTCTGAGGAATTAAATCCGGAGGATTTCTATGCGGATGATGAGATGATCATTACCGTATCTCATATGGGATATATCAAACGTACCCCGTTAAGTGAGTTCCGTGCGCAAGGCCGTGGTGGTGTAGGAGCGAAGGGTTCCGAGACTAGAGACGAGGATTTCGTTGAGTATATCTATCCGGCATCCATGCACGCGACCTTATTATTCTTCACGGCAAAAGGTAAATGTTATTGGTTGAAGGTATTCGAGATTCCGGAAGGAGCTAAGAACGCTAAAGGACGTGCGATCCAGAATCTTCTGAATATCGAGCCGGATGATAAGGTACAAGCTTTTATACGTGTTAAGAAATTAACCACCGATACGGAATTCATTAATTCTCATTACCTATTATTCTGTACGAAGAAAGGTGTGATCAAAAAGACCTTGTTGGAGGCCTATTCCCGTCCTCGTCAAAACGGTGTGAACGCTATTACATTGCGTGAAGACGATGGCTTGATCCAAGTATGTATGACGAATGGCAACAACGAGGTGATCATAGCGAACCGTAACGGCCGGGCGATCCGTTTCCATGAAAGCGCAGTACGTGTAATGGGCCGTACGGCTTCCGGAGTGAAAGGTATGACTTTGGACGAGGATAATACCGATGAAGTCGTTGGTATGATCTGTATCAAGGACAAGGAAAAAGAGACCGTACTCGTCGTATCAGAGCAGGGATATGGAAAACGTTCCTCTATCGAGGATTATCGTATAACGAATCGTGGCGGTAAAGGCGTAAAAACCATTAATATCACGGAGAAGACCGGTAAATTAGTTGCCATCAAGAATGTTACGGACGAGAACGATTTAATGATTATCAATAAGTCGGGTATCGCTATCCGTATGAAAGTGGCCGATTTGAACGTAATAGGACGTGCTACTCAAGGTGTTCGTTTGATTAATCTAGAAAAGCGCAACGACGAAATCGCTTCTGTATGTAAAGTATTGTCTGAGAGTGAAGAGGAAATAGCCGAGCAAAAAGCGGAACAAGAAGCCAGACAAGAGAATGAGGGAAGAGAGTTGAGTGAGAATCAAGCTAGTCTAGGTACCGATGTTGATCTACCGGAATCAGAGGAGGATAACGAACAAAATGATAACGAAGAAATAACTGAATAATTTTAAACAAATAGAAATATTAATCTCAAAATTACTATCGCAATGAAACGAGTATTATTAACAGTGGCACTATGTGTCGCAGCATCGGTCTCTTTTGCACAGAAAAAAGCTGTAAATGAGGCTCAAAGTATAGCTAAGGGTTCGACTCCTGATTTCTCGGAAGCTAGAACTCTTATTAAAGGAGCTTTGGAAAATCCAGAAACAAAGGATGACGCTAAAACTTGGTATGTTGCCGGTTTTATCGAGGATCAACAGTTCAGCAACGAAAGAACTAAACAAGTCTTGGGCCAACAACCGGACGAGCCTGTTATGTACGAGGCATTGGGTAGTATTTTGCCATACTTTGAGAAAGCATATGAGTTAGATCAACTTCCTAATGAAAAAGGAAAAGTTAAACCTAAGTTCACGAAAGATATCAAAGGTATCCTAGGAGCAAACCACGTATATTACATCAATGGTGGTGCTTACTATTTCGATCAGAAAGATTATAACAAAGCTTACGATTTCTTCGAGCAATACCTGAAAATATCTGATATGCCGATGTTTAAAGGTGAGGCTGTCGCTGAAAGAGATTCAAACTTCATGACTGTTCAGTTCTATGCCGCTGTAGCAGCGACCCAACTTGGCGATTCTCAAAAAGCTATCGCAGCGTTAGAGCGTGCTAAAAATACGGATTATAGAGCAAGCGAGGTATATCAATACTTATGCTATGAGTATGAGCAAGCTAAAGATACCGTGAATTTAGAGAAGACTTTGGAAGAAGGTTTGAATAAATTCCCTGAGGAACAGTATTTCTTAATGAGCCTTATAAACAATTACATCTATTCTAATAGAAATGAGAAAGCTATTGAATATTTGAACACAGCTATCGCTAAGGATTCCAACAATCCACAGCTTTACGATGTAATGGGCCGTGTTTATGAGACTGGTTTGAGAGATTACGCTAAAGCTGAAGAGTATTTCAAGAAAGCATTGGCGATCAATCCGGACTATATCGAATCTCTCTCTAACTTAGGTCGTGTATATTACAACCAAGGTGTAAACAAGCAAGGTGAGGCTAATATGATCAACGACGCAAAACAATATCAAGAGGAATTAGGCAAAGCTAAGGAATTTTTTAAGCAAGCTCTTCCTTACTTTGAGAAAGCTCACCAAATGAAACCAGAAGAAAGAGAATATATGACTGCTTTAAGAGGTATTTACTACAACTTGAATATGGGTGATAAATTCGATGCTATTGAAGCAGAGATGAATAAGTAATTTCTTCTTTCAGAATAAATGGAACCGTCTAGTAATATAAGGTTACTAGGCGGTTTTTTATTTGTGTATCATGTATCGGAGTAGTCATTTTTTGATCGTTCATAATACTATTAAACATAATGGGAATGGTCAATACTGCTATCATTATGCCACTATTTTAACGAATCCAGTATCAAAAATCATTGATAGGAGAGGCTGTTTAGTAAAACTATCCAATAGAGAACTTTATCAACCGGATTTCTCATATAGATTTGTCAATTTCCTTGCCTCTTATGGATTAAAATATAAGTCAATCAGTCGATTAGATTTATGTTACGATTGTAATAAGTTCGTCAATGGCATGTCTCCACGAAGATTAATCAATTCATTTCTTTCCGGTCGTTATTTGAAGAACTGTCAACCGTCATACACCATACAAGCGGATACGGAATCAGATAAAAGAGACCAATTAGTAGATGCTATTGAGGCTAAAATGAAGTCATGTGACATTTCTAACCCTGCGGAATTAAAGAACGCCGTCCGATCGGTTATTTACGATCAAATAAAACGATCGGATTCTAGCAAGTGCAAGCTTAGAGGTTCCGCTAGAAATGTGCGAGATATTAACTATGTGAGTTTCGGTAGCCATGCAAGTTCTGTATGCTCATATCTGTATAACAAGACAAAAGAACTTCGAGAGGTTAAGGATAAGCCCTATATCCGGCAATTGTGGAAACTAAACGGTATTGATGAGACTAGTGATGTGTGGCGTGTTGAGCTATCGATCAGGAAAGATAGCAAAACTCTATTAGAACTATCTACCGGAGAGGTATTTAGCATAAGTACGGATATGTTGAAGCTACAGTCAGATATTGAGGACTTATTCTATATTTATGCAGCTAAATACTTTGATTTCAGAATAAACGATCTTACGAAAAATAAATCACGAATGAAATCAGTAGCGATCTTCGAGTATGCTCCGGGCGTTGTAACGAAACGTCCCATTAGATTAACTCTATCGAAGGATACGACAAAGGCTGATAAGATATTCATTCGGAAACTGGTTAAGGCAAAAAGAGACATTCCGTTCCCTACGGAGCAATATTTAGATGCGTTAAGGCTTGTAACGCATGAATATGCTTTTTCTCGCTCTCTCGCTAAATATCTGCATAAGGTAGAATGCGAAGGAGTCCCGATATAGCGTACTTTGGCTTGCTACTGGCAACCGTATATTGTCCCCCCCCATAGCGGAGCGTTACAAACAAATATATGATATGGATATACAACTAAGTAAGAATTTCATGCTGTCCGAACTGGTACATAGCGAGATAGCCTATTATAATAACCTACGAAACGAGCCAACACCGGAGGCGTTTTGTGCGTTATGTAATCTAGTGTCCTGTACGTTACAGCCTTTAAGGGACTATCTAAACGAGCCTATAACGATCAATAGCGGGTATAGAACTGCGGAGTTGAATAGGCTTGTGAAGGGAGTCTACGGATCGCAACATATAAAGGGGGAAGCTGCGGACATTAGGATTAGCGGCGATGCGATGCGTGTGGTTAGTGCCGTCTTAAAATCTGGAATCCCTTACGATCAATGTATATTCTATACTAGGCGAAACTTCGTACATGTATCATACAGTAGGTTCGCAGATAATAAACGACAAATAATATATCAATAATGGAAACCATAGTAATCGATAATAAGAGTATCACAGATAACGAAGAACTCGAGCTATTTATGTTCTATGCGCTAGAAACATTGTCCCGGCTTAGGACTACGTTTCAGTACATGGACTATTCCGTTAACGGAATGGACGAAAGCATACGTTTAGCTCGGGCTTTTATGACCTATGATCGAGACTGCGTGATTGATCGAATAGAGTCCGGGCTTGCTCACGTCCGATTGTATAGGAGACCACCAAACCGATTACCGGAACGCACTATAATCATACAATACTGATTACTTACTGTCTGTAAGGGGCGGTCTCTTCGTGCCCCTCGCTACGCTTTGGGGCACTCAATCAACCGCTGCCGCCGGGCACTCGGCGGCGTTCTATCCTGTCACCTAGTCATTATGTCACTACTCGGTACATGTGTCTAGGTACTTGATTACTTGCTCCAAACTAGACGTCAGTTCTATTACTACCGCCATTGTGTCGTTCTCTGCGTGGGTACTCAATGATATACGTGTTTTCCTGTAACGTCTAGTCTTTATTTCCCGGGCTATATAACATAACAAAACTTGTTAGCCGTGCTTCATGCTCCCGTACCGCTCGCATTCGCCCGTCTAAAAGTTGCTGTTATGTTAAATAGCCCTACCGTGCCGCTCCATCACTCACTACGGCTTCATGCGTCCTCTCTTCGCTGCGCTTCGTTGCGGGCGCAAGAATCCTTCGTTCCGTGATTCCGCTTCGCTCTATGCCAAGATCAAGCTCAATTCAAAGTTACATATCAGTCGGGTAGGGGCTGTCTTTGTTGTTATGCGTTCTTTGCGTCCTTATACGGTGCTCGCCTACGGCTGTGCTCCGCAGTCCGCAAAGATCGCTACCGTAGGCGTTTATATAAGCGTCTTTTCATCTACAGTTACTCATTGCGTGTAGTGCGTCTTCGCTTCGCTCGGCACCGCTTTACGTTCCTCGTTCCTCGTCACTGCCGATACTATATGTTCGTGTGTCCCTATACGATCTGCTACGCTGTCCCGCCGATCAGTCGCTCTATCGCTTCGCTCTCTCGCTCCCAAGCGGCGTGATAACTCCGCTCCGAACGTTTTAATAATAGCCTCGTGCCGCCTGCCGCTGGCTTTCGCTCCGTGCCCGCTGCCGGGAACCGCCAGCGTTCCCGAAGCGAATCATACAAAAGTGCTTACTATCATTTACGTTGGGTTTTATTATGCCTCTTATCCTCGAGCGTAATCATGGTAAAAAGTTGGATCGGGTAGGGGTTTCACCCCTTGTCTTGCTACTGGCAACCGTATATCCCCCCCTCTTGTTTCCGCTCTTTACGGCTGCTTCGCAGCGGCGATATTGCGCCTCCGGCGCACTCCATATCAATAAATTTATTAAGAAATAATAATATAATACATATAGTAATTAACATTATTAATTTGTATATTTATGTATTGATAATCAATAAAATATGCATTCATTATGGAACTTAAATTATTTGTAGATAGGAAGGAATTAGATATTTTAATAGGTATAGTAAAAGAATATTATCCGTCTTTTTCTTATCGTTATTCAAAGATTGAGGGTATGGAATATTTTGATATAATATTGAACGTAGATAGTCTGTCTTCTATATATACGATCGGCTATCTTACCGCTAAGTATAAACAATAAAAAATAACTTGCTTATGGTTACTGTCTATGATCCCCTAAAAATCGAGAGGATACAAGAAAGTCCCTACGGATCGACCTTGTTTCCGGATTTTATGTATTATTCGATTAGACCTGTAAGGGCTAAACCTAGAGGTATCTGTTTCTATGTGTCAGATACCGCAAGATCAATCGAAAGTGTACACGTGTTGTCACGAAATGGAAGGCAAACGGTCTACATTAAGCTGTATGGCGATCCCTACGCTTACTCACCTTCGGAATTGTTTGAGCGTCTTGATGATGCTATGGAAACATGTATCGAGAGAAACAGATATCGTAACTCGAGAGTGCTAGACGAAAAAGGACTAGAGGTCCAGTATCAAGATTTGTTGAATGATGTGCTTCTCTCGCCCGTTAAGTAGAACGGGCGTGGATTTTACGCTTAGACCTCCTGTATCTAACTGATTATTAACATAATAAATACATATATATGAAAATAAAATATGGAGATTTGATTAGAATCATTATAAAGGATGGCGGGCTGGAAATGATCGCTTTGGAGTATGAAGATATAACATCTTTGTGTGACGTATTTTATCGTGTTCGAAAATATCTTATAACAAGCGGGTTATGTATACCAGTACGTGTTACAGTCATTAATTTTGATCGTTCCGTATATAAGACTTATGAATATGATCCGATTCATTAAATTAAATCTTATCTTTGCGTTGTTGTGCCCGAATACGTTATAACTGCCTATTGTGACCGTTGGTTTTTCTTGGCAATGGGTAGGGCATTTTCCGATCGGAAGACGTTCTGATCTATGGCGATTTCCCGTCTATGTGAAGATACATAGGCGGGATTTTTGCATTTATTAGTTAAATAATTATAAAAAACAAGCCTATTGCAAACTAATCATTTTGACATTTTGATATATAAATACCATTTTATCGTTACATCTTGCTACTATCTTCGGCATCCCTTCGGAATGTCAATGACCTTGCTTCGGTTAATACTAATTTGCACCTTTGCCGGACGCTGGAATACGCTCAATGTAATTCTGCTCGAGCATAGAAACCAGCTATTAAATACTATGGGACTAGATAAAACGATGGGTATCGGCATATCTCGTAAGTCAACGGGTGATGCCACATTCCGTACTGTTCACGGACGTGTTATTGTTTCTAAGAGGATTCGTGAAAACAAGTCAAAGAGTACAAAGCAAGTATCTCAACGATCCGCATTTGGTTCATTGGGTCATTTCGCAAAGATTAATGCGGCATGGATTGATCGCCATTTTGATCCAGCAAAATACGGCACTTCTCGAAATCAGTTTATGAAACTAAACGCTCCTATAATGGCATGGTTAAGAGATCAACCGGATTTACCTTCGGATGATGTTAGTAAAATGGCATTAGCGATAGAGGCGGGCGTTACTCTGTATGCGGGCTATGGGTCTGTAGTTATGGGTACGACTTTTACAGCTACCGGAGACAAATTAACTGCTGTAATATCCTCTTCTAAGGAATTTGTTAAGGGTGATATTGTGGAAGTTCAAATCGTTGTGTCCTATAAGGTAAAATCAAGCGGAGGCTTATCTATGACTACGTCAATGGTGCGAAATTATGAATATGTCATTACCGAGCAAGATGTAGCGAGTAGTTCTACGGAAATAACTCTAAATGAATCGAAGATTCCACAATTAGCTACGGCGTTGAAAACGCCCGTAAATGCGGATAGGGGATCATATGTCTATGCGGCGGCGCTGAAATCAACGGATTATAAGAGTGCGTCATTCTTCGATGGGGTCTCAGTAAGTAGCGGGGGAGACTCGGAGAGTCCCGATGAAATTTAATGGAACCTATTTGGAAGTATACCGTAGGTCTATTAGTAGAGGTTGTAATAAAAGTGTTGCAAACACTTATCGGTAAAGATGGTAATGTAATTAAAGGTACTGGAAGCAAATCAACAAAAGAGTAGAATTTGTTAATAAAATAAAACGCAAAGGGTGAGTTCTTGTGATTCACCCTTTTTTTATGTTACTTCGTGTTGGGTAGAGATAACTAGACGGCTGGGGGGCTGTCTACTAACGGTATCCCAACAGAAGCAAGTCCGGCGATCCGTAAAACGATCGCCGTCTTTGTTTACGGTGTAATTCCCCCAAAAATAAAAGACTTGCGAAATGAAACAAGACAATTTTACCCCCATAATCTTAAATCGAATGAGCCGGATTAATGCAGCCTTTTCCGCTTCTCCGGTTATGGGGAATGTGGATTATACTAGACGAATATAAATGCAGCCATACGCTATTTCTGTTGATTGGCTGCAAGTTTATTGTTTTACAGATACATACGAATTAGAGAATTTTGTACCAATATTCCCAACAGACTACAAGATTATCAAAATGTCATACGGTACAAGGCAGTTTAAGAATGTATACGAGGTTTATTGTGATGAGAGAGAACCAAATAACTCTATTAAACATAATGGGAATTATAAAATTAATAGCAAGATAAGGATATATTAGTGCATTCAAGCAAAGCTTGTAGCTGCTTTGAGTAAAGACACAGATCTTTTCACGGCTGTGAAACGTTTGTTTCATGGATGTGAAAAGATCGTATCACAGCTGTGAAAAGATCAGATCACCTATATGAAAAGATTAATTCAGCTTGACGCGACTATTTGATTCGCTATTAACTCCTTCAAATAAAGCATGACTTTCGGATGACTTAATGGCATGTCCTCTAGGATTTCTTTAAGCTCTCGCGTACTGATATCAAATGAAACCAGATCTGAATGATATGAGAAATGAATGTTTATGTCTGGATTACTGCCTATAAGCATAGCCATTGTACCCGCCAAATCTCCCCAAGGCGGACAATCAATATGAGATGAGACAAAACAAGCAACAACTACCGTACCTTTTCCCTGTATGGAAGATATTTCCACATTCCCGCCTGTTTGCTCCGCGTTTTGTATCAAGAAAGGTAAGCCTAGACCCACTTTTCGTGTCGTGCGAGTCGTATAAAACGGATTACGGATCAGAGAGACTGTTTCCGGATCCATACCACAGCCATTATCCGCGATACGAATACATATGGATGTGTCCTTTATCTGTATATCTATCTCTATGTCAGAAGCTTTTGCTCTGATACTATTAGCGGTTATATCCGTGATATGAAACGAGAGATTATCCATGAGAGGCGAAAATTAAGTGATTGTCTTTTTGATCAAAAGCCTTTCGTAAGCCATCGAAGGTTAATTCCTCCGTTTGCCAAATGGAGGGCTGAGTACCTATTTGTTCGGGGCAATGAGCATCCGAGGCTGAGTATTGAGTCTGCTCTTTCAAATACCCGTGAATAGACAATAACTTACTGTATCTTTGCTGATTATTATATTCAATAGCATCTAAAGATAAGCAGGGGTCTATAAAACCTAATTGACTGATCAAGCTGAATGACGGACGTTCTACATGGGCGGCTACAAATAGAGCATCCACCTTACGTGCTTGAGCGGCTATTTGGTTTACGCTTTGATCCAAGGCGGAGAGCAAAAGATAGGGTACTTCTCCTAGAATCTCATTCTCCGCATTCACCCAAACTTGATCGCCAAAACGTTCCGGATCATTTGGAATTGGAGGGAGATGCTCTTCTAAATATCGTTGGAATCGCTTACGGGATTCATCGGTCGGGAAATAAACCAGACAATGCGCTTCCTCACGGGTCGTAACTTCTACGCCCGCAAAGACCCTTAGTCCGAATCTCTCGCCAAGGGATTGAATCTCCGGGCATTGTAAGGTCGTATTATGATCCGTAATGGCAATAGCATCCAAACCTTTCGCTAAGGAACGACGCACGATCTCCGACGGGCTCATTTCCAGACTGCCACATGGCGACAGGCAAGTATGGATATGTAAATCAGCTAAATACTGTTTCATCCATTCTCATTCTGTAATAAGCGGTAAATCATACCGGAAGCCTCGAATGCGGAGCGTGTAGTTCCTAAAAGAGGGACAGCCTCTTCCCTACCTTTTTGTAAGGTCTCATCATCCGGAGAGGTTCCGTTCACGATCAATACCGCGGAGACGTCTTTTAAAGTAGCCACGGCCAGTATATTCTGATGCGTTTGCATGGTAATCCATAGCATACCCTCCTCGATATGTCCCATGACATCACTTAGTAAATCGCTCGTATAGCCCCCGGTTATCTCTGTATCAAGGCCCTCTTCTCCACAAAATACAGTAAGATTCAACATCTTCACTAAATCACAAACCTTCATATTTAGCTCCTTTCTTATAACAATCCTTATTTAAACGATCTTTCCCCCATGTCTTCTCAACGATACGGAAGGCATGCTCTTGATCTAGTTTACCGTGCTTCTCCATATTACGTTGCATAAATACGCAATCACTGAATTGAGCCTCGTGGCGTACGATATCCTCGGCCAAGCTTTGACAGTTCGGGCTACCGCAAGCGCCACAATCGATTCCCGGTAGGTAACACATCAATTTCCGCACTTGCTCCATTTTCTTCAGCATCTCATCGATCGTTCCATCGTACAACCGTTTGGGATTCGGTTGCACCGGACGGATCGTAATATGCTGCCTCAAATAGGATAAAGCCTCGAAATTATCGGCGGCGTATATCATCGGTACTTTATCCCGGTTCATGGATCGCTTCATGATACGCTCGGCCGTGAGGAAACGGTTCGCTACGGCTAATACACCTCCGGCACAGCTACGGTCGCAAGCCCTCAGTTCCAGAAAGTCTACGTTACGTACCTCGCTGGTCGTTTCCATTCGTTCCAAGAAATCGATCACATTATGGATCTCATCGATCGCGAGGCAACGACCGGAGAAATGTTTGGCCTCCCCTCCTGTCTGGCTCCATCGCATCTCTTTTTTCGTTAATGGCGGAGGAAGCTCACATTCCGGCTCATATCCTCTCGGGCGATTCTTAAGAATATGGTATACCTTATTATATAGGGTATCCATATTTATCACGCCTTTGATCGTAGATGAGTAACCTTCCGCTCCCTTCAAGGCGGCGATTTTCGCTGCGCAAGGCGTAACATAAAAGATACCGATCTCTTCCGAGGGAACACCTTGCCCTTCCAATATCTTATGATAATAAGTGGCCGAGGCGTTTACCGGCGCTTTCACCAATAAGATATTATCCACCAGCGCAGGGAAACGGACTTGTATCAACCGGACGATAGCGGGGCAAAAAGAACTGATCACCGGTTTTTCCTCGGCGTTTTCCATCTGCCGTACCATTTCCTTATGGATCATATCGGCGGTAAACTCTACTTGGAAAACATGGGTAAAGCCCAGTTCCATAACGGCGCTGATAATTTCCTTCTCGGTCGTGTACTTTGAGAACTGCCCGATAAATACCGTGGGCATCAACGCTACCCTGCATTTATAATCAAATATACGCTGGAAGTCATCCTGCTCCACATAGATAGCCTCTGTCGGGCACGATTTCAAGCACTCGCCGCAATCCACGCACCAATCCTTATGGATCAAAGCCTTACCATCCCGGATACGGATCGCTCCCGTAGGGCACTCTTTCATGCAATGCGTACAGCCTATACAGCGGTCATTGTCAATCTTCAAGGCATGATAAAAATTAGCTTCCTCCATGGTCTACGCTCCTTCTTTATTAAACCATGTGACCATACGTACCGTGGTACCTACGTCTACTTGGCTCTCGATCGTTAATTCATCTACGTTCTTCTTCATATTTGGAAGTCCCATTCCGGCACCAAATCCCATCTCACGCACGGCCTCGGATGCCGTCGAATACCCTTCACGCATAGCTAGCGATATATCCGGGATTCCGGGCCCTTCATCCTTCAGTTCCAAAGATATTTTATCAGCGTCCAATTCAGCGACAACCGTTCCTCTCCAAGCGTGAGCCACGATATTTACCTCCGCCTCATAAAGCGCCACGACCACCCGCTTAATGATCCGGGGATCGATAGCCAATTGCTTCAAGACCTTCTTTATCTGGCTAGACGCATAACCCGCCTTCGAGAAATTACCACCCTCCAACTCAAACTTAAATAGCATATCTCACGACCTCCTTTCTCAATATATAGGAAGGAGCCCCGCGCTATAAAGCTCTCCGACCGTATGATACATAGAATGATCCGTCTCCAGAAGAACCATATTGTTCTCACGAGCCAGCTCCAGCATATCCGGGGTTACTTTCTTCCCCCGCACGAAAAGTATATAAGAAACTTCCGCCATCTCCGCGGTACGGATCGTTTGCAAATTACAAAGTCCTGTCACCAACAGCACATCACCACAATCCAGCGTAAGCACGTCACTCATCAGATCGCTGGCAAAAGCGCACTGCACATCGTTCTCCCGTTTCTCTGAGCCACAGACGATGGAGGCATCGGTAAGTTCTTGAATTCTTTGAATCTTCATAAGGTACCAGAGGTTACATTTTACATGGGCTAATGTAAGAAATAATTTTGAATGTCGGCCTAGTATATTACATTAATTACTATCTTTGGTACACTAACAAAAAATAATCCTTATGTTCAGTAAAGAAACTTATATGGCCCGCCGGGCTAAGCTGAAACAAACCATAGGTTCCGGTTTGTTGCTATTCCTTGGAAACGACGAGAGTGGGATGAACTACGCCGATAATACGTATCACTTCCGTCAAGACTCTACCTTCTTGTATTTCTTCGGATTGCCATACGCCGGGTTATCCGCTATCATCGATATCGATAACGATAAGGAGATCATCTTTGGCGATGAGTTGACTATAGACGCGATTGTATGGATGGGTACGCAGCCCACCCTAAAAGAGAAGAGCGAGGCCGCAGGTATCAAGGAAGTCCGTCCTTTCAAGGAGATCGAGACTTACTTGAAGAATGCCCAGCAAAAAGGCCAGCCAATCCATTATCTGCCGACGTATCGTGCGGAACACCAGATCAAGTTATTCCAATGGTTGGGTATCGTACCCGGTGCGGAGAAACCTTCCGTACCTTTCATCATGGGTGTCGTAAACCAACGGAATTATAAGAGCGAGGAAGAAATCGCCGAGATCGAGAAAGCCTGTATCGTAACCGCCGATATGCACCTGACTGCCATGCGTACCGTACGTCCGGGAATCCGGGAGTCGGATGTAGCGGCTGCCGTTGCGGAAGTAGCTTTCGCCAACAATTACCAGCTCTCCTTCCCTATCATCGCCACGATCAATGGGCAGACTTTGCACAACCATGATCATAGTCATATGATTAAGAGCGGTGATATGCTGTTATTGGACGCCGGTGCCGAGACTGAGATGGGATATGCCGGAGATATGTCGTCCACCATCCCGGCCGACTCAAAATTCACGACCCGTCAAAAAGACATCTATGATATTCAAGTAGCCGCCCATGAGGCTGCCGTAGCGGCTTTGCGCCCGGGTATTCCTTTCGTGGATGTATATGAGTTGTCTTGTAAAGTGATCATGGAGGGTTTAAAGGACCTTGGTTTCGTGAAAGGAGATCCGATGGAGGCCGTAAAAGCCGGTGCTCACGCCATGTTTATGCCTTGTGGCCTAGGTCACATGATGGGATTGGATGTACATGATATGGAGAATCTGGGAGAGGTATACGTTGGTTATGACGGACAGCCGAAGAGTACGGAATTCGGACGTAAGTCATTGCGCTTGGGACGTAAGCTGGAACCGGGTTTTGTCTTGACCATCGAGCCGGGCGTATACTTCATCCCCGAATTAATGGATTTATGGAGAGGCCAGAACAAGTTCACCGAATTCATCAATTACGAGAAGTTGTTTACATATAAAGATTTCAGTGGCATACGTAACGAGGAAGACTATCTGATTACCGAGAACGGCGCTCGTCTATTAGGAAAGAAGATCCCTTTGCGTACGGAAGAAGTAGAAGCAATTCGATAAATCCTATACATTATTATATATAAGCTTATGCAAAAGGGAGAGCCTTAAAAACAGCTCTCCCTTTTTGGGCTAAACGATAAAGACAATGTATGAAACGATTTAAAAGCGGTATCCAATACTTAGAAAGAACGAATGCATAAAACGAATCCGAGGCATACTAAGCCTTTTCCCCTCTACAACGAAGTTTCGCCCTCCACTATATAAATCAAAATTCGAGAATATATACCCCAAAGAGAATATATACCGCTGGTCTATATAGAGGCTCAACATACTTTTAATATGATAAAATAACGATTTACCTCCCTTGTTCTTTATATGATCGAATTTTTGAGGTATCCATACCCCTGGAGTGTTTGGAACATAGCTTATATTAAACTCTTGATTGACAGGCAAAGGAATGGTTAATCCGGGTGAAACGACCAAAGAGAGTCCCGTATCCTTGTCTTTCCCGAATTTAAAAGCGGGAGTTACTAACTGGATGGCCGGACGTAACGCAAAGAAATGACAGCCCGGATTACTCTCATCTGAATCCCAGAACCACTGATTATCTCTTGAAAACCCCGTATAACTATCTTTCTCAATCGTATTACAGAAAAGCAACCCCATAGTAATTCCCACATAAGGAATCGGTAGATAAGTAACAGATGGCTCTACCTCCCATGCTGAATTATTATTCAAGGCACCGGAGAGTTCTACTTTCCACATATGGGATTTTTCTTCCTCTTGCGCCTGTCCCCCAAAGGTAAAGATCAAACAAATAAAGAAAAGTATAGATCTCATTATTTATAGGATGTTAGTTGTTCATTTACAGTAAAGACAGAGGACCTTCTCAATCACCCTATCCATTAGGGTTAATAAATCAAAAAGAGTTAATAATAAACACGGACTTAAAAAGAAAGCGTACATTTCCTTCTCAGACTATACATGATATTTCATCATCTCGAAACGAAAACTCGTGAATCGATAAAAAAAAGGCTGTCCCATCTTGAAGTGGAACAGCCCTCTTTGCTAAATAATACTGATTAAATTGCTTTCAGAATCTCGGTCAGTTTTTCCGGGGTGACGTTGGCGGCGATTATCACTCCTTCGTCGTTAATCAAGAAGTTCTTGAAACCTTTTCTTAAATCATACTTCTTGTACAACTCTGACTCTTTACCCAGTCCTTCGTGAAATTGCGTTGACAGATCCAACTTGTCAATCTTTACCGTCTCGGTAAAAATAGATTCTTTCTCATCCATAGAGATCGAACACATCGCGATTTTGTCCGGACCAAACTTGTTAACCTCATTCGCCAATTGCACGTTACGAGCCCGCGATTCCGCATCGTAAGCCGCCCAAAAGTTGAGCAATGTATAACGTCCTAATTGGTTGTGGAAACTGGCTTTAGCGTCGTTTCCCAAAAACTCTATTCTCGGAGCTAGATCACCGGGATTCACACCCTCGGTAAGTTTCGCCTTTTTCGAACCGGCAGACATTCCTAATAACGCTACCGATGCGATGAGAACATAAGCTCTTACCTTCATATTTTCAATTTTACGTTAAACTTAATCGGGGGAATCTCCCGGGGGACAAACTCCCGATTCCTGATTTTCAGGATCGTAAACAAGCATGTTTCTTTCGCTAAAGAGACACTTACTTGTCTTTAACGGGTGCAAATATAAAGCCAAATACTTCTTTCCACCAAATTATATAGCGATTTTCTGCAAATTAGCAAGCTTTTTTATATGTTTTAGCGCACACATCGACAAAAAATTAACTGTTTTGCAACATAAATTTAGAAGTAGAGTACCTTTTTCTCCCCGAGAGAACCGCAAAATCATCAAGAATCATTAGCTTCCCGCTCCCCTACCTTTAGACCGATAACAGGGAATCCTTAGCGATTTCATCTTTAAGTATAGATTATCCAACGGCTGTTGCATAATCATCTAACAGTTGGTGCATGATCTTCCAACAGCCGTTAGATGATCATGCACCAACTGAAAAATTAGCAATGCTTCAAGAGCAAACCGCTAATCCTTCTTGGAAAAGAGGCTAATAGCATTAAGAGATTCCCTTTAATCACCTTGTACTGCCATCTTGAAAAATAAAAGGAAAAAAATACCCTTCCCTCTTGTTTATTCAAAAACTTCCACTACATTTGCAGTGTACTATTAAACTAATACACTAAAGCAGCTAAACATATGATTACATTAAAAGAACTCTCATTCAGCTATAGCCGCAAAAAAGAGGTACTTGATCGTATCAATCTTGAGGTTGGATCGGGACACATCTGTGGCTTATTGGGAAAGAACGGTGAAGGAAAGACTACGCTTCTAAACCTTCTAAGCGGACAGATCTTTCCGGATCAAGGCTCTTGCCTCGTATTGGAGGAAATTCCTTCCGAGAGAAACGCTCGTTTCTTGCAACAGATCTTCTTATTGCCGGAGGAAATCTCCATGCCTGAGGTCACCGCCATAGAATATATAAAGATGTACGCGCCTTTTTATCCGACATTTAGGGACGATATCTGTAAGGCTTGCGTAGAATCGTTTGAGATCAATCTATCCGATCGCCTGTCGAAAATGTCTCAAGGACAACGGAAAAAGGTGGCGATAACCTTGGCGCTGGCCGCTCATACGCCCCTGCTTCTAATGGATGAACCAACAAATGGGCTGGACATTCCCTCGAAAGCGACATTCCGCAGACTGGTAGCCTCTTTGATAGATGACAATCAGACGGTTATTATCTCCACGCATCAGGTCAGGGATCTGGAAAGCTTGATCGACACGGTATTGATCTTAGACCAAAGGCAAACCCTATTGAATAAGACGTTGAACGAGATCGGCGAGAAACTTTATTTCGGACCACTCCTACCGGAAGAGAAAGCTCTTTATTCCGAGCCTACCCCGCAAGGGACAATAGGCGTCACCGCACGGGAGGACAAGGAAGAGACAGCCGTATCCTTAGAGTTGCTCTTTAACGCGGCGATAACGTATCCCAAAGAGATCCAAAGAATCATGAACTCCTAAATACACATAGTTATGAAAACAGATTTCAGTATACAACGCATCAATCTTTTACTTCGCAAAGATTGGATAGAGAATAAGAAGAAATTAGCTTATGGGGTGTTGGTCATCCTCGGAGTCCTCTTCTTTTTCCTGTTATCCTCCATTTTATGGGATACGAGATTCCGTACCTTTACATTATATGTATTGGGATCATTAGGAACTTTTATCGCTTTCTGTAGCTACGTAAACTTAATGATACACCGCCCTAGAGGATTGTTCTTAACGCTTCCCGCGAGCAACCAAGAGAAATATGCCGCTATCCTAATCGAAGGCATCGTGGTATTCTTAGCATACCAAGTCACGTTCTGGACTGGGACGGGAATAGCCTCAATGCTCATTCATATACAGCCTGTAGCATTCAAGGACATTATCATGACCTTGCAAGATTTCACCATGCTGGCGTTTGTCGGCTCCTTGATGTTTCTCTCTTATGTCACGTTCCGGAAGTATGCCTTAGGAATCGCTTGTGGCGGATATATATTGATAGCAGCCTCTATCATAGGGATTGTCTATCTATGTATAAACATCTTGAATATCCAGCCGGGTATGAATAGTTTTTGTTATGAATCTTCACCGTTTTATACCGCCGTGTATTGGCTGAGCTTTGCCTTTACACCCGCATTTCTCATCGCGACCCTCGTGGTCTTATACGTCGCTTATCTAAAACTTAAAGAAAAGGAACTAAGATGAACTACAATACGAATCAATCCATATTTATCCAGATAGCCGAGCGGATTTGCGACCGGGTATTGAGTGGTAATTACAAAGCCGATAGCCGTATCCCGTCCGTACGGGAACTGGCGGTAGAGATGGAGGTAAATCCAAATACGGTCATGCGTTCCTTCGAGCGCCTGCAAGCCAACGATATTATTTACAACAAGCGTGGGATCGGCTACTTCGTCGCTTCCGACGCCGAGCAAAAAATCCGTGAGATGCGCCATAACCAGTTCGTGGAAGAGGTACTTCCCGCCGTCTTCAAGGAGATGCACCTGCTAGATGTAGGTATCGACGAGCTTACGAAAGCCTATACATTATATATATCTACCATTAAATAAAGACAATCATGAAAAAAAGTAATCGCGTGTTTATCGCCTTGATAGCGACATTATATATCGTTCCAGCCCTCACTTTCGGCGTTGCCCAGTTTACGTCGGAAAAATGCCTTACAGGTTTCACGCAAAAGTTTCAGATTATCCAGATAGATAATCCGGAGTTGAAAGCGGAAAACATAAAAGTCGATACGAGAACCGCCTCCGAATTTCCCCGGGGGCAAATACTGGAAGCAAAGGACCGGTCGTTACTCTATTACGAGGGAATGAAACGGTATTTGCCGGAAGTCAGCCGCCACGATTCTCTATTATTGGTTAGCGGGGCGAGGGACGCCGGGCAAGATAAAAATCTCACGTTGCATATCCGTATCAACAATATCCAGAAGATCCGTCTGAACGGAGAAGAGATTTGGACTAAGTAACAAGCACATACACACATTATTTCTTAATCATTAAATCGTACTATAATGAAACAAATCATTATGGCAGCCCTTCTTATATCCTTTTCTTGGGGTATTCGGGCACAACAATTACAGATCCGGGGGAAAGTCATTGATCTATCCGACAAGTCTCCTCTTGAGTTTGCGAATATCACGCTTCAAACAGCCGATTCCGCATTCATCACAGGGACGACGACGGATAGTAAAGGACTTTTCCGGATCGAGAAAGTCAAGGCCGGAGATTATCAAGTATCTGTTTCCTCCATAGGTTACAAGACCTCGGTAGTCTCCGTGCTGGGACTTTCCCAGAATATAGATCTCGGTACGATCTCATTGGCATCCTCCTCTATATCCTTAGATGAAGTCACGGTCAACGCTTCCGCTATCCGTAATACGGCGGACCGTAAGATCGCGTTCCCTACCTCCGAGCAAAAAGCGGCCTCCAGCAATGGCATCAATCTATTGAACGCCTTGATGCTTCCTCGTTTGGAAGTAGACCCGATCCGGAATAGCGTATCGCTACCGAATGAAGGGACGATTCAATTCTGCATCAACGGTATCAAGGTGGAGCTATCCGATATCCGGGGCTTATCGCCACAGGAGGTAATCCGGGTAGAATATCATGATAATCCGGGCTTACGTTACGGTAACGCCTCTGTCGTACTCGACTACATTGTCCGGAGGGAAACTAGCGGCGGTTCTGTCAATCTGGATCTTAGTAATTCACCGACCACCTCTTTTGGAGACGATCAGGTATCGACGAAGTTCAATCATAAGAAATCAGAGTTCGGATTGCAATACGCCGTCCGTTACCGGAATCCGTATCATATCTGGACGGAAGGAGTCGAGACCTTCCGCTTTGAGAGTGGCGAGACGATGGAACGTACCTCGGAAGGTCTGCCAAGAGGAATGTCCGAGACCGCTCATAACCTCTCTCTTAATTATAATCTGGTAGATAACGACCATTATTATTTCAATGCCACGCTACGCTATTTCTTATCAGACGAGGATAAAGGTGGCGGCAAGAACCTGTATACCAACAATAATCCCGAGGATAAGACATACGCTTGGAATCCAAATAGCAACTCTACCAAACGTCCTTCCCTCGACCTTTATTACCAACGCTCCTTACCACATAAGCAGACATTGATACTTAATATGGTAGGTACGTACATACATACGAACGCAAACCAAATGTATCAAGAATGGAAAAACGATATCCTCTTATCGGATATCTTGTCGAACGTGGACGGAGACAAATATTCCATCATCGGCGAGGGAATCTACGAACGGCAATTCGAGGCCGGTCGATTGGGAGGAGGATTGAAACACACCCAATCGTGGACGGATAACACCTACAGCGGAACGGTTGGAGGACGAACCAAGATGAAACAGTCGGAGACGTATCTCTATACGGAATTCAGCGGACGTGTCAAGAAGTTGAATTATACCGCCGGAATAGGTGTCTCCCGCTCATGGCTCAAGCAAGAAGGTGAGGAAGATTATCAATATTATACGTTCCGCCCAAAGGTATCCTTACAATATAACTTTACGGATAATATGTATTTCCGGGTAAACGGTAGCGTAAATAATGTCTCACCTAGCCTATCGGAACTAAGCGCCATCGAGCAATATATCGATACGCTACAGATACGCCGGGGAAATCCTTATCTGAAACCCTATAAGAGTTATGACATGCAAGCCAATTATCTATATAAAAAAGGAATATTCACCGGAGACTTAAACTTTTATTACAGTAATAGCCCGGACCGGATCATGGAGGAAGTGATACGAGAAAATAATAAGTTCATTCGCATTACCGATAACCAAAAAGGATGGCAGAAACTAAGCGGTGACTTGACATTACGTGTCGGCCCTATCATCAAGCGGATCATAAGCCTATCCGTGACAGGTGGAGTCAATCGTTATATCAGCGAAGGAAATAGTTACTCGCATACCTATAACAATTGGTATTACCGGGCTTCCGTCATGGCTATGTACAAGAAATTCATGGCTATGTTCCAGATACAAAGTAGCTATAATACGTTTGTCGGCGAATTATTGCATGGCGGCGAGAATATCCATATGTTTATGTTCCGGTACAATCAAGGTAAATTCGCCGTTGGAGCCGGATTGATGATGCCTTTCTCCAGCCAGTACAAACGGGTAGAGGAAAATCGGAACGCTTACGCTCCCAGCCGTACGAACATGTACGCGAACGACTTCAGCCGAATGTTGATGCTAACCTTCTCTTGGAATTTTGACTTCGGCCGCAAGTTCAAGGAGGCCAACAAGAAACTTTGGAATAGTGACGAGGATTCGGGTATCATGCGATGATCCTCAAATAAAAAAAGTCCGGTATTAATTACCGGACTTTTCTTTTCTATCTTCAGGAGGGGGAATTGGAACCCCTTCTTTAATAAACTCATCATATACGATCTTAGGATGGTCTTGCGGAGAAGCCAGTTGATATTCCGCGGTGAAATTATCCCGCCTAAAATTCTTCAGCTTAAGGTTTTCCACGCTGTAATTTCTCAAGGTCTCTTTCCTGTCACCAAACAAAGAGCTGTTCAATACCTCCGAATCCAGAATGTTTTCTTTCGGAGTCATTGTAGGCAAAAGGTTTTGCTCCAGCAATCCTCTATAAGCGCCAATGTATTCGCACCAAACAGAATTACCTTTTTGATAGATCCGATAGGTGTAGTTAGACCAAGCTGTCGTTACATGAATCTCATGCTCCCAGATATCGACGGATGCCTCTGAATCAAAGTAGGGATCTTTAATCGTCACACGTCGTAATCCATGATTCTCATCTCTCACTAAAGTCAGCCACTTATCTGAATGAAGTATTTCAGAAATAATGTCGGGCAACTTTTCCTTGATTTCAAATTGGATTCTCATACATTTCGCCTGCCGGTCAGGACTTTTTAAGGTTGCCAGGTTCTCATTAAACATTTTGTCGTTAATACGATAAAACAAATATAAGCAAAAATGTTTAATATAATATACTCTTTTTCGATAATTCTTACGTACTTTTGCCTAATAGAATGACAAATATGGCACAAAACGACGAAATAATACTGATAAATATCAATGGAGCGGATCGTCCGGGTGTAACGGCGGCTCTTACGGAGATTCTAGCCAAGAACAACGCTGTTATCCTCGATATCGGTCAAGCGGATATCCATAACCATTTATCATTGGGTATCTTGTTTCAAAGCACGGAAGGAAATTCCGGCGATATATTGAAAGAACTACTGTTCAAGAGTTACGAATTAGATGTCAATATCCGTTTCAATCCCATTACAGAGCAAGAATATAGTAAATGGGTAGGTATGCAGGGCAAGAACCGGTATATCATCACGATATTAAGCCGTAAGCTTACGGCCAAGCAAATCGCGGGTGTTTCCCGGATCGTAGCGGAGCAAGATATGAATATTGATGATATCAAGCGGCTCACGGGACGTATCCCGTTGGACGAGAATGCCCGTACTCCTAAGGCGAGCGTGGAGTTTTCCGTACGTGGTACCCCGAAAAACAAGGAGTGCATGAAAGCGGAGTTCATGAAACTTTCCACGGAGCTTGAGATGGATATCTCTTTCCAAGAGGATAGCATGTATCGCCGTATGCGCCGTCTGATTTGTTTCGATATGGACTCTACCTTGATAGAGACGGAGGTTATCGACGAGTTGGCGATACGTGCCGGAGTTGGCGATCAAGTAAAAGCGATTACAGAGGCAGCCATGCGTGGAGAGATCGATTTCTGCGAGAGCTTCCGCCAGCGTTGTGCCTTATTAAAGGGGTTGGACGTATCCGTGATGCAGGAGATCGCCGAGAATCTACCGATCACAGAAGGTGTAGACCGCTTGATGCGTATCTTGAAAAAGGTGGGCTTCAAGATCGCTATCCTTTCCGGAGGTTTCACTTATTTCGGTAATTTCCTTAAACAAAAATATAATATCGACTATGTATACGCCAACGAGCTTGAGATCGAGAATGGCAAGCTAACGGGTAATCATGTGGGTGATATCGTAGATGGAAAGCGTAAAGCGGAGTTATTACGCCTGATCGCGCAAGTGGAGAACGTAGATATTCGCCAGACCGTAGCGGTTGGCGACGGGGCGAACGACTTGCCGATGATTAGTATCGCCGGTCTAGGTATCGCCTTCCATGCCAAACCGAAGGTTAAGGCGACCGCCAAGCAATCTATCTCTACGATTGGCCTCGATGGTATCTTATATTTCCTTGGATACAAGGATTCGTATTTGGATGAACAGATGTAATATATATAATTAACGTATAGCGATTATGATCAGACATATTGTAATGTTTAAGTTGAAGGAGTTTCAAACTCCGGCTGAGAAGCAAGCCAAAATGCAAGAAATTAAGGATAAGCTGGAAGCCTTAATCAATAAGATAGACGTATTGAAAATGATCCGTGTAGATTTTAATTGTAATCCGGCGGAGACTTGGGATATTATTTTAACTACTGAATTACCTACCTTGGAAGATGTAAATACGTACGCTAATCATCCGGAACATGTAGCGGTCGCTAAAGGAATTATTGGCCCGGTAAAGGCGGACAGAGCTTGTGTTGACTATGAAATCCTTTGATATAGAGGAGCGTGTGAACCAAGCGGTCCACAACTTCGAGTCCGGATATAATTGCGCTCAATCAGTATTCCTCGCTTATTCGGATGTCTTCGAGTTGGATTTAGAGCTGGCGAAAAAGATGTCTGTATCTTTTGGAGGAGGTGTCGGACGTATGCGTGAGGTTTGTGGTACCGTAAACGCAATGGCGATGTTAGCCGGATTTAAGTATCCGGTATTTGATCCGCTAGATCAAGAGGCGCGTGCCCGCAACTATGGCATGGTACAAAAAATGGCGGCTTTATTCAAGGAGAAACATGGGACGATCATTTGCCGTAGCCTTCTTCCTCCGGAAGAGACATCGACGAATCCCGCTCCTTCCGCACGCACACAACAGTATTATGCCAAACGTCCTTGCGGTAAATACGTTGAGGAAGCGGCTCGTATCGCCGGGCATATGCTAAAGGGTGAACTTGAATAAACGGCATTGTCAAGCTAGAAGACGTATTTGTGAAATGTAACCAAGTTTTCGAATCTCAGTGAATAACTCACTGTAAGAGGACTTGGATTTCACATTGACTTTATAGGTAATTGTCGACGTATTCTTGTCGTAATTATGCTCATAAGAAAGACTTACGATAAATATGCTCCTATTTTCCAAGATTTTCCGGATACCTTTAAGATCGGGAGTCGAGGTTGAGCAATTTATCGTAAGTATTTTATTAACACCATCCAAATACATACGTCGCTCCAGCCTTTCTAAAGAAACCAATACGAACAAGGTAAATGCCGTAGTGATAGAAGCGGCCAAGAACATACCGGCACCAGCGGCCAAACCTACTACAGCCATTACCCAAATACAAGCCGCCGTAGTGAGTCCATGCACGCTTCCATGACTTTGAATAATAGCTCCTGCTCCCAAGAAACCAATACCTGTAAGGACTTGGGCGGCGATACGCCCCGGATCTCCATTCAAGAAATTCGGATAGGTTTGTGGTATCCAGATAGATATCAACATGGCGGCGGCAGATCCCATACAGATCAAGGTAAAGGTTCGCATACCAGCGTCCCTGCGGCGAAATTGCCGTTCAGCCCCGATAATGGCGCCCAGCACAAAACTGATCGCCAACCGCACGGCGGCGGTGGAAGTAGTAATCTGAGTACTGTCTAAAATCTCATTCAAGTGTTCTAGCATAGCCTTTGGTATCCTTTTATTTGGTTTGGTGCAAATGTAATACTTTATTGCCCATATTTAGTTAAAAAACAAACAGCTTCTTAGCCTCCCTTCGCTTTTTATTTAATTAACAATACCGAGTCGCAAACTATATATATTGTTAAAAAGACAAATCACTATTGTTTTTCATCCTCCCTAATTGTATATTTGTGCTATACAAATAGTACAATATGATTAAGTTTGTTTTAGATTACTCTAATGGAGTGCCTATTTATCGCCAAATAATAGATCAGATTCTATTTGGGATAGCATCCGGCCAACTGAAGCTGGGCGAGCAATTGCCTACAGTAAGAGCTCTTGCCGTAGAATTGAAGGTAAATTTAAATACTGTATCAAAAGCTTATAAAGAATTAGAGATAAGGGATGTTCTAACAACTCAACAAGGTTCTGGGACATTCATCAATCAGGTTGATTCCATTCTTCTGGAAAAAGAGAGGAATAAAAAGCTAAAAGATATATGTACTCAGTTCTCAATACTGGCATCAACTTATGGCTTTACGATTGAAGAGATAAAAGCGGAATTGTCTAAATGTGAAATCTTAAATAAATACCACCATGAAAAGTAATTTAAAAACAAAAGGTTGGGCTAATCCGATATCAGTTTCTGTTATGCTATTAGCCATTATTTTATCACTCGCTTTGTTTGCGCTTCATAGGATAGAGTTGTCTATCATTTTTATGGTTGCATTAGGATTATTGTCTGTATCTATGCGAATCGCAGATCAATGGGAACATGCGGTAGTTTTACGCATGGGAAAATTTCAGGGATTAAAGGGACCAGGCGTATTCTTCATATTACCTATTATTGATAGCGTATCAGCCTATGTGGATCAACGGGTAAGGGTGAGTTCTTTTAAAGCAGAGCAAACTTTAACAAAAGATACAGTTCCCGTAAATGTAGATGCCGTGGTATATTGGACCGTTTGGGATGTAGAAAAAGCGGTATTGGAAGTACAAGATTATCAAGAAGCCATCGAGCATATTGCTCAGACAGGCTTACGAGACACCATAGGAAAACACGAGTTGTCAACTCTTTTACAAGAACGAGATAAAATAGCGGAAGATTTACAAATCCTTTTGGATCAAAATACGAACCCTTGGGGCATTACATGCCAGACTGTTGGTATTAAAGATATTGCGATTCCTGTAGATTTGGCGGAAGCGATGAGCAAGGAGGCGCAAGCTGAGCGTGAAAGGAGGGCGAGAGTTATCCTGGGAACCGCGGAAACAGAAATCGCGGAAAAATTCGCGCAAGCCAGTAAAGAATACAGAAATAACCCTGTCGCTCTTCACCTACGGGGTATGAATATGCTTTTTGAAGGTCTAAAAGAAAAGGGATCAATGGTAATAGTACCAAGTTCCGCATTAGAAACGATGAACCTTGGGGCGATTGGAGGACTCGCATCTTTATCCAAAGTACAAGATGATTTATAAAATATAATACTATGATACTACAAATAAAACCTTTCATAGGCTTATCCGTCCTGTTTTTGAGTGTTTTCTTTTCATGCGGGCAGACTAAGAAAACAGAAGGATTGGAAGTGATTCCAATCGAAGCGGCTTATCTACATCCAACGACATTGAAGGCTTCGGATTATTTTCGGAAAATACGTTACGTGCCTTTGGAGACTAATGACCATGCCTTGGTTGGAAGCGATCCTGTAGTCTGGATTTCCGGCGATCGGTTGATCGTATCCTCCAATCAAAAACAATGTTTGTCATTTGATAAAGCTACAGGTCGCTTCGTTAGCTCGATCGGACATATCGGGAATGATCCGGAAGGTAGCCAGTCGCTTTTCGGCTGGATGAATGCCGCAGCCGGACATGTTTATTTCCCGGCAGGGAATGGCCGGTCCGTCGTTTATGACAAGGATGGGAATTTCGTGGGTGATCAACAAGATCTGGAGGTGACCAATGGTATTTATGGCGTAGATACATACGATTATTTGGACAAGGATATACTGGTAGAGCATTTACCCGCCACCGAAGACAAGCCGGATCGGATCATCCTTTTTCGTGATACCACGCTGTTAGCCTCATTTCCGTCGCATGGAGAGCCGCATAGCCCTCTGTCGGGAGCTATGACAGATATTCTGGAGATGAATATACATCAGCATACAGAAACGGGATATGATGTAATTTATATAACTTTTAAAGATGGTCGTCAAAATTGCCTGGTTCCCTCGGAACAAATCTTTTGGCATAAAGGAAAGGATTTGTTTTTCCGTGAGACGTTCAATGACACGATTTATCAAGTGGAAACAACAGGATTGACCCCCGTGAAGCGTTTTGACTTTGGGACGATGCGTTGGGACCGGAAAGATCGGTATAATCCGGAGAAAGATCAAGCCTTTTACCCTTTGGACGTGTGTGAGAGTGATCGCATACTTTGGCTTCGATTCGTAGTGAATTTACACCATCAGGAACAATGGAAAGTTTATAACGCTATCTATGACAAAATAAACGGAGATGTGAAAGTCGCCCCTTTCAAGGAGGGAATACATGATGATCTGAATGGTTTCTTACCTTTACAGCCTACTTTCGCCACACCTTCGGGCGAATTCGCTCAGCTTGTTCCAGCGGGAAAGATCTTGGAATGGTTTGAGAAGCATACCGGGCAAGAGGATTGGCCGGAGGAGATAAAAGCTCTCAAGAAGTTGACGGAAGAAGATAACCCGGTCGTAATATTGATGGAGTGATTAATATCATCCGAAGTGACATGAGATTCATATTTTTTCTTGCATCATTGATTGAATTCAGTTCTCTTTTTTTATCTTCGTGACGGAATAGAGAATAATCCAATAAATTCAAATATAACTAAATCTTCAGAAGTTGAAAATAATAACATACAATACCAATGGTTTAAGGGCCGCCGTAGGTAAAGGCTTGCCCGAATGGTTGGCGCAAGAGCAACCGGACGTGTTATGTATCCAAGAGACGAAATTACAACCGGATCAGTTTCCGGCCGAGACTTTCGAGGCGTTGGGATACAAGTCCTATCTGTTCAGCGCACAGAAGAAAGGATATAGTGGCGTGGCCATTCTCACGAAACAGGAGCCGGATCATGTCGAGTATGGAATGGGAATCGAGCGGTACGACAACGAGGGCCGTTTTATCCGTGCGGATTTCGGGGATCTGTCTGTCGTCAGCGTTTATCATCCTTCCGGAACTAGCGGGGACGAACGACAGGATTTCAAGATGGTATGGCTGGAAGATTTCCAGAAATATGTAGTTGAGTTACAAAAATCCCGTCCGAACCTGATATTATGCGGCGATTATAATATTTGCCACGAGCCGATAGATATCCATGATCCGATCCGGAACGCCAAGAACAGCGGTTTCCTTCCAGAGGAACGGGAATGGATGACACGTTTCTTATCGGCAGGCTTTATCGATACTTTCCGTTTGCTGAATCCGGAGAAACAAGAATATACGTGGTGGAGTTATCGTTTTAATTCCAGGGCGAAAAATAAGGGATGGCGTATTGATTATTGCATGGTTAGCGAAGCGATGAAGTCTAGGGTGAAAGCGGCTTACATATTAAATGATGCCGTACATTCAGATCATTGCCCGGCGGTGCTAGAAGTAAAATAATCAGACTCGGCAGACAGGGCCCTTTGCCACCCTAATGGCAGAGCTCTGCCAATAGGAGAAAAAGGATTTGCAGAGCAATATGCTGTAAATTAATATATTACGCTTCGTGTCCATCAGCTAAAAATGACAGTCTTATTCTTATAGGCCAGTATCTTCCGCTCGATATGTTTTTGTACGGCACGGGATAAAACGATCTTCTCCAAGTCTTTTCCTTTATTCACCAACTCGCTGATCGTGTCCTTATGCGTGATACGTACGACATCTTGCTCGATGATCGGGCCGGCATCCAACTCGGTCGTAACGTAATGACTGGTAGCACCGATGATCTTCACGCCCCGCTCAAAAGCCGCATGATACGGTTTTGCCCCCACGAAAGCCGGAAGGAAAGAGTGATGGATATTTATGATGCGGTTCGGATACTCGTTAATCATTTGTTCTGAAATCACTTGCATATAACGTGCCAGCACGATAAAGTTTACCTTGTGCTCCGCCAGCAAAGCCAGTTCCTTTTGTTCTTGCTCCTCTTTCGTCTCTTTCGTGATCGGGAAATGATAGAAGGGGATGCTGAATCGCTCGGCTACATGCGCCAAGTCCTTATGGTTGCTGATAATCAAAGGAATCTCCACGTTCCATTCTCCCGCCGTATAGCGTGCCAGCAAATCCTTTAGCTCCCACTCGATCCGCATAAAAAGATATTCTCCACATGGTCTACATACTGATCCAAATAAATGATATTACCTTTATTTACGGTAAAAAAATTCGTTACATCCGCCAAAATACCCGGCGTATCGGGGCAATGCAACAGTAGTTTTGCTGTACTCATATCAGATACTCTTATTTGTTAACCTAAATCATCAAATTGAAATCGCAAATGTAGCATATTATTATTAATCGCAAATAAATAATAGCAAAAAGTTTAATAGAAAAGGGATTTGCTAAATATTAGTGTATTCAAGATCAACTCTTTACGGCTAAAAAATAACCGGGACATAACAATAAAATCAAACTTTTTCTTTAACATTGCACTCGCTTAAAAACCATATATACCTAAGATTCTATTATTTAATTATTTATATATGAGACAACTACTAATTTGTATTTTCGCATTATTCGCATGCGTATATTGCGCAAACTCTCAAGTCAGAGGCAATGAGATCCGTGTCGTCGTTTCGCCGGATCATGCGGATTGGACTTATGATCTAAATGAGCCTTGTTCTTTCACGATTCAAGTTTATACGGCCCAGAATCTATTGAAAGACGTAACGATCGACTATTCTCTCGGGCCGGAAATGTACCCGGAAGAAACCAAGGAAAATGTCCTGCTGAAAGAAGGAAAGCTAACCGTAAAAGGGCGTATGAAACACCCCGGCTTCTATCGTTGTAAAGTAAAAGCCCATGTAAATGGCAATACCTACGAAGGACTAGCGAACGCCGCCTACAGACCGGAGCAAATCCTTCCTACGGCCGAGAATCCTTCCGACTTTGACGCTTATTGGATAGCCGCAATAGAGAAAGCCCGTCGCACTCCCTTGCGACCAACCATGGTGCTGCTTCCGGAGCGTTGCACCGAAACAGTCAACGTATATCATGTTAGTTTCCAGAATGTTCGTCCCGGATCACGTACCTATGGCATTCTTTGTATGCCGAAAAAAGAGGGAAAATATCCGGCGTTGCTACGTGTGCCCGGCGCAGGAATCCGTCCGTATTATGGGGATGTGACAACCGCCGAGAAAGGTGCGATCACTTTGGAAATCGGTATTCATGGCATTCCAGTCACCATGACGCAGGATTATTACGATAAGCTCTTCAACGGCGCTTTATGGGAATATTGGAAAATGAATAATGACAATCGAGACGCTTTTTATTACAACCGGGTCGTACTAGGCTCTATCCGTGCGGTCGATTTCCTATGCGGTTTGCCGGAATACAATGGCAAGTCTCTCGGCGTAACCGGTTCCAGCCAAGGGGGAGCTTTATCCGTTATAACAGCCGCCTTACATAAGCAAGTTACTTTCTTCGCCGCCGTTCATCCGGCCATGTGCGATCATTCCGCCTTCCTACAGCATCGTGCCGGAGGATGGCCTCATTATTTTTATAACCAGGCTTCTCCAAATAAAGAGGAAATACACGTATCACGTTATTATGATGTGGTTAATTTCGCACGCCGCCTCTCTATTCCGGGATGGTTCAGTTGGGGATATAATGATGAGGTCTGCCCGCCAACATCCATGTATTCCGCCTATAATAGTATAACTTCCCCAAAAGAATTACATCCTTATTTGGAGACAGGACATTATTGGTACCAGGAACAATATGACGAATGGAATAATTGGTTATGGAAACAATTAGGGATTATTTTGTAAAAAAGCAATACTGTTTTAGCGACAAAAGTATATTGTTTTAAAATAAAAAGAGCATTGTTTTATGATTAAAACAATGCTCTTTTTTTACATCATATATTTCTCTAAAAACGACTTCTATTCCTGTTTCTTATTAACGGGAAATATCCAACGCTCCAATCAATTCTTTTACCGATTTAAAACCATGCCGGTCGCAATAATCATTCATCCCGTCAATCACTTTTATAGAGACCGTTGGATCCACGAAATTATAGGTTCCTATCTGGATAGCGGTAGCGCCCGCCAACATAAATTCTACGGCATCTTTCCAGTTTGAGATACCTCCCAAACCTATAATTGGAATCTTTACCGCATGATACGTTTGCCATACCATACGTAGAGCTACAGGTTTTACGCAAGGCCCGGAAAGACCTCCAGTTATTGTAGATAATATAGGTTTACGTTTCTCTGCGTCGATGGCCATTCCAAGCATCGTATTAATTAACGAAACAGAATCCGCACCCTCCGCTTCAACAGCTTTAGCGATCTCTGTAATATCAGTTACATTAGGAGAAAGTTTTACAATAAGTGTCTTTGGATAAACCCTTCGAACAGCCTTAACAACCTCCCCCGCACCACACGTAGTAACGCCGAAAGCCATACCACCTTGCTTTACGTTCGGACAAGAAATGTTCAGTTCGATAGCGGGAATCCTATCTAACTCTGCGATCTTTTCCGCACACTCGACATACGTTTCAACCGAAGACCCACTCACGTTTACGATCATATTCGTATTGATGTCCTTGATCTCCGGATAAATATGCTCAGCGAAATAATCGGCGCCCTTATTCTGAAGCCCCACGGCATTCAACATTCCGGAAGGAGTCTCCGCCATTCTTGGATAATCATTACCTTCACGAGGTTGGATAGTGGTACCTTTCACGAAAATACCCCCCAAACGTGAAATATCCATGAAATCAGCATATTCTATACCATATCCGAACGTGCCGGATGCTGTCATTACCGGGTTTTTCAACGGTAAATTCCCAATGTTTACATTTAATTCAGCCATGACAATTTCTCAATATTAAATACGGGACCTTCTGTACATACACACACATTATGACCTTCCTTGTTTTTCTCTACGCAGCACAAACAAGCACCTATGCCACAAGCCATCGTGTTCTCAAGAGAAACCTCGCAAGAAATAGCTTCCGCACCTGCGTATTTCGCTACCGCCACCATCATTGGTTTAGGACCACAAGTATAAATCTGGTCAAATCGAACCTCTTTAAGGATCGTATGGTTAGTCACATACCCTTTCTCGCCTAGCGAACCATCTTCGGTTGTGATATAAACCTTACCAAATCTCTGGAATTCATCTAATTGCAATACATCATCCTTAGAACGAGCCCCAAGTAGAAAAGTAGGCTCAAAACCGGCTTCTTTTAAACAAGCTCCTAGATATAACATCGGAGCGGTTCCAACACCACCACCAATCAGCAAAAGTCTTTTGTTCTCCTGTTCCTTGGAAGGAATTGTAAAACTATTACCCAGTGGTAGCATTATGTTTACAATATCACCGGGACGGAATTCTGCCATTTTTCTCGTGCCATCACCAACAAGTTGAATCAATAACCACAACTCATTTTTAGACTTATCTACATAGTTGACAGAAATCGGACGACGTAAGAATGTTGTAGGAGAGTTTTCTACATGAACCTCTACAAATTGTCCGGGAAGCATCTCTGGAAGATTCCCATCCGAGGTTAACTTTAGCAGGCAATAATTTTTATGAAGGTGACAGTTTTCAGTTACCTTCATGTCTAAGATGTACTTCTTCATATACACGATTACTCAATTTATCCGCAAAGATACATGAATATAACGTATATACCGAACAGTTTACCTTAGTCTTTCTTGTTTTTTTCAGGGACGAAAGTATCAAACGTATTGTCGGAGTAAAATATCATTATTTTACTAACATTTTTAGAAGGCTTTTCTTGGCATATAACTTGCTCTACAACAGGTTGTTTTTGGATGTTTACAGGTATCTCAACCCCAATTTCCTTGCGATTTTCGGCAACAACTTGTACATTGGGACGATTTTCAAGCATATTTGTAAACAAATTAGGTTCAGTTAACACATGTTCTCGGACCATTTCGCCTTTGCCAAACAATAGCCAGTCAGAATCAACATAAGTGAACCGTTCCAGTATTTTTAGCAGAACATCCAAACTCGGATTATTTCTCCCAGATATAATATGTGACATTGCCGAACGCTGTATACCGATCGATTCGGCAAATTTAGAAGGGGTAAGTCCTTCACGTTCCATTATTTTTAAAATACGATCTCTCATATTCATATATATCTTAAATTCTTACTAGAATACTGCCATTATGACCGTTTACTAAGATAAATATCCACAAAGTAAACTGGATACAAAGATAAATCAATATTTCCATTTGTGCAATTTATTTTTATAAAACTAAATTGATACATATGTGTCATTCCGATACATATGTGACGGGTAGAACTGTAAACCGTGTTCAAGAAGGAGGTATAGAGTATTTAGAAAAACTTTAGGAAAATAGCATATATATCTGATCTATATGTAAATATAATAATACATATGATGTATAGTTAGGGGATTTTTATACGTTTGTAGACGGAAAAATATGTTTAGTTAATGTAAACAATCAATATTTCTATATAAAAAACTGGTTATTTATAATTTATAGCAAATCTTACGTGGATAAAGAAATATATAATAATCCATGATTTATATTAGTAATGTAAACGCAACACATTTGTAACGCCTATATAATGATTACAAAAATCACCAACATTTGTAATCTACTCAAATACTTTTATTGTATATATGATTGTAAACATCCATTCCTCGGTTATATTTGTATACAATATAATTTTACTCTATTTATTTTACTGCCAACTTGTCTATTTTTCCTTTAACGGATAATGAAGGCAATCTATAGCTATACCGATTATAGCTTTAAGTATGGATTTCTTGGAATTTTTGAGGAAGAAGGTACGTGATTGAATAAATTTTAAAATCTCAGAGAGATAAAATATGCGTAATTAATTGATAAATAAACAAAAAGGCCTCTTTTTCCAGTTTGACTTTTTCATCATTCTAGGAAAAAAGGCCCTTTTGCCTGCACTAAGTCTATGATTTCTGTTTAATGTAAGATTTTGTAAAGTAATTCTTTTAGTAAATCTGCATCTGTCGCTGAAGAGTTTTCCACTCCCTTAGATCTTGCGTCAGTCATTCGGATATCGCTGATCAAATTAAAAACTTTCATCGCTGGATAATTTTTCATCCCCAAAAGATAGTCCTTTACTTGATAAGTTCCCCGTAAACCAAGTGCGGTCATCAATCCTGATTCCGATCGATCCTTTGAATAATAACAAATCAGCAAGTTTGAGAAATAGTTAAATAATACAGGAAGTGTCATCTGTATCGGATTACTTTTAGGGTTTTTCTCAAAATACTGAGCGATCCGGTTAGCCTTTAATATATCCTTCATGGCAAGTGCCTTTATCAGCTCAAAGTTATTGTATTCTTTACTAATCCCTATATTTTGCTCGATCAATTCCGGTGTGATGCGTTTTGAGGCCTTTTCAGCCAAGATAATTGCCAGCTTATCTAATTCCTTATTGAGACGGTTTAAATCGTTTCCAAGGAAATCTGAGAGCATTTGAGCGGCTTTTGGATCGATACCGATAGAACGCTGTTGCATCAAAGAGGTGATAAAACTCGGCATTTTATAATCCGGAATCTTTTTTGACTCATATAAAATACCGTTTTTATCGGTTGCGGCCGCTAACGCACGACGACGATCTAAAGTCTTATATTTGTAATTTATGACCAAAATAGTTGATGATAAAGGATTCTTCACATAACTGCTCAGCAACTCTATATCTCTCACTAATTGAGCCTCTCGAACAACTATCAATTGATATTCGGACATCATCGGAAAACGACGTGCCGCATTGATAATAGAAATGGCATCTGTATCTGCGCCGTATAGAATAATCTGATTGAAATCTCTCTCAGATTCCTCTAATACGCTTTTTAATAACAAATCTGTTATTTGATCGATGAAGAAAGGCTCTTCGCCCATTAACACATAAACAGGCTGAAACTTCCTTGCTGTTATATCCCTACAAATCTCCTCGAAAGTAATTTCTTTTTTTGCCATAAATTATGAGGTTTCGCTATTACCAACTAAAACGGATATGACGGATGGTTTTCTTACCATCCAAAATCTGTTGAAGAGCTTCAACTCCCAACATTACCTGTTCTCCTACAAATTGTTGAGTTACCTTCCGGTCACTCGCTTCTGTTTTTACACCATCTTCTTCCATCGGTTTATCCGATATCATCAACAATGCACCCGTAGGTATTTGGTTAGCGAAACCGGCAGTAAGCAAGGTTGCGGTTTCCATATCGATACCAGTGGCATGCGTACTACGAAGATATTCCTTGAAATCATTATCGTATTCCCAAACCCTACGATTTGTCGTGTAAATCGTACCTGTCCAATAATCTTTTCCATGATCACGTATGGCGGAAGAAATGGCACGAAGCATTGAAAAAGCGGGCAATGAAGGTACCTCAGGTGGTAAATACTCATTCGACGTTCCCTCACCTCGGATCGCCGCTATTGGCAATACATAATCCCCTAATACATTCGCTCTTTTTAATCCTCCACATTTACCGAGGAAAAGCACCGCTTTGGGCATGACTGCTGATAATAAATCCATGATTGTAGCAGCGTTCGCACTTCCCATCCCAAAATTGATAATGGTAATCCCTTCTGCCGAGGCATTGGGCATCGAACTTTTCAATCCCAAAATCGGGACATTAAAATGATCCGCAAATATCTCGACATATTTAGTAAAGTTAGTGAGTAATATGTGCTTAGTGAAGTCTTCTAGCTTTCGCTCGGTATAACGAGGCAGCCAATTTTCTACGATTTCTTGTTTTGTTCTCATAAATAACTACCTTTGAGGTGCATTTTAGTTAGAATATAAATAGCAAATATAGCAAATGCTCCCATTAAATCTACCAAAATTCTCAGTCAAAGTTACGGAGAAAGCAGGAAAGCCTTCTATTTGGGATCCTGTACGCCGAAAATTTGTCGCATTAACGCCAGAGGAATGGGTACGACAACATTTCGTGAACTATTTGGTCACGGAAAAAAACTATCCTCAAGAACTTTTAGCGAATGAAGTAGCGGTAAAACTAAACGGAACATCCAAGCGATGCGATACCGTTGCATACAATCGGTTTCTAGCACCTCTAATGATTATTGAATATAAAGCTCCACATATCGAGATAACAAGCGCTGTATTCGATCAAATCGTACGTTATAACATGGTCTTACACGTAAAATACTTAACCGTAAGCAACGGCATCCGTCATTTTTGTTGCAAAATTGACTATGAGAAACAGACGTATGCTTTCCTCGAAGATATACCGGAATACAATCTATTGGAGAAAATCGTTTAATTATCTAAAATAAGTCCCCCTTATCCTTCTATGCACTCGCACGGATCAGATAAGGGCTTACTCAGCCCAACCAGTGAGTAGTTCTATCGATTAGGAATTTACAGTTTGCAGATAAGTCATCTTGTTCTATATACTCGACATCACCGGAAGTCTTAGAAGGTAGCACCATATCTGATACTTCTACCTCCTCATTTTCAAGGCTGGCAAACTTAAACAGATTATATATGCTTGATAGAAAGAGAAGAAAAAGAAACAGGAATGCCTTTGCGACACTTCCTGTTTTTTCTATATATTGAGTAGATTTCAAATCCATATCCCACGCATTAAAAGTTACATGGGCACAAACATAGCAATATTCGTCAAATAAACAAATATTTTAACACGAAAATTTTATTTCGTAAAGAGATAATCCTCCGGTTTTGCGATTCGTAAAATATATTCCGGAGTATTAGGGAGCCTTTTCGCATACAAAGTGACAGAATCACCCCTCTCAGGCATCGTAGAATTAGATTCCAACGATATCTGGTCAACATTACGCAATTTTATTTCATCATCTTTATCGAAAAAGAATGAGTATCCTAATAAAACCGCAAAAAAAGATAAAATCAATGGCTTCATGTCTAACTTGTTTTTATGACTATATAAGCTTAGATGCTTATAAAACGATAAACGCTGCATATTATTTCAAAATAATTACATTTTTAATGTGCCGACATAGAAGTACGACTTATTTCGTTAATGAAGTATATATCCTATGACACATGCAGTATATATCCTATAGCATTTGAAGTATATCTTCGTAAAGAGGAGTTTCAGGGCCAAAATAAAAAAGGCGAGGATCTTAACCCCCGCCTTCTATCTGTAGATATAGAAATCCTATTTTATCCACCGAAATCATCGAAGTGCAACATCTCACGAGGTACACCCAAGTTATCCAGCATATTTTCTACGGCCTTTGACATCGGGCCCGGACCACACATGTAGTATTCGATATCTTCCGGAGCCTCGTGATCCTTCAAGTAAGTATCATGGATTACTTGATGAACGAATCCAGCCGTATATTTAACACCCGCAGCATCAGCGGCAGGATCAGGACGGTCAAGCGCCAAGTGGAACGTAAAGTTTGGGAATTCTTTCTCTATTTCCAAGAAATCTTCCAAATAGAACACTTCGTTCAAGGCACGCGCGCCATAGAAGTAAGACATCTTACGATCCGTAGTCTTCAACGTCTTCGTCATGTGCATGATTTGGGCACGCAACGGAGCCATACCAGCACCACCACCAATCCACATCATCTCTCTCTTAGAATCGAAAATTGGGTGGAAATCACCATAAGGACCACTCATAGTCACCTTATCACCCGGTTTCAACGTAAAGATATAAGAAGAAGCGATACCCGGCATCACATCCATGAAACCAACTTGTGGTTTCGGTTTGAACGGCGGCGTAGCGATACGCACGGTCAACATGATACGGTCACCTTCAGCAGGATAGTTAGCCATAGAATAGGCACGGATAGACGGTGAGTCGTTCTTACACTTCAAACCGAATAAACCGAATTTCTCCCAAGCCGGCAGATACTCGGGGCCGATCAAGCTCTTATCGATATCCTTGTTATAATCCATTGAGTATGTAGGAATCTTGATCTGAGCGTAAGAACCCGGAATAAAGTCCATGTGCTCACCTTTAGGCAACGCAACGATAAACTCCTTGATAAATGTAGCGACGTTCTTGTTACTGATAACCTCGCATTCCCATTCCTTAACGCCAAATACCTCGTCTGGTACCTGAACGACCATATCCTCTTTCACCTTGCATTGACAAGCCAAACGCCAATGATCTTTCACTTGTTTACGAGAGAAGAAACCTTTCTCAGTAGGTAGGATCTCGCCACCGCCATCAATAACTTGAGCACGGCACTGACCGCATTTACCACCACCACCACAAGCGGAAGACAAGAAGATGCCACCGCTCTGTAGCGCACCTAGCAAAGTTCCACCAATCGGGGTCTCTATATCTTTCTCTCCGTTAACCTTCAAGCTTACATTCCCTGAAGGCACCAATTTTGCTTTGGCGAACAAAAGCAAACCGACCAAGATCAGCGTGATCAATAAGAATACTATTGCGCTGACACCAATCGTAAGTCCGCCCGACATTAATAAAGTCATCTTTATATTTTGTTTAATGCGTTAATACTTAAATCTTCAGACCAGAGAAACACATGAATGCCATACCCATCAAACCCGTGATGATGAAAGTAATACCCAAACCTTTCAAAGCATTGGGGACATTTGAATATGACAATTTCTCACGGATAGCCGCCATACCTACGATAGCCAGCAACCAACCGATACCAGATCCTAAACCATAAACAGTGGCGACACCTACATTAGGGAACGCTTTTTGTTGCATAAACAGAGAACCACCCAAGATAGCGCAGTTTACAGCGATCAGCGGCAAAAAGATACCAAGGGAAGCATACAAAGACGGAGAGAATTTCTCGACTACCATCTCGACCAACTGCACGAAAGAAGCGATAACGGCGATAAAGATAATAAACGCCAAGAAGCTAAGGTTCACCTCCGCATATTCCGGGCCTAACCAACTTAACGCACCTTCTTTCAATACATAATTCTCAAGCATATAGTTAATCGGCAACGTACAGAAAAGTACGAATGTCACTGCTATACCTAATCCTAAAGCGGTCTTCACGTTCTTTGAGACAGCCACGAAAGAGCACATACCCAAATAGTATGCGAAGATCATGTTGTCAACGAAGATCGAGCGGACGAATGTGCTTAATAATTGTTCCATTCTATTATTCGTTTAATCGTTAACATTAATTTTCTTGAAGTTCCTTGTTCTTAGCACGATGAACCCAAATAATAACAGCGATCACGATCAACGCCATCGGAGGCAAGATCATCAAACCATTGTTCACGTAACCCAGATCATAGAATGCCTGCGGAATCACTTGGAAACCCAATAAGGTACCAGATCCCAGCAATTCACGGAAGAAACCTACGATAATAAGAATAATCGCATATCCCAGACCGTTACCTATGCCATCCAAGAACGATTCCCATGGGCCGTTACCCAAGGCGAACGCTTCCAGACGTCCCATCAAGATACAGTTCGTAATGATCAAACCGACAAATACGGAAAGCTGTTTGTTTACGTCATAAGCAAAAGCTTTCAACACCTCACTAACGATTGTCACCAAAGCGGCAACTACCACCAATTGCACGATAATACGGATACGGTTCGGAATCGTATTACGCATCAATGAAATGATCACGTTAGCGAAAGCCACGACAGCCGTCACCGAGATACCCATCACGATGGCCGGCTCAAGTTTTGATGTTACAGCCAACGCAGAACAAATACCCAACATCTGAACGACAACCGGGTTGTTAGCGCTCAACGGGCCTAACAGAACTTCTTTATTCTTTTCAGATAATAATCCCATCTTCTACTTAATTTTGTGAGGTCAAAAATTTAACATAACCGCTCAAGCTGTTGAATAACATTTCATCCACACCTTTACTGGTAATTGTACCACCTGAGATACCGTCTACATAATCCTGTCCCGCTACGCTCTTACCCGGCTTAACAACAGCGACAGACTTGAATTCTCCACTCATGAAGATCTTCTTACCTTTGAACTCATTGCTGAACACCGGTTTAGAGATCTCTGCTCCCAGACCCGGAGTTTCACCTTGGTGGCTGAAGTCAGCACCATAAATAGTATTCTTATCACTATCTACAGAGATATAACCCCATAACGGACCCCAAAGACCTGCTCCATGCAAAGCCATGATATATTTCGGTTGACCATCTACATTTGCGACGAAAACCGGATATTGATGCTCAGCGGCAGCCTTAACTACATCCGTAGCGAAAGCGTCGCCTTCAACCTTCTCACCATTCTCATTTACCAAGAAAGCTTCCTTGATCAACTCGTTGTACTTGGTCTCAGCCTCAGAAGAAGAAACATTTACGTTGATAGAACGCAGAATTTGTTGTCTCTTATCGTTATCCTCGTTCTGTTTCTGAAAACTTCTCAATGATTGTGAAGTAAACGCCAATACGACAGCCACTAGCACAACCATCACAGCCGCATAAACAACCGTATAAACATTGCTATCCCGGTTTATGCCTTTCTTAGCGGCGCCCTCCTCCTTGATTTCCTCAAATTCGGAAGCAGGAGCGGAACATACCGGGCAAGTGTCAGGAGCCTTATTTCCCTCGTGGACATAGCCACATACCTTACATTTATATTTAGCCATATTCCTTCTTACTTTATTTTATTACACGTTTCAATCTGCGAGAGATATTAGCTTCCACAACGTAATAGTCGATCAGCGGAGCGAACACGTTCATCAACAGGATAGCGAGCATCATACCCTCTGGATAACCCGGGTTCAACGCACGAATAATAATGGCCATAGCACCTACAAGGAAACCATAGATGTATTTACCTGTCTCCGTACGAGCGGAAGTCACAGGGTCTGTAGCCATGAACACGGCACCAAAAGCGAAACCACCTAAGAACAAGTGATCCAGCGGAGATACGCACATAGCGACCGTTGTACCGACCATATTAAAGATCAATGACATGAAAGCACCACCCACGAACACGGAAACCATTGTCTTCCAACTTGCGATACCCGTAACCAACAAGATAACCGCACCGATCAAAATAGCCAATACGGAAGTCTCACCGATAGAGCCCGGGATCAAACCAATAAATGCGTCCCAAGTAGAGATCGGGTTGCCTAATACGTCAACAGCTTGGAAAGAACCGATCATCTCCTTACCAGCGATAGCGACTTGTCCCAGCGGAGTAGCTCCGGAAAAGCCGTCAACCACTTGGCCAGCCCCAATACCAAACGTATCAGCCGTACGAACGAACACTTGATCACCAGACATTGCTGCCGGGTAAGCGAAGAATAAGAACGCACGTGTAACCAATGCTACATTAAATATATTATATCCCGTACCACCAAATACCTCTTTCGCGAAAATAACAGCGAAAGCAGTAGCTACGGCGATCATCCATAACGGAGTATCGACCGGAACGATCATCGGAATCAAGATACCGGAAACCAAGAATCCTTCTTGAATCTCTTCCTTCTTCACTTGGGCGACAGCGAACTCTATACCCAAACCTACCACATACGAAACAATGATCTTAGGCAATACCGCCAAAAATCCAAAAATAAAAGTCATCAAAAATCCCGGATCAGCCCCCACAGCTAAATTGTGCTGATAACCGACATTATACATACCAAAAAGCAAAGCAGGCAACAAAGCGATGATAACCACGGTCATGGCACGCTTTGAATCAATACAGTCATGAATATGTACGCCCGTTTTAGAGGTCTCGTTCGGAACAAATAAGAATGTTTCGAAACCGTCAAAAACAGAACGGAACATCGCCAGCTTTCCGCCTTCCTCAAAGTTAGGCTTAATCTTGTCGAGATAATTCCTTAACGCTTTCAATGTATTATAAGTTTTTTATGTTATTAATTCATTTCCTTATACAACAGGTTCAATCCGTCGCGAACGATCTTTTGCAACTCGATCTTGGAAGTGTCCACGAACTCGCAAAGAGCGAAGTCCTCGGGAGCCACCTCATAGATACCTAAGTTCTCCATCTTGTCGATATCGAACGCGATGATCGCTTTCAACAAATACTCCGGATAGATATCCATCGGAAACACCTTATCGTATTCATTAGACATGATCATGGCACGTTTACCACCTTTGATACGGGCGTCGATCACATATTCCTTGCTAGTACCTAACCAGCTAAAGTAACTATGGCTAGCGCTGAACTGGTTGAAACGAGGCATAGCGAAACCTAAGAACTCATGCGTCTCATCACCTTCCGGAATCACGGTGATCTGGTTATCATAAGCGCCTAGGTAACCATCCATATTCACCTTGGTACCTGTCAAAACATTACCGCTAATAATACGGATATGTTCCTGTCCTAACACTTTACCGTTAACCAAGCTCTTAATCGTACAACCTGAAATCGTTTTAACGTAGCCTCTCTCGGTAGTCTCGGAACCGGTAATAGCAACCATACGGCTGAAATCGGCGACACCCTTGTTAAACAAGCGTCCGATAACGATCACATCCGCCGGATTAACCGTCCAAACTACCTCACCCTTGTTAACGGGCTTGATATGATTGATCTGCACGCCAACGTTCGCTGCGGGATGCGGACCTTCTACTTCCACGATCTCCACACCTTTCATTCCGCTCACAACAGAACCACTTCTTACACCCACATACACTTTTCCATTCGTTAATTTAGCTAGGGCGTTTAATCCAGTCTGGAAATCAGCCTCCTGACCTTTTACGATAAAATCGAAGTTTGGAGCCAACGGAGCGGAGTAAAAAGCCGAAACGAAGATATCACGCGGAGTATCCAATGGAGCGGCGATGATATCGTATGGGCGTTGCTTGATAAACGGCCACATACCAGCGTTCAGAAGTACCTCTTTCACCTCTGCTCCCTGTAGGGATGCTACGTTCTTCTTACCGAACTCCTCATACTCGATCTGCGCATCCGGCTTCACAACGATGCTTAGCACCTTACGCTTCTCTCCTCGGTTTACGGCAGTTACCTCGCCACTGACCGGCGAAACAAACTTGATCTCGGGGCGGTTCTTGTCAATCATCAGTACAGAACCGGCTTTGACTTTTTCTCCTACTTTCGCAACAACTTTGGGGAGAATACCGTTATAATAATCGGGGACGATCGCGTAAGACTCGCTCTTGCCGCCGTTTAACAGTACATCCGAAGCTTTGCCCTTCAGATTAATGTCTAAACCCTTTTTAATCTTAATCACATTTGCCATGATACAACTAAAATTGTTTATATGTAATTTTCCTGCAAAAGTAAACATTTTTTCATGCTTTAGAGCAGGGAAAGGCAAATAAATAGAGAAATAATTCCATAATTTTGCGTCGTTAAAGAAAGTAATAAGAAAATGAAAGTTTTTAAAATCCTATTTCTGCTGCTTATCACGGTTTTAGTACCGTTGAACGCTCAAGTGACTTACTTCACCAACGTTAGCGATAAGCAAATAAAGACCCTCCAAGTGAAGGTTGCCGGCGAGATGTTCTCCGATCCATTCATTGAACTGGGCGGTGAAAACCGTATCGAAGTTAATTTCGATGCTTTTAATCCGGGCTTCGGGCGATACGCCTATAATCTGGTTCATTGCAACGCCGATTGGACGCAATCGAATCTTTCCCCGATTGAGTATATGAATGGTTTCCAAGGGAGCACGATCGAGGATTTCGCCAATGCGATGGGTACTACGGTGCAATACACCAACTACCGATTACTTTTCCCAAACGATGACGTTCAACCGAAGGTCTCGGGGAATTATGCCTTGCAAGTATATAACGAGGATGATCCCTCCCAGATCGTATTTACCGCATGCTTTTCTATTTTCGAGCCGATGGTTAGTGTCGCCGCTACGGTGAGCGGAAATACGGATATCGATACCAATCAGTCACACCAACAAGTCAGCTTTGCGATCAATAACAAGAATTTCCCCATCACCTATCCTCAGACCGACTTGAAAATCTGGGTTTATCAGAATAACCGCAGGGATAATGCCGTAACAGGTCTTCAGCCTATGACTATTTTAGAAAACCAGATCTCTTATACGAACAATCAGAACTTGATCTTTCCCGCAGGAAACGAATATCGCCGTATGGAATTTTTGAGCAACAAATACAATGGCATGCACGTAGAAAGTATCTCGTTCCATAATCCATATTACCATGTAGAGTTGATGACGGACTATCGGCGTGACCAATTATCGTATCAATACGATCAAGACCAAGACGGCCGTTTTTTCATCCGTTGCAGTAATTGTAACGACCCGGATACGGAAGCGGACTATTACATCGTTCACTTTACCCTCGCCATGGACTTAATTCCCGATGGAAACGTGTATTTGAACGGTGAATTATATAATAATGTATTGGACGAGAAAAGTAAGATGGGCTATAATCCGGAGACGCATCAATACGAGAAATCCGTCTTACTGAAACAAGGCAGTTACAACTATCAGTACCTCTTTGTCCCTAACGGACAGACCGTAGGACAGACCGGCCCTATCGAGGGTAATTTCTTCCAGACGGAGAACGAATATAGCATTTACGTCTACTATTGTCCAATGGGAGCACGGTATGATCGTTTAATCGGTGTAACTAGTATCAGAAATACAATGCCCGTGCTATAATTATTCGCGTAAAAGGCATACTTTTACGCATAAAATAATTGAGCATGAAAACGAGACGTATTGTTATCAGTACCGTATTATTAGTCGGGGGACTTCTCTCGATCGTTCAAGTCATGCCTAAAAATCCACTGTTGATAGGCGAAAGGTTATTTCCGTATGGAGGATGGATACAAGTGATACTTGCCATGCTATACGGTGGTTGGCTCTGCTATAAGATGCAAGATCGGCAAGAACGTCCCAAATGGAGAAAACGAGCGTGGTTGTTATTCTCGATCGTTTTTTTCGGGCAACTTGCTCTAGGGATTTTTGCCGATCCTATTTTCCTTATGACCGGAAAATTGCATTTACCGATCCCTGCGGTAATCTTGGCCGGACCGCTTTATCGCTTCGAGGGATTATTCATGCCCATACTTTTTATCAGCACCTTATTACTATCCGGTCCCGCTTGGTGTAGCCAGCTTTGTTACTTCGGGGCATTCGACGCATGGAGTGCCCGGGGAAAATTGGAACGAAAAAGGTTCCCCTATCACAAGCAAATGCGATACAGCATATTATTTCTGGTTATGTTGGGGGCCATCCTACTCCGAATATTCGGAGCGAGCGGCAGGATAGCCACCGCTTTTGGAATAGCGGTCGGAGTTATCGGCCTACTTATCATGCTATTGTTTTCCAGAAAGAGACGGAAGATGGTGCATTGCAGTAGTTATTGTCCGATCGGGACTTTAGTGTCTTTCCTCAAATACCTCTCTCCTTTCCGGGTACGACTGACCACGGATTGTTGCCATTGCATGGCTTGCACAAACGCTTGCCGTTACGATGCCCTACATAAAGAAGAGATCAAGAAGGGAAAGATCGGCTATACCTGTACCTATTGCGGAGATTGCCTCTCCGCTTGCAAGCACGGGGCTATAGAATATCATTTCCCGGGATTGCGCCCGACTACTGCCGAGCGCCTATGGATCGTCGTAACGGTCGTATTACATACTTGCTTCTTGATGATCGCACGAATCTGAGCCGTATACTTGCTTGCCCATTATATAAGTACATACCGTATTCCGGTCATCGCCGAGGGTTTGCAGGCCAAACAGCTTATTCTCAATCGTCCATTTATCTCTCGAACGAAGATACTCCATACGCAATTTCTGGACAGAGGTAGCGGCATAATCCACGACTATGAAATCCGCTTCACGGCCAGGGAGGAAACTTCCGATTCGGTCGTCCAACGATAAGGCCCGTGCAGAGCCTAGCGTACATTTATAGATAGCCTCCAAAGCTGTCATCGGATAACCGTTCAACTGTTGTACCTTATAGGCCTCTCCCATCGTACGCCACATAGAGAAAGATGTACCCGCACCGACATCTGTCGCCAAGGTAGTACGTACGCCGTAACGGTTCGCTTCCCTCATATCGAATAATCCGCTTCCAAGGAAAAGGTTCGAGGTCGGGCAATGGGCGATAATGCCTCCCGTTTCTCCCAACCGCTTATATTCCCGATCGGTTAGATGGACACAATGCCCGAATATCGAACGATCGGTCAACAATCCGGCACGCTCATAGACCTCCAGATAATCCGCATGACCGGGACAGAGCGATAAGACAGATTCAATCTCTCCCAGATTCTCCGAAAGATGTGTCTGTATATAGGTACTGGGATATTCGGCATGTAAACGACCGGCAGACTTTAATTGATCCGGCGTACTGGTTATGGCGAAACGGGGCGTGATCACATAGTGATTCCGTCCTTTCCCATCCCAATCCTCGATTAAGCTACGGCAGTCCAACTCACCCTGATGCGTGGTATCCATCAGATAATCCGGAGCGTTCCGGTTCATCATCACCTTTCCAGCCAAGATACACATATTATACTCCGTAGCCACGGAAAATAATGCGGTTACGGAAGCAGGATGAACCGTGGCATAAGCGGCACAAGTCGTAGTTCCGTTCTTCACCAGTTCCTTCACAAAAAAGCGAGCGATATCTTGTGCATATTCCATGGAAGAGAAAGCTTCCTCGGCGGGAAACGTATATTCGTCCAGCCAATCCAGAAGTTGCTTGCCATACATTCCCTGTATCTCCGACTGGGAGAAATGGATATGGGAATCAATAAAGCCGGGTGTAATCAATTTACCGGAATAGTCTGTCACCGGGAAATCCGGGTAACGGGAACGCATCGCCTCGAACGGCCCCGCCTCTACAATCTTTCCATCAACAACAGCCAGTCCCCCATCCTCAAAATAGCGGTAAGCCTCCACATGATCCAGCGGGGAAGCGATCAAATAGAGCACTTCTCCCCTATATAAGTTCTTCATCATGGTCAAATAACAATTCGTTTATTTAATTGGTTCCACGTGCAAAGCGATGTGCGTAGCCTGACCGAACTTATCACGCAGATTCTGTTCGATCTCTTTCGTCAAGTCATGGGCACGAGTCACGGTTATCTGTCCGTCCACCCGTATATGCGCCTCGATAGCAAAATTATTACCGATGCGGCGGGTACGTAGATTATGCGGGCTCTTTACCTCAGGAATCTCACTAATGATCGCCAAGATCTCATCCTCCACCTCCTTCGGCAAAGATTTCTCCAATAAGTCATTAATCGCCGGGATCACTAGTTGTAAGGCTACTTTTACGATAAATAAACTGACAATCACAGCCGCCAACGGGTCCAGCACACGCCAATTATCCCCCAACAAAATCGCCCCTCCGATACCTAAAGCCGTACCGATCGAGGAAAAGGCATCCGAGCGATGATGCCAAGCGTTAGCGATAACGACTTGACTATTCTGCTTCCTTCCTACCCAAACCGTAATATGATACAGTAATTCCTTGATCACAATGGAGATAAGAGCGGCAACTAAAGCGATCATTCCCGGACTTTCCAACGGAATCCCCTTGAAATAAAAGTCATAAATCTTGTTCGCTCCCTCCCAGAAAAGGCCAAAACCTACACAAAGCAAGACGATACCGACAATTGAAGTCGCCAAAGTCTCGTATTTACCATGCCCGTAATCATGGCTCTCGTCCTTTGGCTTGGAAGATATATTGACAAAAAGAAGTACGATTATATCCGTTACGAAATCAGATAACGAATGTACCGCATCGGCGATCATAGCGCTACTATGCCCCCAGATACCCGCCACGAACTTGAATACCAATAAAACAAAATTAGCGAATGACCCTAAAAGTGTCACTCGCATAATCTCTTTTTTCCTCGCCTTTGGTGCCTCCTCCATAGAATCCCATTAACAAGATTTACCGGTCATGATGTCCAGCACCAGACGATCCGTCGCCTCCATTCCTTTAGAACCGATAGCGGTCAAGTTCGCGATCGATTTATCCACATCCTCATCGATGATACCTTCCACGGAAGTCACCACCTTATCCTCCATGGCCATCAAAGCGGAAAGCATCGCCGTAGATACGCCACTAGATACTTTCATCGCGCAACTCGGCTTGGCACCGTCACAGATCATTCCGGTAATATTACCGATCATATTCTTGATCGCATAAGAAATCCGCACCTTATTTCCTCCCATCAAATAGGTGATAGCGCAACTCGCTCCCGTAGCGGCAACCACACAACCGCAAAGGGCGGACAAGCGTCCCAGACTTTGCTTGATATAGATCACCATCAAATGGCTTAACATCAACGCACGGATCAGTTGCTCTTCCGAGCATTGGATATCCTCGGCGAAAGAAAGAACCGGAAGCGTAGCGGCGATTCCTTGATTACCGCTTCCCGAATTACTCATCACCGGGATCATAGCGCCGTCCATGCGAGCGTCGCAAGCGGCGGAAGTCATGATCAACATATGCGTATAAGCGGAATCTCCCATGAACTTACGGCCGAAAGCACCCGAGACCGTCTTGCTTACAGTATGTCCGTAATTGCCTTTCATGGAAGCTTGGGCGGCTTTCTTATTCAACTCAGCTGTTTCTAAAATAAAACGAATCTCATCCAATGGCATTTCCATGGCAAACTCATAGACCATAGAGAAGGAAAGACGTAAATCCTTATTCTCACATACTTCCTCGCCAGAAGCGTTTGCCATACGTAAATCAGTCAATACCTCCCCGTTTTTCTCTACATATATTATATGGGTATGCTCATGGCAAATGATCACCCTTGAACGATCGTTCCCTGCAGAACTTATAATTTCGATATAAAGTTTATCTACATTCTCTTTCAGGTCTATACCGATACATTTCTTGCAGACCATTTCCTTACCTTCTTTCAATCCCTCCGGAGTCAAGTCTTTCAGCACCTCTAGCCCATAAGCGGACTTACCGATGATCGATCCCAAGGCGATAGCGATAGGCAACCCCACCATGCCAGTCCCCGGGATTCCTACTCCCATGGCATTCTTCAGGATATTGGCGCTCAGATAAACCTCTATCTTCTCTGGCTTACGCCCCAGCACTTCCGCCGCTTTTGCGGCCGCCAAAGCCACGGCAATAGGTTCCGTACATCCGATAGCAGGGATTACCTCCCTGTGAATCAAATCTATAATTTGAGTTTTTATGATAGTATCCATACTGATAGTCTTTATTTAGAATTAGATAGTTAATATACAATAGATTAAGAACAAAACTCAACAACGATATCTCGCAAGGCATCGTATTGTTTTCCCAATGCATCTTCATAACGCAACGCTTCTTCCAGATTCCCTTCTCTCAACAGCGATAGTATATTATTCGATACATCGAATAGATTTACCAGACCTAAATTAGCGGCTATCCCTTTCAAGGTATGCGAATATAGCTTGGCATTCTCCAAATCCCGCTCTACTAAAGAGCTCCGTAATTTCACATACGAACCATCTGTAGTAATAAATTTATATAGAAACTTTTTGAAGAGGCTATCACTATTCATAAAACGATCTAAGGTATTCTCTTTATCCCAAGCAGCTACATCTATTAATGCGTTATAAAAAGCATCGTTCTCATTCATTTTTTTATGATATTAGTTTTCGTACAAAATTAGGAATTTTATAGACACTACCAACGTTAGCGGTATTCTTTTTCTTTACTTACCGCAACTTGGGTACGGAACGATAATTTTAGTACTTTTGTCGCCTACTTCGGGACCTAGAACGCCCGGGCTGTATTTATCCGATTAATTGAATTGATAAAGGAATGGGAATTTCATCGCCGCTTGTAGATTTGCAACATGAAGTTACGAAAAGAGTGTAATTTATTGAAAATGAGCGTAGGTTAATTGCTCTTGATAGTAATAGGTTACGATTTAGTTAGTTATCTACTGCATTATCCTTCTGCGCGTCGCGTAACCTTCAAAGAACTCTTTGTATGCAAAAGTAGCTATTTTATCCGAGATTTTGATATAAACTCCCGGATTTTTTATCACCTCATTCATTAGTTTTTCCGTAAAAGCGGTATTGTTCGTCGGAACACCATTGCCCAAAACGAGTTTAGAACAAACGTGTGCCGACTACCGCATAGCCAGAGAAAAGGGCATTGCCTCACGCCTAAACGATGTTTAGACTGATGAAGCAATGCCCCTTTCTTTTGCGTCTATGCCAAGAGGTGCTTTTACGGGCTACCAGATGATTTTTCTTTTTTAGCTGTTTTTTGTGCCGGAAGCGGAAAGTGAATGCAGAGAGTGTCAGCCTGCCCCATAAATGAAACAAGCGGCCACACACAGCGGGCAATCCGGGAAGAATGATTGTTGCCACCCGGCTGGACAAGTCCCGTCGGATCGGAAAACAATCATACTCCCTTTGTTGTGGTTTGCCCTTTTCACGCTTCCGGTGATGTCTTTTTCCTTTTGGTGATTCCTTTTTTACGGATTTTCCCCTGAAGTTTTTTCTACCCAATCTGCCTCTGGTTTCGTTTACCTCCATTTTGCGCCTTTCAGTGAGCCGCATCAGTCAGTCATTTTCGTTCTGGGCGCAAAGGTAAT